>Ga0164294_10005853_pt1 | contig 10534 bp, 10 predicted proteins | sample GEODES005metaG_FD_111479 | JGI IMG/M metagenome (GOLD analysis project Ga0164294, IMG submission 111479) | Oligotrophic lake water microbial communities from Sparkling Lake, Wisconsin, USA - GEODES005 metaG | ecosystem: Environmental > Aquatic > Freshwater > Lake | place: USA: Sparkling Lake...
AATCAGGGCATAAATCCTATCGGGAGAAGCAGGAGAAGTAGCCAGATCAATTTTACCAATGAATCCGTCAGGCAGTCCTGTTTTTAAATTTTCCCAGGTATTCCCACCGTCAAGAGATCTAAAAATGCCCCCCACATTTGCGCCGGAAATAATAGTCCAGGGTTTCCTGTCAACACGCCATGAACCCGCATAAATAATATTTGGATTAGTTGGGTGTAACTCAAGGTCACTAAACCCTATTGAATCATTTAAATACAATATTTTTTTCCAGCTAGATCCCCCATCTTCTGTTTTGAAGATACCTCTATCTTCATTAGGAGCAAAAGCATTTCCAATGGCAGCCACATAAACTATATCAGCATTTGAGGGATTAATTTCTACTGCCCCAATATGGGCAGTATTTTCAAGACCTATAAAGGACCAGGTTAGCCCTTGGTCAACAGATTTATACATGCCTTTTCCCGCAATAACATTACTTCTTATACCATCAGAACCTGTACCGCAGTAAACGATTTGAGCATTTGAAGGAGCCATTCTAATAGCACCAATAGAAGGACTTTTAAAATACTTATCGGAAACAGGCGACCAATTTTGCCCATAATCAGAGGATTTCCAAACACCACCACCCGTTGAACCTAAAAAGAAAACGCCAGGCACATCAGCATGGCCGGTTACAGCTGTGACTCTCCCTCCGCGAGTTGGACCCAAAGATCTGAAAGAAAAGGAAGCATTGAGAGGTATGGCATTTTGACCAACTAAGGTGTGGATAGTAAAGAAGAAACTAAAAATGATAAGTAAGCGAAGAAACTGAATTTTCATAAAAAAAGGTATATTTTAGCTAATGATAGCATAAAATACACCTTTTTACAAAAATATTAAAATAAAGCGATTTATTTAACGTACATAACCTCTTTAACTGCTTTTATAACCTTAGCTGCATTTGGCATATAGGCGTCAACTAAGGGAGCGGCGTAAGGCAAAGAAGTATCGGCTGCATTCACCCGAATAACTGGCGCGTCGAGATAATCAAAAGCATAACGTTGCATTTGGTAAGTCACTTCAGAAGAAACGCCAGCAAAAGGCCAGGATTCATCAATGACCACCATTCTATTTGTTTTCTTCAAGGACTTAACCAAGGTATGATAATCTAATGGACGAATGGTTCTTAAGTCGATAACTTCTGCTGATATACCCTCTTTTGCCAATTCGTCAGCAGCTTCAAGAGCCACGAGCATCATTTTATTATAAGACACCAATGTGACATCAGTTCCTTCACGTCTAACGGCTGCCAATCCAATAGGTACAGTATATTCACCCTCTGGAACTAAACCTTTGAAACCGTAAAGTAATTCAGATTCCATAAAACAAACTGGGTCGTTATCTCTGATAGCCGATTTTAACAAACCTTTGGCATCTGCCGGATCAACACAAGAAATCACTTTAAGACCAGGAACATTAGCCATCCAACTTTCAAAAGTTTGAGAATGTTGCTGTGCCAACTGACCTGCAGCACCTGACGGACCTCTAAATACAATAGGACAACTAAACTGACCGGCAGATTGAGAAAGGGTTTTAGCTGCATTATTCACTATTTGGTCAAATGCCAAAACGGCAAAATTCCAAGTCATAAACTCAATAATTGGCCTTAAACCATTCATAGCAGCACCAACACCGATACCAGCAAAGCCCAATTCGGCAATAGGCGTATCAATAACTCTTTTGGCACCGAACTCGTCTAACAAGCCTTTACTAACTTTATATGCTCCATCATATTCAGCCACTTCTTCTCCCATGAGAAAAACATTTTCATCTCTTCTCATTTCTTCTAAAATAGCCTCTCTTAGGGCATCACGCAGTGCAAGTTCTCTATTCATTTTCTGATTGATTTGAAAAACTATCTTTAACGAGTGCAAAAATAACAAATTCTATTGAATGGATTATCGCTATAAAATATTAATTTTGAGATTCCGTTAATTAAAATAACAAACTAATTATTCTACCCATGAAAAAGAACAAAAAAAATATTCACCTTCCTTTCATTCTTTCCTTATTTGTATTGATATCAACCTTTTCCTGCAACCGCGGTTACGGTTGTCCAACTAATTTTAAACTTTCTTCGATGGTAAGTGATATAATTTCTACCCTTGCCCAAATATTGAGTTGAGGAAATGGAATCACTATTTTCCATTCCCGACTTAGTTATGACGCAAGATGGCTCTTATACACTCTACTCTAAAGACCATAGAGTAACCTATCATTCTAAATATGGAGCCATCCAGGAATCTAATCATGTTTTTGTAGATTCAGGATTACTTCCAGTTTTAAAAAAGCAGGACAAAATTTCAATACTGGAACTAGGTTTTGGTACAGGATTAAATGTTTTATTGACATGGAAAAATATCGTGGACATTGAAACAGTTCATGTTGACTATCATTCATTTGATGTTTATCCATTGCCAGAGGACCTTTTAAACGCTTGCGTATATGAGGATCATTTAAAAATACCTACCACCATCTCTAAAAATATTCTGACATCAGATTGGGATAAACTCATTGAAGTTGACTCTCGCTTTACGCTAACGAAACATAATAAGGATATTTTAGAAGAGACCTTACCGGATAATTATTTTGATATTGTTTATTTCGATGCCTTTTCGCCTGAATCACAGCCTGAATTATGGTCGATAAGCTTATTTGAAAAAATACATGAATCGATGACAAACGAAGCCATTTTGGTTACGTATTGCGCAAAAGGAGAGGTAAAGAGAATTTTAAAAAAAATAGGATTTACTTTAGAATCCCTGCCAGGCCCACCAGGTAAAAGAGAAATGACCAGAGCGACCAAAAGATTATAAAAGTTAATCTAACTTATTTTGTTTTCCATCAGCTCCATATAATTTTTTCGACATTTCATTGAACGCTTTGGCTGCCTCTTCTGCGGTTTTGAACATTCCCAGGTGTTTTGATTTCCCGTTTATTGAAATAACCGAACGAAATTTGTTATGTTCTTTATAAACACCTGTGAAACCTGTACTACTGCTTGTTTTTCTGGTTCTACTTGCTATCGCTCTACTTCTGAAAATTAAATTATTTAATCTGCAATCCAGTTTATTTCCATTGACAAATCCAACTAAATTGTTTATATTAGTCTTATCGTTGAGTTTAAAAGTTTCTGCTAATAATTTATGAAGATAAATGGTGGTAGTTTTGTAATTAGAGGGAGATAATTTAATTGTTTTTTGAAAAAAGATACAACCGCTTGAGTGTACCCTTAAATTTTCTGCAAGGTTCAACGAGAGCATTTCCTTGTCTCTTGTAATATATTGGAAGCCCTGATCATCCAAAATAACGAAATCATCAGCGTTTTTAATCTTTACCTGGTGATAATTTATTCCCATAGTTATAAAATATCCTTCTAAAAAATAAGCACTCAAAGCAATTTTATTTTAATATGCCCCCTACTTTTCTGTTTTGATTTGGGGGAAATTAAATTATAATTCGAAATTAACTAAAAATATTTTTAACAGAACTATATATAAATCAATTTTTTAATGAAACATTATACTCACGCGCATTTTATTTTAAGGTGTATCGAAATAGCCAGAAATGGAGGTCAAAAGGTATCTCCAAATCCTATGGTAGGTTCTGTGTTAGTTGAAAACAATGAAATTATTGGTGAAGGTTATCATGCGGAATATGGAAAAGCCCATGCGGAGGTTAATGCTTTTTCTTCTGTAAAGAAAGAAAATCTGCACAGAGTAAAAAATGCAACCTTATATGTTTCCCTGGAACCTTGTAATATTTTTGGGAAAACACCACCCTGCACTTCTCTTATAATAAATAATAAAATTAAAAAAGTAGTTATTTCAACCCAAGATGTTTCTCCCGAAGTGAATGGCAACGGAGTTAATCTACTACAAAATGCGGGTATAGAGGTTGTCCAGGATATTATAACAGAAAAGGGAAAGGTGCTGGTGACCCAAAGAAGTATTTTTGTAACTAAAAAAAGACCTTATACCATTCTAAAGTTAGCTATTTCCGAAGACGGGTTTTATGCATCGAATGAAAAAGTTAACACCTGGTTAAGTTCGCCCATCACTGCGCGATTAACGCATAAATGGAGAAGTGAAGTTGATGCTATTTTAGTTGGAACTGATACTGCATTGATAGATAATCCTATTCTAGATAGCAGATTTTTTCCAGGTAAATCTCCTTTGAAATTTGTGTTGGATAAACATAATTCTCTTCCAAACCATCTAAATCTTTTCCATGAGCCCAATGTGGCAAAAAGATTTACCCTAAAAAGTAAGAATATAAATGATGTTCAAATTGGCCTTGATAAAAATCAGTCCCTGGATTTAAATGAAATTTCTACCTATTTTTATTCACAAAATATAGGGAGTCTTCTTGTTGAAGGTGGCGGAAAACTTATTCAAAGTTATTTAGATTCGAATTTGTGGGATGAACTGAGGCTAATAAAAACAAAAAAAAGATTAAAGGAAGGCCAGGAAATTCAATGGAAAAATTTGAATAAATCAGCCTCTTATATTTTAGGAGATAACATGATAGAGATTTATTTAAGAGAGGAAACTAGATAAATAAATTATTGCCGCTACTAAAAATAGGATAATCAATATAAAGACAATTAATCTTTTACTATAATTATTCGTTGGAACATTATTTCTTCTGAATTTCGCCATAATTTTAATGAACTTTACTTTAAAATACCAAATACAAAAATATGCTATCTATAGGAATAAGCGGTGGAATAGGCAGTGGAAAAACACTTGTATGTACCATTTTTAAGATATTAGGCATATCAGTGTATAATTCTGACCTGGAGGCAAAAAGAATAATGGAGACAAACGTGCAGGTTAAAAAAGAAATAATTAATCTTTTAGGTGAAGAGAGTTACTTAAATAACCAGACGTTGAATAGAAAATTTATTGCTGAAAAAATTTTTAATCATACTGAATTATTATCCGAGATAAACCAAATTGTTCATCCGGCAGTAAGAGAAGACGCTGAAATATGGAGCAAAAAGATACCTCAGGATAATAGCTATTTCCTAAGGGAGTCAGCTATATTATTTGAAACTGGAATATATAAACAACTAGATTACAATATTTTGGTTATTGCTCCAAAAGAAATTCGGATTCACAGAATAAAAGACAGAGATAAATTATCTGAGGTGGACATAGCCATTCGAATGAACCAACAATGGAGCGACGAACAAAAATTACCTCTTACAGATTTTGTTGTAATAAATGATGGTAAAACTTTCTTGATTCCACAAATCCTAAAAATTCATAAAAGCCTTAAGAATTACCCTTCAATGCTAACTGATAAGCAGCCAGGCATAATTCTTTAGATAACTTACTATCAATTATAGGCTTCACATAATGTGGTGTTCCAAATTCAGGCACCCATTTCTTAATATACTGATATTGAGGATCGAATTTAAGCATTTGAGCTTCGGGACTAAAAATACGAAAATAAGGAGCAGCATCTGTACCTGATCCAGCAGCCCATTGCCAGCCTCCATTATTACTGGCCAGATCAAAATCTAATAATTTCTCTGCAAAATACTTTTCTCCCCATCTCCAATCAATGAGTAAATTTTTTGTCAGAAAACTCGCTGTCAACATTCTGACTCTATTATGCATGAACCCAGTAGCATTTAATTCTCTCATCCCTGCATCAACCAAAGGAAAGCCCGTGTTTCCTGAAGACCAACGTTCAAAATCATCAGTATTATTCCTCCAATGTATTAAATCATAATTACTTCTAAAGGCATTATTCTCAACATGAGGGAAATTGAATAATATTTGAGCATAAAAGTCTCTCCAAATCAGTTCATTTAAGAACGTTTCATTTAGGTTAATAATTTTTCTTGCTAATTCTCTAATACCGATAGTTCCAAAACGAAGATGAACCCCTAACCTGCTGGTACCCACTTTAGCAGGAAAATCTCTGTTTTCAGTATAATTTTCAACGACTTTAAAATTTAATTCTTTAGAGGGAAATGCCCTTTGAGAGGGTTGAAAATGCATAAATTCAAGCGTTGGAAACAAGGGTACACTAACATTTGACAACAGATTATTCTGGAGTAATCCTTCAGAGTCATAAGCAAACAAGGGACTATATTCACCCTCCAACATGCCAGATTTTAATTTTTCTTTCCAAGATTTACTATATGGGGTAAAGACAGTATAAGGTGTTCCAGCGGATTTAGATAAAATTTCACGCTCTTCAAAAATGACCTGATCTTTACTCAGGTGGAAAGTGATATTTTTAGCTTTCAAAGAATCTTTTATTGCATAATCTCTTTGTATGCCATAAGATTCATAATCCTTATTAGCGAACAAATGTTTTACAGGTAATTCCGTCGTAATTCTATCCATAATGTCTGCAGGATTTCCATAAGCGACATAAAAACTTCCTCCTAATTCTTCAATTTTTTCTCTTAGAGATTCTACCTGCTTGTAAATAAAATTTACCCTGGCATCTGATTTATTTGACAATTTATTCAATATGTTTGAATCGAATATAAAAACTGGCAACACGGGTAAACCTGTTTTTAGCGCATTGAACAAGCCCCTATTATCTTCTAATCTTAGGTCTCTTCTAAACCAAAAAAGTGAAATTGCAGACATTTTTTCCTATTATTTTAGAAATAACAAGCAAAATAATCAAATGTTTCATGTACTTTCATGAGGTATTTAAATCAACACCGTTTTGCGATTAATTACCAATCCTTTCAAAATCCATATTTTATATTTTATTTTATTGCTTACATCCTGTCAAACAGAGCAAGTTCAATGGATTGAAGGCCTTAATAAAGCTAGTAAAGGAAGTAACAACCCTGGCATTCCTTCAGAACTTGATAAGCAATTAGCTTACATAAATAAGTATCCTAAGGACACACTTAGGAATTTTAATTTATTAGAAAAAACCATTACAACGGCTATAGATGATGAGAACGAGGAACTCGCTTATAAATTAATCGTATTAAGCCTTAAAAATTATCCTGATATAGTTTTTGAATCTGAATTTTTCAACATTATAAACAATTTTTACCGCTCCATATTAAAAGAAGAGGACACTGCTGAATGGATATCAGGTATTGTTAAAGATAAATGGAGTAAAGACAAAAAGACAGCATATTTCATGACCAAATACAATAATATTAATAAAGAAAACCTAAATATAATATCATATCAACAAGGGGAGCAACTAGTAAATATGGCTAAAATTCATTCCCTTTTTTTTCCAGATAAGGAAGAAAGTGCCTTATTTTTGTGGAAATCTTATGAAAGTATGCGCAAGATGGGAAGTGATAAAGAGGCACTTGGTTTACTGGATTTAATCATAGTGCGACATAAAAAATGGGAAAACATAAAAGGAGTAAAAAAAGAAAGAGAGAAACTCATACAGCGTAAGAAGCGCACAAAATGGAATGATAAAGAAAATCTACCTTTCGAAATAAACAAAAAGGATCAAGCACCGGTAAGTTGAAAAAACTTTTGAACAAAAGGATTTAAGGCAGTTCCCTTCACTTTTGCCTCTGCTTCTATACGAAACTCTGAATTCACTTTACTCATTTTCTTAGCCACATTAGCCATGCCTTTGAAAAGAATATTTTTCTTTGCAAAATCATCAATCGGAGCAGTTACATATTTAAAAGAAAACGCAAAAGATAATTTAGTTTCAACGTTTGCCTCTATGATGATGGACTTATCAATGATTAACTCACCTAAAACATATTCATTAACCAATCTTTCTGAACCCCTACCCCTTCCGTAGCGTTCAACCATTTTCACATTGACATTTAGAATTTCCTGAGGAGTTAAAGCATTGAAGACCAAAATACCTGAAAAGAGTCCATCTACTGACCTAATATCGTCAGGAAGTAAGATATCCATTTTTACACCTTCTATTCCAAACCAGTTTTTAACCTTATTTAGCATGTTAAATTTTGTATTAAATCAATAAACCATTTTTTACAAACATAAGTTACAAAAAATAGCTTAAAATGGATAAAAAGCCGACGAATAACTCAGATTACTCTTTTAAGCCAAAAATCACCTAATTTTTTAGTCAAATGGTGTTGCGCATCCTGCAAGTTATTTACCAGGGTATCAACGAAAACTGTTTCCAAATTAATTTCATTAGACTTTAGCTTTTCAGACCAACTAGCGGTTGAGGCTGTATGCCAATCATTATTCACAAAGGCTGATTGTAATAATCTATCAAATAACGATAATTTATATTTAGATTCAATCATTTTAATAAACGCCACCGATTTATCCATAGAACAACCACTAATAGAATGAAAAGATTCATCTACAACCAGCATTAAGATTCTTGAAAACAAGATAAAACCAGCCGCTTTTAAAACAACTCCATGACTATCCCAATGGGCGCAAAAGGAATCAATATCTATTTGAATTAGTAACTGTTCCGATTCATTTAAAGCTTTATCAGAAGTAAAAAACCAAACCTTAGAAGAGGGACTAAAAGTTTCTATTTTGAGGTTAGATTCCAAAAAAACATCCATAATTATCAATTAAAGTTGTTGAACAATTAATTCGGAGAGATCTAAGACCATAATATTCTTTTCCGATGAATCTGAGGTTAATCCATCCTGGAGCATAGTAATACAAAAGGGACAATTTGCAGCTACTATATCTGCGCCAGAATTTATTATATCAGCAGCCCGAGCCTGATTTATGCGTCCTGAACCAGGCTCATCTTCTTTCCACATTTGTGCACCACCGGCACCGCAACAAAGGCCATTGGATTTACATCTTTTCAATTCAACTAAATCAGCATCGAGAGCTTCCAGGATTTCACGTGGAGCCTCATAAATACCATTTATTCTGCCAAGGTAACAAGAGTCATGATAGGTGATTTTTTTTCCTAAAAATGAACCACCACCCTGTAGTTTTAATTTTCCATCCGAAATTAGACCATTAAGGAAGGAAGTGTGATGAACGACTTCATAGTTACCCCCTAACTCAGGATACTCATTTTTCAATGTATTAAAGCAATGAGGACAGGCTGTTACTATTTTTTTTATTCCATATTGGTTTAAGGTCTGAATATTTTGCAGAGCGAGCATTTGGAATAAAAATTCATTACCAGCCCTTCTGGCTGGATCACCTGTACACTTTTCCTCTTCTCCCAAAACGGCAAAAGATACGCCAATTTTGTTTAAGATAGTACAAAATGCTTTGGTAACGCGCTGAGCACGAGTATCAAAACTACCAGCGCACCCTACCCAAAATAAAATTTCAGGAGAAATACCCTCGTTGTAAAGCTTTGAATAAATAGGAACTTGGATAGACATATAAAAGCTTAAGGTTATTGGCTAATCATTTACATCGGCAATCCAAGCGGACCTTTCAGTTGACAATGACCACGCTGCCTGATTATTTTCTAAACTATTAAAAAGAGGAACCCAATCAGCGGGTCCGGACGATAAAGTCAGTATTTCATAACGTCTCATTTTTATAATTGGTTCAAGAGGATTAATCAAAACGGGACAAGCTTCAACACAAGCATTACAAGTAGTACAAGCGTGAATTTCTTCAGGTGAAATTTGGGAAAACAAGGATAAACCATCTGAAAAATTTGCAGGTGAGAGCGGCAGATTCTTATCCTGGCAAAAGGCTACATCACCACTATCCAGTTTTTTTCCAACCTCATCGGCTCTATCTCTGATATCCATCATTATTTTTCGTGGTGACAATTTCTTACCTGTCAGATTTGCGGGACAAACCTCTGTACATCTGCCACATTCAGTGCAAGTATAAGCATCTAAAATATTTTTCCAGGAAAGATTAAACACATCATTACTTCCAAAATCGGGTAGCTGATTTGTATCACTATTAGATTCGGCTATTCCCAACAAAGACTTAACCTCATCCATAATAGCAGGCATATTTTCTATTTTACCTCTGGGTTGGGTATTTGCATAATAAGTGTTTATAAAAGCAAAAATAATATGTAAATGCTTTGAGTAGGAGAGGTAAATAATAAATCCGAAAACCACTATTATGTGACCCCACCACCCTACTCTTTCTAACATATGTAGGGTATTGGTATCAAAATCTTGAACCAAAGGAACCAGAAAACCACTAAGAAAAAATTGATATGATTCTTGATGTAAAGCAACATCTGCGGTATTCATCATAAAAATGAATGAAACCAAAACAATTTCAGCCAAAAGTATGATTAAAGCGTCCAATGCAGGCCAACCCTTTAAATCTACGCTTTGGAAACGAGGAATTTTCAATAAATTTCTTCTGGCTAAAAAAATAAAAGTACCAATAAGAGCCAATAAGGAAAGGACCTCAATAAAATTTATGATAAATAAATAAAAGGAACCTAAAACGGGTAAAAATATCCGGTGAGAACCTGAAAATCCATCCACCAGAATTTCAATTAATTCTATTTGCGTAAAAATAAATGCCACATAAATAAAGAGATGTAACGTTGCGGGCAACCATTTTGTAAACATTTTTTTCTG
>Ga0164294_10005854_pt1 | contig 10532 bp, 2 predicted proteins | sample GEODES005metaG_FD_111479 | JGI IMG/M metagenome (GOLD analysis project Ga0164294, IMG submission 111479) | Oligotrophic lake water microbial communities from Sparkling Lake, Wisconsin, USA - GEODES005 metaG | ecosystem: Environmental > Aquatic > Freshwater > Lake | place: USA: Sparkling Lake...
GACACCGTAACACTTCCTGTTCCGCTAAATAGGGCGGCTGTAGACAATGTGATGACTCCTGAGGATGTGGAAGCGGTTCCGCTATTGTTTACTAAAGAGCCACTGATAATTAATGGTTCTGATGATGTAAATCCGTTTAAATCCAAAGTAGCACCAGATGCAATGGTGGTATTTCCCACATTTGTACCTAAGGCGCCACTGACGGTGGTGGCATTTGCTACGCCACATTTAATGGTACCGGCACTTATTGTGGTGCCTACACTATAGGTGTTTGCACCCGACAATGTCCAAGTACCTGCTCCGGTTTTAGTCAAGGTACCCGTACTACTTATTACCCCCGATACGGTTACATCGCCAGTACCGCCAATAATAGCGGCGGTGGTGAGGGTGATGGTGCCTGAAGCAGTAGCAGCAGTTACACTGTTGTTTACCAAAGAACCGCTGATGGTAAAGCGTTCTGCTACCGCTGTCATGCCATTCAAATCTAGTATCGCACCAGAAGCAATGGTTGTGGTGCCGGCTGTTGTACCTAAAGCAGCATTGTTGCCTAATTTTAAAGTTCCTGCAGAAACAGTAGTGGCTGCGGTATATGTGTTGACACCATTTAAAGTCCAAGTGCCAGCACCCGTTTTTTCTACTGTCCCAGTGCTGCTTATAATTCCTGATGCAGTTACATTGCCAGTACCTCCAATGATGGCGGCAGTGGTTAACGTAATGGCACCAGATATGGTGGAAGCAGTTGAATTATTAATCAATGAACCACTGATGGTAAACGGCTCAGCTGTAGTGAATCCATTCAAATCAACAATGGCATTTAAAGAAATAGTGGTAGCTGCAGTTGTTCCCAATGCCGCATTGTTTCCAAACTTCAACGTACCAGCAGTTACTGAAGTGGTTCCACTATAGGTGTTTACGCCATTTAATGTCCAAGTACTTACGCCAGATTTGGATAATGTTCCGGTACCGCTTATAATACTTGTAATGGTGGCATCTCCTGAACCCCCAATAGAACCACCACTAGTGATGGCACCTGAAAGGGTTACTGCTGTACTGCTATTGTTATATAAATATCCTTGAAAGGTAATTGGCTCTGATATACTATACCCATTTACATCTAATGTTGCACCAGAAGAAATGGTGGTAGCACCAACGGTAGTGCCCAATGCATTAACGTTACCCATAATTATTTTTCCTGTACTTATGGTTGTAGCACCACTAAAGGTATTTGCATTGGAAAGTGTTAATGTACCTGCTCCAGATTTGGTTAATGCACCTGTTCCACTTATTACGCTTGATACCGTCATATTACCTGCACCACCCAAAGTTACTGGTGTAGGTAAGGGCGTGGTAATGGTAACTTCCGTTGTAGTATTGCTATTTGACAGCGTACCGTTTATAGTGATGTTTTCAGATACTGCAAACCCGTTTAAATCTAATGTACCACCTGAAGCAATGGTTGTAGCTCCGGTTGTGGTACCCAATCCCTGATCACTTCCCAATTTCAAAATACCCGCTGTTATGTTAATTGCCGCATCATTAGTAGAAGTTCCAGATAAAACCAAGGTTCCAGCACCCGCTTTAGTCAGTGTTGCAGCACTTGTGATGGAAGAAGTGGTCGTTCCAGAAAAAGTAGTCGTCGTACCAGAAACCGTGATGGTGCTGGTACCGTCATTTATCTGAAAACCACGGTCGGTGGTAACAGTGGTACCTGTTATCGTAAGCCCCCCACCATTGAAAGATAAATTGGATGAAGTATTTGCTGCTGCACCCAAATTACTGCTGGCTCCTCCATTGGCGATGGTGGCAACACTTATTGTACCCACATTAAAAACGGTACCCCCAGTATAGGTATTTGTACCAGAAAGGGTTAATGTACCTGCACCATTTTTGATCAACCAAGTATTTCCACTAATAACCCCTGAAAAGGTGGTGCTTGTTCCATTTGCACCTACGGTTAAATATAAACCACCTATTGTGTTTGTTATTGTTCCTGCACCCGCAATTGAACCTGCTGCAAAATCGTACCCATTAAGATCTAAGTTTCCGGTAACGGTTATAGCACTATTGTTGCCAAGCGTTACATTTGCGCCGCCTATTTTGATGATTGCACCTGTGTTTATAGTAGTAACACCAGTATACGTATTTGCCGCAGTGATGGTTAAAGTACCAGTGCCTGCCTTAGTTACGGCTCCCGTTCCGCTGATTACCCCATCAAATGTGGAACTGAAATTGTTTGCATCACCAATGACTAATGTCCCATTATTGACGATGCTGCCAGATCCTTCTAAACTTGAAACAGTTAGCGTAACGCCACTGTTTATGGTTAGCGTTGCTCCCGAATTAACGGTTAACGTATTTGTGGCAGCAGTAGCCGTAATAATTGGCGAATAAGTTGTTCCGGAATTGATGACAGTACCATTTGCACTAGTGGGAACAGTGGCTGGATTCCAATTTGCTGCAGTTCCCCAATTTGTTCTTGTCGCATTCGTAGACCCAGAACCACCCACCCAAAAGTATTGGGCCTCTGCCTGTTGCAATTGTGTGAAAGTCAATAACACCATCATTATTCCAACCAAGAATTTTGATTTTGTTGGTTGTGTAACATTTCTAGACATCTGCTTAATTTGGGTATACATGTAATGTTTCATAAAGTCTTTATAAAAAGGATGAATGCGTTTAAAATGGGTTGTTGGTCTTACTTAGGACATTGGTGTTGAATATTGGTATGGATATCAATTCTATAATCCCTAATAAATGCTGCTACTATTTCTTTTGCTCATTTAAAAACATGCTAACAAACAACAAAAACTTTCCACTGAAAAACAGCCGTTTTTCAGCCAATAGGAAAAAACATTAAATAGATATTAAAAAAAGAAATAACGGAATGCGTAGGATGTTGACTTTTTTTAATTGTACTAAAACATCATTCGAGTAAATATCTCAATATATACCCGGTAATGAAAGACGCCCGACCTTCATTACAGCCTCTTTCCCTTATTTAGTAGATGTTTCCACTTTTTAAGATATCATTTCATACAGATAAAGCGCTCAGAAACGCTTCCACAAGAAAATATCGATGCATCAAACGACTATTTTTACTTTTTAGCTAATGCTATAGGGAGAGGAGATGTTAGTGGCTGAAATAGAAAGAAAAAAGAATTGAAAAGAAAAAACCAAGGCAATCAATTTTGGTAAATAAAACACCAATCGCAGTAATTAGTTAATATAATCAAGCCCCATTAACACCGTTTAAATATCTTTATTTTTTTTGAATCCCTTTGAACAACAATAGTTTTGTTGAATATACGTTCTATACATTCAGGGCATACTACTCATTTTTTATGTTAAATTAAGCGCTATATGCTCCAATCTATACTTTTTATTATCACTTTTTTCGCTGGTTTTATTTGTCTAATATCAATATTTTTTAGAGAAAAAAGTGGTAATTTCACTCTTGTCAATAAATTTTTGATTGGGCTTTTCATTTTTACAGATCTTCGCTTCCTAGGTAATGCCTTAGTAAATTTATATCCCTCCTTACAGCAGTATCATGTACATACCTATATTTCAATAATTTGCTTAATCATAATGCCACCTGGGTTTTATTTGTATTTATGTGACATTGTATTCAATAAAAAATGGGAAATGAAAAGAGCTTTCCATTTCCCATTACCTATTTTATTATTTGTATTATTATTATATTTTTTTATAGCAAAAAATTATAATAATATTAATACCCTCATCTACCTATCTCTAGGTATTAGTATATATTATGCTTTTTTAATATATCGGTTACTTGCCAAGCATATTTGGAACCGTAAGAGCGATATTAAAGCGGTACAAAACCAAAATCAAATTATATACAATTGGACTTTATTTTTATTTGTCTGTAATGTGATTATGATAGTAGGAAGATTATTAAGTTGGTTGTTTTTACCATCCACCAATAATCTATTTTTTTTTATAGATAATTTAAAATGGTTTCACTCCATCGTTTGGTTGATAATCTTTTCCATTGTTTTGATAAAACCAGAAATATTGTACGGATACAACTATTTGAATAAAATGGTTGATTTAACAGAAAAAAATAATTTTCTACTCAGGGAAGTTTGGAATATTGATTACCAAAACAAAATATTTACAAGCCAAAAAGAAGAATTGTTATCAGAAAAAATGAATACTTTAATTCCCACATATATCCATAAGTTGGAAAACATCTCCTTGTATTCAGAAATTTTCAGAAATCAGGAATACACTATTAATGAGCTTTCTTTAGAACTAAAAATACCAGTAAGCCACATTAATTATATGTTTAAATTCCATTGTAATGAATCGTTTACAAATTTTAAAAAAATTGTTCGTATTCATGATGCCGTTAATTTAATCAATAAAGGATACCTGAAAAATAGCACCATTGAATCATTGGCAACAACGGTAGGATTTGTAGCCTATAGTACTTTCTCCGTAGCATTCAAAGATATTACCGGCAGCACGGCACATGATTATGGCGTATAGAACAAAACAATCCACAAGAGGAATTAGGAATTAGGAATTAGGAATCAGGAATCGGAATTGAGGAATTAGGAATTGAAGGTTCAATTTTTGATTCGTGATTCGTGATTCCTAATTCGTGATTCCTGATTCCTAATTCCTAATTCCTCAATACCGATTCCTAATTCCTCAATTCCGATTCCTGATTCCTACTTCCTAATTCCTAATTAATTTTTCTTCCTCAGTTTCCTAATCCCATATACAGCTCCTGCTCCCAAGAGCAGCGACAGCCCCCCGTCGAGGGGAACCATCGCATCTTGTTGCTGGGCATCGTCATCCCAAGTGATTTGGGATTGACCGCCAATACTGATGAACATTATGACCACTATAATCGCTATTGCTCTGCCTTTGAATATCTTTTTCATTTGATTGATTTGTGTATTTGTGGTTGTTTGGGTTTATCTAATGATGAATGCTTCCGTGAAACTGCCTCCTTCGCCGTTTACTTGTACGTAATAACTGCCGCTCTTGGCTACTGAAGGGAATTTTAACTCCATCTTGCCGCTTACTCCATCATACACCAACTCCTTCTGACAAAACACCCTGCCCAACGCATCGGTTACCGTTAGGGTATAACTGCCTTTGAGCAATTGTGATACCTTGAGTTGCAACTTATCGCTGTTTGCCGGATTGGGTGCTACCAATACCGTTGGCATACTGTTACCAAACTTAATCAACTTGATATTACTGTATTGCACTTGACCATCCAAACTGTTTCCCTTGATGCGATAGTAATTATTGCCGTTTACGGGTTGCTTGTCGGTATAACCATAGAGTCGGTTTACGCCCGTTGTACCATTTACCGCAAGCTGCTCCCCTATTTGCTCAAAACGTATGCCGTCTGCACTGCGCTCAATGGCATAACCAACCATTTCTTTTTCGTTGATGGCTTCAAACTGCAACTTCACTTGCTTGCCCTCCGTGTTTCCGCTCAATGTTAATCCGCTCACCGGCAAGGCCGATGTTGGCAAGAACAAGATGCTGAACCTATCCGTTGCCTTACTTGCCGCAATGCTACTGTTTACCGTAAACACATAGTCGGTATTGCTACTGAAACTGATGGTTTGCGTTGCCCCAGTGTAGTTGTCTTTGAGGTATGCCTCATAGCCCACATCTACCGGATTGCTCCAATTGATGCGCATGGTGTAATTCTGACGCACATAATTCACCATATTCATCGGTATCATTGTTGAACTGTTGTACATATCGCGCAGTTCCATCGCCAGCAACTTACCATCTCTGCTGATGCCCATATTGTCGTCTTGGTTGTAGTTTTTCGGACCGTCTTCCTTGTCTACACTATTGCTGAAGCTGTTGTCGAACACCACTGCAAAGGCATCCATTTCTGGGGCGCCATTGGCCAAACTGTCGGTATAGTTTAACGCCACGTTCAAGACTGGGTAACTAACCATTGGTCTAAATACCCTGGTATGGGTACCTAACGGTGCTTTGTTACTTTCTTCAAAAGTGAGGGTTGCCGCTCCTGCATTTAAAGTTTGTACAAAGAATGCCTGACCCGGTTGCACCAACTCATTTACATCGGAGGCTACGTTGCTCTTAATACCGGTTCCCAGATGGTAGCTTATATACGCTCCTCGTGTACCACGTTGTGGATCCCAAATGGAATAGTACGGTGTGAGGTTGGTGGTACTCACGCCTCGCAAATCTACCAAGGCTTGGTAAGGATTGCCTACCAAACTCCAGCCGTCGGCTATAGTACTCAAGCTGCTACTCACCGAATGTAATCCCACTTTTGGTGCTCCCTTTGTGCGGATAGTAGTAGCTGCTGCAGTTGCATTGTTGTTGTTCAAATTGGTACTTCTATCTCCCCTTATCAATACCCTATAGGCATCGCCCGCAGCTAAAGTGCCAGCAGTGGATCCTACGCCAACCCATGCTTGCGTAGTAGTATTTAAGGTATATAGCGTGGAGGTGTTTAAAGCCGTTCTATCAAATTCATTGGTATTGCCTCCGGTTCCAGTGATATGCGTTCCATACCCCAATTTTGGATTGTATGCAGATAATGTAGTATATATCGTGGTATAGGAGTACACCGGTGTAGCATTTTCCATCCAGTTGTAGCGGATACTACTTGGCGTAGTTACCGAGGCACTAATGAATCGGTACGCTCTTCTGCCCGCAGGGAAGTATCGTTCTACTATCACACTGTCGGCATTACTCAACGTTCCTTCTATCTTACCCAACTGTGCCGTACCTGTGGCAGAAGATTTAAAGGTGATGTCGCGCTTGCCAAAATCTATCACCCCTTCTGCACCAATATCGATTGATTTACCTGCATTTACGGTTAAGGTTCCTGTGCCGTTCACCGTTAAACTACCCGTTACTGTGAAGTACACATCGAGTTGTGGTGTTCCTGAAGATATTGTTAGGAAATCGTTTGATGCCGGTGTTCCCGAAGGACTCCAGTTACCATCCGTTGACCACAGATCATCGCCTGCAGCGCCCGTCCATACTTTTGAGACGCCACCACTATTTAATGTAACTGTAGCCGAACCGCTCAAACTTGTTACCGCACATCCATTGGCACCCGTTACCGATACCAACGTATAGGTTGAGGTGGCAGATGGCGTTACCACAATATTTGGACCAGAATAATAACTATAAGTAGTAAACTGAGTAGTGCCGTCAGAAATTACCACCGTGTAAGGCGCGTTGCCGATGCTGATGGTGGCCTGCAAGTTGGCTGATTTACCGCTAGTGATGGTGGTTGAGCCTGTCAATACTGCTGTTGCCGAGGAGACTACATTCTGTGTAATTGTAATTGAAGATGTAGTTGATGAACCACCGTTGGTTACGGTAACCGTGTAGGTTCCCGGTGTGGTAACTGTTAATCCGGCTGATGTGCCTACCACGCTGGTGCCGTTCGACCATGAATACGTGCCGCCGCCGGTTGCTGTTAAGCTAATGGACGTTGTGGTACAATTCAACTCGGTAGTACCCGTGTTGTTGGTGATTGATGAAGCCGGTGGTGTGGATGTCTGCGTAATGGTTATCGAAGTTGTGGCAGAACAACCGTTGGCGTTGGTTACCGTAACCGTGTAGGTTCCCGGTGCTGTAACACGGTATGCCGCTGTGGTGCTTACCACTGTTGAACCATCAGACCATGAATAACCACTTCCGCCCGTTGCCGTTAAGCTGATGGAAGTAACCGTTGAGGTTAATACCGTAGTACTAGTATTATTGCGGATACCGGCGATCGGTACACTTACCGTAACAATGGCTGTTTTGCTACATCCATTGCTGTTGGTATAGGTAATGATGCTGGTGCCCAAAGCCCTTCCTGTCACCAATCCATTGTTGTCGATGGTAGCAATGCTCGTTGACGCAGATACCCATGCGTTTGAAGATGCAGGCGTACCTGATCCCGATAACTGCGTCGTTGTATTTGCACATACCGTTAGCGTTCCAGTGATGCTTGGTAAAGCATTTACCGTTATCACCGCAGAACCACTATTGCCAGTACCAGCATTGCTGTTGGCATCTGTTACCGAAACAATGGTATAGGTGGTATTAGCTGTTGGACTAACTGATATGTTTGTTCCAGACACATAATTGTTTACTGTGGTGTTGCTGGTTCCATTGTAATATACCACCGTATAAGGCGATGTTCCACTAGTGATAGCAACGCTAATATTGGTAGATGATCCCACACAAATGGCGGTAGTACCAGAAATTACAGAAGCGGTTGGACCAACATTTACCGTCATCACTGCAGAACCACTGTTGCCTGAGCCAGCACATCCATTGGCGCCGGTTACAGAAACTAAGGAGTAGGTAGTGCCTATGGTTGGACTAACTGAAATATTGCTGCCTGATATATAACTATTCACCGTATAATTTGATGCACCATCTGTATACACTACTGTATATGGTGATGTTCCCCCGGTAATTGCAACGCTTAAGTTGGTGCTGTTGCCTCTTGAAATGGTTGCTGTACCAGACAATACCGCTGCGGTAGTCGCTGCTAAATTCTGTGTAATGGTGATTGCACTCGTTGCTGTACATCCGTTTGCCCCAGTAACTGTAACGGTATTAGTGCCTGATGAACTAACAGACAATGCCGCAACCGAACTTACTACTGTGCTGCCAGCACTCCAAGAATAACTTGTTCCGCCGGTTGCCGTTAGGCTGATAGAGGTTGTGGTACAAGTTAAAATAGTTGTTGCCGTATTGTTGGCTATGCCAGCCGTTGGAGGTTGGTTGAATGTTATCACTACATCATCTGTAGATGCTGTACACGGACTATTTGAAATTGTCCATCTTAAAGTATACGTTGTGCCAGCTGTTCCTGCAAAAGTTGAGGTACGACTTGTTGGCGTTGTTATTGTTCCACCCGTTCCACTTACGATGCTCCATGTGCCAGTTCCCACAGTTGGTGCATTGCCATCAAGTGTAACGGTTGTCAATCCGCAAGTAGCTGCACCAGTTTGATCGGCACCGGCATTGGCGGTAGTAGGTAACTCATTAATCGAAACCGTTGCCATTGTGCTAATATCTTCAGAACATACCCCACTGGTTACAACTGCTTGATAATACGTTACTGCCGTTAAATTAGGCGTTGTATAGGTAGCTGTTGTTCCGCCACTTCCACCTGTAACATCTGCCCATGTAGTTCCATCTGCTGATTGTTGCCATTGGATGGTGCCTGTATAGCCGGTTAAGGTTATGGTTGTACTTGTTCCAGTACAAACCGTTGCGGCTGTTGCTGTTGCAATGCCACCTACGGATGACGCACTAACGGTAGTTGCAGTAGAAGATGTAGCACTTGGTGCTGCACAACCTGAAGTGTAATTGATGGTTACAGTTTTGCTTCCTGCTGTTATCCATTGTACAGTTAATGTATTATCTATACTGGTTCCTCCAGAAGTTATTGAATAATCTATCCCTGCAGTTCCTGGAAGCGTCCACACATAATTGGATTTTCCAGCTTCTGTAATATAGATTACATCTGTGTTTGCACATGCCGTTGCACCCGGTTGTGTGGTAAATGTAGGAGTAGGTAAGGCATTTACTGTTACCAATTGGGGAATATAATCTGTGCTAATGTTTGCACCATTTCTATTGACATAATAGGTAGTTGAAGAAGTTGGACTAACGGTTAAAGTAGATCCAGTTCCTACAATAGCTCCTGTGCCCAATTGAATGAAATCAACATCCATGGTTACTGAACAACCAACACAAGAAGTTGCAGAAGCCGCAGGATCAAATCTCCAACCTGTAATATTTCCTCCAGTTGTCCAGTTTGCATTGCTTGACATATCAATAGACACGGTACGCCAAGTATTATCAGAAATTAAACTACCTGTAGCAGAATAACCTCCAGTAGCAGTATTACTGTTTGCACTATTGAGGAAGAAGATTTGTGCATTATCTGCTGTTCCTGAGGTAACGCGATAACGGATGTTGATATATTTATATACCGATGGGTCAAAACTACCCAAACTACTCATCATAATTTGTGGATCACCCTGTGTATTGGAAGTGGTAAGATTTAAAATGCCATTGTTGTAATTGTTAAACGTAATGCTCTTAGTTGCAACAAATTGGGCTGAAGCTGCATCAAATCCTTGATGATACGCATCACCACCCATACCACCAGCATACCACAAAAATGTTGAATTCGCATCACTACAACCTGCTATTGTAGTTAATGTGGTACTGTTACCCACACAAATGGTTGTTGTTCCGGTTATACTATATGGTGCAAAAGATGTGGTAACATCCATCATCACCGGATCTGTTGTAGCCAAAGAACAACTTCCGCTGGTTACATTCACTTGGTAATAAGTTGGCTGAGTGAGGTTTGATGCCGTATATGTTGCCGCGGTTTGCCCTACAATATCGGCAAACGTGCTACCATCTGTAGAACTTTGCCATTGAATGGTACCAGTATAACCAGTTAAAGTTAATACGGTACTGTTATTGCTAGCACAAACAATTGTAGCACCACTTATGGTACC
>Ga0164294_10005855_pt1 | contig 10532 bp, 7 predicted proteins | sample GEODES005metaG_FD_111479 | JGI IMG/M metagenome (GOLD analysis project Ga0164294, IMG submission 111479) | Oligotrophic lake water microbial communities from Sparkling Lake, Wisconsin, USA - GEODES005 metaG | ecosystem: Environmental > Aquatic > Freshwater > Lake | place: USA: Sparkling Lake...
CACAACAACAATACGGCTCCAATATTAAAATACAATGGAAGAGGATTGTTGACATTTTTTGATACCATGCCGGTTAAAACAACCCCTACTATTGACAAAAAAAGATGCCAAAACATAGCCCATCTTCTTTTAATGATGGTTTCAATAACCATTTTATTAGGTTTGTTTACCCTGTCAATATTTAAATCAAAATAGTCATTAATAATATATCCTGCAGCAGCTATACATACAGATGCGGACATAATTAAATACAATGTAATAAAATCTAGAATGCAGGTTAAATTATTTTTAGCATAAGTAGGCAAGATGATGCAAAAATAAAACAGCCATTGCGTGAGCGCAATAAAGAACAAATTTTGAAATCTAATCAATCTAAAAAAAGCACTAACCTGTTTCATAGCGTAAATATAACTTATCAAGTACTTGCAACATCGATATGTGCGTGCCATTTTTGATGAAACCGCAATATTTTTTCAATAATCTCCCTTACACAACCTTCGCCACCTTTAGCCGCTGTTATCAAATCTACTGTTTCTAATACGTCTCTACATGCATCAGCAGGTCCACAAGATAAGCCAACCCAACTAAGTAATGGCAAATCGGGTTGATCATCGCCCATATACATCACCTGAGTTGATGATATACCCCTTTTTTCTAATAATTCCAATATAAATTGTTTCTTATCGAGAACCTTTTGAAAAATCTGTTTGATGCCTAACTTTTGCAATCTTTCTGCTACTGGTAATGAAGAAGACCCCGTTACTACGATTACGTTATAACCCAATTTTACTGCCAATTGAAGTGCATAACCATCTTTTACATTCATTTTTCTAATCCATTCATCTCCAGAATAAACCAACAAACTGCCATCGGTTAACACGCCATCCATATCAAAAATCAATGTATTAACAGCTGAAAACTTTTCAAGTACATTCATTAAATATACATTTTGGTGATGATGTGTAAGCAAAACAATTGATTGATTCATTCAATTGCTCACTTTAACGCCTGTAAAGATTAGCATTTTTTTAATCATTTCAAATGCATTAAAGGGTATTTGATTTCATTAAAGAAATTAAATTAGATTTTTTGCCGATTAAATGAATTGAAGAACAGTTACTTTATATTTTGCAACTGCAGAAGTACGCATTATAATAAATTTTGTCTAAGACATTTTATCTTTTTGCTCATTTTCTTGTAAGCAAATTATGATTGCCATATGTACGTTAAACATCCAACATTCCAATAAATTTTAATGTGACTATACAACTAAGTATTTAATTTCATTCACTAGCAAACAGAGCATTCATATAGCATATATATTTGCATTATATATCATGAAATTTATTTACAAGGCAACAATATTATTTTTACGTTTGAAATTAAACTTTTTATCGTTTTTTTCGGCGGCTAAAGCGGCAGAAAAAGCATTTACGCTATTTTGCACACCCAAAAAAAGACCCCAGCCCAACGTACCTGCAATATTCAATGAGGCAACACCTCAAGAAATTATTTTTCAGGGATTTTTAATCAAAGGATATCAATGGAGTAAGGGTAAAAGCAAAAGAATGATTGTTTTACATGGCTTTGAATCGTCGGCTATTAACTTTGATTACTATATTGCCGAAGGTATTAAAGCAGGATATGAAGTTTTAGCATTTGATGCACAGGCTCATGGACAAAGTGAAGGTGAAACCGTCACCATTCCTGAATATGTAGGATTAATTCAAGCTATTGCAGCAAAATTTGGAACCATACATTTTTTAATAGGCCACTCTTTTGGCGGTCTTGCCATAGCACAATATTTGGAAACGGTATCCGATCAATCGAATGTAAAGGGTGTTTTAATTGCGCCTGCTACGGAAACCACTTCTGCAATTGATGGTTTTTTTAATCTCTTACAATTGAATAAAAAAATCAGGGTTGCTTTTGATCAACTTATTTTCAACAAATCTGGTCGTTGGCCTTCTTTTTATTCAATTAGAAGGGCAATTCAACATGTTTATGCCCCAATATTATGGATTCATGATAAAGACGATAAAATTACCCCACTGGTTGATGTGAAAAAAGTAATAGAAGATAAACATCCCAATATTGAGTTCATGATTACTCAAGGGCTTGGGCATAGAAGGATTTACCGCAATAAATCAGTACAACAAAAGGTGATTTCTTTTTTTTAATCCGTATTATTCTATTTTACTATTGGTGTAATCCTTTATGGTAATTTCATACAATAGTGTATTATTGCAATGGATTAGCCAATTCAAATAGCGTTAACATATGCAAACAGTGTATTTTAGCGATGAAAAACCTTTGAAAAACCAGTAGGCTTAACCTTAAAATATTGATATGGCCAAAAATTTATTGATTGTAGAGTCACCGGCAAAAGCCAAAACAATAGAAAAAATACTCGGTGAAGATTTTGAGGTAAAGAGTTGTTTCGGTCATATTAGAGATCTTGAAAAAGATGATATGGGCATTGATATCAAGAATAATTTTATGCCTAGGTATATTGTACCTGAAGACAAACAGAAAGTAGTAAAAGAACTCAAGCAACTGGCAAAAAAATCTGGTGAAGTATGGTTAGCAACGGATGAGGACCGTGAAGGTGAGGCCATCAGTTGGCATTTGTGTGAAGTATTGGGTTTGGATCCTGTAACTACCAAAAGAATTGTTTTTCATGAAATTACCAAACCTGCCATTCAATCTGCGGTAAAAAATCCACGTTTATTGGATTTGAATTTAGTAAATGCTCAACAAGCACGAAGAATACTCGATAGAATTGTAGGATTTGAGTTATCGCCCATATTGTGGCGAAAAATGAGCATGAGAAGCAATTTGAGTGCAGGAAGGGTTCAAAGTGTTGCTGTACGCATTATTGTTGAACGAGAAAGAGAAATTAATACATTTACTTCGGTAAGTTCTTTCAAAGTAACTGCCTATTTTACAGGGAAAGATGTTAACCAAAAATCAATTTCCTTCAAAGCAGAAGGCGCAAAATTTTCCAATGTGTCAGATGCAGAAAAATTCTTAGAAAGTTGTAAATCTGCAATTTATAAGGTTGCAGATATACAGGTAAAACCTGCAAAAAAGACACCAGCTGCACCATTTACTACTTCAACTTTGCAGCAGGAAGCCAGTAGAAAATTAGGCTATGGCGTAAGTAAAACTATGCTTTTAGCTCAAAAACTCTACGAAGCCGGACACATTACCTATATGCGTACGGATAGTGTAAGTCTTGGAGAAACAGCAATGAACGATATCACTGCCCAAATTTCAACAGCCTATGGCAAGAATTTTGTGCAAACAAGAAAATTTAAAAATAAAAACGAATCTGCCCAAGAAGCACACGAAGCCATTAGACCCACTTATATGAACCAATCTAAGGTAGATATAGCTGATGGACAAAAATTATATGAGCTGATTTGGAAAAGAACAATGGCATCTCAAATGGCTGATGCAGAATTGGAAAAAACAATTGCAAAAATAAGCATAAGTACCAATGGCGAAACTTTAACAGCACAAGGTGAAGTTCTTAAATTTGAAGGTTTTTTAAAAGTGTATAGAGAAGGAAAAGACGAAGACGAAGAGGAAGAAGAAAACAATGAAAGCATGCTTCCACCCATTACCGTGGGCCAGTCTCTTACACTGAAAGAGATGATTGCTATGGAGGGATTTACAAGACCTCCCGCAAGATATACGGAAGCTTCTTTGGTAAAAAAACTGGAAGAATTAGGTATTGGACGACCGTCAACGTATGCACCTACAATTTCTACCATATTAAAAAGAACATACGTAGAAAAACGAGATAAAGAGGGAACTGAAAGGAAATACAGGGTATTGTCAATGTCTAACGATATTATTAAGAATAAACAAGAATCAGAAACTACGGGCACGGAAAAATCAAAATTATTCCCTAGCGATTTAGGACTCGTGGTAACCGATTTCCTAGTTCAGCATTTTGAAAATGTAATGGACTATGGGTTTACAGCAAAAATTGAAGGCAATTTTGATGAAATAGCCCATGGAAAAATGAAGTGGAACTCCATGGTTGGGGAATTTTATACGCCGTTTAAAACCGAAGTAGACAATACTATGGAAACGGCAGAAAGAATTAAGGGAGAACGAGAAATTGGTATTGACCCTGCTTCAAGCAAAAAAGTTATTGCTAGAATGGGCAGATATGGCCCGATGGTACAAATCGGAGACGTAAGCGACGAAATTAAACCGCGTTTTGCCAAACTTAAACAAGACCAAAGTATTGAAACCATAACTTTTGACGCGGCGATGGAGCTTTTTAAACTCCCACGTAACTTGGGCACTTTTGAAGACCAAGATGTATTAGTAAGTATTGGAAAATTTGGCCCCTATATCTCTCATAACAAACAATTTTATTCTTTATCCAAAGATTTTGACCCTTATGTAATCAATTTGGAAGAAGCTATACCTATTGTGGAAGAAAAAAGAACAGCTAAAAACGAAAGAACAGTAAAAGTTTTTGAAAAAGAAAAAATCCAAATATTAAAGGGTCCTTATGGTCTTTATCTAAAAAAAGGATTGAAAAATTATCCTATCCCTAAAGAACAACAAGATACAGCAGCAGATTTAACCATTGAAGAAGTTAAGCAAATGATTGAATATGCAATAGCCAATCCACCTAAAAAAACATCAAGAAAAAAGAAAAGCTAAAATAAAGCATTTCGCAATTATGCAAAATGAAAAAGATTTTTATGCACTCCTCCAATTCATTGATGATGCAGATGAAGTAATATTTCAAAGTATAGCACAATATATTACAGCTTGTGGGCCAAAGATTTTGCCTCATTTGCTTTTTTTACAAGATACTGACCCAAAAGAAATAGTACAACAAAGAACCCATGCTTTGATTGAACAAATCTCTTTTGATCACACAATAAATCAACTCGTTAATTGGGCAAATTCTTCATACCCTTCACTTTGGAAGGGTATGGTATTGGTTAATGAATATGTATTACCATCTACAGAACCCGTTTCCTTATTAACTGCCTTTAATACCATTAGACGACGTGTTTGGCTTGAATTAAATGATTACCTAACGCCTCTTGAACAAATTCACATCATCAACAAAAGTTTATATCAACTTGAAGGATTTCATATTTATGAAACAAATCATATTGATTTAAACGAATTTCTTCTTGAAAATTTATTGATTAAAAAAAAATGTAACAGCTTTTTAATGGGAATTTTTTACCACTTAATCTGTGCATCCCTTGAAATTCCAATTGTTTTACTTAAAATCCAATCAAAAATGGTTTTAGCTTATGCTTTTCAAGACCATTATTTTGGCAATATCCATAACGAAAATCGTTACGTCTTTTTTGTAGACCCAATTTCTGGGGCTTCGTTTTCCCCTATAGTTTTTGAACAGCTTTTGAACATTACAATTGGTTCAAATGAATTAATACATGCGAAAGCACTTACAAACCAAGAAATTATTCAATGTATGCTACAAGAAATTGCAGCATGCTTCCGAAAACCTAACAATGTTCAATTCAAATCTCGTTTGTTACAAATTGCAGATGTATTGGTTACCTAATTTGTGACAACAACTTACTATTCAAGTACATTAACCCAATTTAATTGCCTTTTATTTGGGGCAAAGTTTATAAAAATTATTTTCACTTTACATTCCAATTTACATTCATGGAACAAATTCAGTGGCAAGATTTTGAGAAAATAGATATTCGCGTAGGAACTATTATCGCAGTTAATCCGTTTGAAAAAGCAAAAAAGCCAGCTTATCAGTTACAAATAGATTTTGGTGAAATCGGCATAAAAAAATCCTCTGCTCAAATCACAACACATTATGCGCTAGAGGAATTAATAAACAAACAAGTTATAGCAGTAATTAATTTTCCCACAAAGCAAATAGCAAACTTTTATAGCGAATGTTTGGTACTAGGCGTTTATGACATTAATCAAGCAGTAATTCTTCTACAACCAGATTGCATTGTACCCAATGGATCTAAAATTGGATAAAAAGAATAAAAATGATTTAGTAAGAAATACCATACAATTTTAACAACATTTTTACCAAGGGACTAATTTTATCATTAAAATCCAAAAACAGTTGGTAAATTAGCATCTTTTATAATTAATGAAATCTTTATTAAAAGATTTGTTAAAATTTGGCATCTATACTGTTGTTAAATGTTGAAGCGTTTTACCATTAATAAAATGATAACCTTTTTATGATAAAAGTTTTATTTGCATCCCTTTTTACTGCTTCTTTACTGATAGTATCCTGTAAAGAAAAAGAAACTTTAACTCCGGGCGGAAAAGGAGAAAAAAATGGTTCTGGACCACTGAAAGTGGAAGGATTGATTTTAACACCCAGTGTTTTGCAACCATCTTTAACCCTTTCTGGCACATTACTTCCGTTTGAATCTACTGAAATTAGAGCTGAAATTGCTGGAAGAGTAGTGCAATTGAACATTCACGAAGGTCAACTCGTTGCAAAGGGAACTGTTTTAATTAAAATTTACGACGCTGATTTACAAGCACAACTTAGAAAATTAGAGGTTCAATTAAAAATTTATGAAAAAACGGAAGAACGCCAACGCGAATTATTAAAAATTGGCGGAATTGCACAACAAGATTACGACCTTTCCATTTTGCAAATGAGCAATATCAAAGCTGATATCGAATTGATAAAAGTCAATATTGGTAAAACGGAAATCAGAGCACCTTATACAGGAAAGTTAGGACTAAAAAATATCAGTGAAGGCGCATATATTTCGCCAGCTACTTTAGTTACTACCATCACGCAGACGGATAAAATGAAATTAATTTTTAGTGTGCCTGAAAAATATGGTGCAACAATTAAAATACAGCAATTGGTTCATTTTACTTTAGAAAGTTCTGAAAAAAAATTCACAGCAAATATAGTAGCCAAGGAATCAACCATTGATGAAAACACCAGGAATTTAAAGATCCTCGCATATGTTGTAGGTAAAGATGATGCTTTATTGGCTGGGTCTTTTGTAAAAATCTCCTTAGACATGCAATCGAATAATTCGGCTATCATGATTCCCACGTATTCCATTATACCTCAAGCTAGAAATAAAATGGTTGCCACTTATAAAGATGGTATTGCAGTATTTGCAAAGGTTACCACAGGCGTTAGAAATGCAAACTATGTAGAGGTGCTATCGGGATTATCTATTGGTGATACCATTATTACTTCTGGGCTGCTTTTCGTAAAGCCTAATTCCAAAATCAAATTGTCTAAAATTAATTGATTGTAAAATACTGTTAATGAATCTATCAGAACTGAGTTTAAAACGTCCCATATTTGCCATAGTATGTTCTATTGTAATCATTATTTTTGGTGCAATTGGATATAACTTTCTTGGTGTTAGGGAATACCCCGCTATTGATCCTCCTGTTATTTCGGTAAGAACATCATACACAGGTGCAAATGCAGAAATTATAGAAACCCAAATTACAGAACCACTTGAAAAAGCGGTTAACGGCGTGGAAGGGGTAAAAACAATTACTTCTTCCAGCAGCCAGGGAAGTAGTTCAATTACAGTTGAGTTTGAATTGAATGTGGATTTGGAAAAAGCAGCTAATGACGTTAGAGAAAAAGTTTCTCAAGCCATCAATGTTTTGCCACAAGATATTGATTCGCCACCCTCTGTAAACAAGCAAGATGCAGACTCTGATCCTATTGTGTACATGCAGATGCTTAGCGATAAAAGAACATTGCTTGAGCTAACTGAATTTGGCGAAAATGTGGTTCAAGAAAGATTACAAACCATTAATGGTGTAAGTGCTGTAAATGTTTTAGGTAATCGCTATTCCATGAGAATTTGGTTTGATCCTTCAAAACTATCTGCTTACAAGCTATCTATTCAAGATGTAAGAACGGCATTAGATAGAGAAAATATTGAACTGCCTGGCGGAAAAGTAAGGGGTGATGTTACTGAACTTACTGTAAAGGCCTATGGCAAAATCACTACCGAAGATGATTTTAATAACCTGATTATCTCCCAAAATGGAGGTAAAATAATCCGTTTAAAAGATGTAGGTTATGCTATTCTAGCACCAGAAAATGAAGAAAGTATTACTCGGAAAAACAATATCCAATCTGTAAACTTATCAGTAGTTGCTCAACCAGGTTCTAACCAAGTGGCTATTGCAGATGAATTATACAAGCGTTTGGAAGTCATTAAAAAAGATTTACCCAAAGACATTCTGTTGGAAATTGGTTTTGACAGAACAACATTTGTACGAAAAGCTATTACCGAAGTAAAAGAAACCTTATTTATAGCAATTTTACTGGTTATCATCATTATCTATCTATTTTTTAGAGAATGGTCAATTGCTTTTCGTCCACTGATTGACATCCCAGTTTCACTAATTGGAGCGTTTTTTATCATGTATATTGCTGGATTTTCCATTAATGTACTCACACTTTTATCGCTTGTATTAGCCACAGGCTTAGTGGTTGATGATGGAATTGTGGTTACAGAAAACATCTATAAAAAGATGGAGCAAGGGATGGATAAGTGGAAAGCTGCGCGCGAAGGTGCAAACGAAATTTATTTTGCTGTAATTACTACCTCTATCACTTTAGCGATTGTTTTCCTGCCCATCATATTTTTACAAGGATTTGTCGGAAGATTATTTAGAGAATTTGGTATCGTAGTAGCAGGTGCCGTCTTGATTTCTGCATTTGTGTCTTTAAGTCTTACTCCAGTTCTAAATATTTATTTAACAAGAACAACGGCTAGTGGAATAAAACACTCATGGTTCTACCTTAAAACAGAACCTTTTTTCCAACGCTTAGAAAATGGTTACCGCAACCTTCTAACCGCTTTTATGAAGGTCAGTTGGATTGCTGCTTTAATCATTGCTATTTGTGTATGTATCATTTATTTTGTAGGTAGTGGGCTTCCTTCTGAATTGGCTCCTTTAGAAGATCGAAATCGTTTAAGAGCAAGTATTGTAGCTCCAGAAGGTACTGACTTCGACTTTATGGAAAAAATCTCTTACGATGTTGGTCAAAAAATCATTGACTCCATTCCGGAACGCTATGTAATGTTGACTTTTGCTCCCACATTTAGTGGAAACGGTGGATCTAATTCTGCATTTTTAAGTTTGGGATTAATTGATGCATCTAAAAGGGAGAGATCCCAAAACGATATTTTATTACAAATGCAACGGATGTTTAAAGACTATACAAGAGTCCGTGTTTTGCCTGTGCAAGAACAAACCATTTCGGTTGGACAAGGTTCACGTGGTGGTTTACCAATTCAATTTGTAATTCAAAATTTGAACTTTGATAAACTAGTTACATTCATACCTATATTTATGGATGAAGTATCTAAAAGCCAGGTTTTTCAAGGTTTTGATGTTAATCTAAAATTCAATAAACCTGAATTGCAAATTACTATTGACAGATTGAAGGCAAGTGAATTAGGTGTTTCTATTCTTGATGTGACTAATACCTTACAATTGGCATTTAGTGGAAGAAGATTTGGCTATTTTACAATGAATGGTAAACAATACCAAGTTATTGGTCAGGTCAATAGAGAAAATAGAGATGACCCTACAGACATAAAATCTCTTTATGTGAGAAACAGAAGAGGAGAACTGATACAATTAGACAATTTAGTTTCCATTGTTGAGTCAGCTAATCCACCATCTATTTATCATTTCAGCAGGTTTAAAAGTGCTACAATATCTGCAGGTTTAGCACAAGGGAAAACCTTAAATGATGGTATTCAAGAAATGGAAAGAATTTCCAAACAAGTATTGGATGAATCCTTTACAACTGCTTTAAGTGGTGCATCTCGAGATTTTAAAGAAAGTTCTTCCAATACAAGTTTCGCTTTTATATTGGCTTTAATACTTATATTCTTGGTGTTATCAGCACAATTTGAAAGTTTTATAGATCCACTTATCATCATGATTACTGTTCCACTGGCGCTTGCCGGAGCTGTTTTAAGTTTGGCTTTATTTGGACAAACTTTAAATATCTTTTCACAAATAGGTATCATTATGTTGATTGGCTTGGTAACAAAAAATGGTATATTGATTGTTGAATTTGCCAACAAAAAGCGAGAAGATGGCCTAGACCGATTTAATGCAGCAGTAGAGGCAGCAGTAGCTAGGCTTCGACCAATTCTAATGACCACCCTAGCCACTTCTCTAGGTGCGTTACCTATTGCTTTGGCTATTGGTTCTGCAGGAAAAAGCAGGATACCACTTGGTGTGGTAATTGTTGGTGGAATGTTGTTCGCTCTTGTATTAACATTGTTTGTTGTACCAGCATTATATAGTTTTATCTCTCGGAAAAAAAAGGTACATTATGAAGATTAATTTTTTATGGTTAGCATGTTTTTTACCGTGTATAGCTTTCGCCCAACAACCCGCAACAATTACTGCTGGTGAGGCTATTAAAATGGCTTGGGAGAATAACTTGAGCATTAAAATTATTCAATCAAATCTTGATATAGCCACTGTGCAAAACAATTGGGCAAATG
>Ga0164294_10005857_pt1 | contig 10528 bp, 8 predicted proteins | sample GEODES005metaG_FD_111479 | JGI IMG/M metagenome (GOLD analysis project Ga0164294, IMG submission 111479) | Oligotrophic lake water microbial communities from Sparkling Lake, Wisconsin, USA - GEODES005 metaG | ecosystem: Environmental > Aquatic > Freshwater > Lake | place: USA: Sparkling Lake...
CGGCACGCCGACGGACAGTGTGACTCCGATCGAGGCGTTCTTGGATGAGCGCATCGCGAGACCCTTTTCGGCGGCCGTCCCCTGTGACAGGAACAGCACACAAGACGCCGGGACGACGGGTGGCTCCGCGCCCCGCGGCACCGCGACCATGCTGCCCCAGGTCGTCCCCTCCAGTGGCGGTACGGCGCTCTCGTCGATCAGCATCGCTTCGTCGAGATCGTGGAGTTCGGACGGCGCCGCGACGGTGGGTTGCGCCTCGCGGTCATGCGACCGGTTGGCGATCAGCAGCCCGGCAATGGCGGCCAGACAGCACAGCGCCGCGACGAAAACGAGTCGTGGCTTCAATGGTGGCACTAGGCGATCGATATTCCGCCGTCGACGACGATCGTCTGCCCGGTGACATACCCGGCGGCCGGCGATGCCAGCCACACGGCAGTGGCGGTCAACTCGGCGGCATCACCCAAGCGGCCCAGGATGATCCGCGGCATCAGTGAATCCAGATAACCGGGCTTCAACTCGTCGGTCATCTCGCTGGCGAAGAAGCCGGGTGCCAACGCGTTGACGCGAATTCCTTTGCGGCCGCTCCATTGCTGGGCCAGATCACGGGTGAGGCCGATGATGCCGGCCTTGGATGCGCTGTAGGCGGCCTGCGGCAAACCGCCGGTAGTCAGACCGAGCACGCTGGAGATGTTGATGATCGCGCTGCCGGGTTGCATTACCCGACCGCAGGCTTGCGCCATCCAATACGAACCGTTGAGGTTGACGTCGATCACGGCGCGGAACTCATCTGCCGTCTCCCGGGACGTCGGAACGGCGGTTCCTACTCCCGCATTGTTGATCAATACGTCAACGTGGCCGAATTCGGCCATCGCGGCATTCACCAACTGCTGGCACTGGTCCGGATCGACGACGTCGGTCTGGTACGTGCGCACCCGCCCGCCGGCCTGCTCGACGAGTGCGGCGGTCTCGGCCATGCGGTCGACCCGGCGCGCACCCAACACTAGATCCGCGCCGGCCTCGGCGAACCCCTGCGCAAACGACACCCCCAGACCCGAGGAGGCTCCTGTGACGATGACGACCTTGCCGTCGAGACGAAACAAGTCGAGCACGCTCACGTCGATGTTCCCTGCGGATCCCGGAGGATCTGGCGCGCGATCGCGTACTTGTGCACTTCGGTGGGACCGTCGTACAGACGGAAAGCGCGCATATCGGTGAAGATCATCCCGACCGGGGTCTCGTCGGAGATCCCCATGCCGCCCAACACCTGGACGCAACGGTCGGCCACCTTGAAAAGTTCTTCGGAGACGGCAGCCTTCACCATCGAGCTTTCATGGCGGCCCTTGGCGCCGTTGTCCAGGGTCCAGCATGCCCACCAGATCGCCAGCCGGCACTGCTGCAGCGCAATCTCGTTGTCCGCCAACATGAAACTCACCCCCTGATGCTCGCCAAGGGGCTTGCCGAACGCGGTACGGGTGCGGGCGTGGCTGATTGCGATCGACTGTGCCCGCGACGCCGCGCCGAGCCAGCGCATGCAGTGGGTGAGCCGGGCCGGTGCCAGCCGCATCTGGGCGTAGCGCAGCGCCTGGCCCACCTCTCCGAGTAGCGCCGAGGCGGGCAGTCGCAGGTCATTGAATACCACCACGCCGTGGCCCTCGACGTAGTTGCGGTCCATGGTGTCCATCACCCGTTCGAGCTTGATCCCGGGTGTTTGGCCGTCGCAGAGGAACAACGTCGGGCCGCCCGCATTGTGGTCGTTGGGTGCTAAGCGCGCCATGATGATCCATGTCCGCGCACCGTTGGCACCGGTGATCAGCCACTTGCGGCCGTTGATCACGTACTCGTTGCCGTCAAAGACAGCCTCGGTGAGTAACTGATCAGGATCCGATCCGGCACCGCCCGGTTCGGTCATCGCGAACACCGAGCGTTGCCTGCCTTCGATCACCGGAACCAGGAACTTCTCGATCTGCTCGGTGTTGGCGATTTTCGACAGTATGTACATGTTGGCCTCGTCGGGCGCGGCACAGTTCAAGGCGACAGGCCCGAGCGTCGACCACCCAGCCGCCTCGAACAGCACCGCCTGATCGCGGTGCGAAGGTTCCCAGCCACCGAACCGGCGCTGCGCCTGAAAGGTCAACAGGCCGGCATCGCGGGCCAGTTCGACCATCTCGGTGCGCAGGTCCTCGTTGGGACCGTGGCGGGTCAGTCGCGGATCGCGCTCGAAGGGCACGATCTTCTCGGTGACAAAGGCGCGAATCTGGTCGCGTCGCGCTGCGACATCGGCCGGTATCTCGAAATCAATCATTGTTTCCCCTCTAAAGGCGCCAGAGGCGCACCATCCATGGTGGCTATTGCGCGTTCGAACAATCGCACGGTCGCGGTGTGCAGTACGTCGCCAATCTCCTTGGGCGCCAGGCCTGCTGCTGCGCGTGCGTGCGTGCCCTCCAGGATGATGCCGAGTTTGAAGCAGGCCAACACCGTGTACCAGTCGATGTCCGAGAGATCGCGAGTGGTGTTATGGGCATAGCGCGCCACCAGTTCGTCCGGGGTGGCAAGTCCGCCGGCGGTCATCAACTCGTTGGGCAACACCGGTGAGTCTCCGGGGCGGTACCACGTCGCCAGCATCCAGCCCAGATCCAGCAGTGGGTCGCCGATCGTGCACATTTCCCAGTCCACGATCGCCGCCACCTGCGGGCCGGTGGGGGCGAACATGACGTTGGCCGCGTGGTAGTCGCCGTGCATGATGCCCGGGGAGAACGTCGATGGCTGATGCTCGCTGAGCCAGGCCGCAACGGCGTCGACGTCACCGATATCCGGCCCTGCGTAATTTTCGAACTTCGCGTAGGACTCCAGTTCGGCGAGCCAGCGCGGCACCTGCCTGTCCAGGAATCCGTCCGGCTTGCCGAAGTCGGCAAGTCCCAGCGATGCATGGTCGACGGCGCCGAGGCGCGCAACGGCATCTGCCATCGACAGACCCATATCGTGGCGGATATCTGCATCGGCTGCGTGCAGGGCGGGTAACTCAGACCCGGCATTGAATCCCATCACCGGGTCCATCAGATAGAAGACTGCGTCGCCGAGTACCGAGGTGTCCTCGCAGACAGCGATGAAACGCGGGTGCGGGACGTCGGTATCAGCCAGTGCGCGCAGCACTCGGGTCTCACGCACGATCACCGAGTTGCTGACTGGCCGTAGGTGCTGCGGCCCGCGGCGGAACACGTACTCGCGGCCTGACCGGGTGAACCTCAGCATGATGTTCTGGGTGCCACCGACGATCGCAGCGACGTTGTCTATCGGCCCTTCGCCCAGACGCTGCTGCGACATCCAGGCTGCTACCGCCACCATGTCGCGGTTGAGGAGGTCCACGCAGGCGAAGTTACCGCACTCCCGACCGGCAATTGCCTTCGCCCACAGCGAGTGGCTATTGCTGGTCCAGCAGATACGCCGGCCGAACCGAGAGGATCGTGGCTGCGAACGCCGGAGAGTTACTTTCGACTGGCAGCGCATAGATTAGGCACTGAACTCTTCGCTCTGCAGAGTGACAACTGGCTGAAGTGAACCCCGCCCCGCCCCGCCCCGATCGGCTCAACCAGAGGATGTCGCCGTGTCTGAGACCGCAGGCCCCGACTCGGCCCGTTTACGCACCGGTCATCTCGGCCTCATGCAGTTGGTCGGGCAGTCCTTCTCCATCGGCCCGCTTATCGATATCGCCCTTTTCCTCAGTATCGTGGCGGCTCTGGCGGGAGCGATCGGCCCACTGGCGGTCGCACTGGCGGCGGCGGGGATGATGGCTTTCTCGCTTGTCGTGGCCTTTTATGCATCCGAAACCGGTGGCGCCGGGGCGATGGGTGACTACATGGCCCGCGCCTGGGGGCCGACGGCTGGGACCGGTGCCTTGGGAATCTATGTGCTGTCGTTACTCTTTTCCGGAGCAGCCGGTTTTGGAATCGTTGTGGGAGAACTTATTTCGCGGTTCGCCGTACTGTATTTCGGAATCGGGTTTCCATGGTGGGCCGGTGCTTTATTGGTTTGCGGCGCTGCCTGGTGGCTGAATGTTCGCGGGGCTTCGCTAGCAACGAAGGTGCAATTGGTGATCGTGGCGGTTTCGGTAATTCCGTTCCTGCTCACCGCCGCGGCGGCGGTGATTCACGCGGGATCGGCCAATACCTGGGCGGTTTTCTCTTGGAGCAATCCCCACCGGGGCGACCTCTTCGCGGCGTTGCTGTTCTGCATTCTGCTTTTCGGCGGATTCGAAACGGTGAGCTCCCTGGCCGAGGAGGCCCGCGACCCGCGGCGTGCCATCCCCATCGCCTTGGTCGGGACGGTTGTTGGTTCCGGCATCCTGTTGGTCTTCTGCTCCTATGCGGGAACGGTCTACTTCGGGCCCTCCCACGTCGCGAAGACGTGGGGGGATGCACTGGACGGATTCGCTGTGATGGCAGATGAACTCCTGGGGCCCTGGGCCGCTTTCTGGATCCGATTGGCTCTGCTGGTGGACTTCTCGGCCACCTGCATCGGTTTCACCGTCGCGGCCCTGCGAGGCATCTACTCGCTGGCCCGAGCGGGTTATCTTCCGGGCTGGTTGGCAGTCACCAATCGCAGCGGTGCTCCGGGCAATGCCGCAACGCTCGTACTTGGCTGCGCGCTCTCGGTGATCGTGGCCGGCCTGTTCATTCCGTCCGGGGATCGCTTCCAGACACTCTTTGTTACGGCTACCGCGCAGGGCTTACTGCTCGTCTTGGTCTATACCGGAATCGCCGTCGGGGCGGTGCGTTTGATGTGGGTTTCGAATACCCCGCAGCCATGGTGGCGCTGGATCGTGTTCCCACTGGCGACGGTGGTTCCGTGCCTGGCCCTTTACGGAAGTTTCGTGCCATTCCCGGCCTTCCCCGAGCGGGTCGGCCTCTACGCAGCGATTGGCGCCCTGGTGTTGGTTGCCCTGTGGCTCTGGGTCATTCACTCTCGCCACACGCAGAGATTCGCACCGGAATAGTCACTCGCCTCCGACCGGGAACTCCACGCCGAGCAGGATCGAGGTGAAGCCGCCTTAAGCCGCTTTGCCGATCGCTTTCGCCCACGGCGTCCGGGCATCGATGGTGCGGAAGACGCTCCAGCCGACCAGCGTTCCCAGCGCGATCGAGGCAATTGCGGCACCTGCTGCCCCCAGACTGGCGACGTTGGCATCATCGCCAGTGGCCGCCTGACTCACCGACATGAAACTCGTCGCGCCGGGCACCAGCGACCAAAATGATGCAAGCAACATCACCACCGCCGGGGGTGCTGATCTGATCCGGGTGGCAAGCATGGCGAAAATCACCGAGAGCATTGCCCCGACGAACCCCGATCGTGCGGCGGGCAGGATATCGGTCACCAACTTTTGGCCGAGAATCGCGACGGCGATCGCAGCCATGAGCCAGAACAGACAGCCCGGGGGCGCCGACAGGTAGATCGACAACCCGATCGCGACGATGACGATCGACACGTACAGCGACCATGCGCCCATCGGGGCAGACGGGGACTGGGGCGCGATCTCGGAACCGGCGATGTGCAGGCCGATGATCACACCGAAAAGCAGTAGCGCCAGTTGGGAAATTCCGTAGACCAGCCTGCTGGCCCCGGAGATGATCTCCGAACTGGCCAGTTCCATAGCGCCGGTGGTCAGCGCCATCCCGGGCAGCGTGGCCACCAGGGCAGGGCTGATCACCCGTAACAGACCGTCGTGTGCGGTGTTGGCGACGAACCAGGTGGCCAGCAGGGTCACCACCAATGCCGACAGGGTGGGCAGGATCGGCGACAGTGTGGGGGACTGTCCACCGAACGCGACGATCAATCCGACCACCAAACCGAGGAACAGATAACCCGGCAGCGCGGCCCAGGTCGGGTTGATCATGATGCCGAAACCCAATGCGGTGATCGCATATCCGATCGCCGTCGCGAACCGGCCGAAGCGCGGCGGCATCGTGCGGGCGGCGGCAACCGCCGCGACAGCATCGGTCGGCGTGATTGCCCCCGCCTCGGCCAGATCGGCGATTTGATCGATGCGTCCCGCCGCGTCGAGTTGTATTGATGAGTGCGTCGAGCCGTCGATTTGGTACGCCGCATCCCCGATCTGGATCAGCAGCACCGTGGGAAGCACCACCAGCCGTACCGGTTGGGTGGTGTACTTCGCGGCGATTGTCTCCAGCCTGCCCTGAATGATCGGTATCGGCTGTACGACCTCCGAGAGTGCGACGCCTATCTCGCGCAACATTGCCGCTACTTCAGTCGGAGGATAGGAATCCGGAGGAGCAAGTGCGGTGGGCTGGGTCTTCCGCAGGGCAGCGGCAATCCTTGTCCGGCGGGTTTGGCGGCCTTGGGTGTTCACGGACCCAACTGAGGTGTGGCCTGCTGCTGCTGGCGGTTCTTCTGCCAGGGCCAGTACCCGGTGACCTCGAGTTCGAGCGAGAAACTCAGGAACGTCCGGATCAGCACGATCCCGCCGAGTACTGCGACGCTCCGGGCATCCGGTGTGACGGCCACTGTCCTGATGATGTCGGCGGCAACCAGGAACTCCAGGCCGAGGAGGATCGAGCGACCGAGTTGCTGACGAAACACCCGATAGACATCACCGGTTGCGTTGCGCAGCCGAGGGACCGCGCCCGCGGCCGAGATCAAGGCCCCGACGGCGATCACCGCCACGCCGACCGCGTCGATGGTCTTGCCGACCGTCTCGATGATCTCGTAGAAGCTCACGGGCCTGATTCTAGGTGCCGACAGCGTTTCACAGCCGGCGCATAGCGTTCGCATAGTGCGTCGCCCTGTTGACCTGGCTCGGTTATGCGCCGACTTGGTGAGCGACGCCCACGCGGCCGGGCCGGATCATCACTGGAATCTTGACGTACCACCGGAACCGCTGTGGGTTTCCGGCCATGACGCCCGACTTCATCAGGTGGTGGCCAACCTGTTGGCGAATGCCCGTGTGCATACTCCGGCCGACACGACGGTCACGCTGTCGCTGACTTCCGACGGCGACACTGCAATTCTCGGGGTGATGGACGACGGGCCGGGGAAGCGCTCAACGGCACCATTGCGCTTCGCAGTGCGCCGAGCAACACCGAATTCACCGTGCGTCTGCCGCTGATGACGGACTAACATCGGGTTCCGGCGCCGCGGCGGGACGCAAGGCCGCGACGGCGGCGCGGTTGGTGTCAAAAACGCTGTGCCCCTGCAGAAGATGCATGCGGTCCAGGTTTGCACGCAGTTGCGGCCGGACCCTTGAGTAGGCGAAGGTGATGCCCTTTCCCTGCAGCCATTGCAGATCCTTAGCCAATGTCTCGGCGCCGGTGATATCGACATCGGTCACGGCCTCCATGTCGAGGATGAACGCCGACAGAGGATTAGGAGCGCGACTGACAGCAGAACGGATGGCCGCGCTGAGGGTCTGGGCGTTGCCGAAAAAGATCGGGGCAGCGAACCGCATCACGACCACTCCGGGCACCGTCTCGCCGTCGCCATCGTCGGACACCGTCAGTGAGACGTGCGGGTCATCGGAGCCTTCCAGGACGTCGACCGCCGGACGGGCCGCCTTACGCAGCAGGTTGAGCAACGAGAGGATGAAGGCCAGTACGAGCCCGGCCAACGGGCCGATGAGCAGGACGCCGGCGAAACAGGTTATGGCAACCAGGAATTCGAAACGAGAAAGCCGCCAGAGGTGTCTCAGCTCGCCCAATCCGATGAGCTTCACTACGGATACGCCCACAATCGCGCCGATAGCCGGCGACGGAATCCCGGCCAGTAGGTCGGCGCCGAACAGCAAGAGCAGCAGTGCTCCGACGGCCATCACCAGCAGTGGCAGTTGCGTACGTGAACCGGACTGGTCCATGGCCGCGGCACGGGATGTCGATGAGCCGATGGTGAACCCCGACGACATCCCGGAGGCGACATTGGCGGCTCCAAAAGCGAGCAGGTCGCGGTTGGGTGAGGTGGTGTAGCCGTACTTGTCGGCATAGGACCGGGCGAGTAGCAGGCCCTCTCCCACGGTCACAGTGGTGATCGCGATGGCGGGCAGGATCACCGCGACCCACAGGTGCCAGTCGAGACGCGGGAACGCCAGGACCGGCGGACCGGACGGCACCGATCCCAACACCGCAACACCGCGGTCGGTCAGGTGCAACGCGGCGGAGGCAAGGGTTGCGGCTATCAGCACCAGCAGCGCCCACGGCACGCGGGGCCAACGGCGTCGGGCCGGGACGAGCACGGCGACCGCCGCCACGCTCAGCCCCAGTGACCACCAGTGCACGGTGTCGATCCTGGTGACCAGTGCGACCAGTCGCTCGAAGAACTCGGCGCCACTGGGCACCTTGATTCCCATCATCTTGGCGATCTGGCTGAGCAGGATGTCGGTGGCCAGGCCGCCGACGAATCCGATCAGGATTGGTTTGGACAGGAAGTCAGCAAGGAAGCCGAGGCGGAACACCGAACACAGCACGAACAGCAGTCCGCCGACGATCGCCTGGGCGGCGGCCATCGAGGCGTACTGCTGGCTGCCGGCTGGCGCCAAGCCGGCCAGTGCCGAGCCCACCAGTGCCGCAGCGGCCGCATCCGGGGCCGCCACCAGGTGCCGCGACGACGCCAACACGGCGAACACCACCGAGGGCAGTACCAACGCGTACAGACCGGCACTCGGCGGCAGACCGGCGATCTGGGCGTAGCCGATGTTGAGCGGCAAAGCGATCGCCAGCAACGTGATCCCGGCCAGCACCTCGGTGCCGAGGTTGCGGCGGGTCAGGCCGGGCAGCAGCGCTATCACCGGCGCAATCATGGCCTACCCGCCGGATATAGGGAAGGATTCACTGATGCAATCCAAGGCCCCGACACCGCACATTAAAACCGTGAACGCGGAGGTGACGGACTCGCTGCCGTTCGAGGACAGCACCGACTTCGACGACGCCGACCGCGGCTTCCTCGGCGCGCTGGAACCCTGCGTCATCAAAGCCGCCGACGGCCGGGTGGTTTGGGACAACGACTCATACGCGTTCCTCCGAGACGATGCGCCGCCGTCGGTACACCCCAGTCTGTGGCGTCAGTCGCAGCTTGCCGCCAAACAGGGTCTGTATGAGGTGGTCGAGGGCATCTATCAGGTACGTGGATTGGACCTGTCCAACATCAGCTTTATTGAGGGCGATACCGGCGTCATCGTCGTCGACCCGTTGATTTCGACCGAGACCGCCGCCGCGGCACTGGCCCTGTATCGGCGACACCGCGGGGACCGGCCGGTTGTGGCCGTGATCTATACCCACAGCCACGTGGATCACTTCGGTGGCGTACTCGGGGTGACAACCCAGGCCGACGTCGATGCCGGCCGGGTGGCTGTCCTGGCGCCGGAGGGTTTCGTCGGACATGCGGTGCAGGAGAACATCTATGCGGGCACCGCGATGACCCGCCGGGCCTCCTACATGTACGGCGTCCTGCTGGATCGCGGGCCGCGCGGCCAGGTGGGGTGCGGGCTGGGGCAGAACACGTCGACGGGGGAGATCGCGGTGATCGTGCCGACCCTCGATATCACCACGACCGGCGAGGTACACACCATCGATGGTGTCGAGATCGAGTTCCAGATGGCACCCGGGACTGAAGCGCCAGCCGAAATGCACTTCTATTTCCCGCGTTTCCGGGCCTTATGCATGGCCGAGAATGCCACTCACAATCTGCACAACCTGCTCACCCTGCGCGGTGCACTGGTGCGCGACCCACGAGCGTGGTCGGGATATCTCACCGAGGCCATTGACAGCTTCGCCGACCGCACCGACGTCGCATTCGCGTCACATCATTGGCCGACCTGGGGCCGAGACCGGATCGTGGAATTCCTGGGCCTGCAACGCGATCTCTACGCCTACCTCCACGATCAGACGCTGCGCCAACTCAACCAGGGTTACACCGGCATTGAGATCGCGGAGAACTTCGCCATGCCGCCGGCACTGGAACAGGCCTGGCACACCCACGGCTACTACGGTTCGGTCAGCCATAACGTCAAAGCTGTCTATCAGCGTTACATGGGATGGTTCGACGGCAACCCGGGACGGCTCTGGCAGCATCCTCCCGGGGCCCTGGCACTCCGGTACGTCGCCGCGATCGGCGGAATTGACCGGGTGGTGGAGATAGCCCGGGAGGCCTTTGATGCCGGTGATTTCCGCTGGGCCGCAACACTATTGGACCATGCCGTATTCACTGATGACAGTAATGTCGCGGCCCGCGACCTCTATGCCGACACCCTCGAGCAGATGGGTTACGGCGCGGAATGCGCGACGTGGCGAAACTTCTTCCTTTCCGGGGCAACCGAACTCCGCGATGGAAACTTTGGAACACCGGTGAGCACCACCTCGTTGACCATGCTGAGTCAGCTCACCCCGGAGCAGATGTTCGATATCCTGGCGATATCGGTGAACGGTCCGCGCGCGTGGGAACTTGATCTCGCACTCGACGTGACATTCACCGACCTCGCCGCCAACTACCGAATAACCTTGCGCAACGGTGTGCTGGTTCAGCGCAAGCGCCC
>Ga0164294_10005858_pt1 | contig 10526 bp, 10 predicted proteins | sample GEODES005metaG_FD_111479 | JGI IMG/M metagenome (GOLD analysis project Ga0164294, IMG submission 111479) | Oligotrophic lake water microbial communities from Sparkling Lake, Wisconsin, USA - GEODES005 metaG | ecosystem: Environmental > Aquatic > Freshwater > Lake | place: USA: Sparkling Lake...
AAAATGGAATACCCAAACATACCAGGGGTAAGAGGAGTTAAGTTTTTCCCTTCTTTTTCTGCAAAACTTTTTGATGTTTCTGCAAAATTAAACCATTCAAACTCTTGGGAGAATTTTGGTTCAAAGCTTAAATCGGTAGCCTGTCTGATAATTTTTTGAAGCAATTGACGAGGGCAAACTTCAAGCGGAATACCAGCTTCATCAATAAACTCCCCTAGAAAAAAAGGTAAATCATTTTCCCAAGGTATTTTTCTAAAACTGTTGATGCTCAACTTTACTTTTGCATCAGGATAGCCTGTATGCCATCCTGTATAGCTACTGTTATCATAAGCCTGGTCGGCCATATCCCAGCCAAAAATTACTGCACAAAACCCTAAATCATTTTTAGCAACAGATAAAAACTTTTCACTCGAAATATATTTTCCACGAAGTACGCCATCAATATCTGCTACAGCGACTTTTACCCTGCCAGAGGGGTGCTTACTAACATAATCTAAAATTTCCTCGTTACTCATTTTTTAAATATTTTAAAAAGTACAAAAAAGAAAAATAGTATCCCGAAATAGCAGGCCGCCAAGAGTGTATTATAATAACAAAGTGCAATTAAACAAACAATTGCTAACACCAAGGCAAGTATTGGCGTAAATGGATAAAATGGAACCCGAAAAGGTCGATTCATTTCCGGAGATATTTTTCGCAGTTTTAATACAGCCATCATTGAAAAAATATACAGTGTGACTGCGCCAAAAACAGATATAATTATAATTTCTGCTGTTTTTCCTGTGCAAAGAATGGCGACGCCTAAAATGGAATTAAATACCAGTGCATTCGCGGGAGTTTGAAATTTACTATGCACCTTTCCTAGAATTTTTGGCGCGTTACCAATTTTTCCAAACTCAAAAGTTGCCCGACCGCTAGCCAATAACAACCCATGAAAAGAGGCTACCAAGCCAAACAAACCAATCCCAATTAATAATTTATAAAACAAATGGTCTGAAGAAAAAAGCTGTCCGAGAGCAAGCGGCAATGGTGAGTCTGAGCTTACTCCATTTGCAGAATAAACGATGCTTTGCCAGCCACTTATTCCGATAGAAGCAAAAAAAACCAACACACATAATATTACCAAGGTGATCAGCGCCCAACCAAAGCCTTTTAAAATATCTTTTTGTGGATTAATTGTTTCCTCTGCAACATTTGCTACACCCTCTATCCCTAAAAAAAACCAAATCGCAAAGGGAATTGCAGCAAATGCTCCCCCCCAGCCGTTAGGAAAAGGATTTTGTGTAAAATGATCAACTGAGAAATGGGGAATTGTCAATGTGGTAAAAAGCAATAATTCACCTACCGCCAAAATAGTAACAATAAGTTCAAAACTAGCTGCCGCTTTTACCCCATAAATATTCAGGGTCATAAAAACTAAATAAACAGAAATAGCTGCTGGCAAAATGGGTATCTGCGGAAACGCTAAATTGAAATAAGACCCTATAGCAATGGCAATGGCTGGGGGAGCAAAGACAAATTCAATTATCTGTGCAAGGCCAGCTATAAAACCAATGTCTTTTTTAAACGCTCTCTCGGTATAATCATAGACGCCGCCCGCTTTGGGTATAGCACAAGCTAGCTCTGCATAAGAAAAACTAAAGCAAGTATATAAAACAATAACCAACAGGGTGGCAATTGCCATGCCGAAAGTTCCCCCCTTTTCTAAACCTAGGTTCCATCCAAAATACATTCCAGAAATTACATAACCTACTCCCAACCCCCATAAAAGGGTGGGTGTTAGTGTTTGCTTAAGTTTGTCTGTTGCCATAGTTTTTGGCTTCATTTTGTATTGCCTTTCAAAAGTAGTACTTAAAATTAATTACCGTCCTGTTTTTTAAACCGCTTTAATAATCCGCTGAAATGTAATCAGCGCGTTGTTCAAAATTTATCTCCGCAAAAATTATGAATCAAATTGAATTTGAACTAACACTGGATTATGGTCAGATAAAAATACCGAATTAAGCGTTTCGGAAATACAAACATATTTATTAACCGTTATTCTTTTATCTATCAAAATATAATCAATAAGCTTTCTGTATTGCATTGGAATCCTCCCAAAATCATGAAAGCTCCATGTGGGTCCGTATACAATTCTTGAAACCTTTCTTGAGTCTACTAAAAAATCATCTTTCAGCAAACTCCTGACAACCGCTGCTTCTGGAGGAAGATTAAGGTCTCCCGTTAGTATTACTGGCAGCTGTTCTGCAATTTCTACAATTTTTTTCTTTAACAAAATTGCACTTTCTTTTCTTGCCAACTCTCCAATATGATCAAAATGAGTATTAAAAAAAACGAATTTTGTTTCTGTTTTTTTTTCTTTAAAAATAGCCCAGGTTACTATTCTTTCGCATGCTGCATCCCAACCCTTTGAACCCGGTTGCTGAGGTTGTTCACTTAACCAAAAATGTCCTTTTTTTTCAACAGTAAACTTTTGTGGTTTATAAAATATTGCACAATGTTCGCCCCTATCTTTTCCATCTTCTCGCCCTAAACCTAAGGATTTATACTGAGGAAGTCTTTCTAATAAATCATGTAGTTGGTTTTTTAATACCTCTTGCGTACCTATAATATCGCCGTCATAAAAATTGATCATTTGTGAAACAAAATCTTTTCTGTTTTGCCAAGCGTTTTCAAGATCACTTGATTTATCACAGCGGACATTAAAGGTCATTACATTCATTATAAGATAATTTACAGTCTGCTTATTATTCAGACCCTTTTTTTATTTATGTGCTGTTTTCTATACTGAGTCGGAGTACAACCTTTAACCTGTTTAAACTGCCTAGAAATATTATTACTTAAAGCAAAACTGGATTCCATTGCAATTTCTGATACTGTTTTATCTGTTTCTAGTAAGCGCTCTGCAAATTTTTGGATTTTTAAATTGTATATATATTTATATACCGCTTCTCCTGTTATTTCATGAAATCTTTTTTCAAAAGACCTTCTTGAAAGCGGTACCTCTTTTAAAACATCTGAAACATTTAATTTATCTGCTATGTTTTGGTGAATAAATTTTAATGCCTTTGCTATTAGCAAATCACTTGCCGAAGTGATATCTGTAGAATGGCGAGTAATAATATGCGTTGGCTTTACAATTATATTTTGAGGGGCGTGATTTTTTTCTGAAATGAGCTGGTGCATTAATTTGGCGGCTTCGTAACCTCCTTTTTCGGTATCAAGGTTAATACTTGATATTGGAGGGTCTGATAAATTACAAGTCATCTGGTCATTGTCAACGCCGAGGACGGCTATCTGCTCTGGTATATTTATCTGTGCTTGCTTACAAGCTTCAGTAATGTGTTGTGCTCGTTCGTCATCACAAGCCATAATTGCAATTGGCTTGGGTAAAGATTTTAGCCATTGGCTAAGCAATGACGGTTTGTAAAACCATAGGGGTTGAATGCCCTCGTGATCATGTTCAAAATTATATACTTCAAATTTATGCTCTAATAAATAATTTTGATATCCTTCAAATCTTTCTCTGGACCAAACAATGTTTTTAAATCCATAAAAACCAAAATGTTTAAAGCCTTTTTTTATAAAATATTCTGCGCCCATTTCGCCTGTTTCAAAATACCCGCCAGTAATATTTGATATTCCCTCAAACCTTTCTTTGAAATCTTCTACAATTAAGCTTATACCAGCTTCATGAATTTTTTTTATATCTAGTGCGTTGTCTAGATGGGCTATAATTCCATCTGCGCCCCACTCTTTTGCAAAGTTTACAATTCCCTTTACTCCGTGAGTTTCTATATAAAAAAGTGGCATCTTACAAAATACCCATGGTCCAATTTCTTTTGAATATTTTACAATCCCCTTAGTAAGGTTTTGCCCATATTCTTCAGAGATGTCGATTAATAAAATAATTTTATACATATTAGTTTGGTCATGGGTAACCTAAGGAGTTTTTTCTTTTTCAAAAATATAATATAATTATTTACTCCTACCTATATTTTTCTGCTAAACAAAAAAGCCAAACTCTGTGGTTTGGCTTTTAATTTTTTTTGTGTTTTTTTAAAATTGCTTACTCCGATAATCTTTTACTTCTGCTGTTTTCTTTAACGATTCGAACCAGGCTGATAATTTTTGTAATAAGCCTTTTGTTTGTTCAACCGCTTGTGTCGCACTGTATTCTACAGGTTCAGCAGGTAGGCTTCCGATGGAGTTTACTTTAACTAAAAATACACCCCCGTTTCCACTGATTGGTTCGGATAATTTTGATTGTAGGTTTTTATTAAATGCCGCTCCAATTACCTTTGGCTCATCGCCTACGCCGTTTATGATTTGTGAACCAAGTGTAAGGGTTGAATCTGCACCCGCTACTCTTATTGGCTGGTTATATATTGAAGTTGCTGTTTCTAAAGAGTTTGCTTTGGATAATTTTTCTTTTATTATCGCTGCCTTTTTTTCTTTTCTTAAAATTGATTCTACCAAAGGCCTAACGGTGTTTGCATCTGGAAGACCCTTTGGTTGAATCATTCTTACAGTAGCAACAACAAACTGGTCTTCAATACTAAATGGCTCACTCACCTCTCCCGCCTTTGCCTCAAATGCCCACCTTATCAACTGTCTTGCATCTTGCAATAAACCCAACTTGTATTCATTTTGGGTTATCATATTTGGTACGTCTAATTTTTGAATTCCGTTTTTGGTAACATAAGCATCCAATGATTTAATATCCCTATTTTCTCCCGACAATTTTGTTGCCTTCATGCTTGCATTGTTAACAGTTTCGTCTGTGGCTAAAATTTGCTTTGACATATAAGCAACTTTATAGGCTGTTTCAAAGTTCTTTTGGCTGATTACCTCTATATAGTACCATCCGATATCTGTCTTTACTGTTTTTTTATCTCCCGATGTGCCATAAAATACAACTTCTGAAAACTCTTTTGGTAGGTTTTGAAACTGAATAGAAGAAAAATCATATGCTCCTCCTTTATCTTTACTTACCATATCATCGCTGTACTGTAAAACCATTGAATTAAAATCTGCTCCTCCTTTAATGGCTGTAGAAATGCTGTCAATTCTTTTTTTAGCAATACTATCGGCAATAGTCGGCTGGCCAGTCTGAAGATCTCTTGTGCTTACTAAAATTGTTCTAGCTCTCACACTGTCTGGCATTTGTCTATTACCCAACATTTTTGCTAATACATAAGAGCCTCCGTCAAGATATGGCCCATATACATTACCTATCGGCAATGCAGCAATTGTATCTTTTTGGACCATCGCCATCTTTGATTTTAGTGAATACCCATCAAAATATTTGATGGTACTCATGTTTCTAGCTAGAAAAATATTTGCGTTGGTATCTGATATAAACGCTGTCTTTAACGTTTCTATAGACTCTTTAGCTTTTATAGAATCGTTGGCAGAGGGATTTGCACTAAATGAAACATAACTTATAAATCTTCCCCCATCTTGCTTATAGGCAGATTTCTTTTTGGTAACATAGTCAATTATCTCCGCGTCGCTTACTTTTATATCATTATCATTTATTACATTATAGGGGACTCCTACATAGCTAATGTTTGCAAACAGGTTTCTTTCTGCTAAATCTTTCTTTTGCATCCAGGATGGATAATAAGCACTTGCAGCAATCATACCGTTGTATTTACTATACAAGGTTTGTAATTTCATTGGTTCGATAATTTGTGTTTCTATCGCTGCCCTTTGGTCGTCTTTCGATTTTTTTGCAGTTTTCCACCACTCTTGAACTTTGCTTATATCGTATTGTCCTGTTTGTTTATCTGTAAATGCTTGCTTTAATGTGTAGGGTGCATCTGAGCTAAACATTATAGAACTCATTTCTTTAGGAGAAAAACTAAGGCCTAGTTTTTTAAATTCTTCTATTATCACTCTTTCCGCAACTAACTGATCCCAAACAGATTGACGTATTTCATAAACTTGGTTACCACTCACGCGTCCACCATATTGATCTTCTGTTTGTTTTACTTTTTCAGTAAAATCTTTATATTCAATCGGTTCTCCATTTACTTCTCCCACACTGGTAGATGTATTACCTCCAAACATGCTTGTTTTTCCCCCAGATTTTGCATCCATTAAAATAAAGCCTATCAAACTAAGGGCTATCACAACAATTATTATCGCTGTTCCTTTGTCACGAATATTTTGTATTATCTGCATAAAATTCTTAATTAAAATTGACGGCAAAAATAGTATAATTTATTATATAAATACCCAATTATAAGGTCTTTATAGGCGTTTTTTGTTTTTCTCTTATATTATGTTTTTTTATGTCCTTTTATGTTTTCCTTTATCTTTTTTAACTTGGCAGCTTATATAAATAAAACTTAAGTAGGTTTGCTATTATGAAAACCAACAAATTTTTTCATAATTCACATTCTTTTGTTTAAAACATAAGGATCCTGTTAATAAAGTTCTTTTTTTTCTTTTTTTAATGCGGGTAATTAGGGTAAAAATTATTTTCTTTTTTAAATTCCCTTTTTATTTGTTGAAATATAGAATTTATTAAACCGTCTTCTAACATTACTTTTTGGTGTTTTTATTTTATAATTATCAACACTAAATTTTATTAACAAGCGTGTATAAATAATTTTATATTTCCATTTTGTCTTTTAGTCGGTTAAAATTTGTTTATATTACTTTTTTAATAAATGTTAATTTCTTGTTTAAAGAAGTTAACATTTAAGATTTTCCAGATAAAAAAATATATTCATTTTTAAATTTACACATATTAACACCCCTAGTAGTAATAAGTTAATTTAAATAAAAAAACTATTAATACATATTATGATAGATATTAACAATGCAAAATCAAATTTATTTACAACAGGTTTTCTAAATATTAATATTGATCCTAGTTTAGATTTATTTAATGAAATAAAAATTCTTAAAGAAAAAAAGAATGCAATCATTTTAGCCCATTATTATCAAGATTCCGATATTCAAGACGTTGCTGATTTTATTGGTGATAGTTTAGCATTAGCTCAAAAAGCAGAAAAAACAAATGCAGATATTATTGTTTTTGCAGGTGTTCATTTTATGGCTGAAACCGCTAAAATTTTAAACCCTAGTAAAAAGGTTTTACTTCCCGATTTAAATGCTGGGTGTTCATTGAGTGACAGTGCACCACCTAATTTATTTAAATTATTTAAAGATAAATATCCTGAACATCTAGTAATTACATATATTAATTGTTCTGCAGGTATTAAGGCCTTAAGTGATATTATTTGTACTAGTAGTAATGCGGAGGTTATTATAAACAGTTTACCTAAAGACCAAAAAATTATTTTTGCACCAGATAAAAATTTAGGTGCTTATTTAAATAAAAAAACCGGAAGATCGATGGTTCTGTGGAATGGTGCTTGTATGGTTCACGAAATATTTAGTCTAGAAAAATTAGTTAAATTAAAAATAAGGCATCCAAAAGCTAAAATTATTTCTCACCCTGAATGCGAAGAAAATATTTTAAATCTTTCTGATTTTATTGGTAGTACATCTGAATTACTAAAGTATTCAACGCTTAATGACTCAGAAGAATTTATTGTTGTTACTGAACCTGGTATTCTTCACCAAATGCAAATTAACAACCCTCGTAAAACATTTATACCAGCTCCCCCTAATAATAGTTGTGCTTGTAATAATTGTCCTCATATGAAATTAAACTCTTTGGAAAAGTTGTATTTATGTATGGAATATGAATTACCTGAACTAATATTATATGAGTCTTTAATAACATCATCTAAACTACCAATAGATCGTATGTTACAAATAAGCAGGGAACACGGTTTATAATTTATTACTATTAAACTTTTTTCATATTGTTTTTTTATCGCCATTTACCTTTTTTAAAATCCGTTTTTTTTCATAGCATCACTGCTTTTGGGGGGGCACAAGGCCACCTAGGTATGGTTATAAAGACCTTCGTTGATAAAAGAAAAGACATAAGTAAGGAAGAATTAATGGAATATGTGAGTTTTGCTCAAATTCTTCCCGGGGCTTCCTCTACTCAAGTTATTACACTGATTGGTTTTAAAAGAGGAGGAATTCCTTTAGCTGTTTTAACACTGTTAATTTGGATTTTTCCGGCTTGTTTTATTATGGGATTATTTTCTTTTTTAGTTAGTGGGTCTGATTCTAATTCTTTAAGTCAAGGCATATTCAAATTTATTCAACCAATGGCAATTGGTTTTTTAGTATTTGCCGGATTAAAAGCTTTTAAAATTTCAATTAACAATATTATCACTTTTATTATTTTTATTTTAAGTTTTATATTATTGTTTTTATTTTTTAAAACACCTTGGGTTTTTCCTTTATTAATTGTTTTAGGTGGTTTAGTTACAAATTTTAGTAATAAAAGAATTCCTGATATTAATAAAGTTCGTTCAAAACAAGTACGCTGGTCTAATTTATTTCTTTTTGTTTTCATTTTTATTCTTGCTGGTTCTTTAAGTGAACTCTCAAGAAAGCAAGAATGGGAAAACAGAAAAGCTTTTAATCTTTTTGAAAACTTTTATAGATTCGGGAGCATTGTCTTTGGCGGGTCTGATGTGTTAATTCCTTTAATTGTTGATCAGTATGTTGCGAGACCAACAGCTGATAGATTTCAGGTTTCTAAACCAGGCTTTATACAATTAGACAAAACTGAATTATTGATTGGTGCTGGATTTGTACGAGCTATACCAGGACCAGTTTTTTCTATCGCATCATTTACCGGAGGCATTGCATTAAAAGAAAAAGGAAAATATTTTCAAGCTTTAGGGTGCGTTATTGGTTCAATAGGAATTTTTTTACCGAGTGCTCTTTTGGTTCTCTTTTTCTTCCCCGTGTGGCAATTTTTAAAAAAATATGTAATAATTTTTAGAGCATTAGAAGGAATTAATTCTGTAGTTGTGGGTGTTATGTTTGCTGGTATATTTTATCTTTTAAAAGACATGTCATTTACTAACGTTAATGTACATATAATTCTCAGCCTTTTTGTTATCTTTTCTACCGTTCTTCTTTTGAATTTTACCAAAATTCCCCCTCCATTAATTGTTGCACTTTCTCTTTTACTCGGGTTACTATAATTTTTTCTTATAATATTTATTTTCTTTTATCTGTTGATCTACAACATCAGGAACTAAGTATCTTATCGATTTTCCTTCTTTAATAATTTTTCTAATTGAACTTGACGATATTTCTATAAGAGGAGCATCTAATTTATTTACTATTGTCTCTTCAATGTTTTGAATGGGGTAACCAGTTCTTTGATAAATATAAATTTCATAGTTTTTAATTATCATTTCATAATTTTTCCATTTTTTAATATTTGTGAAACTATCACTTCCCATTATAATAGAAAATTGGTGTTGTTTGTGTTTTTCTTTCAGGTAAGCCAATGTGTCGATTGTAAAGGATGGGCTTGGCAAATTAAACTCTATCGTAGAAGCCTTAATCTTTGTTTCACCCTCTAGGGCAGATTGAACCATATTAAGGCGATCATATTTATTTAATAGGCTATTTGGTTTTTTCAAAGGATTTTGAGGAGAAATGACCATCCAAACCTGTTTAAGGTCTGTGTTATTAATTACATGCTTTGCAATTATAAGGTGTCCGTTGTGAACAGGGTTAAATGAACCAAAGTATAAACCGATTTTCATTTATAATTAATTGGTAATCAGAACATTATATTGTTTGTGGGACTATCCTCAACCCAAATCTTTTCTGCCTCGTTTAATCTTAAACTTAAATGATATCCAGCCACAAAAACAGAGATCGGGTCGCCCATTGGGGCTATTTGATCTACAATTATTATTTCTCCTGGCACACAACCCATTTCCATCAATTTTAAATAAATATCGTCTTTATCAAACTGTGTGATTATTACTTTCCTCCCAACCTCAACTTCCGAAAGCCGTCTTTCCATTTTTCTTATTTTCACAAAGGTATCATTCAGAATTGTTTGATAATTTCGAAATTCGATATTTATATTTTATTAATAGCCATTATTTGTATAATACCCAATGACAAGAAACCATAAAATAAAATTCTTTTTTAATAATGCGTGTATTTCTTTAGATAATCGACCAGACCTTAAAAGGAAAATAAACAGCATTTTCTTGAATGAAAGGAAAAGGTATTCTATTGTTTCTTTCATTTTTTGCAATGACCAATACTTGCTTTCTATCAACAATAAATTTCTAGGACACGACACATACACAGATATTATAACCTTTCCTTTAAACGAGGAGGGTGACGCTATTTCTGGGGAGATATACATTAGCGTAGACAGAGTAAGAGAAAATGCGGCAAATGAGGGCTGTACTATAAAAAACGAATTACACAGGGTGTTATTTCATGGGGTTCTCCATCTTTGCGGATACAAGGACAAAACAAAAAAAGACAAAATAACAATGACCGCCAAAGAGAATTTTTATTTGGCGTCCATTTAATCCCCGGCCGCTATAACGCGCCGTTAATTGTTTCACGTGGAACTAAAAAGCCCACTTTTCAAAAGG
>Ga0164294_10005859_pt1 | contig 10525 bp, 5 predicted proteins | sample GEODES005metaG_FD_111479 | JGI IMG/M metagenome (GOLD analysis project Ga0164294, IMG submission 111479) | Oligotrophic lake water microbial communities from Sparkling Lake, Wisconsin, USA - GEODES005 metaG | ecosystem: Environmental > Aquatic > Freshwater > Lake | place: USA: Sparkling Lake...
CATAAAAAACTTTGCCGCCACCAGGACCCGTATCACCCACCACACACGCAACCCCAGTTTTACAAGTAAGAGAAGCCGTAGATTCAGAAAAAGCCCGCACCGGACGCACGTAGTCTGAGCTCGTCTTATCGAGGCTGCCGTACGGGCTCACAATACTGAAGCCCTGATACCACGCGTTGCTTGCGGCGGACTCAGACGAACTCCAATAGAGGCCAGAAGCAAAACCGCCAATTGTGGATCTCTGTAGGTACATCATGTCCAGTTCGTCTTTCGAGGGCAACGACCAATCGGTTTTCCCTCCACCTTGAAACGCACGAGCAACAGTTGCAGCCCTACCCGCAACATTGCTTTGAGCAATCATTGCTGAGGTATTGGCATAACCAGCACCTATTGCGTTTGACGTTGTCCCAATTCTTGTTGTTGCGTTCCCTGACCACGCACACTTCGGGTCTGCGGTGCTTGTGCCAGCAACCGCACAGTTAGTTTGTCCAGCAGGTGTCGCGACTGTAATCCAACCCGCTGGCGCAGCCTCTAAATACTTGCATGCAGTACCACACTCTGAACCAGCGGAAGTAAAAGTGGTAGGAGCAACATAGAAAACTTTGCCGCCACCAGGACCCGTGTCACCCACCACACACGCTCCCCCAGTTGCACAAGTAGAAGTAGTTGTCGTTGTCTTAGCAATGGTAGTAGTAGTAGTAGTAGTAGTAGTAGTGGTGGCGGTAGTTGTAGTGACCGCCGTGAGTTCAGAAAAAGCCCGCACTGGACGCACAGAGAACGGCTGGCTTTGCTGCTGCTTTAAACCGTTGTCCCCGTACCCGTCGAAGCCCTGGAACCAGACATTGGACGCGTCAAGTTCAGATGAACTCCAGTAGTAGTTATAACCAAAACCACCAAGTGCGGAGCTCTGTTGATACACCAGGGTCAGTTCGTCTTTTGAAGGCAAAGACCAATCGGTTTTACCGCCACCTTGAAATGCACGAGCAACAGTGGCAGCTCTACCCGCAACGTTGCTTTGAGCGATGATCGCGGAAGTGTTGGCATAACCAGCACCTATTGCGTTTGACGTTGTTCCAATTCTTGTTGTTGTATTGCCTGACCATTCACACTTCGGGTCTTTGGTGCTTGTGCCAGCAACCTTACAGTTAGTTTGTCCAGCAGGTGTCGCGGCTGTAATCCAACCAATCGGCGCAGCCTCTAAATACTTACATGCGGTTCCACAAGCAGAACCCGGCGAAGCAAAGGTAGTAGGCGCAACATAGAAAACTTTGCCACCACCAGGACCCGTATCACCCACCACACACGCACCCCCAGTTGCACAAGTAGCAGCAGTTGAACTCGATAAAACCGAGTTCCTCGAGCGCGTTGTATCGGGGCTTGACGAATCTGAACGAGAACCACCACAAGCACCTAGCGCGATAGCAGCGACGGCAAGTAGTGCAAACTTTTTGGATCGAGTACTGATTGAGTCCATTTTGATAATATATAACAGTTCTCGCTGGGAACTACTTCACCCCTCGGTGCCTCACACGAGGATCACAGAGAACCGGCAGGCAGAACAACAAAACGTCAGAACAATCACTCTTCCGAGAGACACAACTCATCTCAGTAACACAGCTCCCCAGGACTCGACATCAGAAGCGTGTGAAAACTGTGAGCAAACCGTGTGAAACCCGCTCGACACCGCAACAGCAAACACTTACGCCATAAGGGCTAAACCTATTTCACTAACTCCCCACCAAGGGGTGTTAGTGAAATAACCCCAAACTGTTAGTGAAATAAACGGTGCCTCAGGTACGTGGCAGCGCGGCTGTCGGCACGCTACTCAAAGACATCTTTTTGTGTTCGAGTCTCCGATGGAATCCCGAACACAAAAAGATGAATAGATAAATAGTTAAAAAGCGCGTACCGGCCGCACGTAGTAGGCGCTCCCCTTATTGAGGTTTTCCACTCCCCCGCCGAAGAGACTCAGGGCCTTTCCGTAGGTAGCGGAGTACTCAGACGAACTCCAATAGCGCTCAGTAGCAATACCGCCTACTATCGCCCTGTTGACATACAGCTGATACAGCTCATCAGTCGATGGCATGAACCAGTCTGTGCGATTTTGACCGGCATATGCAAAAGAAAAGAACAGGTTACCCGCAGTGGTGTTATTGGCCTTGATTGCTTTAGTATTGGCGTAACCAGTACCAATTGCAGTTCCTTGCGCCGTTGCTCCAATCAAAGTCGAATAGTTTCCTGACCACTCACATTTAGGATCAGCCGTTGTCGTGCCCGCAACCGTACATTTTGGGCTAGAGCTACTTGACCACGGTCCTTTAGACCACCAGTCAGTCGGTGCGGCCTCCAAGGCCCTACATTTAGTACCGCAAGGAGCTCCAGATGTGAAATCAGTAGAAGCAACATAAAAAACTTTGCCACCACCAGGACCAAGATCGCCCACTTTCCACGTCACACCACCCAACGTGTAAGTCACAGTTGTCGTCGTTGTCGCGGTAGTTGTCGCAGTTGTTGTCGCAGTTGTAGAAAAAGCCCGCACTGGACGCACGACGGCTGTGCTCGACTTAGTGTCATAGCCCTGGGTCCCTCTGTCGAATCTCTGATACCAAATGCTCGTCGCGTCGTACTCAGAAGAACTCCAGTAAAAATCGTAACCAATGCCACTAATTTTAGCCTTGTTGACATACATCTGATTCAGCTCATCTTTCGATGGCAAGAACCAGTCAGTTTTACCGCCACCTTGATATGCCTTTGCAACAGTCGCAGCTTTACCCGCAGTGGCGTTATTGGTTGTGATTGCGGAAGTGTTGGCAAAACCAGTACCAATTGCAGTTCCTCGCGCCGTTGTCCCAATTGCAGTCGTCGTGTTTCCTGACCACTCACAGTAAGGACTAGCCGTTGATGTGCCAGCAGTAGAGCAGTTTGTTTGCCCTGCAGGTGTGCTGGCAACAATCCACCCTGCCGGCGCAACTTCCAAAGCATTACAAGCCGTGCCACAAGGAGCCCCAGATGTGAAATTAGCGGTAGCAACATAAAAAACCATGCCACCACCACGACCCGTATCGCCAACAGCACACGTTCCACCTTGTGCACATGTCAGTGCCGCGTTTTTCGTACGACCTGCAGCTGTGCTTTCAGTACTCGAATTTTCGCTTGATCCACCACAAGCAGCTATCGCAATAGCGGCAACTGTGAGTAGGGCAAACCTTTTTGATGTGGTTTTGAATTTGCTCATGACGAAACAGTACATCATTTGTAGCGACTTAATACATCAGGTGTAGTGATTTAATACAATTTTGGCTATATCTAGCCGACGACACTGCTCCCCAGAACCCGGTCACTAAAAGCGTGTGAAAACTCTGAGCAAACCGTGTGAAAACCGCTCGACCCCACAACCGCAAACACCTACGTCATAAGGGCTATACCTATTTCACTAACACCCCACCCAGGGGTGTTAGTGAAATAACCCCAAACTGTTAGTGAAATAAACGGTGCCGCATGCAACGGTCAACGATGTTGCAGGCACGCCACTCAAAAATATTTTTCTTGTGTTCTTCTCGCCGATGGCGCTCTGAACACAAATAGATGAATAGGTAAATAGTTAAAAAGCCCGCACCGGACGCACGTAGTACGCGTTCGACTTACCGCCGATGCCCTGGGACCCGTAGTTGAAGTACTGGAACCACGCGTCGTTCGCGGCGTACTCAGACGAACTCCAATAGCCGCCAGACGCAAAACCACCAACACCCTGCAGATTGTCATACATCAACTTCATCTCACCAAGTGATCCCAAAAACCAATCGTCCTTTGATCCACACGTCGAGGTTTCAGCAAAAAATGCTGCACCCGATGTGTCCGCCGTATACGACGTTGCACCGTTGGCAATCATTGCCGCCGAGTTTGCCTTCCCTGCACCCACAGCCCGCGCCGCCCACCCATTGACTGCGACTAGCGAATTAGCGGTATTTGACGACCATGTTTTTGAAGTTCCTTCACACGACTGTGGCGCTGCTTCCAAATAATTCAGACCTGCGTACTGATCGTTGTAATCAACAAAAAAGATCAACCCACCACCCGGGCCAGTCATCCCCACCTTGCACAACGATGTGCCACCAGCGCCACAAATCGACTGTTGTGTGATCGCCACCGTTGCATTCGTACCGTTTGTACCGTTCGTGCCTGCAGTACCAGCGTCGCCCTTCGCGCCAGCAGCCCCCGTGTCGCCCTTCGCGCCAGCAGCACCCGTAGCGCCCGTAGCGCCCGTAGCGCCCGTAGCGCCCGTAGCGCCCGTAGCGCCCGTAGCGCCCGTAGCGCCAGTTTGGTTCAACACCACTTTTGTTTCAGTCTTTGCGCACTTTCCATTCTTGGCATAACGCAACACATTTGTTTTTGTAGCAGCACACACCGTCACAGATTTTGTTGATGATGCAGCAATCACGCCAACACCACCACCAACAGTGACACCAGCTAAAACACCAACAAGAAGCAATACCGCTGCTGATTTACGTGAATGGGACTTGGGTAGAGAATTTGTAGCCATTGAAAAACCGTAGATTTCTGTGTCCAGTCTTGTCAACTACCACGATCGCACCGCGCCTGCGAGCGCAACTCCAATACTCCAGAACCACAAATGTTCTGTGAAAGACACAGCTCACTCCAGCAACACTGCTCACCAGGACTCGGTCTCCAAAAGCGTGTGAAAACTCTGAGCAAAGCGTGTGAAAACCGCTCGACCCTTCAACAGCAAACACCTACACCATAAGGTCTAAACCTATTTCACTAACACCCCACCCAGGGGTGTTAGTGAAATAACCCCAAACTGTTAGTTAAAAAGCTCGCACTGGACGCACGTAGTAGGTGTTCGTCTTATCGCTCCTGCCCGGGCTCCCGTCGTCGAAGGCCTGAGATTTGCGCTCAGTCGAACTCCAATATCTGCCAGAATCAATACCACTAATTCCCTTGTTGAGATACATCTGATTCAACTCATCTTCGGACGGCAAAAACCAGTCGGTTTTGCCGCCACCTTTAAATGCACGGGCAACAGTTCCTGCTTTTCCTGTAGTACCACTTTGGGTAATCATCGCCGAAGTATTCGCATAGCCCGTACCGATTCCTGTACCCGTCGTTCCGATTAAATTACTTGTGTTACCTGACCACTCGCATTTAGGGTCAAGCGTTGATGTACCAAGAGTCGTACAGTTTTTTTGCCCAGCAGGCGTAGCAGCTGTAATCCACCCAGTAGGCGCAACTTCCAAATACATACATTTAGTGCCACACGCCGAACCAGTAGAAGTAAAACTAGTAGGCGCAACGTAAAAAACGTTGCCTCCACCAGGACCCGTATCACCAACAGCACACGCTCCACCTTGAAGACACTGTGATGAAGCAAAAGCTCGCACCGGCCGCACGTAGTTCGCAGTCGTCTTAAAGCCGTCAAGCTCGTACCCGAGGTTGAAGGACCGGAGTGAGGCAGAGGCAGAGTTAACTGCCTGGGTTGAGCTCCAATATTTGCCAGAATCAACACCAATGATTGCCATATTAAGGGACATCTCATACAGTTCGTCCCTCGATGGCAAGTACCAGTCGGTTTTGCCACCACCTTGAAATGCACGGGCAACGGTTCCTGCTTTTCCTGTCGTACCACTTTGGGCAATCATCGCCGAAGTATTCGCGTATCCCGTACCGATTAATTTGCCAACTGGCGCAATTGCGACAGTCGTATTACCTGACCACTCGCATTTAGGGTCAAGCGTTGATGTACCAAGAGTTGTACAGTTTTTTTGTCCAGCAGGCGTAGCGGCTGTAATCCACCCAGTAGGCGCAGCTTCCAGATAGTTACATTTAGTGCCACACGCCGAACCAGTAGAAGTAAAGCCAGAAGCCGAAACATAAAAGACCTTGCCTCCGCCAGGACCCGTATCACCAACAGCACACGCTCCACCTGTCGCACAAGATGCAACGACTGGAGCAATAGTCGTGCTTGTAGTCGTGCTTGTTGTAGTTGTCACCACTGCTGCAAGCCCTAGAGCGGTGGTTCCGGAAAAAGCTCGCACCGGACGCACGAACGGTTGAGTGCTCTTATCGGAGCCGCTCTGGGACCCATCGGAAAAAAACTGCTTCCAAGCTTTGCCGTTTCCGTCCTCAGATGAACTCCAATAGTGAGCCACATTCAGGCTTTTTGTGCCGAAGTCCTCGAATAAGTCAAGGCCACCAATTGTTGTCTTGTTGAGATACATCTGATTCAACTCGTCTTTGGACGGCAAGTGCCAGTCGGTTTTACCGCCACCTTTAAATGCACGAGCCATAGAGGTTGCTCCGGCTGCTCCGTATGTAGAAGAACTATTGGCAATCACCGCCGAAGTATTCGCATATCCCTTACCGATTCCTGTACCCGTTGTCCCAACGAGACAATTTGTACAGATTGCCCAATAGCACGCCGGATCAACCGTTGATGAACCAGGGTAATTTTCGTTGCAACCGCTTTGCCCTGTAGATTTAAACCACCCAGTAGGCGCAGCTTCCAAATACATACATGCAGTGCCGCAAGCAGAACCAGTAGAAGTAAAACTAGAAGACGCAACGTAAAAAACCTTGCCTCCACCAGGACCCGTGTCACCCACTGCACACACTCCACCTTTCGCACAGGATTCAACGGCTGTTGTTGTTGAAGCAACGGTCGTAGTTGTTGAAGTCGTCACCACTGCTGCAAGCCCTAAAGCGGTGGTTCCGGAAAAAGCTCGCACCGGACGCACGTATTGCTTCGTGGTCTTGGAATAATATTTACTTCTGTTTAACCACGCCAGACTTTTGTCTTGTTCAGACGAAGTCCAATAGTAACCGTTTCCGTCAGTACCGTTCCAAAAAGTACCCGTCATGTCCTTTTGGAGATACATCTCATATGCCTCATCTTTAGACGGCAAGTGCCAGTCGGTTTTGCCGCCACCTTTAAATGCACGGGCAACGGTTCCTGCTTTTCCTTTACCACTATTTTGGTTAATCATTTTCGAAGTATTGGCATAGCCCGCACCGATTCCTGTACCCGTTGTTCCAATGAAAGAAATTGTATTAGCTGACCATGTACACATCGGATCAGAAGATTGATTACCAAGAACCTCACAGTTTGTTTGATAAGCAGGCGTGGCAGCCACAATCCACCCAGTAGGCGCAGCTTCCAAATACATACATGCAGTGCCGCAAGCAGAACCCTCAGAAGTAAAACTAGAAGACGCAACATAAAAAACCTTGCCTCCACCAGGACCCGTATCGCCAACAGCACACGCTCCACCTGTCGCACACGATTCAACGACTGTTGTTGTCGCTTCAGTGGGGAGGGCATTGTTTTTCGTACGAGTAACGGCTGAAGAAGCGCTGCTTGAATTTTCGCTTGATCCACCGCAGGCAGCCAGCGCAATCGCAGCGACCACAAGGAGTGCAAACTTTTTAGATTGAATCGAGATTTGGTTCATTCGATGACCATACAACAGATGCAAATGACATACACATCACCTGTATTGAATTCAAATGAATTCTAGACTGCACCCCGGGACCCTGCCACCCGGAGCGTGTGAGACGCATCTGGCCCTAAGCCCACAAACGCGTACAGAACAAGACAAATTTGATGAGAAATACCCGCAGCGCCCGGACTCAAAGCCTGCAGTTATTTGACTAGAACTTGATCAGGTTTTTGGCAGCACTCTTCGACTCGCGAGTCCGATACCCACGAGACACAGACCCAGCAATGCCACCACAAGTTGGGATGTGTTAGAACCAGCGGCGGGAAGACTTGCCGTTCTTGACACAGTCACCGAGGGGGCCTGTGCACTTACAGTCGTGGGCGCAACTGGTTCTGTACTTGTTGTGATGGGTGGACTTGTTGTTGTACTTGTTGTGGTGGTTGTGGTGGTTGTGGTGGTTGTCGTGGTTGTTGATGTACTTGTTGTCGTGGGGGCAACAGCCCATTGGGCGTAAACGGTCACATTGGCTGACAGTGTGATGTTCGATGCAGCTGCAATGTCGAGTCCGGTTCCATCAGATGCAGTGTTCCATCCAGTGAAGGTGTAGCCAGTCCGATTTGTTGCGGAGGCAATACTTACTGTTCCACTGCCAGTGGTCGCAGTCGGTGGGGTTTCACTCGAGCCATTGTTGTTGTACGTCACGGTATAACTAGGGGCTGCTATCACCACTTGATTAACAGCAGTGACGAAACCAGCTGCTGCGAAGTCAATATCGAAGAATGCATCACCAGACTCGCGGGCTCCCATTTTGATGTCGATGAAACTGAGTTGGCTATATGACACTTCAACCCAGTTAGGTTCATCGGTGCGCAGTGCCGAAACCCCATTGGGTTCAAAAAAGCGTGTGGATCCAGCTATGACGAGGCTTGGGTCAGACGTATTTGTGGCAACTTGCAGAGCAGTGTTGGAAGTCAATTTGTAAGAGGAAATTGCGGCGAATTCAACATATTGATTGTCATCAACATCTTTCACGCTGATGACGACGTTCTGCAGCATGAGTGGGGTTCGAGTGCCTGCTCGCACAAAAGAAACTCGAATGACGGCCTCGCCAATATCAATGATCTCTGGGCCAGAAGCGATATCCAATTGCGTTCTCAAGGCATTCGGGTCAGTCGTGCTAGTCCTATCGAGATAATCAATGAGATTGTCAACACCATTACTGTAGTTATCGTCCGTGTCGAGATTGGATGTGCTCTCCAGCGTGACAATGGCATCAACTGACACGGAACCGAACGCCACCACGTTTTCATATCGGTGTGAGAATCCGACGCCGGCAGCAGGACCGATTGAGGGGCTGCTTGGACCGTTAGCGAACAACACAGCCACTCCATTCACATCAAAGGTGGAAGCGAGCGCCAACCCGGGATTCAAAAGAACCGCCGACAGCATCGCCGCCGACGCCCACGCTGTGACACTGAGTCGCACAAGAGTTGATTTCACGATATTTCGACTTTCCCTTGGAAACTTGATGGTCGGAACCTCGGTGGCTCCACGCAAATAGATGAATAAATGAATAGTTAAAAAGCCCGCACCGGACGCACGTGGATATAATTCGATGACTTGCTCTCCCAACCCTGTCTCCCGAAGCCGCCAACTGAGTTGAATATTTGGACCAGCGAAGTCGACGAGTCGAGCTCAGACGAACTCCAATAGGTCCAAGAAGCAAAACCACCGTTCGTTAACGATAAACCGCCAGAACCACTGTTATTGCAGACCACATTCACCGTGTCATTAGCCGCCCATTTGCATAGGGCGTTCAGTTCGTCTTTCGATGGCAAAAACCAGTCGGTTTTGCCGCCACCTTGAAATGCGCGAGCAACAGTTCCTGCTTTTCCTGCAGTATTGCTTTGGAGAATCATCGCTGAAGTATTGGCATAGCCTGTACCGATTTCTGTTCCCGTTGAACCAATTGCAGCACTTGTGTTGCCTGACCACACACACCTCGGGTCAACTGAGCTTGTGCCCGCAGTCCCATCATCACAGTTCGTTTGCCCAGCAGGCGTAGAAGCTGTTATCCACCCAACTGGTGCAACTTCTAAATACCTACACGTAGCGCCACAAGCAGAACCGGTAGAGGTGAAATTAGAAGGAGCGACATAGTAAACCGTACCGCCACCAGGGCCTGTATTACCGACAACACATGCACCGCCAGTTGCACACGTCAAAGCAACAGTTGTTGTAGGCGCAACAGTCGTCGCGGGCGCAACAGTCGTCGCGGGCGCAACAGTCGTCGCGGGCGCAACTGTCGTCGCGGGTGCGACAGTCGTTGTAGGCGCAATAGTTGTTGTAGGCGCGACAGTTGTCGTCGTAGTCGTCGCAGGAGCGACAAGCGAGATTGTTTTCCTTGAAGTTCTCGCTGGGTAATTCTTTGACTTAGAAATCTTCAACGTCAACTTGCACGAACCTGTCGCGCCCATCGTCACTTTCGTTGGCTTACGCGTCGGGGTCAACGTACACGTACCTTTTTTCGACCAGGTCTTCACACCCGGAGAATTTGTTGACACCACAGCAGACAACTTCTTGGCTTCACCTGCCATTAGCGACGAAACTTTCCATGTCACCTTTGTCGATGGTGCAGCAGCTACAGAACCACCAACAGCGACAGCAGCTAACACCCCAACAAAAAGTAATAGCCCTGCCGCTCGACGCTCATTAGACCTGGACGTGGATAAAAAGATCATGCTTAATCTTAGGTCACTTCGATTCCCGTCAACTAGTACCAAAAAACGCGTGTGAAAACTGGGAGCAAACCGTGTGAAAACCGCTCGACCCCACAACTGCAAACCATTACGCCATATAGGCTCAACCTATTTCACTAACACCCCACCCAGGGGGGGGTTAGTGAAATAACCCCAAACTGTTAGTGAAATAAACACGGCGCCTTAGGCACCAGACAGCGATGCTGAACGAATTGAGTAGCTACTTCACCACCACGGTTGTGACGTACGGCGTTGATCGTTTGCTACCCGATGTGGCGACTACCGCCACTTTCCACTTCCCCGCCGCAAGGC
>Ga0164294_10005861_pt1 | contig 10524 bp, 11 predicted proteins | sample GEODES005metaG_FD_111479 | JGI IMG/M metagenome (GOLD analysis project Ga0164294, IMG submission 111479) | Oligotrophic lake water microbial communities from Sparkling Lake, Wisconsin, USA - GEODES005 metaG | ecosystem: Environmental > Aquatic > Freshwater > Lake | place: USA: Sparkling Lake...
CCGGGCTCGCAGCGGCCGAGCGTGAAGGTGTTCCCCACGTCGTCGATTGAGCGTTCGACCGACCGATTCGGCGGAAATCCGCCAAAAATTTACCCCCTCTTAAGGTTCGCGCCGGGCGATTTGGGACAATGGTCCGACCCTATTAGGGCGCTCGTCGGCGGCGAAACACCGTTCGTCGTGAAAGGTTCCGTTCGTCGTCCCGGCAGGGTTTTCATGTCGGTTTTGTCCACCTAGCTCACCATCAACAGTTCACGACGACCTTCGGGGGGTCCATGAAATTCGGTGGTTTTGCAGCGCGTTTTGCGCTGGTGGCGGTGTGCGCCCTGATGACGGTGGTGCCGGCCCAGGCACGGTTCTGGCAGTGCGCACCCTATGCCCGCGAAGTGTCGGGTATCCAGATTTTCGGCAACGCCAACACCTGGTGGTCGCAGGCCGCCGGCAAGTACGAGCGCGGCACGGCACCCAAGGTCGGCGCGGTCCTGTCGTTCCGCTCGACCGGCAAGATGCGCCTCGGCCATGTCGCGATGGTGGCATCGGTGGTCAGCGACCGCGAAGTCCTGCTCAACCATGCCAATTGGTCGCGCCGTGGCGGCGTCGAATATACCGCGCGTGCCGTCGACGTGTCGGCGGCCGGCGACTGGAGCGAAGTGAAGGTCTGGTACGGCCCGCAGGGCCGCCTCGGCACCTCGACCTATCCGACCAACGGCTTCATCTACGGTCATGGCGCGCCGAAGGGCGACGATCAGCTCGAGGACGAGCCCAAGCTGCCTTCGCTGCAGATGGCGAGCGTCACCACGGGCAACGGCCGCATGGTCGGCGTGCGGGACTGACTTCGTCTTCCTCTCCCTTGACGGGAGAGGATTTTTGTTACGCCTTGCCGGCCGCGAAGGTCATCGCCAGGCCGTTCATGCAATAGCGTTTGCCGGTCGGCTTCGGTCCGTCGTCGAACACATGGCCCAGGTGCCCGCCGCAACGGCGGCAGTGGACTTCCGTCCGCGACATGCCGAGCGATCGGTCGTTGCGCGTGCGCACGGCGTTGGGCAGCGGTTGCCAGAAACTTGGCCAGCCGGTGCCGCTCTCGAACTTGGTCTTCGACGAATAGAGCGGCAGCGCGCAGCCCTTGCACGAGAAGATGCCGGCGCGGTGTTCGTTGTTGAGCGGGCTGGAATAGGGCCGCTCGGTGTCCTCATGCCGCAGCACTTCGTACGACGCCGGCCCAAGCTTCTTGCGCCAGTCCGCGTCGCTCATCGTCACTTCGAACTTCTCGGGCGGCTGCGCGGGCGCCGCGTTGCACCCGAACAGGATCAGGCTGGCGGCGCCGGCGCCGGTCAGGCTCAGGAATTCGCGTCGATTGGTCATCTGTCGTCTCCGTCGTTCCTAGATACGAACGGCGGATGCGTTTTGGTACCCGTCAGTATCGGCTGAGTTCGACCGGCAGCTTGCGATAGCCATGGACGAAGCAGGCCGACACGCGCTCGGGCTCGCCGACGACGTTCACGCGCATGCGGCGCTTGGCCATTTCCTCGAGCAGCACGCTGACCTGCAACTCCGCCAGCCGTGCACCGACGCAGCGGTGGATGCCGTGCCCGAACGCCAGGTGACGGCGGGCATTGGGGCGATCGACCTGGACGTCGTCGGCATTGTCGCCGAACACGCTCGCGTCGCGATTGGCCGACAGGTACCAGAGCGCGAGCTTCTCGCCCGCCTTGATCAGCTGGCCGCCCAACTCGTGATCCTGTGTGGCGGTGCGGCGCATGTGCGCCAGCGGGGTCTGCCAGCGGATGATTTCCTGCACCGTGTTGCCGATCAGGCCGGGATCGGCCTCCAGCTTGGCGCGCTCGTCGGGGAATTGGTCGAGGCCATAGGCGATCGCGCTCATCGTGTTGCGCGTCGTGTCGTTGCCGCCGACGATCAACAGGATCAGGTTCCCCAGGAACTCGTATTGGTCCATTTCCGACATCGCGTCCGAATGGATCATCATGCTGATCAGGTCGGGGGTCGGCTCCTTGCCGAGCTTCTGGTTCCACAGGTTGCCGAAATAGGCGCCGCACTCGAACATGTGCTTCAGCCGCTCTTCGCGCAGTTCCGGCGTCTTCACGAGCTCGATATCGCCGGCCCAATCGGACCAGAAGGTCAGCTTGCGCCGGTCCTCCCACGGGAAGTCGAACAGGATCGCCAGCATCTGCGTCGTCAGCTCGATCGACACGGTGTCGACCCAGTCGAACTGCTTGCCGTATTCCAGGCCGTCGAGAATCTCCGCGGTGCGGCGGACGATGTCGTCCTTCATCCGCACCATTTCGCTGGGGGTGAAGGCAGGGGCGACGGTGCGGCGCTGGCCGGTATGCTTGGGCCGGTCCATCGCGATGAACATCGGCATCTTCACGTCGCTGTCGGGCATCATGTCGGCCAGCGTGATGCCGCCGGCTTCGGACGAGAAGATGTCGGGGAGCGATTCGGCCTCGACGATCGGCTTATAGGTGGAGACCGACCAATAGGGACCGAAGTCCGATCCCTCGACGCGATAGACCGGTGCCTTCTCGCGCAATTCCGCGAACGGCGCCTGCCATTTGTCGTCGCGGTAGAGTTCGGGGCGGCTGACGTCGAGCGGATCGATCGGCCCGTCATAATGCAGCGCGGGCGCGCTCTTGACCATTTCCATGACTTCTTCGTGCGATTTGGTCGCCATTGCCCACTCTCCTATTTGTGCGCAGTCAATCCAATACTTACACGGATGTCAATAGTGGAGCGGTCAACCGCCCTTCGATCTTTTTGCCCCGCTACCCGATTTGAGTACGCCGCGCCGAAACCAGCGCGCGCCCAGCCAGATCACCACCGACACCCACAGCAATTGCCACGCGATCGCGATCGCATGCGGCCAGAGCGAGGGCGAGTTCGCCGCCGCCGCCGCCATCGCCATCGGCGAGCTGAACGGGAAGATCGCCGCGACCAGGGCGACCGTGCTGCCGGGGCTGGCGGCGGCGGCACTCGCCAGACCGACCATGCCCATCTGCACGAACGTCATCGGCAGCGACATCATCTGCAATTCCCGCTGGGTGGAAGCTTGCGCGCCCAAAATCAGATACGCCGCACCGACCAGCAGGTAGGACATCACGAAATAGACCAAGAACAGCAGCGCGAACATCGGTTTGCCGACCGCCGGGGCGACTTGCATCAGTTCCGCCGCCATCCCCGCGGGCAGCAGCGACGTGACTTGCGTCACCACCGTCCCCCAGAAGCCGACGAACAGCAACGCCACCCCGAACATGCCGACCAGCTTGCCGACGAACACCGATTCGAGCGGCACCGCGGCGGCCAGCACTTCGATCACCTTGTTGTTGCGCTCTTCCGCCATCGTGCCGATCGTGAGACCGGCGAGGAACAGGGTCAGCAGGAAGATCGCCATCACCGCCATGAACGCCGCCGTGCCGTGCCCGCCGACCGTCACTTGCGTCTGGGCGATCCGCGTCTTCACCGCCTTGCTCAGCGGCGCGGGCGATCCGATCCGGTCGTTGCGGACGATCTGGTCGGCCAGCGCCGCGAGATAGTTCGCCTCGCTCGCCGCGCCATTGCCGTACAGGATGTGCGGTGCATCGAGCGCGCCATATAGGACCGCATCGACGTCCCCCTCGCGGCTGCCGATCAGGCTGCGCGCCTGCGCCTCCTGATTCGGCTCGGGCAGCTTGAACTCGATCGGCGGCGGCGCGTCGCCCCGGTCGAACACCGGACGCAGCTGAGCATCGGCCGCCTGGAAGGCAGCGGCGCGGTCGGGCGCGGTCAGCACGACCAGCTTGCTGCGGTCGATCACGCTTTGCGTCATCCGGGACGCGCCGACGCCGCCCATCGCCCCGAACGCGATGGTCAGGAGTGGGGACAGCAGGAAGATCAGGAAGGTCGGCGTGAACACGGTCGCGATGAAATCGCGGCGCGCCACGGTCAGCGACTGGCGGATCGAACGGCGAAGCGCACCGGCAGCCATCACAGCACCGCCGCTTCGGCGTCGGCCAGCGCCTTGGCGCCGACGATCTTGACGAACGCGTCGTGCAGGCCCGGCCGCTCGATCGACAGCCCAGCCACGCCATGCCCCGATTGCGTCAACAGCCGCAGCATGTCCTCGATCCCGCCGTCGGGCACCGAGAAGATCCATTCATGCCCATTGTGCCGGGCGTCCGCGGGCAGGATGCCGGCGATCGACGGATCGTCGCGTTCGGGCGTGTAATGCGCCTGCATCGGCAATTGTCCGCGCGCGTCGTTGACCGTGCCTTCGAACCGGCGCTTGCCCCCGGCGATGATCGCGAGGCGGTCGCACAGCCGCTCGGCATGGGCCATGACGTGCGTCGAGAACAGCACCGTCGCCCCGCGTGCCTGTTCGCCGCGGATCAGCTTTTCGAGATTTTCCTGATTGACCGGGTCAAGTCCCGAAAACGGCTCGTCGAGCACGAGCAGGTCGGGCTGATGCACCACCGAACCCAGCAGTTGGACGAGTTGCGCCATGCCCTTCGATAGCTTGCGGATCTTGGTGTCGACGGCGTAGCCCAGCCCGGCATTCTCCATCAGCTCGACCGCGCGCTTGCGCCCGACGCCCCAGGGCAGGCCACGCAACGCGCCCATGAACGCGATCGCTTCGCGTGCCTTCATCGCCGGATACAGCCCGCGCTCTTCGGGCAAATAGCCGACCTGGTCGCTCGCTTCGCGCGGGCGGGCGTGGCCGAGCAGGGTGCGCTCGCCGCCGTCGGGCTCGATGATGCCGAGCAGCATGCGCAGCGTCGTCGTCTTGCCGGCACCATTGGGGCCGAGCACGCCGTAGATCGTCCCCGCCGGCACGGCCAGGTCGATCCCGTCGACCACGCGCCGCTGCCCGAATTTCTTGACGAGCCCGGTGGCGGTGACCGCCAGATTTTGTGACACGCGCGCTATCCCTTTGTCCTTGGTGTTCGTGGTAGCGGGGCCGGGTGGATCACGAAAGGCCATTCGAGGACGCGTTGCGGGCCGAAGCGTTAAGGCTCGGTTTCGCTGCCGTCGGCATTGCGCGTGCCGATGCCGCGCCGCTGTCGGGCGAGCGGCTGCGGCAATGGCTGGACGAGGGCCGCCACGGCGACATGATCTGGATGGAAGAGCGCAGCGCCCAACGCGCGGCGCCCGCCGGCCTGTGGCCCGCCGTGAAGAGCGTGATCGCGCTGGGGATGAGCTACGCGCCCGGCCACGATCCGCTGGCGCTGGCGGACGTGGGGGATCGCGGGCGGATATCGGTCTATGCGCAAGGGGCCGACTACCACGACGTCGTCAAGCGCACGCTCAAGGCATTGGCGCGGTGGATCGTCGCCGAAGCGCCGAGCAGCGACCTCAAGGTATTCGTCGACACCGCGCCGGTGATGGAAAAGCCGCTGGCCGAGGCGGCGGGACTGGGGTGGCAGGGCAAGCACACCAACCTGGTCAGCCGCGATCATGGCAGCTGGCTGTTCCTGGGCGCGATCTACACGACGCTCGACCTCGCGCCGTCGCGGGCGGGCAACGACCGTTGCGGGTCGTGCGATGCCTGCCAGCGGGCCTGTCCGACGGATGCCTTTCCGTCGCCCTATCGCCTCGATGCGCGGCGTTGCATTTCCTATCTGACGATCGAGCACAAAGGGCCGGTGCCGGAGGAATTCCGCACCGCGCTGGGCAACCGCATCTACGGTTGCGACGATTGCCTGGCGGTTTGCCCGTGGAACAAGTTCGCCGAAGCCGCCGCCGCCAACCGCGCGTTCCTGCCCCGCGCCGAACTTGCGGCACCGGCGCTCGCCGACCTGCTGGCGCTCGACGATGCCGGTTTTCGCCAGGTCTTCGCCGGATCGCCGATCAAGCGGATCGGCCGCGACCGCATGGTGCGCAATGCGGCCTATGCCGCGGGCAACAGCGGCGACGTTTCCTTCGTGGCGGCCCTCGAAGGCCTGCGCGACGATGCATCGGACGTGGTGCGCGACGCCGTGGGTTGGGCGCTCGACCGGCTACTTCCCGCCGCCCCGCCGCGCTAATGCCGCGACGCAGCTCGCGCGGTCGATCGGGCTGCCGTCGGGCTGGCGCGTATCGACATAGGTCACCGCCGGTTCGCCGCCGTTCCTCGGATAGAGATAGGTGTCGAGCACGCAGATCGCACCCTTGAACTGCAGCTTGCGCGCATTGCCCTCATGGATGTCGACATCGGGGGTGCCGAACGTCCGCGTCAATTGGGTGGCGCTTTGCCCCATGACGCGCTCCAGCCCGGCGGTCGACATCGGCCGCGCGACGGGCGCCGGGGCAAAGGCCGGGCGGACGGCCGCTTCGCCGCACCCCGCCAGCAGCATCGCCGTCCCAAGAACCATCGCCCGCGTCATCGTCGTCTCCCATGGAATTGATGAGTCGCCATCGCCGCGCCGAGCACGGGGGCGACCAGATTGACGATCGGCACGCTCAGCAGCGCCGCGACGATCACGCCCAGGTCCCAGCGCCGCCACCGCGTGTCGCGCGCCCATTGCTTCATGTCCGCATGCGACAGATGCCGTGCCGCAACCATCTCGCCCAGGTCGGCGCCCAGCAGCCAGCCGTTGGTGGCGTAGAACAACAGCGGCGTGCCGATTCCCGTCACCAGCAGCACGACATAGACCGGCGCGAGCAGGACATTGACAAGCAGCGCGCGCCCCGCCGACCGCAGGCCCAGCGCCAACGACCGCGCCACCGGCACGTGACGCGCGCTCGCCAGCGCCTCCGGATAATGCCGCCGCTCGACCGCGATCACGATCTCGTCGCCGAACAGCCAGATCACCGCCACCGCGATCGCCCGGAACAAGACCCAGCCGAACAGCAGCATCGCGAGGAATCCGCTGACCGCGGCGAGGTTGCCCGCGGTCTCGTCCCAACCGAGCTGGTCGATCACCAGCCACCGCGTCGCGAACCATAACCCCGCGCCGAGCGCCACGAACACGACCAGCGTCAGCAGGATCGTCTTCACGAAAACGCGCAGGATCGCGGGATCGGCCAGATCGCCGAGCGACAGGAAGAACGCGCGGATCATCGTTGCGCGGCTCTAGCGGCAGGGGTAGGGGCGGCCAACCTTTTTCCCGGAGACATGAATTGACCAGCCCGACCTATGACGTCGTCGCGATCGGCAACGCGATCGTCGACATCCTTTCGCAAGCGACTGACGAATTCATCGTCGCCGAAGGAATGACCAAGGGCGGCATGCAGCTGATCTTCGACCCCGCCGCCGCCGACGACCTCTATTCGCGGATGGGACCGGGGCGCGAAGTGTCGGGCGGGTCCGCCGCGAACACGATCGCGGGCCTCGCCGCGCTCGGCCATGCGACCGGCTTCATCGGCCAGGTCGCCGACGATCAGCTGGGCAAGGTATTCGCGCACGACGTCCAGTCGCTCGGCGTGCATTTCGAAACGCCCGCGGCCACCGGCGGCGATCCGACCGGGCGCTGCCTAGTGCTGATCACGCCCGACGGCCAGCGCACGATGAACACCTTCCTCGGTGCGGCGCAGTTCCTGCCGGAGGCGGCGGTCGACCAGGCGACGATCGAGGCGGGCGCGATCCTGTATCTCGAAGGCTATCTGTGGAACGCCGACCAGTCGCGCGCGGCGATGAAGCGCGCGATCGCGATGGCGCGCGGCGCCGGGCGCAAGGTCGCGCTGACCCTGTCCGACACGTTCGTGGTCGAGGGGCATCGCGACGAGTTCTTCGAATTGATCGATGCCGGGCAGATCGACATCCTGTTCGCCAACGACAATGAAGTCCGGTCGATGATGCAGGTCGAGGATACCGCCGCGGCGGTCAAGGCGCTGTCCGCCCGTATTCCGACCCTGGTCTGCACGCACGGCGCGGCGGGTGCCGAGGCGCACAAGGGTGACGAACATGCCCGCATCCCCGCCGAGCCGATCGACGACGTGGTGGATACGACCGGGGCGGGCGACCTGTTCGCCGCCGGCTTCCTGGCCGGACAGGCCCAGGGCCGCGATCTGGAGACGAGCTTGCGCATGGGCGCGATCTGCGCCGCCGAATGCATCGGCCACATCGGCCCGCGTCCGGTCGCCGACATCAAGCAGCTGGTCGCGCAGAAACTCGGCTAAGCCTGCATTAGCCCTCTGGAGGGGGGCGCTGATAGAAAAAGGCCGGGGATCGCTCCCCGGCCTTTTCGTTTGGGTCGGTCCGGCCCGTCAGAGCGGCTTGGACGTTTCCGGCTGCATCGCCGGGTCGTCGACGACATCGACGATCCCGCGGCCGACATGGCTGCGGCTGCGGCTGTAGAGGAAATAGATCAGCAGTCCGATCGCCCCCCAGCCCGGCAGGACTAGGATCGCCGTCAGCGGCAGCGACAGGTAGAGGCCGACGCAGCCGATCATCGACAGCGGCGCGATGATCCACACCGCCGGCGTCCTGAACGGCCGCACGCGATTGGGGTCGCGCTTGCGCAGCACCAGCACCGACACCGCGACCATGAAGAACGCGAACAGCGTGCCCGAGTTCGAATAATCGGCGAGCTTGCCGACCGGCAGGAACGCCGCCGCGAACGCCGCGGCGAACCCGGTGACGATCGTCACCACGTGCGGGGTGCGGAACTTGCTGTGCACCGATGCCAGCTTTTCCGGCAGCAGGCCGTCGCGCGCCATCGTGAAGAACACGCGCGTCTGGCCGAACATCATCATCAGCACGACCGACGGCAGCGCGATGACCGCCGCGAGGCCGACGAGCCAGCCGACGAACGGCTGGTTGACGACGGTCAGCACATGGACCAGCGCTTCCTTCGAACAGACCAGCGGCTCGATTGCGCCGCTGGCGATGATGTTGGCGCAACGACCGGCCAATTCGGGCGTGCCGGGCGACAGGATCTGGCCGGTTGCCGTCATGACCGGCTGTGCGCCGATCGCGCCGATCGCGCCGCTGGCGACCAGCAGATAGAAGATCGTGCAGATGCCGAGCGACCCGATCAGGCCGATGGGTACGTTACGTTGCGGGTTCTTGGTTTCCTCGGCAGCGGTGGAAACTGCGTCGAAGCCGACATAGGCGAAGAAGATCGACGCCGCGGCGCCGAGGACGCCGGTCATGCCGGTCGGCATGAACTTCTCGGTCGTCGAACCGACGCCGAAATGTTCCGCGTTGAGCACCGGGAGCGTCAGGATGATGAACGCGGTCAGCGCCGCGATCTTCACCGCGACCAGGATGGCGTTGACTCGTGCGCTTTCGGTCGTGCCGATCACGAGCAGCCAGGTGACGAACCCGACGATCAGGATCGCGAAGACGTTGATATAGCCGCCGACGTCCATCGCGCGCTGCAAATCGGCACTCATCGGCGAACCGAAGGCGACCGAAATATGCGCCATCAGGGAATCGGCGTTGGTCAGTGCCGCCGGTATGTGAACCCCGGCGGCCGACAACCGCCCGACGACGAAGTTCGACCAGCCGACCGCGACCGCGCTGGCGCCGACCGCATATTCCAGGATCAGCGCCCAGCCGACCATCCAGGCCAGCAATTCGCCGTTGACCGCATAGGTATAGGTATAGGCCGACCCCGACACCGGAACCATCGACGCGAGTTCGGAATAACACAGCGCCGCGACGCCGCAGACGAACCCGGCGATGATGAAGCTGATCAGCATCCCCGGTCCGGCCTTTTGCGCGGCTTCGGAAGTCAGCACGAAGATACCCGTGCCGATCACGGCGCCGATGCCGAGCATGGTGAGCTGGAACGCCCCGAGCGATCGGTGCAGCCCCTTCTTCTCGGCGGTCGCGAGGATCGCGTCCAATGGTTTAACGCGGTCGAAAATCATGGTTGGGCCACCCCTAAGCTTGTACTTTTGTGCTGGTCGGGGAGCCTAGCCGCAAAACGGGGGGGTGCAATCCCTTATCGCCATGCCCGCCGGGGTAGCGAGTCGCGCTTGCAATGTTGGATTTCGTTTGAGACGAGTGGGCGATGATCGTGCCGCCGCTATCGTCCTTTGCGTATCGCCCGCTACCGCCCGCAGCCGAACGACCGCGATAGTGTAAAGCTAGTGTAAACTTCCGGCTCAGCGCGCGAGCATGGGGCCGAGCGGCTGGCCGCCGAACAGGTGGACGTGCAGGTGGGGGACTTCCTGCCCGCCATGCCGCCCGACATTGGCGAGTAGGCGATAGCCCGGCGCGACTAGGCCGAGGTCGCGCGCCACGGTGCCCACCGCGCGGACGAAGCCGGCGATTTCCTCGGCCGATGCACGCGCGCTGAAATCGTCCCACGACACATAGGCGCCGGTCGGGATCACCAGGATATGCGTCGGCGCGGCGGGGGCGATATCGTGGAAGGCGATCGCCCATTCGTCGTCGTAGACGCGCTGCGACGGGATGTCCCCGCGCAGGATCTTCGCGAAGATGTTCTGGTCGTCATAGGGTTGCGTCGCGTCGATCGGCATCAGTCGCTCCGATTGGCTTTTTCGGTCAGGCCCGACGTGCCGGTCCGCCGCGCGAGTTCGGCGCGGACATGGTCGAGCGACAGCCCGGCATCGGCCAGCAGCACGAGCAGGTGATAGATCAGGTCG
>Ga0164294_10005862_pt1 | contig 10523 bp, 9 predicted proteins | sample GEODES005metaG_FD_111479 | JGI IMG/M metagenome (GOLD analysis project Ga0164294, IMG submission 111479) | Oligotrophic lake water microbial communities from Sparkling Lake, Wisconsin, USA - GEODES005 metaG | ecosystem: Environmental > Aquatic > Freshwater > Lake | place: USA: Sparkling Lake...
AATAGCACAAAAACTGAGTAAGAGTTTTTTTCTCATGCTTGTTAAATTTTAGTAATAAAACAGTTTTTGTCTTAATACGAATTTAACACAAAGTTTACATTGGCAAAATAAAATATTTTCAACGAATGACACTTACGCACCACACAAAGACTAAAAAAATAGGATACTTTAGAAAATTTATAAAATAAATCGATTTTTTTAACGAAATCAACAATACAATTACTCAAAAATACTAATTATTAGACATTTTTAATATATCGCATACATATATAAAAATTCATAATATGTTTTTATTCTTTAGACTAGTGTTAAAAAAAATTAATGAAATGATGCTAAAAACCAATACTTATTAACATTTAATTGTTTCTGGTGTCGAATTCACAGATTTTCATTTACACAAAAATAACATGAGTAGTATTTGGCCCAAATTATAGTTTAATAAAATCTGATATTTCATATTTTATGTATTCAACACCTTGGAGATCAAACAATTATATAATATCTGAAATTCACCAATATTTAAATCTTAACCAATAAGAGGAAAAAGAAACTTATTCACAATAGAAAAAAATTATTTTGAAATGTGCAAGCAATTTGTAATTTAGTGTAAGAATTTAATGGGTTAGTAAGTACTAAAGGGCCAGTGTCTACTGGCTCTTTGTTTTTTAATTCAATATCACCTGTTTTGTTGCCTAATTTTGTACCAAAATTCTCAATTTACACCCACTTTCCCTTCCTTTTAAATTTGACAACTCCCTTTATTAAATGAGTAAAATTAAAAAAGCATTTTTTTGTAAAAACTGTGGACATGAATCTCCAAAATGGGCCGGAAAATGTCCGTCTTGTAACGAATGGAATACTTTTACAGAAGAAATCATACACAAAGACTCTTCTCCGGCCAAAGAAAGCTGGAAAGAACCTGGAAATTCAAACTCAAAAAGCATTGAGCTTAACAATGTTCAAACAAATGAACATGAAAGAATCATCACAAAAGATGATGAACTCAACCGCGTACTCGGTGGCGGAATTGTGCCAGGAAGCTTGGTGCTTGTGGCTGGTGAGCCTGGCATTGGAAAATCAACCTTATTCCTTCAAGACGCACTGATGTTGCATGAACTCAGGATATTATATATAAGCGGTGAAGAAAGTGAGCAACAAATTAAAATGCGCGCTAACCGAATCAATGTTAATCATGATGCTTTTTACCTGCTCACAGAAACATCAACACAAACTATATTTCAAGAAATAAAAAAAATTAAACCCCAATTGGTGATTGTCGATTCAATTCAAACATTACAATCTCCTTATTTAGATTCATCACCGGGAACAATTTCTCAAATCAGAGAGTGTACTGCTGAATTTCAACGTTTCGCCAAAGAAACTCAAACGCCAGTTTTTCTAATTGGCCACATCACAAAGGATGGTAGCATTGCTGGTCCAAAACTGCTCGAACACATGGTGGACACAGTACTGCAATTCGAAGGGGATCAACATTACGCATACCGGATTCTACGCACTACCAAAAATAGGTTTGGTTCAACAGCAGAACTGGGTATTTACGAAATGACTGGCGTTGGAATGAAGCCTGTAACTAATCCTTCAGACATCCTCATCAACCAAAAAGAAGAACAACTCAGCGGCATTGCTATTGGAGCAACCATGGAAGGTCTGCGTCCGCTGTTGATTGAAGTGCAGGCACTCGTTACACCTTCCGTTTATGGAACTCCGCAACGGACTGCCAGTGGATTTGATTTAAGGAGGCTTCAGTTGCTATTGGCGGTTCTTGAAAAAAGGGGTGGATTTCATTTTGGCACAAAAGATGTTTTTGTAAACATTGCAGGTGGCTTGAAAATTGAAGACCCAGGAATCGATTTGGCAATGGTTTTTGCTTTATTAAGCTCATATGAAGATGTTCCCCTTTCTCAAAAAATATGTTTTGCAGGTGAAATTGGATTGAGTGGTGAAATTAGGGCAGTCAATAGAATTGATCAACGCATTTCAGAAGCTGAAAAACTGGGCTTTGAAAAAATTGTAATCAGCAAATACAATCGCCGCAATGAAAATAAAACCTTGGGAATAAAAACGGTTTCAGTGGCATTGATTGAAGAAGTTTATAGAACAATTTTTCAATAACAATTTAAGAAATGTATGTTTTTCAACAGGCGGTATTTTAACCCAATTTCAAAAGAAAAAAACATTAATTTTATGTAAAACATACTTCGATAAAGCATAAAACTGGCTTAACGTTGCTAATTTTTATAATCAGCAATTTTTATCATTATGTTAGGCTCATTACTAAATCTATTCTATCCATCATTGTGCTATGGTTGCCATGAAGAAGAAGTTGGCACAGAAGAAATGCTTTGTATAAAATGCTTTCAAGAACTTCCTTATACCGGATTTGAAAATATCCCTGGGAATGCAACTGAGAAATTATTCTGGGGTAGGCTGAACTTACAATTTGGCGTCAGCATTTTTTACTTTGTACCCGGCAACTCTATTCAAGAAATCATTCATCAAATAAAATACAAAGAAGAGAAGAATTTAGGGATATTCATGGGCAGATTAATGGGACAAAAATTATCAAAAATCATGGCTCAACAACAAATCGATTATTGCATCCCTATGCCATTGCACCCAAAAAAAGAGTATAAAAGGGGATACAATCAGGCATCTTTGTTATGCATGGGCATCCAAGATGTTTGTGCTGTTGAATACCACGAAAAAGTAATTGTTAGGATTGAAAACACCAATTCACAAACAAAAAAATCAAGAATAGAAAGGTGGAACAATGTTGAAACAATTTTCTCAGTTCAAGAAAAAGAAAAAATTATAGGTAAGAATATATTAATAGTAGATGATGTTATTACAACGGGAGCTTCAACCGAATCGTGTGGACAAATACTGCTGAATAACGGAGCTAATTCAGTCAGCATTGCAGGATTGGCATTTACAATTTAAACATTGATTTTAAGCAATTAATTGTTACAAATATTGCATCATTAAACATTTTTCAAAACAAATTGTTATCTTAACATCTCAAACACTTTTTATGACAAAACTTATCTTGATTGCTTTTTCATTGTTTGCCTTGGGACAAAAATCTATACATTCATTCAAAGTACCCTCAATAGACGGAGGTACCATAGATTTTTCTAAGTTCAAAGGCAAAAAAATATTGGTAGTTAATACAGCATCTCAGTGTGGGTATACACCTCAATATGCAGCACTAGAAAAACTTTACGCAGCCAACAAAGAAAAATTGGTTATAGTTGGATTTCCTGCTAATAATTTCGGAGGACAAGAGCCTGGATCAAATACTGAAATCAAGGAATTTTGCCAAAAGAACTATGGCGTAACTTTCCCATTAGCAGAAAAGGTATCCGTTAAAGGCGATGATACGCATCCTTTGTTTAAGTGGCTCACTGCTAAATCAGAAAATGGAGTATTGGATGCCGAAATAAAATGGAATTTCACCAAATTTCTACTTGACGAGAAAGGAAATCTATTGGCTAGCTTCCCTAGTAAGGTTAGTCCACTTGGCGAGGAAATAGCAGGATTTCTTAAGTAATAAATAAGAATCAGCGGTCAGCATAAAAATTTTAGAATTTTTCTACGTATCTGACCGCTGATTTTTTAACAACAGCTAATTGCCTCTTGTAATGACATCTGATGTCATTTTTATATCTTTGATGAATGCAATTCAGTCAAATCGCTGGTCAATCATACATCAAAGAAAAGCTGGTACACCTTGTATCCAAAAACAGGTTGAGCCATGCGCTGTTGTTTCTTGGTAGAGATGGTAGTGGCGCACTTCAGCTCGCCTTGGCGCTTGCACAGTATGTAGTATGCCAAAAAAACAAGCCAAGCAATAAGCAAGCAAATGATTCTCTTTTTGCAGACCCAACTCCAGTTCAATCTGAATTTCTAAATGACTCCTGTGGAGTTTGTCCATCTTGTCTGAAAGCAGCTGCCTTGGTGCATCCAGACATCCACTTTTCATTCCCCACCATAACAATTCAGGGCATAGATAAACCCAAGAGCAGTGACTTTATCGTACAATGGAGAGATTTCATTGAGCAAACGCCTTACGGTAATTCATTTGATTGGCTTCAAAGCATAGGGGCGGAGAATAAACAAGGCAATATAACTGCCCATGAATGTGAAGATATCCTACGCAAATTAAACCTCAAAAGTTTTGAAAGTGGTTATAAAATCTTAATTCAGTGGATGCCTGAGTACTTAGGAAACATTGGCAATAAGTTATTGAAGATGATTGAAGAACCGCCAGCAAACACGTTGTTTATATTGGTTGCGGAGGATGAATCAAAAATTATATCCACCATTCTATCAAGAACGCAATTGGTTAAAATAAATAGAATAGAGCAGGACGAAATAGAAAAATGGTTAATAGCAAAGCATGCTGTACCTAAGGAAAAAAGCATAACAATAGCATCGATAGCAGATGGCAATATGAGAGAGGCGCTTCATTTATTAAACCATGCCGATGAAGATTGGTTTGATTTGCTGCGTGAATGGCTCAATGCAATTTTGAAGAATGGTCCAGCTTCGCAAATCAAATGGATAGATGACATCAGCAAGTTGGGCAGAGAAAAACAAAAACAGTTCTTGGCTTATTTCATTCATTTATTGTCAACTGCAATTCATGAAAACATATTGGGAAAATCAACGGGAGCTGCAGAGAAGGAAAAAGACTTTGCCCAAAGATTTAATAAACTTGCAGCACCTGAGCAACTAGAAGCAATTGTAAATGAATTGGATAAAGCCTCTTACTATATTGAAAGGAACGCAAATCCAAAATTACTGTTCATGGCACTTACCCTCAAAATATATCATATTATAAAGGATAAATCAGTAATTTTGATAAATTGACAAAGTGATGAAAGGGTAAAGGCTTGCCGTTTGTGTTTTAAGAACAATACATTTTAACTAGTTTTATTATACTGTGTAAGAGGATTATGTGAATTTAAGGGCGTATTGACTACTTCTACAAACCATCCCAATACTTGTATCACTGTAATTATTAAAAAAATTGTGAACAATAGTTCACTGAAAATAATTTTATATGGGATGTAGTTCATGCGGAACGAAAGATGGAAAGCCAAGCGGTTGTAAAAGCAATGGAGGCTGCAGTTCAGGTGGATGCAATAGGTTGAATGTACACGATTGGCTTGCAAATTTACCTTTCACTGATCCGGCTGTATCTTGTAGGATTGTTGAAATTACTTTTAACAACGGCAGCCGCAAGGATTATTTTAGAAATACCACATTGCATCACTTCAGCAAAGGTGAAATGGTTAGTGTAGAAGGAGTTGGTGGTTTCGATGTAGGCAGTGTAAGTTTAAGTGGGGAACTCGTTAGGCTTCAACTAAAGAAAAAAAGAATTGCAGAAGACAATGCTGAGATGAAGAAAATCCTCAGAAGGGCTTCTGAAGTTGACATTCAAAAATGGGAAGAGAACAAAGCACGCGAAAAAGAAGCATTGTCGCGTGCCCGCGCCATAGCCAAACAGCTGAAAATCAACATGAAAGTTTGTGAAGTTGAAATACAAGCTGATGGCAGAAAAGCTACTTTCTTTTACACGGCAGACGACAGGGTAGATTTTAGAGAGCTCATCAAAATATACGCTGGAGAGTTCAGGGTAAAGGTTGAAATGAAGCAAATTGGTGCGCGACAAGAATCTGCTAAAGTTGGTGGAATTGGCAGTTGTGGAAGAGAATTGTGCTGTAGCAGTTGGTTGAATGAATTCAAAAGTGTAACTACAGCGCTTGCCAGGTATCAGAATTTAAGCATTAACCAAACTAAGTTAAGCGGACAATGTGGAAGGCTTAAGTGTTGTTTAAACTACGAATTAGACACTTATTTGGATGCGTTACAACATTTTCCTGAACATGTTGATGTACTACAAACAGCAAAAGGCAACGCCCAGCTAATAAAGAAAGATATTTTCAAGAATTTGATGTGGTACACTTTACCAGACAGCAATAAACAATACCCGCTTTCAATAGAAACGGTTAAAAAAATAAAAGCCCAAAATGAAAAGGGCATCAGACCGGAAGAACTTGAAACTGCAGAAGTAAACACCAGCGCTAAAGCAAAAGAGGTTGAACCGCAATATGTGGATGTAGTTGGACAAATAAGCCTAAAAACATTGGACCGAAACGCTCAAAAGAAAAAACAGCGTGAAAGACAAGGAAATGAGGGAAATAGGCCCAATGGAAGAGATTCAAACAGGCCAAATGGAAAGGATGCAAACAAACAGGTAAATAAAGAGGGAAATAGACAAATTAAAAAAGAGCCTGTTAAACAAGTCATGAAAGAGGCTGTAAAACCGGTAGTAAAAGAAGCCCCTAAACCAAATCCAGAAAAGAAAATTATCAATATTTCAAACTCAACACCAAAGGCACCAGAGCAACCAAGGAAAATCATTCGTCCAATAAAAGACAACAAACCGGAAACTCCTGGAGAATAAATGTCACCCGTTTAGTGTATGAAGTAATTTAAGAGCAAGACTCCAAGAAGACCTGCTACTGAAACTATTGTTTCCATGACACTCCATGAGCGCATGGTATCTTTTATGCTCAAGTTGAAGTATTCTTTGAAAAGCCAGAATCCTGAATCATTCACATGGGAGAAGAATAGGCTACCGGCACCAACAGATAGAACCATCAAATTTGGGTCAGTACCAGTTACAACTACCAAAGGAGCAATAATGCCGGCAGTTGTTAAACCAGCTACAGTTGCGGAACCCATGGCAACACGAATGACTGCAGCTATCAACCAACCTAAAAACAATGGAGATAAATTAATCCCTTTTAACATCTCAGCAAGGGTTCCACTCATTCCGCTGTCTGTAAATATATTCTTTAGGGTACCAGCACCTGCAACAATCAAGATAATCAACATGATGTCTTTTAAAGAATCAGCATAGGTGACCATTATTTTTTCAAGCGAAATTCCCCGTAATACACCAAGCGAGAAAGTAGCAAAGAGGAGACAAGTGAACATGAGCATTGAAGGGTCAGATAAAAAACTAAAAATACCTTTTAGGTTCTCAGGAATTGAGAAAACTAATGGCAAAATCGCTGTTATAACCAAGATAAATACGGGCAACAATGCTGTTAGTACACTTATACCAAAGCCAGGCAAATCAGCATCATCAATTTTTTTTGGGATAAAAGAAGCCAAAGGGGTACAGGGAATTTTTTTAAGTTGGATGGCAAAAATTGGACCAGCTAACACAATTGCAGGGATTGCAACAATTATACCATACATCAATGTAATTCCCATATCTGCATGCAATTGACTAACCAATGCAGCAGGTGATGGATGTGGCGGTAAAAACCCATGGGTTACCGAGAGTGCTGCCAACATTGGAATGGCAACATACAAAGTGGGCAGCTTTACTTGATAAACAATAGAAAATATCAACGGAACAAGCAATACAAATCCTACATTATAAAAGAGTGGAATACCTAAAAAGAATCCAGTAAACATCAACGCCCAGGTTATGTATTTTTTTCCAAAAAAATTCAACATAACGATGCTAATTCTTTGAGCTGCACCAGATTCAGCGAATAGCTTGCCAATCATCGCGCCACAAACAACAACCATTAACAAAGATCCTAACGCATCTCCTACTCCTTTTTGAATAGAACCCGGAATCTTTTGAAGAGGCATGCCTAACATTAAACCTGCTACAACGGATACAATGATAAAAGCGATAAATGGATTGAACTTAATCCACGAAATCAACAAAATCAGCAATACAATCGCAAAAATAATGATGAGTACCAACATATATTATCTGTATAAAAAGTAACAAATCAACCAAACAACTGGCGCTGCAAAAAGAATGGAATCAAACCTATCTAAGAAACCGCCATGGCCAGGCATAAAACTTCCACTGTCCTTAACATTGGCCATCCGCTTAAATTTACTTTCCACCAAATCACCTATTGTGCCGCTAATTGCCGCAATAGCTACCAAAATAATAAATTCTACAGATTGCAAATGGGCAAAATAGACTACCAATGCAGCAATGCCAATACTGAGCAAAATACCACCTACAGTGCCCTCCCAGGTTTTTTTAGGCGACCATGAGGTTAGTGGTGTTTTACCGATGAATGATCCAACTATATAAGCCATTGTGTCGGTAATCCAAATGGAAACAATGACCAGTATCACAATTATTTGTCCGTTGAAAATTGCCAAGGAATTGGGGAAAGCTGTGCCTTCATGCTTGAAACCCCAAATCCATCCACTTCTTAAACTAATCAGCAATGCAAACGCAACAGAAACATAGATTAAGCCAGTCAACGATCTTAGAAAATGTTTGTATGAATAGTTTTTATCAAGGAGCAATTGGGCTGGTAACAAAAATAGACATATCCTCACCATCCAAAGCCCAACAATATGCAAATGCACACCCATGATTTCTAACTTTCCCATCGTGGCAACAAGCATAAAGCTCCACCCAAAAAGTGGAAAGACCATCCTATCTAATAGGCGTTTTTGTTTATAGGTTGGGTCGATCAATACGGATAGTTTTTGAAATTCGTACCAACATCCAAAATGAACTATTGAAAATAAAACGAAAAAACTCCAATCATTCCAGAGCAAACCAGTTAACATTATTACTGCATAAAAAAAAGCAGTTTTTGCCCTTGTTTTAAAAACTGATGAGTCTAATGCCATATTTAGTTAATTTAATTTAATTTCTGTGAGGATTTCCATTGCCTCCATTTTAAAAACTAATGGAACCCAAATTTCAGATTCACCTAAAAAGACATAGTTTGAATCTTGCTTGTTGATGATATTTACAGGGATATCCTTTTCTTCGAGAATAGAAGCCACCATGGCAGCTTTTACTGAATCATTAAATCCACACAATTTAAAATAGTCTTTCATGGTATGATTAAATGGAATGCTTAATGGGTGTATCAGAAAGTAATGAGTTATCTTTTGCGATTGAATTTTTATACCATTTGTATAAAAAAAAGATGGCTGGTACTGCAAAAAACACAAGAGCCAAGGGGAACTTATCATCCATACCGTCCTCAATATTTTTACCACTCATTTTCAAGAAATACACTTGCAGTACGCCAACTGCATTGTTAAAAAAGTGAGCCAAGATAGGTATCCACAAATTACCGCTTCGAGCAAATAAAAATCCCAAAACGATGCCCATGGCTGTGCGGGATAAAAATCCATAAAAAGAAAAATGTATGGCGCTGAAAAGTAAAGACGTTACTACAACACTAACCAACACATTACCTGTAGCCCTGGTCATCATTTGTTGAAATCCACCACGAAAAAATACCTCCTCGAAAATGGCAGGCGCTAACGCCATTACAATTATGGATAATATGAGGTCTGGGATGCCAGACATTTCAGAAAGTACTTTAACTTGTTTCATGTATGCATCTTCCAAACCCTTGAAATAAGTTGTAAGTCCTGGTGACAAAGGAATCATCTCAGTCATTGTTGCCAACACACCTGAAAGTACAACTGTTGCAGCCATTACCAGTATGCCGAGCCCAATGGTTTTGAATGAATTTTTTTGGGCAAATCCCAAATAAGTCAATGGTTTTTTATTCAAAATCAAGGCTGCACCAATTGCCGGAATTAAAAATATGAATGCCGCTAAAACGGTTTGAATAATTCTAACCTCATTCACAAAAGCAGGTTCCATCATAGAAGTTTGCATTTGTAGGATCGACTGGCCGGTCATCAGTTTCCACAGAACTACTGAAAACCCACCTCCTACTACAAAACCGGCACCCATAAAAGCAATTAAAATGAAAAGACCTGCTCGATCTGTCATACCCAGCCTATTTTGATTCATCATATCCATATTATCTGAATGAGTTTAATGGTGTATAGAAAAGCAAATTTGTACCTTTGCATTCCACAATATGATAAAGATAGGTAAGATAGAATTACAAACATTCCCTTTGTTGCTTGCTCCGATGGAAGACGTAAGCGACCCGCCCTTTAGAGCTGTTTGCAAAAAAAACGGTGCAGACCTCATGTACACTGAGTTTATAAGTAGCGAGGGGTTAATAAGAGATGCTATAAAAAGCAGGCAGAAACTGGATATTTTTGAAGAAGAAAGACCTGTAGGTATCCAAATTTTTGGGGGTGATGAAGATGCGATGGCCATGAGTGCGCGCATTGTTGATACGGTTCAACCTGATTTATTAGACATCAACTTTGGCTGTCCGGTTAAAAACGTGGTTTGCAAAGGTGCAGGCGCAGCTGTGTTGAAAGACGTTGAGTTGATGATTAGGTTAACCAAGGCAGTGATCAAATCTACCTCCGTACCAGTTACCGTAAAGACCAGACTAGGCTGGGATTTCGACAGCATCAACATCATTGAAGTGGCTGAAAGGCTGCAGGATGTTGGCGTTCAGGCTTTGGCTATTCACGGAAGAATAAGAAGCCAATTGTACAAAGGCGAGGCGGACTGGAGTTGGATTGAAAAGGTGAAGAACAATCCA
>Ga0164294_10005867_pt1 | contig 10516 bp, 8 predicted proteins | sample GEODES005metaG_FD_111479 | JGI IMG/M metagenome (GOLD analysis project Ga0164294, IMG submission 111479) | Oligotrophic lake water microbial communities from Sparkling Lake, Wisconsin, USA - GEODES005 metaG | ecosystem: Environmental > Aquatic > Freshwater > Lake | place: USA: Sparkling Lake...
CCCATGCCCCATCGCCGGACGTTCGCTGCGGCCCTCCAGGGCCTTTCGCTCACTCGAAAGTCGGCTGCGCTTCGCCATCCATGGCTCCGCTGGCCGCCTACGCCGGCTCCTGGGGCACGGGCAGCCCCTCCCCGAACATCGATCAGGAAGGCCGGTGGAGGCGGAGGGATCGGCGAACTTTTCGTGAGCGCATGCGACGAGACTTTTGCCGTCCCGCAGCCGGCGATGCCTGCAAGCAGGATACGCGTTAGGGCCGGGGCAGCCCCTCCCCGAACATCGATCGGGAAGGCCGGCGCGCTGGGGAAGTCGGATGCCCGCGAGGCGGGGTTGCGTGCGGTGGGAAACTATAAGGCCGGGCTGGCGGGCTGGAGGGCCGGCAGGCGGATTGTGATGGCCGTGCCTTTGCCCGGAGCGCTTTCCACGCGGATGCGGCCGCGGTGGGCCTCCACGATCTCGCGGCAGGCGGTCAGTCCCAGTCCGCTGCCCCCCTTGCCGGTCTCGTCGGGGCCGCTCTTGGTGGAGAAGTGGGGTTCGAACATGCGGCGCATCACTTCAGGACTCATGCCACTGCCGGTGTCGCGCACTGTCAGGTCGACGGTGCCGAGGGTGGCATCGACTGAAAGTCGCAGGATCAGCCGGCCCCCCTGCGGCATTGCCTGCCGGGCGTTGACGAGCAGGTTGAGAAGCACCTGCTGGATCTGTCCCGGATTGGCCGAGACCCGCGGCACCGCGGAAAACTCCCGCTCCACCTGCACCCGGTATTTCTGCATCTCCCGCTCCAGCAGCACCAGCACATCCTCGATGAGCAGTTCGAGGTTGGTGGGCTCCAGTCTGGTGGTGCCGTTGCGGGCCATGCCGAGCACGCTGGCGGTGATTTTGGCGGCTCGCGTGCCGGCGGAGAGGATCCGTTCCAGAGCCTTGTCGCGGGTGGGGGCGTCGCGGTGGCGCAGTCCCAGCTTGGCGTAATTGAGGATCGTGGTGAGGGCGTTGTTGAATTCGTGTGTTGTCGTGCCGAGGAGTTCGCCCAGCGTGGCCGCTTTCCGCGCGTCGAGGATCTCCCGGCGCAATGCCGTGATCTCGGCGGCATGCCGCAGCCGGGTCGCCTCGAGTTGGCGGCGCAGCGAGAGGATCTCCTCCCCGCGATCGCTGGCGGCCGGCAGCGATTCCCGCGCCGTGGGCAGCAGGGGCGTTGGAAAGCCAGCTGGCAACGGGCTGCTGTGAGGCGGGCTGATGTGATGATTGACAGACTCGCGCATGTGTCATTCTCCGCCCGGTTCGTCCCGGCCAGCCCGTTCCAACAGGGATGCCAATCTTGAGCTTTCGACAGCTTCGCTGGCCTGCCCGTTCGCCATAGATTCCGCAGCGGGCATTCTCCAGCCCCTCCGACCAGTCCCCCTGATCGGCCTTGCCTGCCACTGCAACCGCCTGCAGAGAGGGCACTTGCGTTCCACGAAGTGCTATCGTCTGGCGGCCGGTTCAGACACAAGTTTTCAGCTGCCGCAACCTTTCCCCGCCTCGACCGTTGAATTTCATCAAGCCGAACCCGTGGCGGGGCAAGGCGGGGTGGAATGGCAAGTGGTCCACCCTCCGCCGCAGCGGGCTTCCCCTTCGCTTTTCCGCCACAGTAGACTTTTCAAACGCCGGAGCAGAATCTCTTGCGCTCCCGCCTCGTCTCCTGCACTGTTCTGCCGTCGAACCAACGCCGATACAAGCCACACGCTGACAAAGGGCCACCGATGAATCAATCTTGTTTAAGAGTCACCGCGACCGATTCCCGCCACCCGTTGGCGGCTTGTTCGCAGCGGGGCCGTTCGGTCCGGGGGGCATTTACGCTGGTGGAATTGCTGGTGGTGATCGCCATCATCGGGCTGCTCGTGGGGCTGTTGTTGCCAGCCGTGCAGAGCGTGCGTGAGGCTGCCCGCCGGACGGAGTGCAAGGCGAATCTCAAGCAGGTTGGACTGGCCATGATGATGTTTCTCGACCGCAAGAGCCGGGGCACGTTCCCCGATGCGGCGATCCTGCCGAGTGAGGAACTGATGCTCTTCAACCTCTCATCGACTCCTCCGCGGCCGATCAAGCCGAGCATCGCCTCCATTCTTGGCCCTTACTCGGAAAACAACCGCAACATCTTCAAATGCCCCTCCGACAACTCCTATTTCGAGCGGTCGACAACCTACCTCGATTCGTTGAAGAGCCGGCTCTCGCCACTGGGCCGCTCGCTGAGCGATGCCCCCACCGAATACACAACGCTTCCCTATGAGGGGACCAGCTACGAATATCCGGCCCGGCGTTTGGCCAACAAAACCCGCGAGCAGGCCTACGCCTCCCGCGGAGCCTCAGGCGCCTCCACCAAAACCTGGATCATGTACGAATACGAGGCCTTCCACGGCGGTGGTGGATATTTCGACAACAGCGACGCCGGCTACGATCCCAACAGCTCGAGCGAATGGACGCCCCCGGAAGGGGCCCGCAATTTCCTCTATGGCGATGGCCATACGGAAAACCTCTGACGCATGGCTGCTCCCTGCCAGATTTCCGCCCACGCTACTCGGTTCCTGCTTGCTGCCTTCGCCTTGCCTGAGGAGTTTCTTTCATGAGCACTGCCACGACGCGTTCTGCTTCGGGCTATTCACGCGGAGCGGGGAAGCAGACTGCGAAAGCCTCCAGTTGGAAACGCTGGGCGGGCCTGCTGGCCCTGCTCTTGCTCATCGGCTTTGGTGTGGCTTGGGGAGGGGGCTGGATCAGGTTCACGACCGATCCGCGCGTGCTGGAAGTGCAGAAGATGCAGGCCGACATACAGGCCAAATTCCTCGCCAACGGCGGCCCAACCACCGAGGCGGAGGCGACAGCCTTTGTGGCTGCGATGGGGCAGGTGAGGGAAAAGCGCGATGAGCTTCCCCGGGACCTGCGTCGTCAGGCCGATGAGGGGGGGCGGCGGGCGTTTATGAATTCGATGCGGGCCAACATGAACGCCTATTTTGAGGCCGCTCCCTCGGAGCGGCAGGCGGTGATCATGAAGCAGATTAAACAGCAGGAATTGATGCGCAAGGCCTTCTCACAGGCGGGCGGCGGCCGGGGTGGGCCGGGTGGCGGCGGGCCTGGTGGTCCCCCTGGCGGCGGCGGGCCTGGCGCTGGTGGCGGGTCTGGCGTTCCTGGTGGCGGCGGGCCTGGGGGGCCGGGCGGTGGTGGTGGACCTGGCGGCGGTGCGCCTGACGCACAGGGGGGCGGCCGGGGTGGCCCAGGTGGCGGACAGACGGCTAGCACTCCAGGCAGTGGGGGTACCAACTGGCGCAAGCGCATGATCGATAACACCTCGCCGGCGCAGCGGGCACAATACACCGAATACCGTCGTGTGATGGATGAAACCCGCGCCAAGCTCGGGCTGCCGGCGGGCGGTCGGGGCGGCCGCTGACGGTCTTTTCCAATGGCCAACACGCTCGGCTTGCTGGAAGAGGCGATGCAACTGGCTCGCGACCTGGGCTACCGCGTGCGCGAGGAACCCCTCGGCGACCTGCCGGGCGGAATGTGCATCGTGGCGGGGGTTCGGCAGATTCTGCTCAATGCCGATCTGTCGGCATCTGATCGGCTTGCTGCGCTCGTGGAGGTGTTGGCCGCCGATCCCGCTGTTGCCCAGGAGCCAGTCAGCCGGCCGCTGGACACTCGGCTGCGGGGCGCTCGCGGCGGTGGTTGAATCTCCCTAAGCAGGCGGGGCGGCATAGAGCCGGTGGAAGGCGATGTAGGCTTCCACTGCCCGCGGTGTGCGAAAGCGGATGCTTTGCCCCTGCGTTACGGCTGCCCTGAGGTCTGTGGAACGCACCCCGATGGCGGGGCAGCGGACGCGGTTGTCCAGGAGGTGAGCCAGACGCTTGTGCCCCAGCAGGGTGGCCAGCGCGCTGTCGGAGGCGATGGCGCCGATGTCGTCGAGCCCGATGCGTTCGACAGCCAGCAGTCTGACCTGATCCACGATCTGCTGCGGTTTGTGCCAGCGGGGCAGGGCGGCGAGGGCGTCGGGGCCGAGGATGAGCAGCAGTTCGTCATCTGGATGGGCTGCCGCCAGGCCGGCAAGGGTATCGCAGGTGTAACTCACGCCGCCGCGATCGAGTTCCGCCGTGGAGAGGGCAAACGCCGGCTGCCCTCCCACCGCCAAGGCCAGCATCGCCAGCCGGTGCCGCCCTTCCGCCAGAGTCCAGCCCTGCTTGTGTGGCGATTCGGCCGCTGGCACCAGCAGCACCCGATCGAGGCGGGCCTGCTCGCGACAGCACTCCGCCACGATGAGGTGGCCGATATGCACCGGATCGAAACTGCCGCCGTAGACTCCAATACGCATCCTCAGGCTCTCCATCACACGACCCTACGACCGCAACTGCCCACCCCGCGATGGACGCCACCGGCGGAGGCGGTCTAATCATGTCCATGGCACACCAGCATACGAGCCAGCAGCAACTCTTCGCGAGCCAGCCCCAGTGGGTGGAGGATGATGCCCGTCGCGGCACCATCGCCACCGTCGTGCTGCCCGACGGCGTGGAGAAACCGCTCGACTATCGCGTGCCCGAGGCCCTTGTCGGCGAGGTGGAGCCAGGCCGTCGGGTGCGTGTGCCACTCGGCCGCGGAGACCGGGAGCGCATCGCCTACTGCGTGGCGGTGCGGTCGGGCGAGCTCCCGCAGACGCCGCTCAAGGAGGTGGCCGGCGTGGAGGATGCCCAGCCGCTGCTCTCCCCCCGCATGCTTGAGCTGACGCAATGGATGGCCGAGCGCTGGATGGCTCGGTGGGGCGAGGTTTTGGAAGCGGTGCTTCCGGCCGGCGTGCGCCTGCAGCGGGGCACTCGGCTGACGCCCCTGTTCATCGCCGCCGCTGTTCCCCCCTCTCTGCCGCGGCCCCCCACTCTGGCGCAGGCCCGCGTGCTCGCGGCGGCCACAGAGCCCGCCACGGCCGAGCAAATCGCCAGCCAGGCCGGGGTCGGCCGAGCGGTGGTGATGCGGTTGTTCAAGGCTGGGTTGCTGGTCGATGCCGGGAAGATCCACCGCCCGCAGACGCGGCCCCAAAGCGTCCGGCCGACCATTGAACACGAGCGGCCTGAGGCGCTCTCTGCGGCGCAGGCGGCAGCTCTTCAGGCGATCGTGGAGCCGCTGCGCGCAGGCCGCCACGAAGCCATCGTGTTGTTTGGCGTCACTGGCAGCGGCAAGACGGAGGTCTATCTGCAGGCTGTGGAAGAGACACTCTCCCACGGGAAACAGGCGATTGTGCTGGTGCCTGAAATCAGCCTCACCCCGCAGACGTGCGATCGTTTTCGGGCCCGCTTTGGCAGCGTGGCAGTGCTCCACAGCCACCTCACGCCGGCGGAGCGCCACGCGCAGTGGCGGGAGATCGCCGCCGGCCGCGTGGGGGTGATCGTGGGGGCCCGCAGTGCCGTGTTCGCCCCTGCCCCCCGGCTCGGGCTGATCGTCATGGACGAGGAGCACGAGACGTCGTTCAAGCAGGGCACGGCGCCCCGCTACCATGCCCGCGATGTGGCCGAGTGGATCGCCCGTGCCGAGGGGGTGCCGTTGGTTCTCGGCTCAGCCACTCCGGCGCTGGAAACCTTCGCCCGCTGCCTGCGCGGCGAGTGGCGCATGTGCCGGCTGGCGGAGCGGGTCGGGGGCTCGCAACTGCCGGGGGTGATCACGGTCGACCTGCGCGATCCGCGGAGCCGCAGCCGGGGGGTGGTGAGTCCGCGGTTGGCGGCCGGGATCAAGTGGGCGCTCGCCGCCGGGGGGCAGGTGATGCTGCTGCTCAACCGCCGGGGGTTTGCCACGCATGTGCAATGCCGCGCCTGCGGCCATTCGGCTCGCTGCACCGACTGCGATCTGACCCTCACGCTCCACCAGCCGGGGAATCGGGGCATCTGCCACGGCTGTGGGCTGGTGGCACGGGTGCCGTCGGCCTGCCCCAGTTGCCATACAGAACAGCTCGCGCAACGGGGCACCGGCACCCAGCGGCTGGAGGAACAGATCCGCGCCCTCTTCCCCGGCGCCCGCGTGGCCCGCATGGATACCGACACCATGCGCACCCGCGGCAGCCACGAACGCACGCTCGATGCCTTTCGCGCCCGTGAGATCGACATCCTCGTCGGCACGCAGATGATCGCCAAGGGGCTCGACTTCCCGGCGGTGATGCTGGTGGGTGTGGTGCATGCCGATGCCGCGTTGCATTTGGCCGATTTTCGTGCCGCCGAGCGCACGTCGCAGCTGGTGACTCAGGTAGCCGGCCGCAGTGGCCGCGGAGCGCTCGGCGGTCGCGTTGTCGTGCAGACCAGCACGCCCGATCACCCCGCCATCCTCTCCGCTGCCCGCCACGACTACGAGGCTTTCGTTCGCAGCGAACTGCCGATGCGCGAGGCGCTGCTCTATCCCCCCTTCGGCTCGGTGGTGCGTTTGGTGGTGCGAAGTGTGGAGGAATCCCAGGCAGCCGACTGGGCCCGGCACATGGCCGGGAAGCTGCGAGCCGAGGTGGCCAACCTGCCCCCGGGGCCCCCGGGAGCCCCCGGCGCTGGAATCCGGGTGCTCGGCCCAGCACCGGCGCCCATCACCCGCCTGCGCGACCGGTTTCGCTGGCATCTGCAGGTGCATGGCCCCAGCGGAGCAGAGCTGCGGGCGCTCGTGCGGCGGGCCACTGCCACGCTCAAAACGCCCGATTCCGTCGCCTGGATCATCGACGTTGATCCGGTTGAAATGCTGTGAAATGAAGTGAAAAAAGCCCTCCCTGGCCGATTCGATGGCGGGGCAGGGGGCAGGTTCCGCTTTCGCCCGTCGCAGGGCCCGGGGTACGATTGGGGTAAGTAGAAGCCCATGTCATACCGTTCCATCACCGACATTCTGGGAGAGACGAGCCTGGAGCGGAAATGCCGCTTCCTGTTCGGGCTCTGTCTGCTCGTGCTGATCAGTGGCAGCTTCTGGTGGTATGGCAGCCGCACCGAGGAGCTGGTTTACACCACCACCCGCAGCACCGGTCGCCATCTGGTCGATGCGATCATGCTGCATTACCACTGGAAGGCTCTGGAAGCCAACAAGAAATACACCAGCCTGATCGTGACGCTCGGCCGCACGCTGCAGAGCGAGCCCTACAGCTGGCGGCTGCTCGATCCACAGGCCTCGGCTACCGACCGCGCCGGCTACACCCGGCTCGATGCCGCAGTGCTCGATTATTTCAAGGAGCGGCCAATCCCCGCCGTGGCCTCGGGCACAGCGGCGGTGGCTCCAGCGGCGCTGGCGAGCGAATACCGCGAGTTTCGCACCGCCGATAAAGCCGAATACCACTACTACCAGCCGGTTCGGGCCCGCCAGAGTTGTTTGATCTGCCATGAGTTCCGCGGCGCCACCGGTGCCGCCCCGACGGTTGGCGACGCTCCAGTGAAGCTCGGCGAAGGGGATTTGATGGCGGTGGTGAAGGTGGTGATGCCCGACAAGGCGACGCAGAAAGCAATCAATTGGAACCGGGCGATCCTGATGGCCACCGCCATCGTGACGGCCTTTCTGGCCTGGCTGGCCGCCTATGCAATCGTGCGCTATGTGATCGTCAAGCCGCTGGAGCATCTGCGCGATGTGAGCGACGAAGTACGGCGTGGGAATGTGCAGGCGCGGGCCGAGATCCACACTGCCGATGAATTCGAGGAATTGGGGGTGGCCTTCAACCGGATGCTGCGCGGGCTGGTCGATTCCCAGGAAGATCTGCGCAAGGCCAATGGCAGCCTCGATGATAAAGTCGATGAACTCGCCCGGGCCAATCTCAATCTCTACGAGATGAACCGGCTCAAGAGCGACTTTCTGGCGACGATGAGCCATGAGCTCCGCACACCGCTCAACAGCATCATCGGCTTTTCTGATGTCTTGGGGTCGATTCAGTCGCTCGATGACAAGCAACGCCGCTATGTGCAGAACATCCGCTCCTCCGGACGCATGCTCCTGGAAATGATCAACGACATCCTCGATCTGGCGAAGATCGAGGCTGGCAAAATGGAGGTCCGCCCGATCCTGTTTGACGTGGAATCGGTTGTGTCGGCTCAGTGCGACATGGTGCGGCCGCTGGCCGAAAAGAAAGACATCGAGCTCTCCTTTGACATCGGCCCGGGGCTTGATGCCGTTGAGCAGGATCAGGCCAAGGTGCAGCAGATCCTGGCCAATCTGCTCTCCAACGCCGTGAAATTCACCCCCAGTGGCGGCCGGGTTTCGGTGCAGGCTCGCCTCGGGCCTGCCGCCACCGGCGTGGGGGGGGATTTGGTGCTTGATGTGATCGACACCGGCGTGGGAATCGCTCCGGAAGAGCAGCAGACAATCTTCGAGAAATTCCGGCAGGGACGGGTGTTTCAAGCCGGCGACGATGCGATGACCCGCGAATTTTCTGGCACCGGTCTGGGGCTGTCGATCGTGCGCGAGCTCTGTCGGCTCCTCGGCGGGGAGGTGAGTCTGGAGAGCGAACTCGGCCGTGGCAGCCGGTTCACCGTGCGGTTGCCAGTGCAGGCCCTCCACTTGCTGCAGACCGCCCCACAGGCGCTGGCGACGAGCACTCCCCAGCCCGCGGCCTGACGGGCTGCGGATAAAGTGACTCGCCGCTGGATGCTCCTGCTACAACAGCGGTCGCGGAATCCCCGGCGCAGGCGTCCCGCACATAGACACACCACTCCAGGAGGGAACGAAGTGATGGCCAAGGATGGAAAAGGGACGGAGGTGGTGCTGTTCACCGACGGGGCCTGTAGCGGCAATCCGGGCCCGGGAGGCTGGGCGTACATCCTGCGGCATCCCGCCACCGGACGGGAATCGGTCGATTCGGGCAATGAGCCCGATACGACCAACAATCGCATGGAGCTGACTGCCGCAGTGCGGGGGCTGGCCCAGCTCAAGCGGCCGACACGGGTGGAGCTGGTCACCGATAGCGTTTACGTTGGTACGGGGCTCTCCGACTGGCTGCCCAAATGGAAGAAGCAGGGCTGGAAGCGGAAGGATGGCGGCCGGCTGGTGCCGATCAAGAACGAGGATCTGTGGCGCGAACTCGACCGTCTGGCGGCCGAGCATACGGTGGTGTTTACCCACGTGGCTGGCCATGCAGGGCATCCTGAGAACGAGCGTTGCGACGAAATGGCCGTGGCGGCCTATCAGCCCCTCCTCAATCGAGCCCCCAAGGCGAGCCGTTAGCTGAACGTGGGCCGCGCCAAATTTTGGGCGGGCGGGACGAGGCGACTTTTTCTGCGGCAGAATAGAATCTGGCCATGGAACCGTTCCCCGAGACCATCCGCCCACTTTCTGCCCCTCCGGGTACGGCCTCCGCGTCGCCACCCGATCCCGTGCGCGGGGGAATGCGGCCGCGCAGCCTCTCCACGCCACTTGAGCGTTTGCCTGGCGTAGGAACGAACCGAGCAGAAAAGCTCCGCAAGCTGGAGCTGGTGACGGCGGCCGACGCCCTCATGCACTTCCCCCGCGAATACCGCGATTTCTCCGGCGCCCATTCCGTCGCGGATTGTGTGTCCGGCGAACACGCCTCAATCGCCGGGGAGGTCACCGACGTATCCTCGCGACTCACCGGTGGCGGTCGTCAGATGCTCTCGGTCCGGTTGAGATGCCAGGGGGGGAGTGTGAGGGCGGTGTGGTTCAACATGCCCTTCATGACACAGCGCTTCGCCGTCGGGATGAAGGTTGTGATCGCTGGGCCGGTGAAACAGAGCGCCGGCCACTGGGAGTTTCCTCATCCGGAGGTGCGTTGGCTGATTGCCGGTGAGCAGGCCCATGCCTCCGATTGGCTGGCCGTCTATCCGCTCTCGGAGGGCGTGCAGCAATCGCACGTGCGGGCGGCAGTGCAGGCGGCGCTTCAACATGCGGCCGACCTGCCGGCAGAGGCTTTTCCGGAGGAATTGCTTGTCGCCAAGGGGCTGCTGCCGATCGAACGGGCCCTCCGCGAGATCCACTGCCCTTCAGAGCGCGAGATGATCGACGCGGCCCGCCGCCGGTTTGTCTATGAGGAGCTGTTTCTGTTGCAGCTGGCGCTGCGCATGCACCGCAGCCAGCAGGAGACGCGGCATGCCGCGCCAGTGATCGCCGTCGACGCCCGCATCGACGGCCGGATCCGCGCCCGATTCCCCTTTCCATTCACCCCCGCCCAGACGCGGGTCTGCGGCGAGATTGCTGCCGATATGGCCCGCCCACAACCGATGAACCGGTTGCTCCAGGGGGACGTGGGAAGCGGAAAAACAGCCGTTGCTTTCTATGCTCTGCTGGCGACCGTTGCCACGCGGGTGCCGCAGCAGGCCGACGGACCGCCGCAGGCCGAGAAGGCGCCCGGCCGGGGCCGCCTGCGGCCCGAGACGTATCAAGCTGCGCTGATGGCCCCCACGGAGCTCCTCGCCCGGCAGCATATGGCAACGCTCGAGCGGCTGCTGGAAGAGGTGCCTGGCCGGGTGCGGAAGGGGGATATCAAGTTGGAACTGCTCGTCGGCGGGCAAACCCCCAAGCGGCGTCAGGCCGCGCTCGACCGCATCGCCAGTGGCGAGGC
>Ga0164294_10005868_pt1 | contig 10514 bp, 10 predicted proteins | sample GEODES005metaG_FD_111479 | JGI IMG/M metagenome (GOLD analysis project Ga0164294, IMG submission 111479) | Oligotrophic lake water microbial communities from Sparkling Lake, Wisconsin, USA - GEODES005 metaG | ecosystem: Environmental > Aquatic > Freshwater > Lake | place: USA: Sparkling Lake...
CTACCGCGTCCTGAAGTGGAGGAACTGGTTCTCGAGGAAGTCCCCGATATTGATTACAGCGACATCGGCGGCCTCAACGAACAGATCGAGCAGATCACCGACGCCGTCGAGTTGCCGTTCCTGCATCAGGATTTGTTCAAGCGGTACAAGTTGCCCGCGCCAAAGGGCATCCTTTTGTACGGGCCTCCTGGTTGCGGAAAGACACTCATCGCAAAGGCCGTTGCTAATTCGTTGGCGAAAAAGGTGACCGAATCCACCGGTAAGGAAGCTCGGAGTTATTTCCTAAATATCAAGGGTCCTGAACTCTTGAATAAGTACGTGGGAGAGACCGAGCGGCACATTCGATTGGTCTTCCAACGTGCTCGCGAGAAGGCAGAAGACGGCACGCCAGTCATTGTGTTCTTCGATGAGATGGAATCGCTTTTTCGTACTCGCGGAACAGGTATTTCCTCCGATATGGAGGCAACGATTGTGCCCCAGCTGCTTGCAGAGATTGATGGCGTGGAAACTCTCCGCAACGTGATTGTTATTGGTGCTTCCAACCGAGAAGACCTCATCGATCCAGCCATTCTCCGTCCAGGTCGTCTGGACGTGAAGATCAAAATCAACCGGCCAGATGAGCAGGCTGCGGCTCAGATTTTCTCGAGGTACCTCACTGCGGAACTGCCCATTGACGCTGAGGAGATTGGAACTCTGGGCGGAGGCGATCCTGACAAAGCATTGCTCGTCATGATCGAACAAACCGTTGAGGAGATGTACCGCACCGATGCGTCAAATGAGTTCCTCGAAGTCACCTATCAAAATGGTGACAAGGAATTGATGTATTTCAAAGATTTTTCTTCAGGGGCGATGATCGAAAACATCGTGCGACGAGCAAAGAAATTGGCGATTAAGCGGCAGCTCGCAGGCGGCCCCGAGGGGATCAGAGTCAGCGATTTGGTTGAATCGGTGCATCAGGAGTTCAAGGAGCACGAGGATCTTCCGAACACAACTAACCCCGACGACTGGGCAAAGATCTCGGGCAAGAAGGGCGAGCGAATTGTCTACGTTCGAACGCTCGTGCATCACAATGACGTCGCCGCTGAAGGTGGCCGAGCCATTGAGCGTGTCACCACCGGGCAGTACCTCTAGGGATCAGTTGTGGCTGTTCCAAAGGTCTGCGGAATCGAGACCGAGTTCGGCATTGTCGTCAAGAATGGCGACCCGAATCCCATTGCTGCGTCGTCATTCCTGATCAATTCCTACCTGGCATTGTTGGCATCCGAACGTGGTGTGCGAACACAACCTCATGTTGGCTGGGATTTTGAGGACGAGTCGCCGGGCTCAGACGCTCGTGACGCACGAGATACAGCTCTGCTTCTTTCGGTAGCCCCCGAGGTGGAAACACACCTTGTCAACGCCGTGCTCACTAACGGCGCCCGCTACTACGTGGATCATGCGCATCCTGAGTACTCGGCTCCGGAATGTGCTGATGTGCGTGAGGCGCTCATCCACGATCGAGCGGGCGAGGAGATTCTGCTGCGATCAATGGATGCTGCCCGTCGGATGCTGCCCGATGACCAAGAAATTGTTGTCTACAAAAACAATTCCGACGGGAAGGGCAGCAGTTACGGCTGCCATGAGAACTATCTGATGGATCGCAATGTCCCGTTCGGTCGGATTGTGCATCACATTTCAGTGCATCTAGTCACTCGGCAGATCTTCACCGGTGCCGGAAAGGTGGGGTCGGAGTCGCCGGGTTCACGCACTGACGAGGTGCCGTTCCAGATCACGCAGCGGGCAGACTTCTTTGAAGAAGAAGTTGGCCTCGAGACCACTCTGAAGCGTCCGATTGTGAACACTCGAGACGAACCTCACGCTGACCCGCGCCGCTATCGCCGATTCCACGTAATTGCTGGCGACGCCAACATGAGCGAAACCGCCACCTATCTGAAACTCGGCACGACTGCTGCGGTCCTTGCGATGATCGAAGATGACGTGCTCGATCCGTCCATACGCCTAGCCCATCCGATTCCAGCGATGCACGCGGTATCTCGGGATCTCACGCTCACACGATCCTTAGAACTAGATGATGGTCGGCGCATGTCAGCGCTCGACATTCAGTGGGCCCTTCTTGGCGCTGCACGTGATCACTTCGAACGCGGCGGCCTTGATGTGCTCAATGGCGATGTAGCAGCAGACATCATCTCGCTCTGGGAGAGCGTCTTGACCGGTTTGGAGTCTGATCCGCTTCAACTCGCTGACCAACTTGATTGGGTTGCGAAATATCGGTTGTTCGATGCCTACAGGGAGCGCCACGGAATCGATTGGGATCACGCTCGCCTAGTTGCGATGGACTTGCAGTATCACGACCTCCGTCCTGGTTCCTCGCTCGCTCGTCGGGTAGGGCTCAAACAAGTTGTGGACCCCGCAGAGGTTCAGCGCGCAATGTCGCAGCCGCCAGAAGATACGCGCGCGTATTTCCGAGGGCGGTGCCTCGATCGGTTCCCCAGCGACATCGTTACGGCCAACTGGGATTCAGTGGTCTTTGACGTGGGGGAGTCATCACTTCGCCGCGTACCAATGATGGAACCCCTCAAAGGAACTAAGGAGCACGTTGGTTCGCTCATCGACGAGGTGGAAACCGCCGCGGAGCTTCTGGATCGACTTGGGAACTAATCACCGTCCCCAAGGGTCTCGTGGGCGTGTTCAATAACTGCCTGCACTCAGTAACGAGCCTGCGTTACCTTGTGGCGGAACCGGAGGTGTCTATGGCAGAGCGTGAACAACTACGAAAGCCAGCGCCACAACGTCGGGGAGCCGAGGTTGAGGCTGAGCCCGTGACTTCTGATTCTGGCGAGCGAATCAAGGCGGAGCTCGACGACCTCTTGGACGAGATTGACGAAGTCTTGGAAGTCAACGCAGAAGAGTTCGTTAAGTCCTATATCCAAAAGGGCGGTCAGTAGGCCGCCGCTGTGGCCCTCTGTGTACCCTGAACCCCGTGTGGCTTTCTTTTCAGGACCCAACCAACGATCCCGGTCCCAATTTCTTTGAGCTAGTCCGGCGGGCCGGGTTGCTTCCCGAATTCCCATCAGCCCAGGTCGAGGGTGTGACCCATGGGACTACGTGTGTCGCTATCCGATGCGAGGGTGGCGTGGTCATGGCAGGTGACCGTCGAGCAACGAGCGGCAACCTGATCAGTCACCGCACAATCGAGAAAGTCTTTCCTGCCGACCGGCACTCAGGCGTCGCCATTGCGGGAGCAGCAGGTCCAGCCATAGAGATGGTCAGACTTTTTCAGTTGCAGCTTGAGCACTACGAAAAGATCGAGGGCAGCGCTGTCAGCCTTGAAGGCAAGGCGAATCAGCTGTCACAGATGGTTCGCAACCACCTCCCTGCCGCAATGCAGGGACTCGCTGTGGTGCCGCTGTTCGCCGGATGGGACCAAGCCAGAGATGAGGGACGCCTGTTCCAGTTCGACGTGACCGGTGGGCGGTACGAGGAACTCGATCATGCTGCGACCGGATCTGGATCCCTTCACGCATCAACCGTGATCAAACTTAATTTCAAGGACTCGCTCACTGCTGAAGAGGCAGTCGATCTCGCTGTCTGGTCGCTCTACGAGGCTGCCGACGAGGACTCCGCCACTGGAGGTCCCGATCTCCAACGCGGCATCTTCCCCGTGGTCGCAACCATTACGACGGACGGCTTCGAGCGGATATCTGACGATGTGCTCCGCAGCCGCGTCGAGCAACTCATGACTCGTCTGAAAGCGCAACGAGGGGGTGCCTGAAATGTCGATGCCGTTCTACGTTCCGCCAGAACAAATGATGCAGGACCGGGCTGACTACGCCCGGAAGGGAATCGCACGCGGTCGGGCGCTCGCTGCATGCACCTTTGGCTCAGGCATTCTTCTGTGCGCAGAGAACCCGTCACGCATGTTGCGAAAGATTTCCGAGATTTATGACCGAATCGGATTCGCTGGCGTGGGCAAGTACAACGAGTTCGATCAGCTGCGCATCGCCGGAGTTCGAGCAGCGGACCTCAAGGGGTACTCGTTCAGCCGTGAAGACGTGGATGCTCGATCCCTTGCCAACCAATACGCCCAAATGTTGGGCCAGGTCTTCACCCATGAAATGAAGCCAATGGAAGTGGAAATCCTTGTCGCCGAGGTGGGTGCCGATCCAGCCGACGATCAGTTGTTCCACATTCTCTATGACGGCACACTCGTTGATGAATCAGGTTGGTGCGTACTCGGTGGTGATGCCGATGTGATTGGTGAGCGGATGGGCGCAGGTTGGATCGAGGGCGGCACGCTTGGCGACGCGCTTCGGGCCGCGGTAGGTGCTCTTGCCGGTCCCGAGCGCACCCTTGAGGCTGCAGAACTTGAGATTGCGGTACTTGACCGTGGCAGCGCTCGCAGAGCTTTCCGGCGCATCACCGATGACGAAGTGACCTCGCTGCTTCGCTAAGCCATTGGTGCAACGTTGCCGGCAGCGCACTGCCAGTTCACTCCGCCAAATCGCTCAAGAAATTCACTCAACGATCTCTTTCGACGATCTCTTTCAAAGATCTCACTCAACGATGTCACTCAACGATGTCGAGAACGCTCTGCATCCAGAGAAATAACACGATGCCAAGCGGCAAAAGGAACGACAGTGCGAGGCTTAGCCGGAGTGCCTTCATGCCGGTGCTGAGCCTCGGTCGTGGACCTGGCTGATCCTCATCGGGCTCTGGCGTGAGCAGTTCACGTGCGTCGTCCGCTTCCTCTTCCGGAACAAGGACTTCGATTGAGCCGATCGGGTACGTAATTTCGACGAGGCGCCGAGATCGGATCTCCCAGAGAATCCCCATAGAGCCCAGTTTCGCGGCAAGTAGTTCTGCTTCGAAGCGAGTACCCACTCGAGCCACAACGACCATGTTCACCTGCGCACGGTAACCGTGTAATCGGGGAATTCGCGCAAATGGAGGGCTCCGACTCTGAAGAGGGCGATGACAAAGCTGCCCTTCATGTCGGTGCAGGTCGAGGGTAGGTTGGCACTTCATGGAGCGGCGGATTTACGGGATTGAAACCGAATACGGAGTGACCTGCACCTCTCGAGGTCAGCGTCGTCTGAGTCCTGATGAAGTTGCCCGCTATCTCTTTCGACGTGTGGTCTCTTGGGGGCGCTCGTCGAATGTCTTCCTCGCCAATGGTGCCCGCTTGTACCTAGATGTGGGTTCACATCCGGAATATGCAACGCCTGAGTGTGATTCGGTCAACGATCTCATCGCGCACGATAAAGCGGGGGAGCGGATTCTGAACCAACTCGTTGAGTCCGCTGAACAGCGACTCGCTGAAGAGGGCATCCGGGGCGATATCTACCTGTTCCGCAACAACACCGATTCGGCTGGCAACTCTTATGGCTGCCACGAGAATTACCTCACTAGTAGGGCTGATGATCTTGACCATTACACCGAGGTACTCATTCCGTTTCTTGTGAGTCGCCAGATTTACGCCGGCGCTGGAAAGGTTTTGCAAACGGCGCGAGGAGCTCAATTCTCCATTGCTCAGCGAGCTGAGCACATATGGGAAGGAGTCTCGTCTGCGACCACTAGGTCGCGGCCCATCATTAACACCCGCGACGAACCCCACGCAGACTCCGAGAAATACCGCCGCCTTCATGTAATCGTCGGGGACTCCAACATGAGCGAATACGCGACGTTTCTCAAAGTGGGAGCTTGCTCACTCATGCTGAGAATGTTGGAAGACCCAACGGTGGTGCTCAGGGACATGACCCTTGAAAATCCGATCAGGGCGATTCGGGAGATCAGCCATGACCCCACCTGCCGGCGGCAAGTCCGGCTTGCTAATGGGCGAGAGGTCTCGGCGCTCGACATTCAGTCGGAGTATCTCCAGCGGGCTCTTCGCTATGCACAAACACACGACCTTTCGCCGGAGGAAAAGCAGGCGCTTGGAATGTGGGAACACGTGATGGCCGGACTAGAGAGCGATCCGCTGTCGCTGGGCCGTGAGGTTGATTGGGTCATCAAGTACAACCTGATTGAGGCGTACCGCGAACGTCACGGAATCGAAATGGGTGACGCCAGGGTGGCGCAACTCGACCTTCAATACCACGACATCAGCCAGACCCGCTCGGTCTTCTACAAACTCCAGCAGGCGGGAAGAGTCGAACGAATAGTCACCGACAGTCAGATTGCCGAGGCAGTGGATACTCCTCCTCAGACCACACGCGCTCGGCTGCGAGGCGACTTCATCCGCAGGGCCAAGGAACGCAAGCGTGACTACACCGTCGACTGGGTGCATCTGAAGTTGAACGACCAGGCGCAACGCACTGTGCTCTGCAAAGACCCATTCGTTTTCCAGGACGAACGTGTCGAACGCATGATTGACTCGCTGTGAGCTTGGACCTCCGCCGCTAGGGTCGAAGCGTGCCGAGTTTTTCCATTGCCACGGTCACAGAGGTGACCTTTCGCCGATCTGGCCTTCAGCGCATGGCTGTGCTCCTCACCGACGGCACCTCAGCGAAGGCATACGCGCTGACAGAGGTCACCGGTGAGTGCTCTGCCGGTGATTCAGTTGTGCTCAATACGACTGCGGTGGAACTTTCGCTCGGCACCGGCGGCTGGCACGTGGTGCACTGCAACCTTGATCGCCCTGAGTTCTCGCGACAGGGGGCCGACCACATCATGAAATTGCGGTACACCAGCCTTCAATTTGATGCTGGCACCGATGAACTCAAGTACCCAGAAGCCGACCAACCACTTAACGGGATACCAGTCGTGGTGGGTTCTGTGCATAGCCAACTTGCGCCCATTGCTGCAGCTTTCGCTGAGGCAGCTCCTGGCCGACGGCTAGTCCACGTCATGACCGATGGCGCTGCACTCCCGTATGCGTTGTCGGACCTTGCTGCCCAACTTTTGGATTCGGGACTGATCGCCGGATCAGTAACCGCTGGTCATGCGTTTGGGGGACAGCTCGAGGCGGTGAACCTCCACTCGGCACTCGGGCTCGCCGCGCATGTGCTTCACGCTGATGCCATCGTCGTGGTGATGGGTCCTGGGGTCGTTGGGACGGGAACTGAACTCGGTACTACCGCGGTGGAGGTGGCGCCGGCGCTCGACGCAGTCGAAGCCGTTGGTGGAATCGGGATCTTGTGTGTTCGAGCCTCCGATTCCGATACTCGGGATCGCCACCGAGGTATCTCACACCACACTCGGACCGCGGCGCGACTCTGCCGCAGCACCCCCTATGTGGTGGATGTGCCACGCGGCGCTGCATCCCTGCCAGGCACGCGAGAACTTCAAATCTCACAACCGATTGAACCGATCGCGCTCATGGAGCGCCACAACCTCGAAGTGACCACCATGGGCCGCTCCGTTGAGCAGGACCCGGTGTTTTTCGCTGCTGCGGCATCCGCAGGCGCAGCAGCAGCCCAACTTCTCAATGGAAGGGCGAATACGGCAATCGCCGCGCCCTAGAGTTTGCACGTGCCCGCTGTTGATCGTCTACTGAACCTGGCCGCCGCATTGCTCGATACATCGAGTCCGCTCTCCATCGACGAGATCCGGCGAAACGTGCCTGGCTATAGCTCCTGTGCTTCAGATGACGCTTTCCGCCGCATGTTTGAACGTGACAAAGAAGGACTGATCGATATTGGTGTCGTCATTACGTTCCACGACACCAGCGAGGTTCAGACCGGATATAGCGCCACAAGGGCTCAGGAACTCACTTCTCTCCAACTGACCCCTGGCGAACTCGCTTCGCTTGAACTAGCGGCTGCAAGCGTTCGACTCAACGATTCTTCGGAATCCGATGTTCTACAGGCAGTCCAAAAGTTAGGTGGCGGGGTAGCGGACGCTGCAGAACATGTGGCTGCCCTCGACATCCCCGACAATCTCGCCGATTTGTTTGAGGCCATTCGTAAACATCGCGTGGTGAGCTTCACGTACAGCTCATCACCCCGTGAGGTTCAGCCACATCGGCTCGAGTTTCGACGCGGCCGTTGGTATCTCTCGGGCTTTGATCTGAGCCGCGACGCAGATCGCAGTTTTCGCGTGGACCGCATCGCCTCAAAAGTAAAGGCATCTACGGACGGAGTTTTTGAGCCTCCCGAAGATCGAAGAAGGGTGAATCTCGAGCCGTGGGCGATGGGATCGGGTGACCCTCTCGTTGCGACAGTCGCGTTGGATCCGGAAATCGCTGCGTTGTTCTTCAACGAATATCCCAATGTGGAGGAACCGCTACCCAATGAGGCAGGTTCCGTTCTTGTCGACCTTCCGGTCGTCAATCTCACAGGACTCTTCATCATGTTGCTGAGCTATTTAGACCGGGTGGAATTGGTTGGTCCTGCGGAGATCCGAGACAAGTTCTGTCAGCTGTTGCTCTCGCTCGCTGAGGTGAAGTGATGGGGCTCACAGCAATTCAGCAGGCCAAGCGAATCTTGCTCATTGTGAGTTACGTACTCAACCGCCAGGAATCCCATGGCGTGGTTACCGTCGACGAGGTTTGCGCTCGGTTTTCCATCAGTGAGGCAGACCTAGCAAAAGATCTGCAACTAGTGAATCTGGATGTTGGCGTTAGCCCGTTCACGCCCGACAAGATGATTGAAACAGGCATCGACGATGGCTATATCGACATTCGACTCGGCGACTACTACCTGAACCCGCTTCACATGACGAGTAGGGACGGGATGCTGCTGCTCACTGTGGGCCAGTCGGTGCTCGCTGATGGCAGCGATGAAGAACGAGCCACGCTGGAATCAGCGGTAGAGAAGCTCGAGGTCGCTCTCGACATCGGCAGCGATGAACTCGAGGTAGCCCTTGAAATGGGTACTCAGCACGTACTTGCGACGGTGAGGGAGGCGGCGATTTCCGATGAGGTCATCGAAATTCGCTATCACTCGTTCGGGAAGGACGAGGTGGCAGTGAGGTCTATCGACCCGTATTCGCTTCACGCACGTGATGGCCACTGGTACCTCTTGGCACGATGCCATCAAGCCGATGCCCTCCGCCATTTCCGGCTCGATCGGATCTTGGAAGCTTCTGCGACCGGTACAACTTTCGTTCGGCCAGATACTGAGCCCGCCTTCGAATTTGAACTACCGGGCGACATGCGCAAGGTGGTTCTTGACGTGCCAGCATCGTCGAGTTGGGTGACTGACACATATCCGACGGTCTCGGCGATCACACAGGCAAACGGGCGACTGCGCATCGAGATCGAATCCGGTACCTCTGCATTTCTTGAGCGGCTGTTGCTGCGACTCGGGGTCGATGCAAGCGCTACCGACTCCCTCAGCGGCGAATCGGTGCTGCCCATTCGAGCCGCAGCTGCCAAAAGAATTCTCGCTCGCTACGAAAACTGAATCTTCCGACCGACTCTGTCATGACATACGGGGCGATCGCTAGTTCCCCGGTAGCCTCAAGACAATGCCTGACTCCGATCCAGCGGTTCCATCGCCATCAAGTCCAGATGCTTCTGATGCGGTTCCGTCTTCAGCAGGTAGATCACGGGGCAACAACTCGGCATCTCGCTCCTCTAACTCAAAGGGAACTCGTGGTCGAGCGGCTGCAAAGACGGTCGCGGAATGGGTGTTCGTGGTCGTAGGCGCAGTTGTTGCGGCGTTATTGGTAAAGACATTCCTTTTCCAAGCGTTTCGAATCCCGAGTGAGTCAATGGTCCCTACCCTCGAGGTTGGGGACCGCGTCCTGGTGAACAAACTGAGTTACAAGGCACATGACGTGAACCGTGGCGATGTCGTGGTCTTCACAAGGCCGCCAAATCTTGAGTCTGCCGGAGGCGAAGAGCCTGAAGACTTGATTAAGAGGGTGATCGCCATCGGCGGCGACACTGTCGTGGCTCGAGATGGCAATGTCTTTGTCAACGACCGCCAAATCACCGAGCCGTATCTGCCTGCGGGCACCCCAACATTCCGACTCGACCAGCCTGTTTCGGTCAAAGCCGGCCAGGTGTTTGTGATGGGCGATAACCGCCAGAACTCACAAGACAGTCGCTACTTCGGCACGGTTCCTGAGTCCACGATTATCGGCCGCGCCTTTGTGCGGATGTTCCCGTTCAAGCGGTTCGCATCGTTGTAGCGAGTTGCTACCGAACGGCTTCAGCCGCGTCCACGAGTCGGTCAACATGGTCGCTGAAAACACCGTCGACCCCCGCTTGCAGCAGCGCAGTAACCACTCGAACATGTTGTGCATCCCAGCCAAAGCACTGGCGCCCGAATCGATGAAAGAGCGCAACCAGACCTGCTGACCACTCGCCGTGGTGCAAGTTGACAGCATCGATTCCAGCATCCCGCAGGACTGCTGCTCTGCGTTCTGGGCCATCTTTCATAGCGGCGATTCGTGATGAGTTCACCAACCGGACGTCGCTTGTCGACTCTCGCCAAACTGAAAGAGTCTCCACGTCCGGATGACACAGCCACAGCCGGTCAGCGGCGTGTGCATTCCTAGTTACGACGAGCACTGCGTCGAACGCAGCCACATCTTTCACATCGAGAGAGATGTCGCGATCGATGCCA
>Ga0164294_10005869_pt1 | contig 10508 bp, 9 predicted proteins | sample GEODES005metaG_FD_111479 | JGI IMG/M metagenome (GOLD analysis project Ga0164294, IMG submission 111479) | Oligotrophic lake water microbial communities from Sparkling Lake, Wisconsin, USA - GEODES005 metaG | ecosystem: Environmental > Aquatic > Freshwater > Lake | place: USA: Sparkling Lake...
CGGCGATGCAGGTGGTGACCTATGTCGGCGCGGCAACGCTGTTTTTCGCCGCGACGATCGGCACGACGCAGTGGGATATCAAGCGCGTCATCGCCTATTCGACCTGCTCGCAGCTCGGCTACATGTTCGTGGCGGCGGGCGTGGGCGCGCCGGGGGCGGCGATGTTCCACTTGTTCACCCACGCCTTCTTCAAGGCGCTGCTGTTCCTCGGCGCGGGCTCGGTGATCCATGCGATGCACCATGAGCAGGACATGCGGTTCTACGGCGGCCTCAGGAAGCACATCCCGCTCACCTTCTGGGCGATGATGATGGGGACGCTGGCGATCACCGGCGTGGGCATTGTCGACGTGTTCGGGTTCGCGGGCTTCTACTCGAAGGATTCGATCCTCGAGGCGGCTTATGGCGCCAGCACGGCGAGCGGCCACTTCGGGTTCTGGATGGGGATCACCGCCGCGCTGCTGACGAGCTTCTATTCTTGGCGCCTCATGTTCCTGACCTTCTGGGGCAAGCCGCGCTGGGAGCAGTCCGAGCATATCCAGCATGCGGTGCATGATGCGCACGGGCATGATGGGCATGGGCATGACGATCATGGCCACGACCATGGGCACGCGCACAGCCATGACGGCACCGCCGGTTATCATCCGCACGAAAGTCCGTTTTCGATGCTGATCCCGCTGGCGCTGCTGTCGGTCGGTGCGGTCCTCGCGGGCTTCGTGTTCCACCATGCCTTCATCAGCGAGGGCGGGGGCGAATTCTGGAAGGGTAGCGTCGCGTTCAGCGAGCACCTGATCCACGCGATGCACGAAGTGCCCGAATGGGTGAAGTGGGCGCCGTTCGGCGTGATGCTCACCGGGCTGGTCGCGGCCTATGTCGCCTACATCGCCAAGCCGGGCATTCCGGCCGCGTTCGCTGGTGCCATCGGGCCGCTGTACCGCTTCGTGCTGAACAAGTGGTACTTCGACGAGCTTTACAACGCCGTGTTCGTGAAGCCTGCGATGGTGCTCGGCCGCCTGTTCTGGAACGTCGGTGACATCGGCATCATTGACCGCTTCGGGCCCAATGGCGTGGCCGGGGTGGTCGCGCGGAGCAGCCGGATCGCGGTGCGGCTGCAGTCCGGATATCTCAACAGCTATGCGCTGGTCATGCTCGTCGGCCTTGTCGGCGCGGTCAGCTGGGTGATTGCGAAATGAACGGGGTTCCCATTCTCTCCCTGATGCTGCTGGTGCCTCTCGTCGGCGCGGTGGCCTGCCTTGTGGCGAAGCGCGGTGAAGCGCGGGTGATCGCGCTGACGGCGACGCTTGTCGATCTCGCGCTCGGCGCGGCGCTGTGGTCGCATTACCAGATCGGCGGGCCGCAGTGGCAGTTCCAGGAGCATGCCTCGGTCTTTGCCGGATTCGAATGGAAGCTCGGCATCGACGGGATCGCGCTGCTGCTGATCGCGCTCACCGTGTTCCTCATGCCGATCTGCATCGGCGCGAGCTGGAACGCGATCGAGAAGCGCGCGGGCGAATATTACGCCAATTTCCTCGTGATGGAGACGCTGATGATCGGCGTCTTCTCCGCACAGGACCTGTTCCTGTTCTACATCATGTTCGAGGCCGGGCTCATCCCGATGTACCTCATCATCGGCATCTGGGGCGGGGCGGACCGCATCTACGCCAGCTACAAGTTCTTCCTCTACACGCTGCTCGGCTCGGTGCTGATGCTGATCGCGATGATGTGGATGGCGAACGAGGTGGGCACGACCGACATCCCGACCTTGATGGCCTACAATTTCCCCGTGAAGGCGCAGTTCTGGCTGTGGCTGGCCTTCTTCGCGAGCTTTGCCGTGAAGATGCCGATGTGGCCGACGCACACCTGGCTGCCCGATGCGCACGTGCAGGCGCCGACCGCGGGCTCGGTGATCCTGGCGGGCGTGCTGCTCAAGATGGGCGGCTATGGCTTCATCCGCTTCTCGCTGCCGATGTTTCCTGAGGCTAGCGCGCAGTTCGCGCCGCTGATCTACGGCCTGTCGATGGCGGCGGTGGTGATCACTTCGCTGATCGCGCTGGTGCAGCACGACATGAAGAAGCTGATCGCCTATTCCTCGGTCGCGCACATGGCGATCGTGACGGTGGGGCTGTTCGCGTTCAACCGGCAGGGTCTTGAAGGCTCGATGATCGTGATGCTGAGCCACGGTATCGTCTCGGGCGCGCTGTTCCTCGCGGTCGGCGTTATCTACGACCGGCTGCACACGCGCGAGATCGACCGCTACGGCGGCCTTGCGATCAACATGCCGGCCTATGCGCTGTTCTTCATGCTGTTCACGATGGCCTCGGTCGGCCTGCCGGGCACGAGCGGGTTTGTCGGCGAGTTCCTTTCGCTGCTGGGCATCTACGCGCAGTCGAGCTGGGTGGCGCTGGTCTGCACCACCGGCATCATCCTCGGCGCCGCCTATATGCTTTATCTCTATCGCCGTGTGGTGTTCGGCGTGCAGAAGAACGAGGACGCGGCAGCGATGCCCGACCTTGATGCACGCGAATGGGCGATGATGGTGCCGCTGGCGATCGCGGTGCTGTGGATGGGCATCTATCCCGAAACTTTCCTCGCGCCGATGCGCAAGGATATCGCCGCGCTTGATGCGCGGCTGGCGCAGGCGCGGCCCAAGGGCGATGCAGACGTGCAGTTTGCTGCCGTGCCGCCGGCTGCGGCCGAACACGACCATGGGGACGCAATGGAACACGGGTCTGCCCACGGGGCTGAAGCCGCGCACGGGGGAGCACGCTGATGGAACTCCTGCGTTCGCTGGCGATCACCGGGACCGAGGAAGTCCTCAGCATCTCCGGACTGATCCTACTGCTGGCCGCCGCCTGGGGCGGTGACAAGGCCAGCCGCGCCATCTCGATTGCTGCTGTAGCGGTGCTGACCGTTTGCGCGGTGCTGACCGTGCCGGCGCTGTGCCAGGGCACGATGGGCGCAAGCGCAAGCGCCTGGAGCGGCCAGTTCAGTGGCGATGCCTTTGCCGCCTTTGCCAAGCTGCTGATCTATGCGGGCGCGGGCGTAACGCTGATCGTCGCCCCGGCCTTCTTCGAGCGGGAAAACGCGATGCGCGCGGAGTTCCCGCTGCTCGTGCTGTTCGCCGCGATGGGCATGGGCATGATGGTCTCGGCCACCGACATGCTCTCACTCTACATCGGGCTCGAGCTCAACAGCCTTGCCGCCTATGTCATGGCTTCGTTCCTGCGCAGCGATGAACGGTCGGCTGAAGCGGGGCTCAAGTACTTTGTGCTGGGTTCGCTCGCCTCGGGCATCCTGCTCTATGGCATCAGCCTGACCTACGGCTTCACCGGCAGCACGAGCTTTGCGGGGATCCATGGGGCACTCGCCGGGCCGCTGGCGATGGGCGCGACGTTCGGGATCGTGTTCGTGCTCGCAGGCCTCGCCTTCAAGGTGAGCGCGGCGCCGTTCCACATGTGGACGCCCGACGTTTATGAAGGCGCGCCGACCCCGGTGACGACTTTCTTCGCGACCGCGCCCAAGGTGGCGGCGCTCGCGCTGCTGATGCGCGTGAGCCTGTTCGCCTTCGGCGCGCAGCCCGGCGCGTGGCAGCAGATCGTGATCTTCGTGGCGCTGCTTTCGATCGTGATCGGCGCGCTCGGCGCGATCGGGCAGGACAATATCAAGCGCCTGCTCGCCTATTCCTCGATCAACAATGTCGGCTTCATGCTGATCGGCCTTGCCTGCGCCAACCAGGCGGGCGCGGCGGCGATGCTGGTCTACCTGGCGATCTATGTCGCGATGTCGGTCGCGGGGTTTGTCGCGGTGCTGATGCTGCGGGCCGAGGACGGCACGCCGGTCGAATCGATCGCGGCCATGGCGGGCCTCTCCAAGACCCGTCCGGCGCTGGCGCTGGCGCTGGCGGCGGTCATGTTCAGCCTTGCGGGCATTCCGCCGCTGTTCGGGTTCTGGGGCAAGTTCCTGGTATTCCAGGCGGCAGTGCAGGCAAACCTGCTCAGCCTCGCGGCTATCGGTATCGCCGCCTCGGTGATCGGCGCGTTCTACTACATAAAGGTCGTCAAGGTGATGTACTTCGATGAGGCGGCCGATGTGGTGACGGGGCGGAGCGATCTGGCGCAGCGCGTGCTGCTGTTCGCCTCGGTCGTCGCGATCTCGCCGCTCGGGTATCTGCTGACCAAGGCGCTGGGCGTGCTGGCCGGCAATGCGGCTGCCGCGTTGTTCCACATCGCGTGAGGCAGCGGGCGGTTCGTGCCTGATCCGCTGATCAGGGTCGTCGCGGAGATCGCCTCGACCAATTCGGCGCTGCTGGCGCAGCTGGCCGAAGGCGCGGTGCCGGCGGAAGGGCACTGGCTGGTGGCCGACCGGCAGACCGCCGGACGCGGGCGCGCCGGGCGGGTGTGGTCGGGCGGCTTCGGCAATTTCATGGGATCGACGGCTGTGGCGCTGCGCGATGGCGCATCTCTGCCGCAGACGCTGGCACTGGTCGCCGGCGTGAGCGTGCACCGCGCGCTGATGGCCGTCGTGCCCGAACTGCCGGACCTCAGGCTCAAGTGGCCCAACGATCTGCTGGTGGGCGAGGCCAAGCTGGGCGGCATTCTGCTCGAGCGGCAGCGCGATGCCGTGGTGGTCGGGATCGGGATCAATCTGGCGGCGGCTCCCGAGGTGCCCGGGCGGCGGACGGTCTCGCTCGCCGCGCTGGGCCATGCGGTGAGCCGCGATACCTTTGCCTCCGTGCTGGCGGCGGCCTGGGCCGAGGATCTCATGGCGTGGCACCAGGGCGGCTGGCCCACGCTGCGCGAGGCATGGCTGGCGCGCGCGCTGCCGCGCGGCACCTTGCTCGGGGTGAACCTGACCGAGGAGGGCCCTGTGATTGGTGCCTTTGCCGGGCTGGAGCCCGATGGGGCGGCGCTTCTGCGCTTGGCGGATGGGGCGGTCCGTGCCATCCACGCCGGCGACGTCGAACTCATCGGCACAAGTGGAGAGAGCGATGCTTCTGGCGGTTGACGTCGGCAACACCAATGTCGTGTTCGCGCTGTTCGATGGCCGCGAGATCCGCTCGCGCTGGCGCGTGGCGACCGATCCGCGCCGCACGGCGGACGAATATGCCGTCTGGCTGCTCCAGCTCATGAAGCTGCAGGGTTTCGATCCGGAGCGCGTGCGCCAGATCCTGATTTCGACCGTGGTGCCGCGCGCGCTGCACAACCTGCAAGTGCTGGGGCAGAAGTATTTCGGCATCGATCCGCTGGTGGCCGGGCAGCCGCCGGTGGAATGGGGATTCGTCGCCGATGTCGAGCAGCCGCGCTCGCTGGGTGCGGATCGCGCGGTGAACACGGTCGCGGCGCATGCCAAGTATGAAGGCGATCTGATCGTGGTCGATTTCGGCACCGCGACGACGTTCGACGTGGTCGATGCGAGCGGAGCCTACAAGGGCGGGATCATCGCGCCGGGCATCAACCTCTCGCTCGATGCGCTGGTGACGGCGGCGGCCAAGCTGCCAAGGATCGCCATCGCGCCGCCGCAGGGCAACAATCGCAGCGTGATCGGCCGTAACACCGAAGATCAGATGCAGATCGGGGTGTTCTGGGGCTATGTGGCGATGATGGAAGGCCTTATAGCCCGATTGCGCGCCGAAATCGGCCGCCCCGTGAAGGTCGTTGCTACTGGCGGCCTTGCCGTGCTGTTCGACCAGCACACCACGATCTTCGACCATGTCGATACCGATCTGACGCTGGATGGCATCGCCATTTTGGCGGAACGTATTGCCATCAAATGATTTTTCGGGCCCGTTGGCCCCAAGTGAACTGGAATTATTGTGAAACCCGGTAAGGAATTGCTGTTTCTCGCGCTCGGCGGATCGGGCGAGATCGGCATGAACGTCAATCTCTATGGCTGCAATGGCAAGTGGCTCATGGTCGACCTCGGCATGACCTTTGCCGATCCCCATTACCCGGGCGTCGATCTGGTCTTTGCCGACCTTGCGTTCATCGAGGAACGGCTGGACGATCTGCTCGGCGTGGTGCTGACCCATGCGCACGAGGACCATATCGGCGCGGTGCCCTATTTCGCGCTCGATCTCGGCGTGCCGCTCTACGCGACGCCGTTTACCGCGCGGCTGGTGCAGGAGAAGCTCAACGAGGCAGGGATCGCCAAGCAGGTCGATCTCAAGATTGTGCCCAACGATTCGTCGCTGAGCATCGGGCCGTTCGACATCCGCTATGTGCCGCTGGCGCACTCGATTGCCGAGGGCAATGCGCTGGTGATCGACACGCCGCATGGCCGTGTGTTCCACACCGGCGACTGGAAGCTCGATGACGAGCCGCTGATCGGTGTGCCGGCGACCGAGGAGGAGCTCACCGAAATCGGCAACGAAGGTGTGCTGGCGCTGGTGTGCGATTCGACCAATGTGTTCAATCCCAAGCCTTCGGGCTCCGAAGGCGCGGTGCGCAAGGGGCTCATGGACATGGTCGGCGGCCTGAAGGGCAAGCGGGTGGTGGTGACGACCTTCGCTTCCAACGTGGCGCGGCTGCAGACCTTGGCCGAGGTGGCGGAGGCGACCGGGCGGCAGCTCTGCGTGGCGGGGCGTTCGCTCGACCGGATCATCGGGGTCGCCAAGGCGAGCGGCTATCTCAAGGACTTTCCCGAGACGGTGAGCGTGGACGAGGCCATGGACCTGCCGCGCGGCGAGGTGCTCGTGCTGGCGACCGGCGGGCAGGGCGAGGCGCGCGCGGCGCTGGCGCGGATTGCGGGCGATACGCATCCGATCAAGCTCGACAAGGGCGATGCGGTGCTGTTTTCCAGCCGCCAGATTCCGGGCAACGAGATCGCCATCGGCCGCATCCAGAACATTCTGGCGGAAAAGGGGGTCGAGATCCTGACCGACCGGCAGGGCATGATCCATGTTTCGGGCCATCCGGGGCGGCCGGAGCTGGCGGCGCTCTACAGCTGGATCAAGCCGGAAATGCTGGTGCCGGTCCATGGCGAAATGCGCCACATGGCCGAGCAGGCACGGTTTGGCCGCAGCGAAGGGATCAAGCGCACGATCGTGCAGAAGAACGGCGATGTGGTGCGCTTGGCGCCTGACGGGCCGCACAAGCTGGCCTCGGTGCGCGCAGGGCGGCTGGTGCTCGATGGTGATATCATCGCGCCGGCCGACGGCGGGGCCATGGCGCAGCGGCGCAAGCTCGCGGAAAGCGGCGTGGTCGTGGCGACGCTGGCGGTGACGGCGGCGGGCAAGCTCGTTTCGGCGGTGGATATCGCCGCGGTCGGCCTGCCGCTGGAGGAGGACATGGACGAGTTCGTGGCCGAGGCGCAGGGCGATGTCGAGAAGGCGGTGCGCAGCCTCAAGGGCGAAAAGGCGCGCGACCGGGCGGCGATTGCCGAGACGGTGCGGCTGACGGTACGGCGCGCGGCGCAGCGCTGGTCGGGCAAGAAGCCGGTCGTGCAGGTGCTGCTGCGGGAAGGCTGAAGCGATGAAGTGGACATCGATTGCCGCGATCTGGGCGCTGTTCTGGGTGCTTTCGGCGTTCCTGGTGATGCCGTTCGGGGTGCGCACGGCGGATGAGCTGGGCGTTGAGCAAGTACCGGGGCAGGCGCCGAGCGCCCCGGCGAACTTCAACCCGCGCCGGCTCGTGCTGCGCGCGACCGTGCTGTCTGTCGTGCTGTTCGGGCTCTATTACGCGAATTACGTGAACCGCTGGATCACGATCCAGGACCTCGATATCGCGCCGCTGCTGGGGATTTAGACCCCTTCGAGCGCGTAGCCGGCCGAGCGCACGGTGCGCACCGGATCGGCGGCGCCGGGGATCGCGATCGCCTGACGCAGGCGGCGGATGTGGACGTCCACCGTGCGCAGTTCGATATCGCTGCCGTTGCCCCAGACCGCATCGAGCAGCTGCCCGCGCGAAAAGACGCGCCCCGGATGCTCCATGAAGTGGCGCAGGAGGCGGAACTCCGTCGGCCCGATCTTGATCGACTGTCCGCGGCGGGTGACGCGGTGCGCGGTGGGATCGAGCGCGAGATCGCCGACGGTGATCGTCTCACCCGCAAGCGCCGGGCGCACGCGGCGCAGCACCGCGCCGACGCGGGCGATCAGTTCGCGCGGGGAGAAGGGCTTGGTGACATAGTCGTCGGCGCCGGTTTCGAGCCCGCGCACGCGGTCATCCTCGTCGCTGCGGGCGGTGAGGATGATGATGGGCACATGCGCGGTGGCCTTGCTGCGGCGCAGGCGGCGGCAGACCTCGATCCCGCTGGTACCGCCGATCATCCAGTCGAGCAGCACGAGATCGGGGGTGTCTTCGGCCGCGAGCAGCAGCGCTTCGTCACCGTCGTCGGTGGTGCGCACGTCGTAGCCTTCGCCGCGGAACCGGTACTCGACCAGTTCGGCAAGCGCCGTATCATCCTCTACCAGCAGCAGCTTCGGCGCGGACATCGAATTATCCCTGATATGACCGCCAGCGCGGTCTGGCGTGACGATCACCTTGCGCAGACACGACAAATGTTACCACGGTGTGACTTGGCGCGCATCAGACCGGCGGGGTGACTTCGTCGCGTTCGGGCAGGTACATGCCGGTCGCGGCGTAGTGGACCATTTCGGCGATGTTGGTGGCGTGATCGCCGATCCGCTCGATATTGCGCGCGACGAACATGAGCTGCGCAACCGAACTGATCGTGGCCGGGTTTTCGACCATGTAGGAGACGAAATTGCGGAACACGCTGTCGTAGAAGGCATCGACCTTGGCATCGCGCTTGACGATTTCGGCCGCAGCGACCGGATCGCGCGCGGCATAGGCGGTGAGCACGTCGTGCACCATGTCGCCGGCAAGCTCGTTCATCACGGGGAGCAGGGTGAGCGGTTCGAAGCGCTTGCGGCCCTCGATGTGGCCGACCCGCTTGGCGATGTTCTTGGCATAATCGCCGATGCGTTCGATCACGCCGGCGATCTTGAGTGCGGCGATCACCTCGCGCAGATCGTCTGCCATCGGCGCGCGCAGCGCGAGGACCCGGACCGCGAGCCGGTCGACTTCTGCCTCGAGTTGGTCGATGCGCTTGTCGCGCGCGATGACACCGGTGGCCATGTCCTGGTTGCCGTTGACCAGCGCGTCCATCGCTTCGGCCACGGAGAGTTCGGCGAGCCCGCCCATCTCGGCGACGAGCCCGCGCAGGCGGGTAATATCCTCGTCGAAGGCCTTGACGGTGTGCTCGGTCATCATGATCCCTTATCCGTACCGGCCGGTGATGTAGTCCTTGGTCTTCTCCTCACGCGGGTTCGTGAAGATGTCTGACGTTGTACCGTATTCCACGATCTTGCCGAGATGGAAAAAGGCGGTGCGTTGCGAAACCCGGGCAGCCTGCTGCATCGAATGGGTGACGATCACGATGGCATAGCGGCCGCGCAGGTCGTCGATCAGCTCCTCGATGCGCGCGGTGGCGATGGGATCGAGCGCCGAGCAAGGCTCGTCCATCAGGATCACTTCGGGATCGACCGCGATGGCGCGGGCAATGCACAGGCGCTGCTGCTGCCCGCCCGAAAGCGCGGTGCCGCTGTCGTTCAGGCGGTCCTTGACCTCGTCCCACAGGCCGGCGCGCTGGAGCGACTGCTCGACGATCCCGTCAAGTTCGCCCTTGCTGGCGGTGATCCCGTGGATGCGCGGGCCATAGGCGATATTCTCGTAGATCGACTTGGGGAAAGGGTTGGGCTTCTGGAACACCATGCCCACCCGCGCGCGCAGTTGCACCACGTCCATCCCCGAACGATAGATATCGACCCCGTCGAGCAGGATTTCACCATCGACACGGGCATTGGCGATCGTGTCGTTCATGCGGTTGAGACTGCGCAGGAACGTCGACTTCCCGCAGCCCGAGGGGCCGATGAACGCGGTCACGTAGTTCTGCGGGATCTCGATCGAGACATCGTCGATCGCGCGCTTCTGGCCATAGAAGACCGAAACGCCACGCGCGCTGATCTTCGACGGGCCCACCGGATCGGGGAACACGGAGGCTGCAGGCAGGTTCGCCGTATCAGCGGCAGGGACGGACGTGTTCATGTTACCACCGTTTCTCGAAGCGGTTGCGCAGGTAGATCGCGATGCCGTTCATCACGAGCAGGAAGATCAGGAGGACGACAATCGCGGCGCTGGTGCGCTCGATGAAGCCCCGGTCGATCTCGTCGGACCATAGGAATATCTGCACCGGCAGCACCGTGGCGGGCGAGGTGAAATCGCTCGGCGGGCTGGCGACGAAGGCGCGCATGCCGATCATCAGCAGCGGCGCGGTTTCGCCCAGCGCGCGCGCCATGCCGATGATCGTGCCGGTGAGAATGCCGGGCAGCGCGAGCGGCAGGACATGATGGAACACGACCTGCACCGGGCTTGCGCCCATCGCCAGCGCGGCATCGCGGATCGAGGGCGGCACCGCCTTGATCGCGTTGCGCCCGGAAATTACGATGACCGGCATGGTCATCAGCGCAAGCGTCATGCCGCCGATCAGCGGGGCGGAGCGATAGTTGGGGAAAG
>Ga0164294_10005870_pt1 | contig 10505 bp, 11 predicted proteins | sample GEODES005metaG_FD_111479 | JGI IMG/M metagenome (GOLD analysis project Ga0164294, IMG submission 111479) | Oligotrophic lake water microbial communities from Sparkling Lake, Wisconsin, USA - GEODES005 metaG | ecosystem: Environmental > Aquatic > Freshwater > Lake | place: USA: Sparkling Lake...
CTCGTCGCCCTGCGCCAGGCGCTGCCGCCCGCCCGCCGCGCGGTGGCCGAGCGGTGGGTCGCCTGGACCGGCACCTACCTACAGCTCCGCGAGAACCAGCGGTTCACCTTCGATGCGCTCGTCCACGCGCTCCAGCGAACGCTTGGGTGGCTCGGGGCGTGGGCCGCCGCGCGCGGCACCATCGCCGATCCTGCCGACGTGTGGCTGCTCACCTGGGACGAGCTCCGCCACCTGGCCGACGGCAGCCTGGACGGGTCCGACGCCCGCGCCTGGGTGCGCCGCCGGCGGGCCCAGCGCGTCACCGAATCGGACGAGGAGCCTTCCGTCTTTCTGGTCGGCGACCAGGCCGAGCCCCTGCCGGCGACGGGCGGACGGTGGACGGGCCTGGGGATCAGCCCCGGCCGGGTGCGCGGCCGGGTGCGCCAGATCCGAACCCTGGCGGACGGCGCCCGGCTGCAGCCTGGCGAGATCCTGGTCGCGCGCGCGCTCGACCCTGGCTGGACCCCGCTGCTCCTGGTCGCCGGGGGCGCGATCCTCGAGCTCGGCGGAGCGCTGTCCCACGGTGCGGTGGTCGCCCGGGAGTACGGGAAGCCCGCCGTCGTTCACCTGGAGGGCGCGCTGCGACGGCTTCACGATGGCCAGGAGGTCACCGTCGACGGGAGCCGCGGCGCGGTATGGATCCACCCATGACGCGCGTGCTTCGACACACCACCACCCTCGTCGGGGCCCTCGCCGCCGGCGCCGCGGGGCTGGTGGGCCTGGCGTGGGGGACCGCCTGTGTGGTGCTCTGGTGGCTCCAAGAGGCGCTGATCTTCCCGGCGCCCGGCGGCATCGACCGCAGCGCGCTCGACCAGACGGCGGCCGAGGTGGGGGCCGAGCCCTTCGCCCTCACCGCGGACGACGGGGTGCCCCTCTACGCCTGGCGCCGCGCCCGCCCGCCGACCCGGAGCACGCCCTGCGCCGTGCTGTACCTGCACGGCAACGGCGAGACCGTCGCCGGCAGCGCGCGCCTGGGCCAGGCGGTCAGCCGGGCGGGCTGCGACTTTTATGTGGTGGCCTGGCGCGGGTACCCCGGCTCTGGGGGCCGCCCCAGCGAGGACGGGCTGCGACGCGACGCCCGCGCGCTGTGGGACCACGTCACGGGCACCGCCGGCATACCGGCCGAGCGGGTCGTGGTCCATGGGCGGAGCCTGGGCGGTGGGGTGGCCGTGCAGCTCGCCGCGGCCGTCCAGCCGGGCGCGGTGGTGTTGGAGAGCACCTTTCGCTCGGTCCGCGCCATCGCCGCCGCCAGCTACCCCTGGCTGCCGGTGAACGCCCTGCTCCGACACCCCTTCGACAGCGAGGCCGTCGCCCCCCGGATCGAGCGGCCCACGCTCGTGCTGCACGGGACAGCCGACCACACGATCCCGGTCGCCCATGGTCGGACGCTCGCCGACGTCCTTCCCCGCGCGCGGTACTGCGAGATCCCCGACGTCGACCACGACCAGAGCCTCGCGCTCGGCGCCGCGCGCGACGACTACCTCGGGCTGGTCCGCTGGGCCGGAAGCCCCGCGCCCGGGCCGGTTCCCCCCGGCTGGTGACCCGAGGGCGCGTGATGCACCAGGGCGTGCATCAGCCAGCCCCCCAGGACGCAGGCGAGGGCTGGTGACCCCGCCCCTGGCAGCAGCGACCCGCCGATGACGAAGCCCACCGTGGTCGCCACGGCCAACGCGCACAGCAGCAGCCAACCGCTCTCGGGCGCTTTGTCGGCCGCCAAGCGCCACGCCAGCAGCGCCACCGGCAAGGTGTGGGCGATCACCGCCACCCCGATGTGTTGCTCACCCGGCTGGCCCAGGGCGATGCCGTCCAGGACGTGGTGCACGGCCAGCACCATCGCCGTCACCCCGAGCGCGCTCGCGCGCCCCGCCGCCGACTGCTCCATCGCCCAGCCCGCGGCGAAGCCCCCCGCGACCAGGACCAGGGCCCAGATGCCCACGCCGCGCATGCCGTCCGGCACGACGTCGAGCACGATCACGCCGAACACGACCACCCGCACCAGCCCCAAGAGCGCAGGCTCCAGCTGCGGCCACCGAACCAGCAGCCGATCGAGGGCGGGCGCAGAGAGCACCGCGAGAATGTCGATGGACAGCATCCGCACCGAGACTGCATAGCACTTGCAACCGGGATGCGCCAACGCGCACGCCGCCGCTCAGGCCTCTTCGTCTTCCTCGTCGTCCTCGTCGTCCTCGTCGTCCTCGTCGTCGTCCTCGTCGTCCGGGTCTTCCGCCCATTCGATGCCGCAGAGACGCTCCAGCAGCGAGACGAGCTCCTCTCCGGTATACTCGAACTCGTCGTTGCTCGACATCTCGCCTTCGAGCACTTCTTGGAGGGTACCGTCGAGCTCCCCTTCCTCTTCGAGGGTCGCGAGGAGATCATCGATCCCCTCGTCATCTGCGAAGGTTTCGAGGAGCTCCACCAGGTACACGGCGACCTGCTCCGGATCGGGATCCGAGCTGAAGGCCTCCAGGTACTCGTCCACCTCGTCCACCAACGACTCGCGCATCGAGCTCGGGAGCTGCACGCCATCCTCCGCCGGCCACCCTGGGGGGCCGCCACGCCTACCGGGCCCTGCTAGCCATCCGCCCGCCGAGTGTCGAGGCCTTGTGCGCAAGATGGATGAGGAATGGCTCGGGTGGCGGCTTCATGCCCACCCGGGTACGGAGACATCCCGCCTGCTGGAGACGGTCGCGATGTACACCGACGCGCTGCTGCGTGCCCTGCCGAAGACGGACCTGCACTGCCACCTCGACGGATCGCTGCGGCTGGAGACGCTGATCGCGCTCGCCCAGCGGCAGCGGGTGCCGCTGCCGTCCACCTCCCCCGAGGGCCTCCGCGAGCTCGTCTTCAAGCCGAGCTACCGCGATCTTCCCGACTACCTCCACGGCTTCGCCTACACCTGCGGGGTGCTCCAGGACGCCGAGGCCCTCGAGCAGGTCGCCTACGAGCTCGGGCAGGACTGCCTCGCCGAGGGCGTCTGCTACCTCGAGGTCCGGTTTGCGCCGCAGCTCCACGTGCGCCCTGGGCTCGACATTCCGGGCGTTCTGGCGGCGGTCGATCGCGGCCTCGACCGGGTCCGGCGCGAGCACGCGATGACCGAGGACGTGAAGGCCGGGCGCTTTCCGCACTTCCGCTACGGCCTGATCGCCTGCGCCATGCGGATGTTCACCGGCGGCTTTGGGCCGTACTACAAGCAGCTGCTCGAGGTGCTGCCCCACTGGCCGGTCCAGGAAGTCTACGGCGTCGCGTCCCTCTCGCTCGCCCGCGCCGTCATCGACGCACGCGATCGCCTCGGTCTCCCGATCGTCGGCTTCGACCTCGCTGGCGCCGAGGCCGGTCACCCCGCGTCCGACCATATGGAGGCCTACGACTTCGTCCACCGCCACTTCTTGAAGAAGACGGTCCACGCCGGCGAGGCGTACGGTCCCGAGAGCATCTTTCAGGCGATCACGAAGCTGCACGCCGACCGCATCGGCCACGGCACGCACCTGTTCGCGGTCGACCAGGTGAAGGAGCCCGAGCCCCTGCGCTACGTCCAGCGGCTCGCCCAGTACATCGCCGATCGCCGCATCACCCTCGAGGTCTGCATCACCAGCAACCTCCAGACGATGCCCGAGCTGCGGCGGGTCGAGGCGCACCCCCTCGGGCGCATGATCGACGAGCGCCTGAGTGTGACGCTGTGCACCGACAACCGGCTCGTCAGCTCGACCACGATCACCCGCGAGCTGCGCCTCGCCGTCGACGCCTTCCGCATGCACCCCGGCGTGCTGCGAAATCTCGTGCTCCACGGCTTCAAGCGGAGCTTCTTCCACGGCACCTACCGCGAGAAGCGCGCCTACGTCCGACAGGTGATCGACTGCTACGATCGGATCACCGCCGAGCACGGCCTCCCCGCCGTCCAGCGCGGACAGGCCGGCTGAGGGGGGTCAGGCCGGCGCGATGAGGGTCGGCAACCACCCCAGGCGGTGGCCCAGGATCACCGCCGCCGCGACCACCCCGTAGAGCAGCACCGTGGCGAGCAGCGGCAGGTCGCGCAGCAGCGTCTCGTCCGGTGCGCCGCCCTCGCCCTCGCGATCCACCAGGTAGATATAGCGGAAGATCCCGTACAACACGAAGGGGATCGTGGCGGTCATCCACGCGGTCTCGCCGTGCACCGTGTACAGCGCGTAGCACAGCACCGTGCTGCCCGTGACGATCGACTGGTACTGCTCCAGCATCTTCGGCGAATAGTCGGCCAGGTTCTTCCGTGTCCCGCCGCTCGCCCCGATGTGGAGCAGCTCGGCCCGACGCTTGTTGAAGCCCAGAAAGAGCGCCAGGAAGGCAGTACACAAGAAGAGCCAAGGCGAGACCGCGACCTGGATGGCGACCGCGCCGGCGATGGCCCGCCAGACGAAGCCCGACCCCAGGAACATGACGTCGAGGATCACCTTGTGCTTGAAGTAGAACGAATAGCTCTGGGTCGTGACCAGGTAGGTCACGGCGACCGCCAAAAAGGGCGCGCCGAGCCAGGCGGCGATGCCGAGCCCGCCCAACAGCGTCAGGGCCATCTCGACGAGGGCGACCGGCACCGGCAGCGCACCGGATGCGATCGGCCGATGGCGCTTCTTCGGGTGTCGCCGATCCGCGTCCCGGTCGAGGTAGTCGTTCAGCACATAGCCGCTCGAGGACAGCAGGCAGAAGGCCGCAAAGCCGGCACAGGCGAGGCCGACCGAATGCGGATCGAGGAACCGCCCCGAGAACACCAGCCCTGCGAACAGGAAGGCGTTCTTGGTCCACTGCTTCGGGCGCAGCTGCTGGACCGCCGCCTTGGCCACCATCGCTGCGCTCGGGGCCGCTGTTGGATCGCCCACTCTGCCTCCGCGCCCCCAGGTTGACACGCGCCGACGGCGTTGGCCAGCCCGCTCAGTCCCCCGCCGCCCCGCGCGGGGTCAGCGGCGTGACCACCAGAATGCGATCTTCCCCTGGAGCCATCTCCAGATCTTCCTTGACCTTCTTGCCGCCCTGCAGCTGAATTTCGATCTCGTGCCGCTCCCCGGACGATACCGGCACGGCCACCTCGTTGCCGATGGCCACGCCGTCGAGCAACACCGCGGTCCCCGCCGGAGCCACCACCCGCAGCGTGGACGGACCGCCGACCGCCCGTCCCCATCCCGCCGCCACACCCAGCAGCGCGAACCCACCTGCGCCGAGCGCCACTCCGATGAACAGCGCGGCGACCACCAGCATGCCGCCGAACCACCCCAGGCCGCGCCCACGCGATGGCTTGCGCCGGTTCACCCCACGGCCATCGGTGCGCTGGTCCCCCGTCCGCAGATCGCCGGTGCGATCGCCGACCTCCAGGCTCGGAGGCGGGGGCGGCGGCTCCTCGATCGGCGAGCGCCGAATCACCGTCTCCTGCTCATCCCCAAAGGCGTTCGGGCGGATCGCGGTGGCGGCGTCGTCCTCCCACTCGGCCGCGCGACGCACGCCCGTGTCGTCGGCGAAGCCGGGTATCGACATCAGGGGCGAGGGGCGCGCCGCCGGCTCGGGGATGCGGCTGCCCGCCGTCGGCGGGGTCGGGCGGGGCGCCTGCGCCGGCGGCAGGCTCGGACGCCGGGGGCTGCCTGGGGGCATGCTGACCCCCTTGGGCGGGGCGACCGATACCGGACCAGACCGCGCCTCGGCCGACCGCGATTGGGCGGGGCGGGCTGAGCCCGTCACCGGGGCCCGCGGCACCGACGGTCCGGTTCCGCCCTGGGAGAGGGCGCGTTCGAGCTGCTTCGCCGAGACCTCCACCGTCTCGACAGGCTCGAGCTCGACATCCCCGGTCTCGTCGCCGCGCCGCTGCCGCACGCGCTTCGGCGCCGGCGTGCCCGTGTTCACCTTGCCGAGGGCCTCGGGGAACAGGCCCTTCACATAGGCCGACAGGGTGGCGTGGGTGAAGATGAAGCCCGAATCGTGAAAAAATCGGTCGAGCGCCTCTTTGAAGGCCGTCGCGTTGGGGTATCGCTGCTCGCGATCCCGCTGCAGCGCGCGCTGCAGGATCGCGTCGAGCGCGGGGGGCACCTCGGGGTTTCGCTGACAGACCGGGACAAACTGTCCATCGCGGATGCGCTCGATGGTGCCGATCTCGGTCTCGGCGCGAAACGGGTGGACCCCGGTGAGCATCTCGTAGAGCACCACGCCGACCGTGAACAGGTCGGACCGCTGGTCGAGGTCGCGGGCGCCCGCGGCCTGTTCGGGGCTCATGTAGTCAAACCGCCCCTTCACCACGCCGGAGATGGTCTCCATCGCCTTCAGGCTGGCGCGGGCGATCCCGAAGTCCGTCAGCTTCACCTCGCCCTGAAACGACAGCAGGATGTTGGTCGGGCTGACGTCCCGGTGGATGATGTTCAGGGCAACCGGCTTTCCGCCGCGCATGACCTGGCGCTGGTGGGCGTACTCGAGGCCCTTCAGGAGCTCGATCACGACGAAGACGGCATGCGGAACCGGGAGGACCAGCGCCTTCCCGCGGGCGCGCCGCAACACCTCTCCGAGGTCGCGCCCGTGCACATACTCCATCGCGATGTACCAGATGCCGTCGACCTGCCCGAGGTCGAGGATCTGCACGATGTTCGCGTGGCTCAGAAGGCCCGCGACCTTGGCCTCGTCCACCAGCATCGCGATGTATTCGCTGTTCTGCGAGAGGTTGGGCAGGATGCGCTTGATCGCGAAGGTCCGCTGGAACCCGCCGATGCCTTCGAGGCGCGCCTTGTAGATCTCGGCCATCCCCCCCGTGGCGACGAGCTCGAGGATCTGGTACTTGCCAAAGGTCTGCAGTTCGGGCTGGGCCAACAGGCACCGGAGGGGCGAAAGGGACGATGGCACAGCCTACCTCATCCACCGACCCACTGGGACCCGATGCGGCGCAACCCGGCTCGGGACCTGCGCTCCCGCTGCCCCGCACCGGCGTCTTGCCGCTGGTCGTGTGGTGCGTGGCCTTGGCGGGGGTGTGGATCGCCGTCACGGCGGCCGCGCCGCAGCTCGCCCCCCCGATCAACCGCGCGGTCGACCGCGCCGAGGCGCTGCTCGGGGTGGAGCTGGCACCGCAGGAGCGCCCATGATCTGGCGTTGGCCCGAACTCGACCCGGTGATCGGGGGGCTGGTGCTCGGAGGCATCGCGTGGGCGAGCTGGACCGACGTCCGCACCGGCTTCATCCGAAATCACCTCACCATGTCGATGATGCTCGCCGGCCTCATGCTCCACCTGGCCTATCGCGACCCGCTGGTCGCGCTGGCCGGCGCCGGGCTGGCCATGGCCATCCACTACCCGCTGTGGGCGCTCGGCATCGAGAAGGCCGGAGATGCCAAGCTGATCATGGGGGTGGGCGCCCTGCTCGGGTGGCGCGACGTCGCCGAGCTCAGCGCGTGGTACGCCGTGCTGTACCTGCCCATCGGCCTGCTGGTGCTGGTGGTGCAAGGGCGACTCGGGAACCTGGTTACCGTCGCGCGTCACCAGGCGGCGAAGGCCGCCGGGCAGGATCCCGGCCCCGCGCCGACCCCCACCCCGCTCCGCACCGCGCCCGTGATCGCCGCGGCGACCCTCGGCGCCTTGGTCACCGAGGTGCACTGGGTGTTGCCGGCTTGAACGGCGGCCGACCTCGGCCCGCGCTACCGCACCGCCACCGTGCCGTCGACCGAGTCCGCGCCGAGGGCCGCCCGAAAGGCCGCCGCGCAGGCGGCGCCGTCGAAGGGCGCGCACGAGAAGAGGTCGGCCCAGCAGTCCGACCCAGCCGGCGGGACGTGAATCGACGCGTGGGACGCCGACAACAACGTAAAGGCCACCGCGCTCCCGTCCGGCAGCACCCGGGCCACCGGGGCGCCCACCCGCGTCAGCGCGAGGGCGTCACAGCAGGCCACGAGCGCGTCTGCGAGCGTGGCCGGATCGCGCAACGACACCGTGCATCCTCGCACCACGCCGGTCCAATGCGCGCCGAGCATCCCGCCCCCCTCCGCCCAGTGGCATACTGCCACACCGGAGGCGCCTTGAAGCTGACCCATGTCGACGACGCCGGCAACGCCCACCTCGTGGATGTGGGGGACAAGCCGACGACCCGTCGAACCGCGATCGCCGACGGGTGGATCGCGGCATCGCCCGAAGCCATCGCCGCGGTGCGCGCCGGGACCGCGCGGAAGGGCGACGTGCTCGGCGTCGCGCAAATCGCTGGCATTCAAGCCGCAAAACGCACCGCTGACCTCATTCCCCTGTGCCATCCGCTGCCGCTGACCGCGGTGCGCGTCACCTTCGCGGTCCACGACGACCGGATCACCGCCACCGCCGAGGTCCGCACCGAGGGGCAAACCGGGGTCGAGATGGAGGCGCTGACGGCGGTGAGCGTGGCGCTGCTCACGGTGTACGACATGCTGAAGGCGATCGACCGCGGCATGCAAATCGGCGGCGTGCAGCTGCGCGAGAAGCACGGCGGGCGGTCGGGCGACTGGGTTCGCGCCTGATGGCAGCGCCCCAGCCCTTTCGCGCCCTGATGGAGCGCCTGGCCGCGACCCCCGCTTGGCCGGCGGTCTATGTCGCGCGCTGGGTGTGGCTCTTCTACACGGAACTCCGCCAAGATCTCGCCTTTGTCCGCGCGGCAGGCATGGCGTACGCGACCGTCATCGCGCTCGTCCCGTCGCTGGTGCTCGTCACCGCGCTGGCCGGCGCGATCGGCGTGCTCGGCACCCATCCCGAGACCACCATCCGCGCGGCCCTCCATCCGCTGTTCGGTCAGGTGCCCACCGCGGGCGCCTTTCTGGTCGACGGCCTGCTGCAGGTCGACCTGCGGTCGCTCTCGGCGATCGCGCTGGTCGGACTGTTGCTCGTGTCGGCGCGGCTGTTTCTCTCGATCGAGCTCGCCTACCACGACATCCTCGGCCAGGAGGTAAAGCGCAGCTGGCCGCACCGCCTGCTCCACTACTACTTCGGGATCACCTTCGTCCCCCTGGCGGTCCTGGTCGCCATCCGGGCCAGCCTGGAGGGCGCCTTCGCGCCGGGCGGCGGGAGCTGGGCCTTCCCGCTGGTCGGGCGCCTGTCGCTGTTCTGTGTGCTGATCGGCGCGCTGAAGCTGCTGCCGTCCACCACCATCCGCTGGGCCGCCGCCGCCGGCGGCGCCAGCGTCTCCTTCGCGCTGATCGAGATCGGTCGCCTGCTCTTCGAGGCCTATGTCCGCATCTTCGGCGCCGAGGACCCCCTGCTCGCCATCTACGGATCCATCGCGCTCTTTCCCGTCTTCCTCCTGTGGGTCTACCTGATCTGGGTGTTTGTGCTGCTCGGGGTCGAGGTCGCCAATGTGATCGAGAACCACAGCACGCTGTCGGAAGCCGAGTTCGAAGCCGACGAGGTGGACCGCTTCCCCACGGTCGAGCTCGCCGTCCAGGTGGCCGCCCTGGTGGGCGCCCAATTCCACAACGGGCGGGGCGCGACCACCCTCGACGACCTCACCGCCGAGATCCGCGTCCCCGCGCGACACCTGCGCCCCGTGATCGCGGCGCTCGAACGCGCCGGCCTGCTCGTCTCGGCGGCCGGCGGCTACCTGCTGACCAAGCCTGCGCAAAACACCCAGGTGGGCGAGGTGGTCGCCCTCTGGTACCGCGAGGCCGCGCCGCGTCTCGAGGTCGGCGACCCGTGTCGGGCCGACTTCATCGCGCGCCTGTCGAGCGAGGAGTCCGTGGCCGACGCCGCACGCCGGTGGAGCCGCCGCCCCCTCCCGCCGGCGGGGGAGCCGTGACCCCGCTGCTGGTTTGCCTGGCCGCCGCCGCCGCCGCGCCGCAGGATGTGGTGCTGCGCGGCGGTCACCTCGTCGGGGTCGGTGTCACCGATGTGGCTATTCGAAACGGCACCATCGCCGAGATTGGCCCCGGCGTGGCCCCCGAGCTGCTCGCGCTGCCCATCCCCGGCCGCTGGATCGTTCCGGCCTTCGTCGACAGCCATGTCCACCTCGCCTACCGCAACACCCCCGAGGCCCTCGGCGACGGCGGGATCGCCGCGGCCGTCGACCTCGCCGCGCCCCTCGGCTGGATCGGCCGCGACCAACCCCCGCTGCGGGTGTTGTGGTCGGGGCCGATGATCACCACCACCGGCGGATACCCGCTGGATGGGTGGGGGCGGGACGGCTACGGCTGGACGGCCGACGATCCGCTCGCCGCGGGCGCCGCCGTCGACCTGCTGGTCGCGGCTGGGGCAGGCGTCATCAAAATGCCGATCACGGGCGGGTCATCACCCGATCCCGTCAGCCAAGAGGCCATCGTCGCCGCCGCGCATGCGCTGGGGAAGAAGGTCGTCGCCCATGCGCTGACCGACGCGGACGCCCGCGCCGCCGCCCGGGCCGGCGCAGACGCCCTCGCCCACACCCCCGTCGCCCCGCTGTCCGACGCGACGGTCCAGGCGTGGGCCGGGCGCGCGGTCATCTCCACCCTCGGCGCCTTCGGCGGCACCCCCGACGCCGTCGACAACCTCC
>Ga0164294_10005873_pt1 | contig 10501 bp, 9 predicted proteins | sample GEODES005metaG_FD_111479 | JGI IMG/M metagenome (GOLD analysis project Ga0164294, IMG submission 111479) | Oligotrophic lake water microbial communities from Sparkling Lake, Wisconsin, USA - GEODES005 metaG | ecosystem: Environmental > Aquatic > Freshwater > Lake | place: USA: Sparkling Lake...
CCATATTAAAAATAGCGTCTTTTGTTGATATTTTTTTCGATTAATTTCTCGAAAGTCTTGTTTAATATAGGTTTATGCGTATTAAGGTGCTATTATAAAATCTAGCATTCAGTCAATCTATTTGCGTTAAAAAAGTAATCAGCCCTTTTCTTAATGAATGTCATTCGGGTTTTTGCCGCACACACAGGCCTCAAACTCATGTATATCATGAGAACAGACAAATTCTATTTCGCTCCTCTTCTTCTCGAAAAGATCATTCAAACGTAGCTGGTTTCTTAATCTTATGGTGGTATTATAATCTACCATTCGTTGAAATAGCTTGATGCCAAATGGGGTTGCTTCAATTGATTTGGAAATAGTAGAATGATGCAAATAGGCGTCGCCACAATGCAATATCCCTCCTGCCGCTGTAGGCACGTAGACACCAGTATGCCCGGCACTATGACCATGCAATGGAATTAATAAAATATCTTGAATAGTTGGTTCAAACATACTCACAGAATTAAATCCATTCCATTTTTCTCCATTCGTAGAGTGCACTCGCCAATTGGGATTATGAGAAAATTGCATCGCTGCATATCCCAACGGTAGCTTTGACTGACCTACAACCACATTATGTTCCTTTTTCATTACATGAACTTTTGCTAAAGGAAAGTCGGCAATTCCACCCGCATGATCAACATGTAAATGCGTAACGATAATATGTTGCACATCCTCCTGCTTAAATCCTAGTTGCTGGATTTGGTACAATGCCGTTTCTTCTATCTTCAGCAATGGTGAAGTCATCTGCTTGAAAACCCACCCCATCTGTCTAGGATTTTGAATATCATTAACGCCTAGTCCTGAATCTATAAGAACTAATCCACCTTTTGTTTCTACTAACAAACAATGACAAATCATCCTTGCTCTTTTAAAAAACGACCCTTCTCCATTGATTAATCGGGCACTTACAGGACAAAGTGTGGCGCAATTGAGATGATGGATTTTATAGGACATATCAAGTAGTTAAGTTTATGTCGTAAAATTAGCGGGTAGACGTAATTTCTATATTAATTTTAAATTATTAAATGGAATGTAATCGTTAATTGTAGAGCCTATACACTAAAAATGAAGGTAACAACATTAATCTTATTCTTTCTTAGAAGCAACAGTAATCGATTTAACACAACAGCATCTAAATAAAATTATTCGTAATTTTAAAGTCTAAACAAATTCAAAGTTAAATGAAAAAACTAATTACCTTAAGTTGCCTACTATTTGTAATATATTGCTTGCAGGCACAACCGACTATTAACCTACAACCGCTTATAACTGGGCTTACTCGACCTGTCATGGTGACCCATGCCAAGGATGCTAGATTGTTTGTGGTGCAAAGAAATGGGGTTGTTCTTGTTTATGATACTGCTGGCACCAAAATTGACACCTTTATGAATATCAGAAATAAGATCACTACTTCATCTGGTGCAGGTGAGGAAAGAGGTTTGTTAAGTATTGCTTTCAGCCCTAATTACGCCAGCAATGGTTATTTCTTTATTTATTATAATGACCTCAACGGTCAGGTTACCATTTCAAGATGGAGCGTTTCTGCTAATCCCAATAGAGCAGATATGGCTTCTGAAAATGTTGTCATAAAAATATTTCACCCCTTCTCTAACCACAATGGCGGTTGCTTGCGTTTCGATCAATTTGGATACTTAGTGGCAGGAACTGGTGATGGTGGAAGTGCTGGTGATCCTGGCAATAGAGCTCAAAATATTGATTCACTTTTAGGAAAAATGTTGCGGTTTGATGTTACCACCTTGCCTTATACTATCCCTCCGGGAAATCAATTTGTGGGCGTGGCAGGCAGAGACGAAATTTGGTCATATGGTATGCGAAACCCATGGCGTTATTCATTTGACAGAAAAAACAACGACTTATATATTGCGGATGTTGGACAAAATATTTGGGAGGAAATCGATTACCAGCCTGCTGATTCTATTGCTGGAAGAAACTATGGATGGAAATGTTGGGAAGGGGATGTGGTGTATAGCACCGCTTGTCCTGGCACTACTTTTCCTGTGCAGACGTATCAACATACAGCCGGCAGATGCAGCGTTAGTGGTGGCGTGGTATACCGTGGTGATAAATATGCGGATATGAATGGTTATTATTTTTATGCAGATTATTGCACCTCCGACTTTTGGGCATTGACCAAGAATAGCGGATCTTGGGCAAACAATCTAGCATTAGCCTTTGGATCAGACGGAATCGTGAGTATTGACGAAGATTATTTTGGTGAAATGTATGCTTGTGGATTATCCTTAGGGGTGGTGTACAAGATGAAGAGCGATAACTGTAATTCTGTTGTCTATGTAGATTCAGCAAAAATAACGACTTCTCAAATTCATGCAGATTGCTTGGTTGATACCCTTTATGCAAATTATATTCCAGGCGTCGTATATCAGTGGAAAAATGCTGGGGTTGCTATCAGTGGAGCTAATTCATGGAAATTAGCGGTTCCGGGCAATAGTGGTGGCGACTTTACTGTTGATGTTATCAATGGCTCTTGTACAACGACGTCTGCTACTTATAAACTTGATATTTGTGAGGGTATAGAAAATTTAAAAAACCACAACATCAAGTTTTACCCTAACCCAGCAAAAGACATCATCTTTGTAGAAAACTTCAACACAAACTCTTTGATCAACACGATTCGAATCATTGATGTAGCAGGCAATACCGTGCTTTCCTTTGCAGGAAACAAAGATAAAAAACAAGGACTTGATGTTTCTAAATTAAACAATGGATTGTATATTCTGCAAGTTTCAGCAGACAATCAGGAGACTTATCAATCTCGATTTGTTATCAATAAATAAAATCTGTTCAGCTATTCTAAACTCCATAAGCATCGCGTTTATGGAGTTTTTTTTGACTGCACTTCCATTTCTTTGTGATGCTTACATCTAGCTTCATAGCGTTTTTGACTTTGTTCGAAGCCAAAAACTAAAGGAGATGACAAAACAATAAGTTTGAATAATTGTCTTAATTTAGCAGAGTCGGATCGCAAAGACTAACTAAAAACTTCATGATGAAATTATTTTATTTTTTTCTTTTCCTTCTCTCCTCACTCACGCTCAGCGCCCAAGAATATTTTAATGTAACACTGAAAGAAAGCAGCAGACAAAACTGCCCTGCATTGCATAGTGGAGCCATTGTTGAGGAAAATAATTTTTGGATTTTTGCAGGAGGAAGAACGAATGGTTTACATGGTTTCACGCCTTCGAGTGCCTTTGGCCCCGCCTATGCCAGCGACTCTTTATGGGTATACGACCCAATAAGTGATCTAAGCTATAAGACAGATTTACGCGTAATGGGTGACACCATCGCTGATGCAATAAGCTCATCAAGCATGCAATACTGGAAGGATAGCAACACCTTGTATATGTTCGGAGGCTATGGCTTTAGCCATCGTGAAAACACCTATATTACCTTCCCAACAATCACTGCCATAAGCCTCACCTGTGCCATAGATGCGGCCATTAATAACCATTCTGTGGCGCCATGTATTCGTCAATACACCGATTCTTTTATTCGTGTAACGGGTGCTAATGTGATAAAATTTGACTCCTTGTATTATCTGGTTTTTGGACACATTTTTGAAGGACAGTACCAGCCCAATGTCGACACTAATTATTTTCGGCAGACCTATACTAATGAGATACGTCGATTTACCCTATTTGATGATGGGTTATCATTAAGATTAGAAAATAAAAATAGTTTTTATGACTCTTTAGAATTTCACAGAAGAGACTATAACCTAATGCCCCAAAGGTTTACTGATGGTAGTTACGGAGCAACGGCATTCAGTGGTGTTTTTCAATATAATAATAATTTGCCTTACCAAAATTTTATTGATATCAAAAACCACAACCCAATTATTAATACAACATTCGAACAGAAACTAAGTGCTTATCATAGCGCAAAACTGCCTGTGTATGACAGCATCAACGGAACAATGCATAGTGTGTTTTTTGGAGGTCATGCTTTGTATTTTTATGATTCGACAGCCGATGTTATTGCCATGGATACCAACGTTCCCTTTGTAAACACCATTAGTCGGGTAAGTAGATACAATGATGGCACTAGCGTTGAATATCGAATGAAGGATAAATTACCTTTACTCATGGGGACGAATGCCGAGTTTATTCCCTTAGATTCTGTTTCGTTTTTACCTTATTCTATCTTAAATCTCAACCAGATTCACCATAAGCAATGTGTGGGATTTATTGTTAGTGGAATGGTTTCTTTACGTCCGAACATTAGCACAGGTAATACCTTTTCTCGAAGTTATGCCAATAGAAAAGTATATGAAGTATGGATAGATAAAGATTCTTCGAACAATACTGATGTTCAGTTATTAAACGAACCCTATAAAATTCAAATTTATCCGAATCCCGCAGACGATTACCTTTCTCTAAAAATAGAAAATCAAAAAGATCAATCGATTGATATTTGGTTGATAAATATGAATGGCGAAATTCTTTATGCCAATAGTGTCAACCATATGAACGAGTATTTTAGAATTAATACGCGGAATTATCCTGCGGGAGAATACGTTTTAAAAACGAAATCGGGATATTATGGTGCGTATCAAAAGGTGATGGTCGCTCACTAAGTGTTTATGCTTTCTTAAAATCAAGACTAATCGAATTGACGCAATATCTATATCCTTTGGGGAGGGGTCCATCATTAAAAACATGTCCAAGATGTCCACCACAATTGGCACAGGTGATTTCAACCCGAATCATTCCATGCGATTCGTCTTTGATATAATTTATTTTTTCTTTCTCTATTGGTTCCGAAAAGGCAGGCCAACCGCAATGTCCGTCAAACTTCCCCTCTGAAGAAAACAACGCTGTGCCACATCCTGCACAAGTATACATTCCGTTTTCATAATGCGCATCGTATATCCCAGTAAATGGTCGTTCTGTTCCCTTTTCTCGCAATACATGGTACTGCTCACTAGTAAGTTTATCGCGCCATTCCTCTTCGGTAAGTGGTAGCATATTGAAAAAATTTTAGATTTATTTTAAGCCAGTTGACCGTACATCTCTAGCTTTTGTTGCTTCACTCGCTCATCCGCCAAGTATTCATCATAGGTCATCATCTTATCGATACATCCATTTGGCGTAATCTCAATAATTCGATTAGCAATTGTTTGTAGAAATTCGTGGTCATGTGAAGCGAAAATAATATTGCCTGGATAGTCTTTGAGTGAATTATTTAGTGCTGTGATGCTTTCCAAATCGAGGTGATTAGTAGGGTCGTCTAATAGTAATAAATTTCCCTCGTGTAACATCATTCGCGATAGCATACAACGAACCTTTTCTCCTCCACTCAACACATTACATTTTTTCAAGACCTCTTCTCCACTAAAAAGCATTTTACCTAAAAAGCCTCTGATAAATTGTTCTTCTTTTTCATTCGGAGAGTATTGACGCAGCCAATCTACTAAATTCATATCTGCCGCCTCAAAATAGGATGAATTGTCATAAGGGATATAGGAGGTCTTGATGGTAATCCCCCATTTGTATTCGCCATTAACAGGTTCTCTGTTACCATTTAAGATTTCAAACAAAGCTGAAATTGACAGCGTATCCCTGCTAATAATGGCAATTTTATCTCCTTTATTGGCCTGAAAAGTTATATCCTTAAACAAATATTCGCCATCGCTATTTTTGGCGGACAATTTTTCTACCTCAAGCACTTGGTTGCCTGCATCACGTTCTGACTTAAAGATGATACCCGGATATCTTCTTGAAGAGGGTGTGATGGTTTCGAAATCGAGTTTTTCTAATGCCTTTTTACGACTGGTAGCTTGCTTACTTTTCGATGCATTAGCGCTGAAACGAGCAATAAAATCAAGTAATTCAGCCTTCTTATCTTCATTCTTTTTATTCTTTTGTTGTTTTTGTCTCAACAACATTTGACTAGTCTCATACCAAAAAGTATAGTTCCCCGTGAAAATATTTATTTTGCTGAAATCGATATCCACCATATGCGTACAAACCATATCTAAGAAGTGACGATCGTGCGATACAACAATGGCAATGTTTTGGAAGTCTGCTAAAAAGTTTTCTAACCAAGCAATTGTTTCAATATCCAAACCGTTGGTAGGCTCATCCATCATTAAAATATCTGGGTTGCCAAACAAGGCTTGGGCCAATAATACACGCACCTTTTCAGATGAGGTAAGATCTGTCATTTGCTTATAATGCAAATCTTCTTTGATACCCAAATTGCTGAGGAGCTCGGCGGCATCGCTTTCTGCGGTCCATCCATTCATTTCACTAAACTGAGCTTCTAAGTCACCCACCTTTATTCCATCTTCATCATTAAAATCAGGCTTTGCGTAAATCGCATCTTTTTCTTGGATAATATCCCATAGCATTTTGTTGCCCATCATCACGGTGTTCAATACACTTACCTCATCAAATTCAAAATGATTTTGCTTTAACACCGACATACGTAACCCTGGAGAAATTTCTACCTTTCCAGTATTTGACTCAATTTCGCCAGATAATATTTTTAAAAAAGTAGTTTTGCCGGCTCCATTGGCGCCAATAATTCCATAGCAATTTCCCTTATTAAATTTTAAATTAACATCATCGAAAAGTATTCTTTTTCCGTATCTAAGACTAACGTTTGAAACTGATAACATGTATTTATTTATTTTTGATCTATCTGATTTAAAGTGATACAAAGTTACGATAGAAACGATTCATTAGCTTGGTTTTTTTCACTAGAAATTGAATTTATTCTCATTGTCGAATCTTAGCTACTTTTTTTGGTTAGATTTGTGTCAAATACCTCAATGATGAAAAAACTATTTGCGTCAATTGCCTTGCTTATATTGCTTGGCACTTTTTTTTCTTTTTTTATCACCTCATGTAGAGACAATGCTTGCAAAAACACGCCATGTCCTGCTGGAAAACAATGCTACCAAGGCGAATGTTATTGTCAGAATGGTAAAGAGGGGGAGGCTTGTGACATCTATAGTGCTGACAGATTTATTAGCTCCTATGACGTTTATGAAACCGCACTCACGGGAAGTACCCCAAGCCCTTTCTATACGACAACTATCGAATATGGCAGCAGACAGGATTTGTTGAGCATTACCAATTTTTCGAACACCGGTATCATCATCACTGCAAGTATTTCTACTAGCACGGTTACTGGCAAAGGCACCCATATCACCATCAATGATGTGCAAGGCGGGTTAGAAGTTACAGGCGAAGGCGACTATAATGAAAGCACCAATCGAATTACTTGGAATGGCACCATTAAACAAGGCTTTGATAGCCGTAACGCAACCATTTCTTTCAATAAAAGATAAGTCTGTTATTTGTCTTTTTGAAGCATTGCTTCTGGATTTTTAAGAAAATCTTCTTTGCATGCTGTAGCACAAAAGCCGTACATATTTCCTTTATATAGGGTAGTATCAGCAATATGACCGTCCTGTAATGTCATCCCGCATGAATGATCTTTATTATCAGCTAACATGGTCACTTTTATTTCATTTGTTGACGGTGCTTGGGCGGCAGGTTCGTGTGTGGATGACGTAAATTTACAAGCGCCAAACAAGAGAGTTGCCAGTAGCAAAAAAAATAATTTTTTCATTTCATTAAAATTTACAACAAAGATAACTCAATTTTACAGGATGGAATTATTTAGAACTATTGTCACCCCTAATTCTTTAAAAGAAAAAATAAATTATAGCAGCAAGATTTTATGCTTAGGCTCCTGTTTTACACAAAGCATTGGCAATTACTTCCAATCTAATAAATTTGATATAGACATCAATCCTTTTGGCATACAATACAACCCGCTTTCTATCGCCTCATCGCTGACGAAAATCATAGAGAACAAGCAATATGAGAAGCGTGATTTATTTTTTAATCTAGAAAGATGGCATAGTTTCGATCACCACAGCAGTTTTTCAGATGCTACGGTAGAGCACTGTCTCAAAAATATGAATAGACGCGTTTTTCAGGCACATCAAAACCTATCAAGCTTAACACATCTCGTACTCACATTTGGCACTAATTTCTATTTCTTACACAAACGCGATCGTAAAATGGTGAGTAATTGCCATAAAGTTTCGAGTAAGGAATTTGAACGAATAGAATTGTCGGTAGAAGCAATTTCAAAAGAAATAAATGAGGTTATCCATAAAATAAAAGCAATAAACCCAAGCATTAGCATAATATATACCATCAGTCCAATTCGCTATATTCAGCAAGGATTTGTTGAAAATACAATAAGCAAAGGCAAACTTTTTTCAGCCTTATCAGATCTTCTTCAAATCGATTCTAATGCATATTATTTTCCTGCTTATGAAATTATGATGGACGACCTTCGCGATTATCGATTTTATAAAGAGGATATGATTCACCCTAGCGACGAAGCGATACGATATATTTGGCAAAATGTGGTTAGTTCGATGATTGCGCCTAACGCGCTCCCTTTGATGAAAGAAATTCATGCGATTAACCTTGAATTGAATCATCGACCCTATCAACCAGAAAGCGACACGCATCAAGCATTCTTAAAGAAGTTGGAAAATAAAATAAAAACCATCACCGAACGGCATCCATATCTCAATTATGAACATGAGTTAAAACAATTGGTTGGCAATTAGGCATGAATTGCGATGGCGCTAATTTCTGTCAAATTGTCCCATAATCACGGTTGGCAAATAATTTGATAACAAATGAATATGAATTTTTTGAATAGAAAAAATAAACAAAAGAATATGAGCGAGGAACTAAACAACAATACAGAACAAGAAGCGTTAGCAACTGATAAAAACACCGAAGACAATGCTTCGGAGAATAATTTAGAAGTGCAAATCGGGTCGTTACAAAAACAGGTTGAAGAACAAAAAGACAAGTTTTTAAGATTGTATGCTGATTTTGACAATTACAAAAAGAGAACTGCCAAAGAAAGAAGCGAGTTAATATTAACCGCAGGAAAGGACATAATGACTGCCATGTTGCCTGTATCTGACGACATGGACAGAGCGATTAAATATATGAACGAATCTGAAGATTTAACCACGATCAAAGAAGGATTAAACTTGGTTTATGCAAAGTTTAGAAACACCTTAGAGCAAAATGGGCTGAAATCGATTCCTTCTATTGGTGAAATATTTGATGTAGAAAAACATGAGGCAATCACTGAAATTCCTGCTCCGAATGACGAGATGAAAGGGAAGGTTGTAGATGAAGTTGAAAAAGGATATTATCTCAATGGAAAGTTGATCAGGTATGCAAAAGTAGTGGTAGGTAAATAAAATAATGACGAAAGGCTTCCAACAAATTAAGCCTCAATTCTTAAAACAACAATGGCAAAAAAAGATTATTACGAAATATTGGGGGTTGAAAAAAATGCCTCTGCAGAAGAGATTAAGAAAGCATATCGCAAAACAGCTTTAAAGTTTCATCCCGATAGAAATCCCGACGACAATACGGCGGAAGAGAGATTTAAAGAAGCTGCCGAGGCGTATGAAGTGCTAAGCAATACAGACAAAAAAGCCAAGTACGATCGATTTGGTCATCAAGCCTTCGATGGACAAGGTGGTTTTGGTGGCGGTGGTTTCTCAAATATGGATGATATATTTTCAAATTTTGGAGATATTTTCGGGAACCAAGGGGGTGGTTTCGATCCCTTCGAATCGTTCTTTGGCGGGGGAAGAGGAAGAAGCGGTGGCGGACGCAGTCGAGGAATTCGTGGTTCAAACCTTCGCATAAAAGTTACCCTATCGCTGAAAGATATCGCCAATGGTGTAAAAAAAACAGTAAAGGTAAAAAAGAATGTTCCCTGCCAAACTTGTGATGGGCTTGGTGCGAAGGACAGCTCAGCTTTTCACACTTGTAATACCTGTGGCGGCTCAGGAGCCGTTCGAAAGGTAACCAATACTTTTTTAGGGCAAATGCAAACTACTGCCACTTGTCCCACTTGTAATGGTGAAGGACAAACCATATCGTCGAAATGTGCCTCTTGCAATGGGAATGGCTCGGTATATGGGGAGGAGACGATTGTTATTGACATTCCTGCTGGCGTCGTAGAAGGCATGCAATTAAGCATGAATGGCAGAGGCAATGCTGGTCAGCGAGGAGGTTCGGCAGGTGATTTAATCATTGCAATAGAAGAAGAAAAAGACCCAGATTTGGTGCGAGACGAAAACAATGTGGTCTACCCCTTATTTATATCATTCGCCGATGCAGCTTTGGGTACAAGTATTGAGGTTCCTACCATTGATGGCAAGGCAAAAATTAAAATACCAGCAGGAACACAACCTGGTAAAGTGCTGAGACTGCAAGGCAAAGGATTACCAACTGTTAACTCTTATCATCGAGGCGATCAGCTCGTATACATAAATGTTTGGATACCTAAACATACTTCTGAGGAGGAAAAGAAAATACTTGAAAAACTAAATGGCTCTATCAATTTCAAA
>Ga0164294_10005874_pt1 | contig 10500 bp, 9 predicted proteins | sample GEODES005metaG_FD_111479 | JGI IMG/M metagenome (GOLD analysis project Ga0164294, IMG submission 111479) | Oligotrophic lake water microbial communities from Sparkling Lake, Wisconsin, USA - GEODES005 metaG | ecosystem: Environmental > Aquatic > Freshwater > Lake | place: USA: Sparkling Lake...
CGACGGGGAGACGAGAGGGCCGGCCGAACGGGCAGGCCGGGGGCGGGAGGGGTGGAGCAGAACCCCAACTCTCCCATCGCCCTACGTGCCGCCATCCAGCTTTAATTGCCGGGTAGCGATAGGGCAGGCGGATACCGAAGTTGATCGATCTGCGGGCGGCAGCGAGACTTACTGGTCATTCAGCGTGGAGCCTGCGAAGCGTGATCCAGCGGTCGACTGGCCTTACGCGGTTCGGAGCCACGCAAGTCACCCGCATTCACCCTCGTGTGCCGGAGGCCAAACTGTGAAATTCTTGTTTGCCGCAGTGTGCGTGGTTGTCGGCTGGTCCGGTGTGTGCCTGTCCCAGTCACCTCCGGAGAGGGGCCTTTATGAGAAGCTCACGCAGGGCGACGTCGAGGCACTTGAAACGATTCTGAAAACGCCGGATGAATACTCCGCCGTCATCTTGTTCCTCGGTGCGGGCGTTGCATTTGCGGAGAAAAAACTCGAAGACAGCGGGTTTCTCTTTTATGCAGGTCAACTCCGGGCCCGCTTCGACCAAAAGTGCTTTGCAGCCAAGGAAACGGGAGCCGATAGTCCCTTTGTGCTGTACGCCGCACTTTCGCACGACCTCGGCAGCGTCATCAATCCAGCGGTGATGGCCGAACCCGAAACGTTCTCGAAGGTCATCGAGCGAGTCGGGAAATGGAATCCAAAGGCCCCGCAGGAATACAACCCTGGCTACGAATTCAAGGAAAGACTGGCCGAGAAGGACGCTGAGGAAGCAGCCAGACAAAACCGTACCGAATTCCTGAGCCGCATGGGCGATCTCTCCAAACTCCTGAACGACGCCGAGTATTTTGAGGCATTTCAAGTCTTGCAGGCGTACAACCTGGCCCCGGATGATAAACGTCCTACAGATCTGGAAAACGAGAAGGCCATGGGCACGATGAGACAAATCGAGAAGGACAAGGGACTGAAAGGTGTTTTCAGCGAGTAGGGTTGTTGCTGGCGAACCAATTGCCCGGGCAGACGATGGGGCGAGAGGTCACTTTGAGTCTCGACCCTCGTCCGCTACTGCCGATGCTGATCGCAGTCATTACGCCATCAACGCCCCCAGCCACTCCCTCTCCGCCCCCAACGCCTCCGTTCTGTTCTTGAACGGCCCCAAGACAGGCCCATCAACAGGCCCCATGTCCGCCCACCAGAAACCGTCCCTATCTGGCTCAACGTGGCTCGCCCGGGTGATTTGCAACTTCCCGATCTCACGCAGGTCCAGTGCCTCGTCGTAGATACATCGAACGTCACCCCCAGCATCGACGACCAACTCCATCTCAGTGGTCATACGGCACCTCCCACATTCCCACGCCTGAGAATATTCCTGCGGGGCCGATCCACGAGCATTTCTCCGACGCTGGCCTGAATCTGCTCGAAGTCCCGGGCCACCATCTGCCGGAGCCTGACTGAATCCCTGAGTTGCTGCGGCTCGATCCCTGTGATGACCTGCTGGGCTTCTTCCACCAGCGTGTCAAGTTCCGGGCTGCTCCTGATGTTGAGCCGCCGGAACCGCTCGAAGAACTGCCGGAGGTTCTCGACGGCTGAGTCACGGAAGACCTTGGGTTGGCCGTCGTGTAGGCCCGTGAGCCTTTCCGCGAGATGAGCCGTAAGCCGCTGGAGTTCCGTGGCGAAGGCTTGTTCAGCGAGTTCGACGGCATTCTCGAACCGTTCACGCACCCGGGCCTGCTCCTGTTGGTAGACCTCCGGGTGCAGACTCACGAGGTACGCAGGTGGCTCGATGGCTGGATACGTGACCTCCAGATCGAACAGGCCGTCGAGCGTGCTGGGGTAGTCGCTGGCATTGAAGAGCGTGCCAAGTCGTCGCTCTGCTTCTGACTTGATGGTGTCGTACTGGCTGGCGAGTTCCCGGGCGGCTGATTGAAGCTCCTGCCGGTACTGGGCCATGCGTGCATCGAAGGCTGGGAGTTTGGCTTGAGGGAGAAGCCTTAGGCCAGCCTCAGGGAATGGCAGCGTTTCAGCCCGCCAGTAGCCAGACGCCTCACTGCGGACCCGGGCGACGTTCCTGTAGGCGGCGTTCTTGGTGTCGAAGATGAGCTTGCTGGCCGAGAGGAGTTCCCGGTCAGCATGGAACGCTCGGGCTGCCGTTGTGCGTTGCTCTGGGGCGAGGGTCTTTCTCACTCCCAACCACGTGAAGGCAAGCCTGACGGCGGCCATGGTGGTGCGGAGTCTCTGGGCGGAATTGGGAGAGGTCTGGTTAACGGGCGTGTTGTTGGGTTGGGTTGTGGATCGAGGGGGTTGGTTCTGGCTGGTTGTGGGGTCGGTAGTGGTGAGTGGGGGCATTTGTGTTTCCTGAAAGTGCGTATGTGTTGAAAAGCCATTCCCTTTTTCGCGAATGACCTGCAGCACGGCGTATGCCGATGGCGGTGCAGCGATTTCCCGACTTTTGCGAGGCTCCTTCCGACCTTTTTGCGGCGATAACGCGGCGTTTTCGCGACACGAGTGGGTTTTTTTGGGGCTCCACGTCCGGTTTTTCCGGTAATTCCGCTTTTACAAGCAGAGATAGCAGAGATATGTTTCACCCCTGTCGCGACCGCCCCGCCTCAGCCATTCTTGGAGGACTTCCCGTGCGCCTGTCGTTCCAGCGGTTTGCCAAGGCCGCATTCGCCTCTGTTGCCCGCCGAAAGGCACGGGGATCGAAGAGCAGGCTTCCTCAGAGGATGCCTCTGGCGGCGCAGTTGCTTGAACCGCGACTTGCGCTTGCGGCCGACGACAGCTTTATGCAGTTCGTGACGGTCGGCGATGCTGGCAACGCAGCAGACACAGATCCCGCTGGCTTCGGTGCAGTGGCCAACGAGTACCGAATCGGCAAGTACGAGGTCACGATCGGGCAGTACACGAAGTTTCTGAACGCGGTCGCGAAAACCGACACGTACGACTTGTACAACACATCCATGGGCACCGACCTCAACATCGCCGGCATCTCGCGGTCGGGCTCCCCCGGGTCGTACACGTATGCGGTGATGAATAACGGCGGCGACAGCTCCAACCGGCCGATTACCTACGTCAGTTGGTTTGATGCAGCCCGGTTCGCCAACTGGATACACAACGGCCAGCTGGCGGGATTGCAGAACGCGACCACGACCGAAGATGGTGCCTATACGCTCAATGGCGTAACGAGCGGCACGGCCCCTGCCAAGAATGCGGGCGCGAGGTTCTACATCCCGACTGAAAACGAGTGGTACAAGGCGGCGTACTACAAGGGCGGAAGCACGAACGCGGGCTACTGGGACTACGCCACGAGGAGTGATTCAGCCCCGGGCAACACAATCGGCAGCGGCGCTAATCAGGCGAACTACCAAACCTACGAGGGGGTTTTAGCCGTAACGCAGTCGGCAAGGTTTTCGTCTGGGCAAAACTATCTCACCAACGTGGGGGCGTTCACAAACAGTGCGAGTTTTTACGGCACGTTCGACCAGTCTGGCAACGTATATGAGTGGTACGACTTCATGGGTGCTGCCGGCTCGTCTCGCGGGCTGCGGGGCGGCGGTTGGTCCGACGACGACTTGTTCAATCCGTTCTACTCGTCGTCCTCCAGCAGCTACTCGCCCGTCCCGTCGAGCGAGAACGACGGCGTCGGTTTTCGTCTCGCAAGTCCGGTCGGGCAGGAGGAGTTGGCAATTAACAGTGTCGTGCCGAGTGCGACCGGGGGCGTCGACGTCACGGTCAGCACTGTGACTCAGACAGCAAAACTAACCGCAGCGACACCGATCGCGTTGTTTTGGGCCGGAGGTCCACGGTTCGACAACCGTAGCGGCGGAGCCTTCTATCAAACGGTGCTCCCCAAGGGGTTTTCCGGCTCGCGGCGTATTCACGTTTCGGCAAACGAGTTCGCGAGCGATCCTCGGCTAGGCTTCGCCGGCAGTGGCGGTAGTTGGGACACCCATTTGTTGGTGAAAGTGAATCCCTTGGTGAACGATGACAATGTCAAAGCCATGGCGCTGAAGCGTATTGTTCTCGGCAAAGACTTCAAGGCGACTGAGGATGGCGTTTCCGTTGATTCGTCGTTGCTGGAAAAAGTCCGCCAGTTGACAAGTCGGCTCATCGGCCGAAACTTGGTGACTTCAGACATCACGCTCAACGAGGCCATCCGCTCACCCCAACGCGCCCATAGATGGAGCACCGCGAGGCTGATACTCACGTCCCCCGCTTCGGGCAGTGCGGCGATTCTGCGTCGACTTCAAGCCCTTCCGGGCGGACGCGATGCCGACGGGAACCCTTGGTATGACAAGGATTGGGAAAAGGGACTCTCGCGGACTAAGGCTGGTGCTTTGACCACCGTTGCCGTCAAGACGTTGTGGGCGAAAGTCCAGGCGAATGCAAGATCCTTGGTCTCGGATCGATCAAATCCAACGGCGGATGCCGCCGAGGGCTATGCACCGAACGATGTTCTCAAGCGCTATCTCCCCAATATCGCACGGGGGGTATCGAACCATGTCAGTGGGAAGGCCATCGATATTTCGATACCGTGGCGAAAGGGAGCCGAGATGTATTCCGGCGTCGTGTCGACCGGTGAGACAAGTGATAAAGTAGCGAGTCAGATCGTCGCAGGTTTTGGTCTGAAGCGGCCAGTGCGTTTGGAGAGATGGCATTTCGAGTTGGCGTGATGCGAGAGGGATTGTTTCGTCGAGAAGTGTCGACGGAAGACCGCCGGCTCCGGTGGAACAGAAGCGAAGCAGCGCGGCAATGGCGCTGTTGCGAAACACTTCAGCGGCTTTTTCTGCCCGGCAGGTCGCATTGCAAAATCCCGCTGTCGAAATTCTCCGAGCCGGTTCTGGAGCCATCTGACCGGTTCCTGAACGTCCCTGAGCATCCTCGACGTGTTCCGTGGCTAGCGAGCAGGCACCTAAAGGCCCGGTTTCGGTCGGGGTGTCGTCCGGCCAGCGGGTGATCGAGCCGGAGCCGAACCTCTAACGGGCCGTGTGCCGCCGCCCGGAAACATCGACATCGCTACTACGGCATCTTCGCACCGAGCCACCCCTCTGACGGTCTGTCCCGGCGGCCGCCATCGGCAACGTCGGCAAGCGGAGCGAACTCATACGGGTGAAACAGTGGTCCGCGGAAAACTCCAGTCGATCAGCTCCGTCACCGAACCGACTTCCATGAATATTCAATTCACCCCCGGCTCCCGCACGACCCTCCGCACCCGGCCGCCAAGACTGCTGGCAGACCGCTGGCGGCACGGGCTGGAAAAGTCCTTGGCTGGTGACGCTTTTGGAGGCCTACGGCGGGCGATTGGCCATCGAGGCGACCGTGGAGCCGCATGTTACCGTGAGCCGGAATCAGAGGTCGAAAATCCCGGACGGACGACGACTGACAGGGCGGCGGTCTTCTATCGGGCAGAGAAATGGGGCCGCGAGGAGTACCCCATAGGTAGATAGAAGCAGCAAGACGAAGAGAAGAAAGAACTATAGATAGATAGTACCGGTTCAGCATTGGTGTCGATGGAGGTCGGCATACGTGCTGAACTGGGGTCGGCAGGAATGCGGATGTTGGTGCCCGGCTGCTGGTGTTGAGAGACGCTGCCGCGAGGGTGATGAGTGGTCGTACGGGGGGGCATGTGGGGGGAGGTCGATTCATCCCCGGCCCCTGTCCACTACCTCGATCTGCCGCCGATTCGTCTCCGCCCGGTGCCAGTTCGTGCGCGCAGGCTCGCCATTTCGTGCGCGCCATTCCCGTTTGGTGCGCGCCGGTGTCGATTCGTGCGCGCCAGTGTCGATTCGGCCTTTTTTTACGTCCAATTGCTTGCAAACGGGGGCGGGGGGGCGGAATATAAACTGCTGCCCTCGAAAACACCTTCCGTTCCTTCTCGCTCTCAATGACTCATGGAGAACCTGCGATGAATGCTCGTCGCTTTCCCCGCCTTGCCACGTTCGCGTGGGCGTGTGCATTGGTGGCCGGGTTGGCCCCATCGGCATCCGCGGAAATCGTCTACACGATGACCAATGCTTCCGACCTTCAAAACGACTGGGCGCTGGCCGGCACGATCACGCTCTCAGGAACTGGAACCGATCTCGGGTCAGCAGCCATTACTGGCTGGGCGTATACAGTCACCAAAGGACCAGATTCGTACACGTATTCCTCAAATGACTCGAACGCTTTTGTAGGCGCGTTCGGGCTGCTTGCCACGCCCACACAGTTGATCGTGCCGTATCAATTTGTTGATGATGATCAGAACTACCTTGAGCTCAATGTACAGGGCGGGTCGGGCGGACTGGGTTGGGCTACCGCTGGCGGCCCTCCCTCTCGGTACTACGCCAACGATTTCACGGGCGGCGGTCCCCGCCTGACGTTTTGGCAACAACAACGGCGACCAGACAACGTTAACTTCCCCTTGACCACGACCGACGGGTGGGTGATCGGATCTGTTGCCGGTCCGCCCTCCGCCGTCCCCGAGATCGACCCGAATAGCCTTGGAAGTGTTCTGGCCCTCGTGCTGGGGTCGCTGGGGTTGCTTGAGCGTCGTCGGCTGAAAGCGGCCTGAGCGGCAACGCTTCACACGGTCAGAGATTCACAGTCACGTTCACAACCGGGCTGGGCATCGCAAAGGTGCCCGGCCCGTTGTCTTTCAACGCCCGCACGAGACGCCGCTCAATTCACTCCCGGCTCCCTCACCACCCGCCTGCCCCGACCACCACTCATCCCTTCCGGCCGCGAATACACGCCCGCCCGATCCGCTGACAGACACCGACCCGAGGCCCACTGGCGCAACCCTTCGATCTTGTCGCCCGCAGTCACAGCCACGGGGACGACATTCTGCGCGGCTTGAACGAGCGGCACGTCCAACAAAGACGCGAGCCTGCAGCACGACTTGATCTCGGCCCCGGTCCAGTTGGTGTCATCCGGCCGGGCCTGCTTCGCGTCCAGACCATAGTGCCGCGTGTAGATGCCCCAGATATTGGCTCGCGGCGATGGGGGTGACGAAATCGCCCCCATTCAGTCGATGGCCCACCTCCGCAATCATGCCGAACCAGTTCAGCACCCACGCCGATGTACCTCGGCACCAGTGCGGAACCGGTACAATCTCCTCTATATCTCCTATAGAAGTCTCGTTTAAGAGATAGGCACCCATGCTTCACGATCCCCAATAGCTAAGAAAAAGCGGCACAGGTTTCCCCGTGCCGCCTCGTCTCCGCTCAGCCCTGCCACTTCGAACAGGCCTCACGGAACGGGCACCCGGCGCACGCCATGGCCGACGGTGCCGGATAGAACACCCCCGCTTCGCTCCGCCAGTAGCACGTGGAAGCGAAGCATTTGGCGCTGTGTTTATGTGGCGTCGTCAGGGCGGTATGATCGGCGAAACAACGCCATTCCCGCCGTGCCCATCAACCCCGGTATCTCCATGAAACTGGTTTTTGCAGTACTCGCTGCATGCTTGATCACAACGATTGCCCGCGGCGAGATTGGAGTCATTTCACCTCCTGCAGCCAAGCAACTCATTGATTCAACGGAGCCCGACAAAAAGCCAATCGTGCTGGACACTCGCGGGGGCTACAAGGACTACTTCCGCGGCCACCTACCGACTGCACACCACATCAACTTCGACACGTTGCGAGGGACTGACCATGGCGTCCCCGTGCAGTATCTGCCGGATGACCTGACGAGAGCTCTCCTTGTTCGGGCTGGTATCGACCGCAACAGGACGCATCTGATCTACGCGACGGGTGATGTGCTTCCCAATGACGAGATTCTGAGCGCCAGCATGGTCGCGTATGTACTGGAGAAGTTCGGTGTGCAGGACATACGAATCGTCGATGGTGGCCTGCCCGGCTGGAAGAAGTCAGGATTCCCAGTGACGCAGGAATACTTCGGAAACCCGAGCGGGCAACTGCCAGAGCAGGGCAACGCCAACATCGCCATCAGCATCGACGAACTACTGTCCCGCAGAGACAAGCCCGGTGTAATCCTTGTGGATGCCCGGCCGCACAACGAGTATCTGGGGGACGATGAAATCTGGCTTCGCAAGGGACACATCCCCGGCGCGGTAAGTTTCCACTGGGCAAGGCTGATGGAGAAGGACAACACCCACCAGTTTCGGCCCCTTGCAGAAACCAAGGCCGAACTCGCATTGGCTGGTCTAACGCCAGACAAGGAGATTCTTGTGTACTGCGGCACTTCGCGTGAGGGGAGCCTGCTGCGGTTCTATCTCAAGCATTTCGCCAAGTGCCCCAATGTCCGCCTCTACGAAGGTTCGTGGAAAGAGTATGTGTCGTTGAAGCAGCATCCAGTGGAAACGAAAGAAAACAAGGGATCTTGAGGCCGATTCCGTGCTGACGACGCTCTTGTTTGTGGCGGTCTGCTTCGTCGCGTTCACCAACGGTGCCAACGCGAATTTCAAGGGCGTGGCATCGCTGTACGGCAGTGGGACGACGACGCTGCGCCGTGCGTTGATCTGGGGAACGGTGACGACCTTTGCCGGTTCTGTCGCGGCCGTGTTTCTGGCACAGGGACTACTCAAGAAATTCAGCGGGCGTGGAATCGTTCCTGACTCGGTCGTCGCCTCGCCAGAGTTCGTCAGCGCCGTGGCCATGGGGGCAGCACTTACGAGCTTTGTGGCCACACGATTCGGCTTCCCTGTCTCCACGACACACGCACTGGTAGGGGCCTTGCTTGGCGCGGGCTTGGCTGGCAGCGGTGCCGATGTGCAGTTTGCTGCGCTCGGAAAGAGCTTCATTTTCCCACTGTTGTTCAGCCCGGCGGTAGCAGTCGTCTTGGGGGCCGTGACATATGTGACCTTGAGAGCCCTGCGGCTAGCGCCAGACAACCGGACGCCCACACTCGACGCCATGCACTACTTGAGCACCGGGGCGGCAAGCTTCGCCCGCGGACTGAATGACACTCCAAAGATGGCCGCCCTACTCATGGCTTCTCCGGCACTGGGCACAAGCTGGGGCTATCTGGCCATCGCTTTGATGATCGTGGTGGGAGGCCTGTTGGACGCGGATCGTGTTGCGGAAACACTTGGCAAAAAGGTGACGTCGATGAATCCCGGTCAGGGATTTGCCGCCAGCCTTGTGACGGCCGCGCTTGTGACAACCGCCAGTCTCCACAGCCTTCCCGTGAGCACGACACACGTGAGTGTTGGGTCGTTACTCGGCATCGGGGTAACCACTCGGCAGACGAAGTGGCATAAAGTCGGTGAGATATTGCTTGCATGGGTCACTACGGTCCCCTGTGCCGCGATCCTTGCCCTACTCGCATTCATCCTCGTCCAGCTCTTACGGCGTTCGGCTAGTGGGTAGCGTGGAGCTCGGCCGTGAGCAGGGCGTGGGGTGGCTAGTGATCGAGAGGGAGCCACTCCGGGAAACCGGGCCGCTCTTTTTTTGCTGTTGGTCTCCATGGAAAAGGGGAAAGGGACAGGGAACACGCCCGGCAGCCAGAGGGGCTGACGGGAGAACGAGAAGGCCGCCCGCATGTGGACACAGCAGGGCGACGGAACGAGATCGGCTACAGTGGCCAATACCAACGAGGTACTGGGACACCGATGCCGTCAAATATCGAGATCAAGGCGCGGCTGGCCGACCTACCGCGAACGCGTGGTTTGGTGGCGGCGACCAGCGACACGTCACCACAGACTCACCGACAGCGGGACACGTTTTTCAGGTGCACGACTGGCCGCCTCAAGCTCCGCGAGATCGGAGTAGGGCAAGCGGAGCTGATCTTCTACTCACGGCCCGATGTCGCTGGCGTTAAGCAATCAGACTATGAAGTCACCTCAGTGGCCGACCCCGAGTTACTTCGAGTCGTGCTGTCTCGGGCGCTGGGCGTGATGCAGATCGTGGAGAAGACGCGGGTGCTTTATCTCGTCGGCCAGACCCGTGTGCATCTCGACTCGGTTGATGGTTTGGGCGACTTCCTCGAACTGGAAGTAGTGCTGCGTCCCGGGCAGAATTCGGCAGAGGGACAGGCTATCGCTGCTGATCTGATGCAGCGGCTCGGGATTCGCGATACCGATCTATGTTCGACTGCGTACGCCGACATGCTCAGCGCCGCGCAAGTTGAGACGCCAGCCCCTTCCTCTCCGCCCCCAACGCCTCCGTCCGGTTCTTGAAGGGCCCCAAAACCGGTCCATCAACAGGCCCCATGTCAGCCCACCAGAAACCGTCGTGGGCGGCGGCGAGTCGAGCCCTTCGGCTGGTGCGGACGGGGGGCAGGGGGCCAGTCAGAGTGCGACGCGAAATGCGCATCCAGCGCGACGCGAAATGCGACTCCGCAGGCGTCCGCATACGGCAGCACGGAGCCGCATAAAACGACAGAACCCGCTGCCACCATTCAGGTTGTAGCGGGTTCTTCGAAATTTGCGCCAGTTATTAAAACTGGCCTAGTGGGCAGCACAGGATTCGAACCTGTGACCTCTACGGTGTGAACGTAGCGCTCTAACCAACTGAGCTAGCTGCCCGAAACCATCGTCCATTCCATCGGGGCGAACCTGCCATCAGCAATGAC
>Ga0164294_10005875_pt1 | contig 10500 bp, 9 predicted proteins | sample GEODES005metaG_FD_111479 | JGI IMG/M metagenome (GOLD analysis project Ga0164294, IMG submission 111479) | Oligotrophic lake water microbial communities from Sparkling Lake, Wisconsin, USA - GEODES005 metaG | ecosystem: Environmental > Aquatic > Freshwater > Lake | place: USA: Sparkling Lake...
ACGCGGGTGCACGCAAACTGAGCCGCATTCCGCCGCGCAGCGTGATCGTCGCGTTCTCGGCCGAGCAGGTCTATGCCATGGCCGAGATGCTCCGCCGCTTTCGCGGCGGCGCGGCGGTAGTGATGGGAGCCTTGAGCCCGCAGACCCGCAATGCGCAGGTGGCGATGTATCAATCGGGCGAGGTGGATTATCTGGTCGCGACCGACGCGATTGGCATGGGCCTCAATCTCGATGTTACCCATGTCGCTTTTGCCGGCCTGTCGAAATACGATGGCCAGCGCCAGCGCCGGCTGACCACGGCGGAAATGGCGCAGATCGCAGGACGAGCCGGTCGCCATCATAGGGACGGCACGTTCGGGACGCTCGGTGGCATGGGCGCGCAAGGCCCGGAGTTCACGGACGAGGAGATTTACGCGATCGAGGAGCACCGGTTTGCCCCGCTGACGCGGCTGTATTGGCGCGAAACCGACCTCCGGTTCGACAGTCTGGCGGCACTGATCGATGATCTGGAGGCCCCTCCGCCACGCCTCGAACTGGCCAAGCCGCCAATGTCGATCGATCTGGCGGTGCTGACCCGGCTTGCAGAAGATGCCGAAACGGCCGCCAGTGTGCGAGGCCGGGGTTCGGTGCAGCGGTTCTGGCAGGCCTGCTCGCTCCCCGATTTCCGGCAGCAAGGGGCAGATACCCATGCGCGCTTCGTCGCCCGTTTGTGGCAGGACCTGCGCCATGGCTATCTGGGCGGGGATTATGTCGCACAAGCGATTGCCCAGCTCGACAATCCCGCAGGCGACATCGATACATTGCAGGGGCGCATCGCTTCGGTGCGCAGTTGGTCCTATATCACGCAGCGGCCCGACTGGGTTCTGGCGCGCGATGAAATGGCCGCGCGCGCGCGCGCAGTTGAAGCGCGGCTGTCGGACGCGCTTCACTCGCGATTGATCGAGCGTTTCGTCAATCGCCGCACCACCGTGCTCATGCGCAAGGCGGGGGCGGATGCCGGATTGCTGCCGGTGCGAATCAGCGAAGCAGGCGCGGTGCTGGTGGACGACGAGCCAATCGGCCATCTTGAAGGCTTTCGCTTCGTAGTGGACCCCCTCGCGAGGGCCGAGGACCGCAAGCTTCTTCTCGCAGCCGCCGAGAAGCACCTGCCCGCGCTCATGGCCGCACGGATTGCGGACGTTTGCGATGCTGCGCGCAAGCCGGATGGCTTGCTGCTGGAGGAGCAGGCCATCTTGTGGAATAGCCATGTGCTTGCCCGACTCGAGGCTGGCAAGGCGCTGCTTGCGCCGCGCATCAAGCTTGTCCCGGCATTGGTCCGCTTGCCAACAAACGAACGCGTAAACCTTTTTTCAGCGATCGAGGCGTGGTTGGAACAGCACTGTGCTGAAGCACTGCGTCCTCTGAGGCGTATGGCCGAAGCGATTGCGTCACCCGAATCGGGGCCCGAACTGCGCGCTGTGATCCTAAAGATTATCGAGGCCGGGGGGGCTTTGCCGCGCGACCATTCGGGTCTCGACGCACTTGATTCGCGCCAGCGCGATACGTTGCGCAAACTCGGGGTGCGGATCGGCGGGCTCGACCTCTACGTGCCCGGTGCCCTGCGCCCAGCGGCGATGAAGCTGTGGAGTCAATTTGCGGGTGCGCGCGGGTTTAAGCATGTGGCTCCTCCTGCGCGCATGGGCGCGGTGCTGCCCGGTCAAGAGGCTATGCCAGGATATCGCCGGATCGCGGCGCAGCTGATCCGGGTCGATCTGGCCGACAAACTGTTGCAATCGGCGCACCGCGCGCGGATCGCAGCGCCGGGCCGGCGCTTTGCGCTCGATCCCGCGCTCGCTCGCTCGATGGGGCTTTCGTCTGTTTCCTTTGCGGCGCTGCTCCGGTCTGGAGGGTTTCGGGCACATGAGCCGCGGCGCCTAGCCGAAGGAGCAAGCGGCCCGCCTGCGCCGCAGATGTGGGACTGGCGCGCGCCGCGTCCTCCGGAGCCTCGCGCTGCAATTATGCGAACAGCACGCCCCGGTGGCCCCTTCGCAGCATTGGCCGAACTGATAGCCTTATGACCAGCCCCCCATGAGGATCGACGCTTTATGAGGATCGACAAGTTGCTCTGGTATTTGCGCCTGGCAGCGAGCCGCACTTTTGCACAAGCTTGGGTGGCGGAAGGCCATATTCGGCTTAACGGGCGCCGGATCGAGCGCCCCAGTGCGATGGTGCGTGCAGGGGATGTCGTGGTGCTGCCGATGCGCAGCGGGGTCAGCGTAATCGAGCTTGTCGTCTTGCCGATCCGCCGTGGCCCGGCCGTTGAGGCGCAGGAATGTTATCGGGTGCTTGACGCGGCGGGCAACTCGCCTCTAGCAGGCATGTAATTGGATTCTGGAGGGTTCACACAGCTATGACTTACGTCGTCACCGAGGCCTGCATTCGCTGCAAGTTCATGGACTGTGTCGAGGTTTGTCCCGTCGACTGCTTCTATGAGGGTGAGAACATGCTGGTGATCAATCCCAGCGAATGCATTGATTGCGGCGTGTGCGAGCCGGAATGCCCGGCCGAGGCGATTCTTCCCGACACTGAAAGCGGGCTCGAGCAGTGGCTCGAGCTTAACACCAAGTTTTCTGCAGAATGGCCCAATATCGCCACAAAGCGAGACGCCCCTGCGGACGCCGACGACTACAAGGGTGAGCCCGGGAAGTTTGAAAAATACTTTTCTCCCGAACCGGGCGAGGGCGATTGAGCTCAATAGGGGAAATCCCCCAGATCTCGGAGAAGTTTATTTAAAAATGTGACGTCATCCTAATTAAAGAAAACTTTAATTGCGGACGGTGTCATGGATTATATCGCGAACGTCCAGGGTTCGGCGTCTTTAGTTTTGTTCTTGCTGGCAATAACAGCGATGTTTTTCGCGGCCAGCGGCCTTCTGATCGGGGCAATTTTCACCTTCGGCAAAATTGGCAACCTCGAAGCGAAGATCGTTTCGTTGGAATGCATTGTGGCCAATCAGCGTCATGTCATCGACTGTCTGAAATCCGCGCTTGAGGGGGCGTTGGATTATATTTCAAAAAATTCGTCGGCGGACTCAGTTCTGGCCAAAAACTGGGCTTTGGCGCTTGAGGTGGAAGCTGCCAATCTGCCCCATCTTGTAGACGAATGAACGATGCTCGTTTTGGTCGCAAGGTCCTTCAATCGGCCTCTGGCAATTTTATGACAGAGTTGCTATATCAGTGTTCACGCGCATGGCCGATGGTTGAGCCGAGCGTTTAGCAACACGAGAAGGCAGGACAAGCGGCAATCGGATCGCAGGGCTCGCAGACCGCGCATGAACGGTCGTCTTATCAGACCTTTTCCCCAAAGGGCTCAGAGCTTTACCCGGAGGCGTCCCGCCTCATGCCGTTCTTTGTTTCTGCCATCTCCGAAAGGATATGCAATGGCAACTAAGGCACTTGCCTTCGATGTTGGGGATTATGTCGTTTACCCAAAACACGGCGTGGGCCGCGTGGTTGAATTACAGAACGAAGAAATTGCAGGAATGAAGCTGCAGCTTTATGTGCTGCGCTTCGAGAAGGAACGCATGACATTGCGGGTTCCGGTCAATAAAGTGGAAGCGATCGGCATGCGGAAGCTCTCTTCCGACAAGACGCTGCGCGAGGCGCTGGAAACGCTCAAGGGCAAACCCAAGGTCAAGCGCACGATGTGGTCGCGCCGCGCGCAGGAGTATGAAGCGAAGATCAATTCGGGTGATCTTGTCTCTATTGCGGAGGTTACTCGCGATCTGTTTCGCGCCGATGACCAGCCCGAGCAGAGCTATTCCGAGCGCCAGATTTTCGAGGCTGCAAGTTCACGTCTCGCGCGCGAGCTGGCGGCGATGGAAAAGACCGATGAGCCTACCGCGCTCAAAAAGATTCTCGCTATCCTTAATGAATACGCGCCAAAGTATTACGAGAGCGCCTGACGGCTATTCAGTGAATGGATAAGGAAGGCCGCCGGGTAAACCGGCGGCCTTTTTTATTGGGCGGGTCAATCTCATGCCGCTGCGCGCCGCAACCGATCGTTGATTGCGGCACCGATGCCGTCCTCAGGCAAGGGCGCCACGGCGATGCGCGGCTGCGCGGCTGCTGCTGCCTCATGCAGGCAGGCATAGAGCCGCCCCGCTGCTTCGGCGAGATCGCCATCGGGCGAAAGCGAAAGCTGCCCGTCGATCTCGGCAAAGCCGATCATGAATTCGTCGGAATCGGCATACGATGCATTGAGCCGCAGCGGCTTGCCCGGCGCATAATGGCTCATGATCTGCCCCGGTGCCTCGATTTGTGCGCCTTCAGCTGCGGCTTGTTCGGGGCCGCAGCCTAGAAGATTTGTGATGGGGCCCAAGCCGATCGGGCCGGGGCGCAACAGTGCCCAAGCGCCGCCCGGCCGAAGCGCGACAATGGTCGATTCGATCCCGTCTGCGCTCGATCCACCATCTAGGATCAACGGTACACGTGCGCCGAGCGAGGCAACCACATGCGCTGCGCTGGTCGGGCTGACCGCGCCGCTGCGGTTGGCCGACGGAGCGGCCAGCGGCAGCCCGCAGCGAAGCAGCAAGGCAAGCATCACCGGGTGCGACGGACAGCGCAATGCAATGGTCGGAAGGCCTGCGCTCACAGCCGCGGCAAGCGGCGCGCCCGCCCGGCGCAGTAAGACCATCGTCAGAGCACCGGGCCAGAAAGCCTCTGCAAGTCTAAGCGCCCGGTCATCAAACACCGCAAGTCGCTCGGCCGCTGCCAAATCGGGCACATGCACAATCAGCGGATTGAAATCAGGCCGCCCCTTCGCACGGTAAATCTCGGCAACCGCCGCTGCGCTATCTGCCCTCGCGGCCAACCCGTAAACCGTCTCGGTCGGAACCGCGACGATTCCGTCCGCGAGAATGATGGGCACGGCTGCAGCTATACCGTCGGCATCTGCGGGCAGCACCACGGGGGGCTTTATTGCAGTCATCACTTGTCGCTATAGGCCAAGGCAGACGCTGCCAAGGAAAACTCGAGATGGACTTCATTGCACCAACTGCGGACCAGATTCTGGCGATGCGGATTTCAGCCGGAATCGATGAGCTCGCAAGTCACGATCGCTATGCCGCAGCCACCCCGGATCTGGTCGAAGCCATCGCCGAGGGCATTGGTGCCTTTGCGGCAGGCGAATGGGCCCCGCTCAACCGGATCGGTGACACGCAGGGCGCAGAGTGGGCTGGTGGCTCGGTCAACGTGCCCGAAGGCTATGCCGCCGCCTACGAGGCCTTTGTCGAACAAGGCTGGGGATCGATTGCTGGCCCCGCAGACTTTGGCGGGCAGGGTTTGCCTTTCACGCTGGCTACTTGTGTTCTTGAAACGCTGGGCTCAGCCAACATGGGTTTCACCCTGTTGCCGATCCTGACCGTTGGCGCGATCGAAGCGCTCGATCATCATGGCAGTGAGACGCAAAAGGCCCGCTTTCTGCCCAATCTGATCTCCGGCGCGTGGTCGGGCACCATGAACTTGACCGAGCCGCAAGCTGGCTCCGACGTTGGCGCGCTGCGCACCACCGCCACACCGATCACCGAAGGGCCGCACGCGGGCCATTATCGCATCACCGGCACCAAGATTTACATTACCTGGGGCGAGCACGAGCTGGCGAAGAACGTGGTCCACCTCGTGCTGGCACGAACACCTGGCGCGCCCGCAGGCTCGCGCGGCATATCCCTGTTTATCGTGCCGAAGTTTCTGGTGGACGCCGATGGCTCGCTGGGCGCGCGCAACGATCTGCGCTGCGCTTCGATCGAGCACAAGCTCGGCATCAATGTTTCTCCGACCTGCGTCATGGCCTTCGGCGACGAAGGAGATTGCATCGGTGAGCTGGTCGGACACGAGAATGAAGGCCTGAAGGCCATGTTCACGATGATGAACTCGGCCCGGATCAATGTCGGCAGCCAGGGCGTGCAAGTGGCCGAGCGGGCTTTGCAGGCCGCCCGTTATTATGCCCAAACGCGCGTGCAATCAGCCCGGGCGAGCAGCAACGACCGGACTCCGGTGGCGATCATCGAACACCCCGATGTGCGCCGGATGATCCTCAAAATGCGCGCGCTCACCGAAGGGTCACGTGCTCTACTGTATTACACCGCGGGACAGGTCGATCGCGGTCTGCTGGGCGACAAGGCGGCGCAAATGCGCGCCGAGGTGCTGGTGCCGATGCTGAAGGCATGGGCCACCGATGCTGGCTGCGAAGTGGCGAGCCTCGGCATTCAGGTTCATGGCGGGATGGGCTTCGTCGAGGAAACCGGCGCGGCGCAGCAGTACCGCGATGCGCGCATTGCGCCGATTTATGAAGGCACCAACGGCATTCAGGCCGCCGATCTGGTCACGCGCAAGCTGGGCTATGAGAACGGCGGAATAGTGCAAGCCTTGCTCGCGGATATCATTGCCGAGATGGACGATGTGCCCGAAGTGTTGGCGCTGGCGCGCGATGCCGCCGCCGTGGCCTCATGGATGGCCAGTGGTGATGCCACGCTCGACGACAAGTTGGCCGGCAGTGTGCCCTTCACGACAATGTGCGCTGTGGCCGTCGCGGGCTGGCAACTGGCGCGTCAGGCGCGGGCTTCAGGCAGCCATGAAAAGCGCGCGGTGACGATGTTCTTCAACCGCACCATTGTGCCGGAGGCGCGCGGCCTTGGCGCAGCAGCGATGGCGGGAGCGGCACTACTCTACGAGCTGACGGCGGAGGCGTTAGCAGGGTGACCAGCTCGGACACCTATTTGGAACGGATTGCTGCGGCGCTGGAGCGGTGCCTGCCGATTACACCGCCCGAGACCAACTGGCTGGCGCACCCAGCCTATGTCTGGGAAGGCGGTAATGTGCGCGCTGTTGCGTCGCTAATAGCGCCTCGACTGGAGCTTATGCGCGGGATCGATGCGCAAAAGGAAGCCGTGGTCGACAACGTGACACGGCTGGCACGCGGGGCTGCAGCGCACGATATGCTACTCTGGGGCGCGCGTGGCATGGGGAAATCGGCCTTGCTGCGCGCGGCTGTGCGAAATGCCCAACAAGCGCATCCGGAGAGCATCGCGCTGGTACAGGCGACGCCAGACGCGGGGCTTGCCGCGTTGTTGCGCGAATTGCGCGCGGTTGACCGCCAGTTCCTCGTGTTTCTCGATGATCTCGGCTTTGATGGCGCATCCTCAGACGAACCGCGTCGGCTGCGGTCGTGGCTGGAAGGCGGGGTCGAAGCGCGGCCGGGCAATGTTCGGCTTGCGGTAACCTCAAACCGCCGCGCCATTGTCGAGCGCCATCTGTCCGAGCAGGATGACCCGATCAATCCGCGCGACGTCCTCGATGATCGTCTTGCGCTGGCCGATCGGTTCGGCCTCTCGCTTGGCTTTCACAATTGTTCGCAAGACGATTATCTCGCAATTGTGACAGGATATGCCGCGCATCATGGCCTCGCGTGGACCGAGGCCGATGCTCTTGGATGGGCCAAGCGTCGCGGCGCAAGGTCTGGCCGGGTGGCCTGGCAATTCATCACAGAATTGGCCGGGCGGGCAGGCCAGGCGCTTTGAGGCGCCTTACTGCGGCTTCATGAGATCCGAATCGGTTGAAGGACGCACTATGAACTGGCGCGGTTCCTTCGGTTTCTGCGGAAGCGGAGTTGCCGCGATCTCCGTAATCGGTGCGGCGGGCTTCGCGCCCGGCGCAGTTACCCGCCAGATCACGCCGCCGACATCATCGCTCACCAGCAGCGCTCCGTCCTTTGCAAACGCAACCCAAGCTGGGCGGCCATGCGCCTTGTTGTCTTTGGTCAGGAATCCGGTCAACACGGCCTCGGGCGGGCCGCTGAGCGCGTTGCCGCGATCGTCAAAGCGCACGAACACGACATCATAGCCCGAAAGCGGCTTGCGGTTCCACGAACCGTGCCGCGCGATGAAAGCGCCGCTGGAGAAGCGCTCCCCCATGAGGTTGCCGCCGCGCGCAAATGCGAGGCCAAGCGGCGCAACATGCGCACCAAGAGCATATTCCGGCTTGCGGACGTATTCGAGCAGGAACTCGGGCATGGGTTCGTTCACCCGCCAATCGATATTTTTCTTCCAATAGGCCCAGGGCCAGCCATATTGTGCCCCCAGCGGTACGTTGGTGAGATAATCGGGCACCAGATCCGATCCGAGCATGTCGCGCTCGTTCACTGTGGTCCAAAGCTCGCCGCTGCGCGGGTTCCAATCGAGCCCGTTGGGATTGCGCAGGCCTCCGGCAAATTCGCGTGCGCTTTTTGTGGTGAAATCATACTCGTATATCGCAGCACGGCCCTTTTCGAGCGCAATCCCGTTTTCGGCAATGTTCGAAGACGAGCCGACGGTAACGTAGAGCTTGGTCCCGTCCGGGCTCAGCAGCAAATTGCGCACCCAGTGATTCCCGCCGCCCGGCAGATCCATCAGCTTTTCGGGCTGGCCGTCCAACGTGGTCTGACCGGGCGCAAATGGCCAAGAGATCACCGCATCGTGATTGGCCACGTATAGCCGTCCGTCGCGCAGCGCGAGGCCAAACGGCGATGCCAGCGCAGGATTGGTCATGACGATACGCTGATCAGCCTTTCCGTCGCCATTGGTGTCACGTAGAATCACGATCTTGTTGGGCGAGGGATCGCCAGCGCCCGCCGCGCTCATCAGATAGCCCATGACCAGGCCGGTGATCCCGCCTGGGCCGCGCTGCGGCGGTCCGTTGGTCTCAGCCACCATCACGTCGCCATTGGCGAGGACGTACACATTGCGCGGATGATCGAGTTTGTCGGCAAATCGCGTCACGGTGAAGCCTGCGGCCGCGGTCGGTGCTTCGTTTGCTGTCCATCCCACCGGTTTGGCAATGCTCAACGTCGGAAACGTTTGTGCTGCCGGTTCGACCAGGACGGGCTTTGGACCCGATGTTTCGGCGAGGCTGTGCTGCGCAGTATCTCCTTGGAGCATCCAAGCGAGAAAGAGCCCGCCAGCGACGATGAAAAGGCCAAGGCCGATGAGAGATTTACGGAGAAAAGTCATGTCCGGGCAAGTAAGCGTGGCTCGGCTTCGAAGCAATGGGCATCATGGGGACGCGGCATTCAATTTCGCGCAGGTTCACGGGGCACTACTTTTTGAAGGAAACGCAAGCTAGCGTGAGTTATGCACACCATTGAACCAACCCCGGGGCAATCAAAGCCAGACCTCTACAGCGAGCTTGTCGCCGCCGCGCTAGCGCTCACGGACGGTGAGCCTGACGGCATCGCCAACATGGCAAACGTCGCAGCGCTAATCCCTATGTTCGTTGGCGAGCTTAACTGGGCCGGATTCTATCGCCTGCAACAAGGGGAGCTCGTGCTTGGTCCGTTCTGGGGCAAGCCTGCCTGTATCCGGATCGCGCTTGGTCAAGGGGTGTGCGGAACCGCCGCAGCTCTGAGCCAGACCCAGTTGGTGGAAGATGTGCACACTTTTGCAGGCCATATCGCTTGCGATAGCGCCAGTCGTTCGGAACTGGTGGTGCCGGTGCGCCGCGCGGGTCGTGTCATCGCGGTGATCGATCTGGACAGCCCGCTTCTTGCGCGCTTCGATGCCGAAGACGCGGCAGGGATCGAAGCGCTCTCCGCCGCGATCGCCGGTCGCATCTGACGGGCCTGCCGCACGGGGCAGGCGGCGACTGTCCCGATTCGGGTCAGGCGCAAATGCGCACGTAGTCGGCGGATAAACCCCATGGTAAAGTTTGCGTTACCACGTTGGCCCGATCCCGGGTCGGCACCGGCAACCCAGAGGATTTCCATGGCCCACCCCCTTCACGGCCTGATCGCACCAGCTGTTCTGCTCGGCACCCTGCTTCCCGGACTGGCGGAGGCCCAACCAGGCGCCCCCGCGACCGCAACCGCGCCAGGGGTCTGGCAAGGGCACTGGGAAAACGGCGTGTGGCGAGGGCAATGGACGCCCGCTGCCCCGGCTTATGGCTACGTGCCTGCACCTCCGGGCGCCTATCCAGTGCAGACCGACCCCAACGATGCTGCTTTGGCCGAGCGCTGCCGCACAGACGGCCGCCCTCGCAGCAACATCGGCGGTGCTTTAATCGGCGGCGTTGTTGGCGGTGTGATCGGCAACCGAGTCGCTTCAGGCAACCGGGCGCTCGGCACAGTCGCCGGCGCGGCAGTGGGCGCGGTCGCAGGAACCGCCATCAGCAAGGCCGAAAACCGCGCGCGCGAAAGGGCGCGTGAGGAAGAATGCGCAGACTACTGGGCCAGATCGACGCCGACGATGGGATACCTTCCACCAGCTGGCGCCTATCAAACGGCACCTGTCTACCAATCGGCACCCGGAGTGGCCTATGCCCCGCCCGCTTACGGCTATGGCTATCAGTATGCGCCGATGGGCTACGTGATGGTTCCGGCCGGCGCCCCGCAGGTTGTGCCCCAGGGCGTCGCTCAGGCATCCGGGCCGTGCACCGAAACCCGCACCGTCACCTACGAATATGTCGATGCGCCGGTGCGCCGCCGCTATGCGCC
>Ga0164294_10005876_pt1 | contig 10499 bp, 9 predicted proteins | sample GEODES005metaG_FD_111479 | JGI IMG/M metagenome (GOLD analysis project Ga0164294, IMG submission 111479) | Oligotrophic lake water microbial communities from Sparkling Lake, Wisconsin, USA - GEODES005 metaG | ecosystem: Environmental > Aquatic > Freshwater > Lake | place: USA: Sparkling Lake...
GAAGATTTCAATATCGATTATTCTTTAATTGAATCGAAGATCACTAGCAGGACGAAAGCCATCATGCCAGTTCATTGGTCTGGTCGCCCTTGTGAAATGGATCAGATAATCGATATTGGAGCGCGGAAAAATATTCCAATAATTAGTGATTCTTGTCATGCAATAAAAGCAGAATATAAGGGCAATAAAATAGGCGGATTAGGCGAAGTAGCCTGCTTTAGTTTTCATCCGCTTAAAAATTTGAACGTTTGGGGAGACGGCGGAATTGTTGCGACTAATTCTTCTGAAGTTGCTGCCAAATTAAGGCTACTGCGTAACCATGGCCTTGCAAGTCGCGATGAGTGTCAGGTGTTCGCATACAACTCGAGATTAGACACAATCCAGGCTGTGGTGGCGCGCCATATGCTCGAAAAAATTGAATCGATTACTGAATCAAGAATAAACAATGCGCATTATTTTGATGAAGCTTTATCTTCCATTACTCAAATTTCAATCCCGCACAGACATGTACATTTAAAAGAAGTATTTCACTTGTATTCAATAGTCTGCGAGCGTCGAAATGAACTGCAAAAGTTTTTGAACCAGAATGGCGTTGACGCAAAAATTCATTACCCAGTCCCAATGCATTTGCAGCCAGCAGCAAGTCATCTAGGTTACAAACAAGGAGACTTTCCAATTGCAGAAAAATTGTCAAAAAATACCATATCGTTGCCAGTACATGAATTTATAACTAAAGCAGATTGTGATCATGTCATCAAATTGATTCAGCACTTTTACGGTTGATCTATGAACATCCCATTTGTAAATCTTGCGTTGCAGTTTCAAAGCTTGGAAAGTGAGCTTGTTGCTGCCTTCAGAGAAATAGGACGAAGCGGTGTTTATATTATGGGGGACCAACTATCTCAATTTGAAGCTGAAATTGCTTCATATTGCGGCGTGCGTTATGCGTTAGGAGTTTCTGACGGATCGAATGCTTTGTTCTTATCATTAAAGGCACTGGGTATTGGCCCGGGAGATGAGGTAATAACAGCAACAAATTCTTTCATTGCCACAGCATGGGTTATCGTGGCTTGCGGTGCTAAGCCAGTATTGGTTGATGTCGCAGAGGATTTCAATATCGATCCGGCCTGCGTCGCGGCTGCCATTACAAATAAAACCCGTGCCATCATTCCAGTTCATCTTACGGGCAGGCCTGCCAAGATGCGGGAATTAAAGTCGCTTGCTGAAAAACATAATCTTTGGATCGTGGAAGATGCTGCACAATCGATTGGCGCTAAATATAACGGGCATCGAGTTGGAAGCTTGGGTAATTGTGCAGGATTTAGTCTTCATCCATTAAAAAATTTAGGGGTTTATGGTGACGGTGGTGTGATCACTACGGATGATGTCGAGCTTTACGAAAAAATTAAATTGCTTAGAAATCACGGTCTAGTTAATAGGGATAAATGTGAAGTCTGGGGTTTCAACTCACGCCTAGATACGATTCAAGCAGAGTTTGCCAGGATAAAGCTTCGGCACCTTGATAGGTGGAATGAGCGTTGCCGGGCAATTGCGACTTTTTATGCCGCTCGGCTGGAGTGCGTTGTTAAAGTCCCTCCGCTTGCAGCACACGAAGAGTGCGTGTTTCATAATTTTGTTATCCGTACTGACAAAAGAGACGAATTGATTATTCATCTTGAATCTAAGGGTGTGCAAACACGAATACACTATCCTATACCGATTCATCTTCAACAAGCTGCGAAAACTCTGGGTTATCTAGAGGGAAGTTTCCCGCAAGCTGAGTTGGACGCCAAAACCATGCTCAGTTTGCCTATATACCCAGAGTTGACTGATAGTGAAATTGAATACGTCGCGACTTCGATTTTAGAATTTTTTAATTAATATCGAATATGTCGATCACAGAACAAATTCCTTCTCTAGAATTGCTTCAGACAATGTTGAAGATTAGAGAAGTTGAATTAGAAATAGCTCGTAAATATCCTGATGGTGATATGCGATGCCCAACTCACCTTTCTATTGGCCAGGAAGCTGCAGCAGCTGGTGTTTGTGCAGCTTTGAAAAAAGATGACTTAGCTGTTAGCACTCACAGAGCGCATGCTCATTATTTGGCAAAAGGCGGCAGCGTTCGAGCCATGATTGCAGAAATCTACGGTAAGGCTACTGGGTGTAGTCGTGGGAAGGGCGGGTCCATGCACTTAACTGATTGGTCTGTCGGTTTTGTAGGTAGTACGGCAATTGTCGGTAATTCAATACCTGTGGGCGTTGGCCTAGGCTTTAGCTTAAAAATGAAAGGCGTCGAGAATATTTCGGTAGTATTTTTGGGTGATGGAAGCGTCGAAGAAGGAGTTTTTTATGAATCTATTAATTTTGCCGTCGTAAAAAAATTACCAGTATTGTTTGTTTGTGAAAATAATCTGTACTCAGTATATTCGCCTCTCTCTGTTAGACAGCCTAAAGATCGGCGAATTTATTCTATGGTTGAGGCCATGGGGATAACTACAGAAACTGTTGATGGTAACGATGTCGCTCAAACATATCGTGCGGCTCTCGATAGCGTAACTAGGATCAGGCTTGATCAGAAGCCTCATCTTATGGAGTTATCTACTTACCGGTGGTTGGAACATTGCGGCCCGAATTTCGATAATGAGTTAGGGTATCGATCTAAAGAAGAATTTGAGTTTTGGAAAAATAAAGATCCAATTAAAAATTTTGAGACGGATCTAATTGCTAAAGGGGTTATTTCAGAGTTTGACCTCATAAAATTAAGGGGCGTTATAAAAGAAGAAGTAAAAGATGCGTTTGAGTATGCTGAAAGATCGCCTTACCCTGACGAAAATGAAGCTTTTGCAAATCTCTATTCTGCTTGAAAAAAAGTCTAATAAATAAAATGACCAAAGAGTTAACTTACACTCAAGCTATTAATGAAGCTCTTCACGAATCTATGGATGCCGATAAATCCGTAATCGTATTCGGTTTGGGTGTGGATGATCCTAAGCGCATATTCGGCACTACGGCAGGGCTGAAAGAGTCATATGGTGAAGGCAGAGTGTTTGATGTACCCACGGCAGAAAATGCAATGACTGGTTTTGGCATAGGTGCGGCATTGGGTGGATTGCGACCTGTGATGGTTCATCAAAGATTGGACTTTTTTTTGCTTGCAATGGACCAGCTGGTAAATGGAGCAGCCAAATGGCACTTCATGTTCGGCGGTGCTGCTTCAGTACCTATAACTGTCCGTCTAATTGTTGGGCGTGGCTGGGGTCAAGGGCCAACCCACTCACAGAACTTGCAGGCCTGGTTCGCGCACATACCAGGTCTGAAAGTTGTGATGCCTACTTTCCCAGGAGATGCAAAAGCGTTACTCAAAGAGAGTATTAATGACAATAATCCTGTGGTTTTTATAGAGCATAGATGGCTCCATAATTTGCGAGGTAATGTAGATGATGTAGATACAGTGACGTCATTGGGTAAGAGTAAGGTAATACGAGAAGGAAAACACGGGACGATTGTGGGGATGTCCTATATGACTATTGAGGCATTAAGAGCGGTAGATCATTTGAAAAAGTTTGGTATTGAGATGGAATTGATAGATCTGATTTCACTTAATCCTATAGATTGGCCGCTGATATTTAAATCCTTAAAGAAAACTGGTAATTTGATAGTGTTGGACACTGGAACTGAAACCTGTAACGTCGCAGGAGAAATAATTGCAAAATGCAGCGAAAATTGCTGGCCTTCTTTAAAGACAGCACCTAAGAGACTGTGCCCGCCTAACTTTCCTGAAGCAACAAGTGTAAATCTTACAAAAAATTATCACCCTACAGCAATAGACATTGTAAAAGCCGTGAATGATCAACTTGAAATTTCTTTTCCTTTTGATGCTTTGATCAACTCAAATCCTCATGATGTCCCGGGTGACTGGTTCAAGGGCCCTTTCTAGATTTTTTATGCAAAAAATTCAATCGCAAATTCGCGAGGCTTGCCTAAATCGCTTTTATGAGCAGGGGTATTTCATAACGCCAGAGCCAGATATGATTGAGCAGTCTTGGCTGGTCAATTTTTTATCCGAAAAATGGCGTAATCAGCTTATAGAGGGCTACCCGAGCCTTGATTCGGTCGTTAGGGAAACCGAAATAGGCAATTATCATGAGATGTCTCATCAACTTGATCATTCATCATTTTGGACAAAACAAAGGCGAATTTTTTCAGAGATAGAAATTTCTCAGCTTTTAAAGCATGTATCGGTTTTCGAAGAGCTTTTAGAGGTGTTTGGTGATTACGAGGTTGCAGACCTTGAAGGAATCGGTTATCCCGAAATTTATTGGAGATTAGTTCGCCCTAGTTGCCCAGAGGATGTTGCATCTCCTCATAAAGACTCTTGGTTTTGGACTGTCACAAATAAAATTGCTTCAGAGCGACAGTCTAATCTAATTAAGGTGTGGCTACCGGTTGTCACCATCCCGAGCGAATCTGGATTATCAATTAGTCCATCCTCTCACAAAAAAGAAATTCCGTTTACTAGCGAAACTCGACATGGACGATCGAAGCCAACAGTGAATCAAGCAGACATCGCTGCATTCGAAATGGTGAAATTACCGCTAGTGACAGGCCAAGCTGTTGTGTTCCATCGTGATCTTCTTCATCAAGGAATTGCTCACGTCCTTCCAATAACAAGAGTTAGCGTTGAATTCGCTATCGAAACTAAGAATAAGTATGACTAAAGCAAAATTTATAGCATGGGTTGATACAGATTCACCTTCACCATCTGTCGGTTGGTTAGAACGCTCAATCGAGGAAAGAGAAAATGGAATACGTCAAATATTAGCTACTAAACCTGAATTTTCCGAGCATATCGATCTTTCTGCGGTAACCAATAGTGGAGAGGTGCTTGTAGAGATAGTGACTCCAATGAAAGCTTCTGAGCGCGGGAAATTATTGCTAGATGTTGAGGAATACTTAAAAGAAGCTATAGACCAGGGTTTAACCGTTTGGTTAAAAGCTATAGGTGATAAAAACTCGTTACGACGCTTACGCGGGATAAAGATTGGAAAAATATGAGCCAGCCGGTACAAACAAATCAAGGTAGTTTAATTCTTGATTCACATAAACTCTCTTACCATATGGATAGAGTTAATTCATGGGAAGCAGGTGAAAGAATAGCTCCAGTTAGCGTGGATATGTCTCTAACTCGCGGTTGCGGTGCAATGTGCTCGTTTTGCTATGCAATGATGCAGGAGTCACAATCAAGGAGCAGCGTAAAGACTGCACATGCATTGAATCTTTTGGATGATTTTAAAGAGATTGGCATTCGAAGCGTCTCACTCGTTTCGGATGGTGAAAGCACACTATCTCCAGCATATGTGCCATTTATAAAGCATGCAGCTGAACTTGGAATAGACGTTGCCAATGCAACAAACGCTTGGGAATTAACACCAGAAAAAATCGAGGATGTCCTGCCCCACTTAACATGGGTAAGATTTACCGTGGGCGCCGGAACACCTAGTCGGTATGCTGAAATCATGTACAAGGGGCCTGAGCACACAAAAGTATTTGATCGAGCGATAGAACATATAAAGTACGCAGTCGAATATAAAAAAAAGAATAATCTTGCGGTGACGTTAGGTATACAAATGGTGCTTATGCCTGATTTGAAAGACGAAATAATTCCTTTTGCACAGCTCGGAGTCGATCTCGGGGTTGATTACGCAGTTATCAAACATTGCTCTGATGATGAGCAGGGAAGCCTTGGGATTGACTATACTCAGTATGAATCTATGTATGAAGACTTAGAAAGAGCAGAGAGCTTAAGCACGGATAACACTAAGGTAATCGTTAAATGGAGCAAAATTAAGGACGGAGATGCTCCGCCTTACAAGAGATTTTATGGACCTCAATTTTTGCTTCAAATTAGTGGTAGTGGACTAGTGGCACCTTCAGGAATGTTTTTTAATGCCAGGCACTCTAAGCTTCACATAGGAAACTACACAGAAGAGCGTTTCAAAGATATTTGGAAATCAGAGCGGTATTGGCGCGCAATGGATTATTTGGCGTCACCGTACTTTGATGCTCAGACAATGATGGGAACTTTACCAATTCAGCATTATGTTAATGTGGCGCTTAACGAGCATTTACGAGGAGAGCGCAGATTGAAGGCTGGGATGGAACCTAAGCCGCTTCATGTTAATTTTTTATGATTAAATTAATGCCTAGAATGAAGCCAATCTGTAATTGCCCGGTAAGCATGGTCTAGCTCAATCTTGTTCTGCGAGTCCGATGAAACTAAATGGGCATGCAACTATGAGCGAACCTCTTTTGAAGCCGAGTGAATCAGACCAATTTACGATCCCTCTTCGACGCAACATGGATCGAATTCAAGCATGCATTAGTTGAAGAAGTTTTGCGATCTGGGGACGGAAAATGGATGCCATATCGAGATACATAATCTTGTTTGTGGAAGAATTTGTGATGTAAAGGCAATGATTCGGTATGTATCGAAATTCAAGCTTTAGGCGGTGTGGTTGGTGGGTGTAGGTCAAACTATTAGGGCGTTCTTTGCGTTGCAATTTATGTGAAGTACACATTCATCTATCAGCTTATGGTCGGTGTCGCTCTTGTGCTGGCAATTAGGGATAATCTCAGGCTGATATCACCAGCATCTCCGGATGCAGCGAGTTTTCTCCCTTGCAATGCCTGATCAACAGTAAAAAAACAGACATCAGCTATCTAGAAGCAGGTGAGTGTTAGTTTTATTTTATGGTGATGCATAATTTATTTAATCGCTAGTCCGTAGGCAGGACAAATCAGCTGCACGGTGCATGGTTTAAGCGCGGCCTTAACCTAGCTTGATTGTTCCTCAGACCACGGCAGTCAATAACGAGTATATATGTTTGAGGTGGCCATGAAGGCCTATGCCAGAAAAGATCAATTAGCAGTAAAGCCAATTGTTGGGATAATGCATCCACTCAGAGTTTATTAGGTAGGTTAAAGCGTCCCAGCTTTGTGGTGGAAGACTTCGAACTCGGGCAAAGCCAAAACAAGTCGTAATGAACTGCCTAGCAGATCAAGCAAAAACTCTCTGCATGACCTTGCCCGCTAAGGGATTCGTGATACGCGAGCAAGCTAACTTGCTATTTCTCCCCCAACGATTATGCCTTACGATTCTTATTTATACAATTCGTCTAAGTTTAAGTTTGAAAACTAATAAAACGAGTTTTGTGTAGGATTTTTTCTCGAATTGGCTTCAGGAAATCAGATTAACAATTAAAGGATTTATTATGAAAGTAATATTTTATGTTGTTGTACACGGTGACCATTATGCGAATTATTTTTTTGATATACAAGTTCCATCGATAGTTAATCAGACAATTTATCCAGACATAAAAAAATATTTTCAGTTTCAAATTTATACAAAAAAAGAAAGTCTCGATAACCCCTTATTTCGTTCGAAATTGGAGAATCTAAAAAGCCTAGTGAATGTCGAACTTTTTTTACTGCCCGATTTGCCACACGAGCAAGGATTCGAAAACAGATATAAGTATTTATGTATATGTGACGAGCATGCGAATTCTATTGCGAGAACGAATAATGCGTTACTAATGCCGGCTAATTCAACATACGTATTTGGAAATAATTATTTTGAATCAGCCATTAATAAAATTTCGACAAATGATCACGATGCAGTTTTAATTTTACCTCCTAGAGCGCTAGGCGAATGTTTTAATGAATGGTTTTCGGGGAAAGTCGTTGATGGGGATTCGTTATTTGAGTATTTTAAAACTTATATATCGCCCAATTTAATCGCGAGCGAATGGGATCAGCCATTTGGTGCGAATGAACATTTTTTCTTGAACTGGTATCACCAAAACCAAATGGTTTTACGAAGTTTGGGATATCCACCTGCAATTTTAAAGCCCTATACACTTCCAGATCATCTGCGTACGCACACTATAGACACGAAATCTTTGGATATAGTAAAAAACCCCTATGTTTCTTCCGACTTTCAAGAGTTTCCTATGTTGAATTTAATGATGCTAAATCGGTACTATCACTTTCGTCCCAGGATGCCTTATTTAGCGGGAGTTAGAAAATCAGTAGATATAGTTGGTGATTGGTTAGTTCGTACAGCGTTACTATCCAATCGGACACCGAAAGTACTTTTTTATATGTTGAATAGTCATTTGGTTTGCAAATTCTCACATGAATCCATCAACCATGAGGCATACTCAAAGTCGGTATCCACCGCAAATGAGATAAAACATTATATTAAAAATAAATATAACATTAACTGGTTATAGATAGGGATTTAAGTTAGGAGTCTTTTTGCTTGAAAATGTAATGGTGATGATGTTTGATTTAAATATTTTTTTGGTGAAGATAGGTATTAAGCATTAACAAAAGCCCTCCATTAGTTTCAACTTCGAGACCTAGATAAGTATAGCGATAACCAGCCAAATTTAAACCGAACATTTGCTAATTTTGGATCTCGTGTCTGCACCTTAGTTGCGTGCTTTTTTGATTGCCGCTTGCGCAAGGTGAATATGTGAATTTGTATGTCTAAACAAAAAAAAGTGTTGCAGTCTGTAGGTGCGCTTATCACCGATGATCAGGGGCGTATCCTTTTGCAAAAGCGCGATGATTTTGCAAATATTTACTTTCCAGGATTATGGGGTGTTTTTGGGGGTGCGGTAGAAAATGCAGAAACCCCGGTACAAGCTATTATTCGAGAAGTCGAGGAAGAGCTATCAGTAGTGACTTTCGATCCGAAGCTATTTCTTAAATGGGATATATGTACGGAGCATTTGGGAGCGGAGAGTCGAAAGCGTTTTTTTTTCCATATCCACTTCGACTCAGAAATGGTGAATAGTATTAAACTTCAGGAAGGTGCAGAGTATAGATTCTTTGAGCCGAATGATCTTCCAGCGTTTGCTTGTATCGTTCCCTTCGATTTAGCTGCTTTGTCTCTTTACATACATGTAAAAATTATTGGCTCTCAGATCATGCCAAAATTTTGATGATTAATTGCTTGAAAAAATTGTTTTTCCAAAGCAATTTCATCTAGAAATTCTGGCTCCCATGGTTATTCGGTCACCGACTACGACATTAACTGCAGAAGTGTCTTGTAATCCACTCTGGAGTCCGGTAAAAATAAAGCCGAACGAAAATATCCTCGTGAATTGTTCTGTGCTTTCTAATAGCCAGCGTCGAGCTTTAGATCCTACGATCCTGTTGCGACGCTAAAGCGTTGAATCCAAGCGTACATTAGTTGGGGAATCTTTCCGATCTGGGGTAAACCCCTCAAAAGAAAGGGGGCGTATCGTAGATTCTCCCAAAATCTCCCCCCCGTGCTCCAGCACAAAATACCTAAACGCCTCAGCCGCTGCTGAGTGATTCCCTCGGTTGAGCGCCACCACATGCCACGCCCTTGATATTGGCGTTTCATCAATATCCAGCACCACTAATTTATTCGTTTGTACCTCTAGCCCTACGGTGTGAAGTGACACAAATGAAATTCCCAGGTTAGCCATTACCGCTTGTTTGATGCTTTCGTTGGATGACATTTCCATTGATACGCGCGGGGTTAAGTTACGGTCGCTTAAGAAGCGCTCCATGATGGCGCGGGTGCCTGAGCCTTCTTCTCTAACAATGAGCTCTTCTTGGTTGAGTGCGATGGGGGATATGCCTTCGCGTCTAGCGAGTGGGTGGTCAGGGCTGGCGATAAAGGCGTGCGGGTGTTTGGCAAAGGCTTCGATGCGGGTATCTAAGTCTGCCGGTGTCCGGCCCATAATGGCGATGTCTATATCGCCGTCGCGCAGCATTTCCACCATTTGATCACGGTTGCGAACTTCAAGTTTGATTTGCAAACCAAAATGCTCTGCTTTAAATCGAGATAACAGCTGGGGCACAAAGTATTTGGCAGTACTGACTAAACCTATCTTCAAGCTGCCACCCTGGCTGCCTTTGAGTTTGGATAGGGTCACCTCCGCATCGCGTAGGTTGGCAGCTATTTTTTTTACATCCACCAGAAAATACTCGCCAGCAGTGGTGAGCTCTACCCGTCTTCCAATGCGTGCAAATAGGGGAATGCCTAAATCTGTTTCTAATTCTTTAATCTGCATGGAGATGGCGGGCGCAGTTAAATTCAATTCAATTGCCGCTTTACTAAAACTGCCATGACGAGCAGCGCTTTGGAATATGCGAAGTTGGCGCATACTCAGATTTTTTAATAGGCGTAGGCTTTTCATAAATATAATAGATAAGATAATCTGATCTTAATCAAAATTAATAGTGAATATACCTTAACAAATAAAATATATACATTGCAGTCACCACTTGGTCTCAAGTGTTTAAATTCACCCACCAGGGCATGCGAGCCCACAGGAGACTGCAATGAACAAACCCGTCGAAGGTCGTATCACCGACATGAAAGAGCGCTACAAAGGTGGCGTACTCAAATATGCGCAAATGGGCTACTGGCGCCCGGATTACACCCCTAAAGACAC
>Ga0164294_10005877_pt1 | contig 10498 bp, 10 predicted proteins | sample GEODES005metaG_FD_111479 | JGI IMG/M metagenome (GOLD analysis project Ga0164294, IMG submission 111479) | Oligotrophic lake water microbial communities from Sparkling Lake, Wisconsin, USA - GEODES005 metaG | ecosystem: Environmental > Aquatic > Freshwater > Lake | place: USA: Sparkling Lake...
TCTTTAGAGGGTGGTTATTCACGAAAATTGTCTGATAAATTGGCGATTGGTGTAGGTGGAAGATATATTTATTCAAATTTGGCAGGCAATCAAGCGGTAAATGGTGTTTCTTATCAAGCAGGAACTGCCGTGGCTGGTGATGTGAGTTTGTTTTACAACGGAGAAAATTCCGATGGGAACGGATTTAACTACGGGTTGACTTTATCCAATTTGGGTTCTAAAATTGGGTATACCAATGATCCCAATCAAAAAGATTTTATTCCCGCCAACCTTTCTTTGGGCGTAGTATATACCAAAACATACAATGAAATCAACAAATTGTCTTTTGGAATAGATATCAACAAATTATTGGTTCCAACACCTCCTGCATTAGGCGATTCTGCCGGATTGGTGAATTACCGCAGCAAAGGTGTTGTGGGCAGTTGGTTTGGTTCTTTCAATGATGCACCGGGCGGAATGAGTGAAGAGTTGAAAGAGTTTTATTTTTCTATAGGTTCAGAGTATTGGTACAACGATCAATTTGCTTTTAGAGCCGGTTATTTCAGTGAAAGCAAAACCAAAGGTAATCGTCAGTATTTCACTGTAGGAGCCAGTTTAAAATACAATGTATTAGGGATGAATTTTTCTTATTTATTACCCACCGGAAATGGGGTGAATCGCAATCCACTTTCCAATACACTCCGTTTGGGTTTTGTATTTGATCTTGGTGCAAAAGAAGAATAATACATTTAACAACAGCGTAGGAGATTAATTCACACATGTATAGAATAGGTTCTGGGGTAGATTTTCATCAATTGGTAGAAGGTCGAGCCTTTTGGCTAGGAGGTATTAGACTAGAACATTTTAAAGGTGCCAAAGGCCATAGCGATGCGGATGTATTATTACATGCTATTTGTGATGCCTTGTTGGGCGCTTTGGGTTTAGGTGATATTGGCGTGCATTTCCCCGATACAAGCATTGAGTTCAAAGATATCGATAGTAAAATATTGTTGCGAAGATCCTTTGCATTAATTCAGCAAGAAGGTTATGAGGTAGTCAATCTTGATACAACGCTTTGTTTAGAATTGCCCAAAATCAAGCCTTATGTTGGCCAAATGCAGGAAGTCATCGCTCAAATTTTACAACTTACCCCCAAAGAAGTGTCTATTAAAGCTACTACAACCGAAAAAATGGGTTTTGTAGGTAGGGAAGAAGGGGTGATGGCGTATGCAACCGTTTTGTTGCAGAAAAAAGCATAATTCGTTAATTTTGAGATAATACGGCAATATTGTCATTGCCTATTGTTATTTTTACAAATATGACGATAACAGACGTTAAAATCCTTAACGAATCGCCGCATCCATTGCCTCATTATGCCACCACTGGTTCTTCAGGAATGGATTTACGTGCGTATTTACCTGAGCCATACACATTGCCACCAATGCACCGAGTAGCTATTCCTACTGGAATAAAAATTCAACTGCCTCCAGGTTTTGAAGCCCAAGTGCGTCCAAGAAGTGGAATGGCTTTACAACAAGGAATAACTTGTTTAAATTCTCCAGGAACAATTGACTCCGATTACAGAGGTGAAATCAAAGCTATTTTAATCAATCTGTCATCAGAAACGCATATTATCCAAAATGGCGACCGTATTGCGCAACTCGTGATTCAAAAAGTAGAAAAAGCCAATTGGATTGAAGTTGCGCAACTGGAACAAACTGTAAGAAATGAGGGTGGTTTCGGCCATTCTGGCATCCAATAACATCAAACCCAACGTGCATGAAATATTTATTAAGTATATTTTCTTTTTTACTATTGATGGCATCTTGCCGATCAGCAAGAAATTTATCGTCGGCACTCACCAAAAAAGACAGTACGGTGGTGATTATTAACCCAGCGGAAAGCGATTCAGCCATTAAAGTGGCTCAAACTATCAATAAGATTGATAGCCAACGGGTACAATATTCAACGTTTTCTGCTAAATTGAAAATTGATTATACTGACGATAAAGGCAAGAAATTTGATTTAAATGCGTATTTGCGCATGAAAAAAGATTCGGCTATTTGGTTGTCTGTTACCGTGCCACTCTTGGGAACAGAAGCATTTCGGGTACTTATAACCCCGGATACCGTTAGTGTTTTAGATAAAATCAATAGAACCATTCAATACCAATCTTTTGACTTTTTGAAGCAACTAACCAATTTGCCTTTTGATTTTTATAAATTGCAAGACTTGTTTATTGGTAATCCTGTTTTTCTTGATAGTAATATCATTGCGTACAAAGAAAGCGATGCAATTATTTCTATCACCTCTGCTGGATCAACATTTAAAAACTTTTCTACATTTAGCAATGCTGCGCTCTTATTGCAAAGAAGCAAGTTAGATGATGCAGATATCACTAGCAGTAGGACTGCCGATTTAGGTTATCAGGATTATGAAACTTTTGGTAAGGTGCAGTTTTCTACCAAAAGAAATATTATGGTTGCAGATAAAACAAAATTAGATATTGGATTAGACTTTAAACAAATTGTGTTTGATTCGCCTATAAATTTTCCATTTTCTATTCCAGGTAATTACAAATTGAAATAATTTAGTCTTGTAAAGAAAATTCCGTAAAGTTTTATTGGCTCAAATAAATGATTATGCAAAAATTTCTTCTGTTCTTTTTCGGGTTTATGGTTGGTGTGATTTCTGTTTGTGGACAAACCAAAGATGAATTGGAAAAAAGACGTAAAGAAATCCAACAAGAGATTGCCGATTTAACCAAAATGCAAAATGATGTACAAAAAAACCGAAAGGCAAGTGCCTCACAATTAGGCATCATTCAAAGCAAAATCAAAAAGCGCTATGCTGTCATCAGTAATATTAATCAACAGGTTACAATAATTGAAGACAATATTTTCTCCAACAATAGAGAAATTTATCGCCTTGAAAAGCAATTGGATACATTAAAATTACAGTATGCAAAATCTGTGGTATATACTTACCAAAACAGGAGCAACTATGATATGTTGAATTTTGTTTTTTCTTCAGGCAGTTTCAATGATGCCATAAGAAGGATTCAATACCTTAAAAGTTATAGAAATTATCGGGAAGAACAGGTGCAACAAATCAATACTACACAAAAAGAAGTGGGCCTCCGAATTTCTGCATTGTCTCAAAACAAAATTGAAAAAAGCAATATGTTGGAGGAGCACAATAAAGAAGTGAAAGTATTGGAAGTAGAAAAGCGGGAGCAAAATTCTTATGTGCAGCAGTTGAAATCTAGGGAAAAGGAGTTGTCTGCCGAAATAAACACCAAGAAAAAGTTAGATAGGAGTATTCAGAATGCCATTGCCAGTATTGTGAAGCGTGAAATTGAAGCCGCCAGAAAAGCCGCGGAAGCGGAGGCTAAAAAGCTTGCGTTGGCAAAAGCAAATGAAGAAAAGCAAAGATTAAATGATATCGCAAATTCAAAAACACCAACCAATAAACCAGCAGCTGTTGTGCCAAAGCCAATGGTTTCCACAAGGGTTACCAATGTGCTTGAAAATTCTCCAGCGGTTACCAAGGTTTCAGTAGGATTTGAAAACAACAAACATAATCTCCCTTGGCCAGTAGAAAAGGGTACGGTGGTATCTTCGTTTGGAAAGAAAAAGATAGAGGGAACAAGTTTGATTGAAGACAATATTGGGATAACCATTGGCACCATTGCGGGCTCTTCGGTAAAAGCTGTTTTTGAAGGTGTAGTATCTGCTATTTATGATGTTGCAGGTAGCCAAACGGTGACCATAAAGCACGGTAAATATTTTACCACCTATTACAATTTATCTACCATTATGGTGAAGAAATTGCAGGAAATTCGCATTGGTCAACAACTGGGTGTTGCAGGTGTAAATGATGATGGGGACGGTGAAATTCTTTTTGTAGTAAATATTGAATCCAAATTTATGGATCCTGAGCAGTGGTTGAAATCAAAGTGAGAAGGGGAGTAATGAGTTATGAGTCGAAAGTCGGAAGTCTTATGACTTAAGACTTCCGACTCACCTTTTCATACAACCGTTCATACAGTGGAATAATATTGTGGATGTCAAAGTTTTCGGCCTGGGTTCTTGCAGCAGCTTTAAATTGAGCCATTCGATCTGCATCTTTTAAAATATCCATTGAAAAATTTGCCATGGCAGTAACATCACCAACATTTGCCATATAGCCACATACTCCTTGTTGTATGATTTCTGGCAATCCCCCAGCATTAGAACAAACCACCGCAGTACCTGCAGCCATTGCTTCTAAAGCGGCTAATCCAAAGCTTTCATACTCTGAAGGCAATAAAAACAAATCGGTTACCGCAAAAATCTCTTCCATATCTTGCTGTTTCCCTAGAAACTTAATGTCATTAAAAATATCTAATTCACGCGCCAATTCTTCCGCAAGTGGACGCTCCGGACCATCGCCTACCAGTAGTAACTTTGCCGGTATTTGTTGTACAATTTGATGAAATATCCTAATGACGTCTTGTATTCTTTTTATTTTACGAAAATTGGATGCATGCACCACAATTCTTTCTCCCAAAGGTGCAATTACTTTTTGAAAGGCATCTATGGGTTTTCGGTTGAATCTTTCTACATCCACAAAATTATGGATTACCTCAATTTCTTTTTGGATATAGAATGTATTGTACGTTTCATCACGCAGGTTATTAGAAACTGCCGTGATAGCGTCACTTTGATTGATGGAAAATGCCACAACGGGGGCATAGGTTTTATCTTTACCAACTAAGGTGATATCTGTACCATGTAATGTGGTTATCACCGGAATGTCAATTCCTTCGGCCTTTACAATCATTTTAGCCATGTAAGCAGCAGAAGCATGCGGAATGGCATAATGAACATGCAATAGATCGAGTTTATTGTTTTTGATGACGTCTACCATTGTACTGGCTAATGCCGTTTCATAGGGAGGAAAATCAAAAAGAGGATAAGTTGGTACATGTACTTCGTGGTAAAATATATTGGCACTAAAACCTGTTAGCCTCACGGGTTGTTGATAAGTGATAAAGTGTATGTGGTGTCCTTTGTCGGCGAGGGCTTTTCCAAGTTCAGTGGCTAAAACGCCGCTTCCACCAAAGGTTGGATAACAAACAATTCCTATATTCATGCTTCTATATATATGTAAAGGTAAACAATTCAAAACCCCTTTGGGTTTAATAGATATTTACTACTCATTAATTAATCATAATTACTTAATTTGGCACTTTGATAGAAAAGTAAATACGGTATTTCTTTTTTCAAATAATAATATCAACAAGTTTATTGATTAAAAGTTTATCCTTCACTCCAAATAAATCAAAACTGCAAAATGATCAAAAGCATGAAAAAGTCAGCAAGTATGTTATTGGCCGTATTCTTTGTTGTATCGGCTGCATTGGGCCAATCGTCAGACTCTTTATCGATCAGAAATATTGTAAACGATATCATGCAGAGAGGTGCTGCGTATGAAAATTTACGGTTTTTGTGTAAGCAAGTGGGCCCGCGTTTGTCGGGTTCTCCACAAGGTTTAAAAGCGGTAAAGGAAACTGCCCGTATGTTGAAAGAACTAGGTGCCGATACCGTTTATTTGCAAGAGTGTATGGTGCCACATTGGGTTAGAGGGGAGAAGGAAATTGCAAAGGTGATGCTTTCTAACGGTAAAGAACGTATCCTTAAAGTTGCTGCATTAGGCAATTCTGTTGGATCACCAGCTGCTGGCGTGTCTGGAAAAATCATTGAAGTACATTCTTTCCAAGAGCTTGATGCCGTAAAGGATCGAGTAAAAGGAAATATTGTTTTTTATAATTATGAGATGAATTCATCTTACATTCAAACATTTAGAGCCTATGGCGATGCAGGGGCATACCGCGGAAACGGACCATCTATGGCAGCAAAATATGGTGCTGTTGGGGTAATTGTAAGGTCTTTGGCGTCTAATCCAGACGATCATCCGCATACTGGTGCTACGCGTTATAACGATTCATTTCCTAAAATACCTGCTGTTGCGGTGAGTACCAACGATGCCATTTATTTATCTGATGCCATTAAAAACAAATTGGTTACTAAAGGTTGGTTCAAAACCAATTGTGCCATGTTGGAAGATGCCAAATCGTATAATGTGGTAGGCGAAATAAGGGGCTCAACGTTTCCGGATGAGGTGATTACCGTTGGCGGTCATTTAGATAGCTGGGATTTGGCCGAAGGTGCTAATGATGATGGTTCGGGTTGTGTACAAAGTATGGAAGTGATAAGGGTGTACAAGGCCTTAGGAATCAAGCCTTTAAGAACCATTAGGGCCGTAATGTTCCAAAATGAAGAAAACGGTTTAAGGGGTGGAACTAAGTATGCTGAATTGGCAAAAAACGACAAAAAGAAATATATTTTCGCTCTTGAATCGGATGAAGGTGGTTTTGTACCTAGAAGTTTTGGTATCACTGCTAACAGTGAACAAACCGCAAAGCTTTTTTCATGGAGCAAGTTGTTTAAAGAATATGGTATCAGCGAGTTTACCGTTGGTGGCGGCGGTGCGGATATTGGACCATTGCGTCCATTGGGTACAGCTATGGTGGGTTTGGTTCCCGATTCTCAACGTTATTTTGATATCCACCATTCAGAATTGGATGTTTTTGAGCAGGTTAGTCGCCGAGAATTACACTTAGGTGCAAGTGTAATCGCGGGATTGATATTTTTGGTAGACAAGTACGGTTTGTAATTTTTTTGAATGATATTTTTAAGGGTTAATAAAATGTATAAATCATTTTATTAACCCCTTTTTATGTTGGTTTGATATTGGTTTTTGTAAATGGAAAGTTTTTGGGTTGTGCAATCTTTGCAATAGCATTAATGTTGAAGATTGTGCGTTTGTACAAGAGATTTTAGAATACGCCTAATGCATAATTGGGGATAATTTTGCCATAATCAGGTTGTCTACATCAGGATTTTTAGGATTGAAGTTGTATAGGATTTGATGCGCTAAAGATGAATGACGTTTTACCGCCAACACCCACATCATTAAAACTCATATAGGTTATTCTGCGTGAAGTAAAAATATGACCGGTTTTTTGTGTAATTCTGGAATGTTGGTTTTCCATGAGGCAACCGTCATTGTTTTGATAAATTCGTTAGCAGATGTTATTTCGGCAGCAATACATAACATTGTAGTGGGTTTTAAATGCCCAATGAGCGATTGAAACATTTGGTTGTTTCTATAGGGGGTTTCAATAAAGATTTGTGTGGATTTTTTTCTGCTCGATTCGGCTTCCAGTTCTTTGATGGCTGCAATTCTTCTTCCAATATCAATAGGTAAATAACCAGTAAATTGGAAATTTTGTCCGTTCATGCCGCTAGCCATAAGGGCAAGTAAAATGGCATTTGGACCTACCAGTGGATGTATGGTACAACCCATTTCCTGTGCTACCGCAATAATATCTTGTCCAGGATCTGCTACACCAGGACATCCTGCCTCGCTAATCACACCAATCGTTTTTCCTGCAAGAATATGTGCTCTTATGGCTTTAGCGTTCGTTTCTTTTTTTAACACAACCCATTGATAGTTGTCTATTACCATCTCTCGCCAGATTTTTTTTAGAAATCTCCTTGCAGTGCGTTCTTCTTCTACAAAAAAAACTTCACAAAGCTTCACCGCCTCAAGGATGGATGGCGATAAGGTATGTAAAGCATCTTCGGCAATTGGACAGGGAATTAAATATATCTGACTACTCATTCTTTAGAAGCATAAGGGTTATATTGATGTACGCATATCGTAGCTGCAACAATGGCGTAAGCTGGTGCTAAAATCCACCCGATAATAGGTAAAAAATGCATTAAGTAAAAAAGCATCCCATTGCCTACAGCTAACCCTTTGTGCTTGTTTGTAATGGCATATGCATCGTGAGATGAAATGTGCACACGTTCAAAACTATAATCTAGCATCGAAAATCCATAAAAAAAGCATTCAAAAAACAATGCTAATAATGGCATCGCCCAACCTATTAAAGGTATAAAGGATACAAATAATAGAATGAGTAAATAAAATATTTGGCGAAAGAAATTTCTCAAAGCCAATTTGCATGCACGCTTTACATCTTCCATAACCCTACTGAAGTCAAAACGAAAAATCTCACCGGAAATGATGGATTCAGTTCTTTGGCTTAATACGATAAATATCGGTGAACAAACAATTAACCATACAAATTTGAAAACAGAAAAATAAAACAGCAATAAAATCATCCACAAGGTAATGCCACCCATGGTAAAAAAGAATCCGATCCAAGAACTTTGTAGTTTTTGTACCCAAATGTTGATGCCCAATTTATAGGTTAAAAACTCAATTACACCTGTGGCGGTATCCATAAAAAAAGAAATACCCAAGTAAAAAAATACTGCATAAATACATCCAGGTAATATTACCCATTTCCACAAACCAAGCGATTTAATGAAATGATGCGCCTTGGCATAAGATTGAAACGTTATGAATATATCTTTTATCAGTTTGGTTGTATTTAGATTTTAAAGGAGGTGAAAATAACGATTATATCTAACTATTAAGCTAGAAATATGTTCTATATAATAATAAAAGATAAACAAAGGGCTTGTTTATCTGCTAAATACGTCAATGTATGATCGAAGTTTAGAATTTTGGACAATTCAATTTCTTCAGACCATCGTTTTTTGAACGTTGAATGTAAATGAGTGAAAGTTCTGTGCCTCCTCGATTGTTAGAGGCTGTTTTTAAAGTTGAGGTGTTATAATCATAACTCATACCCAATCGTATATTGGAAAACTCCATGCCAATGTAGGGAATTAGGGCATCATTTACCCTATACCACGCACCTGCATAAAATCCCGCTTGACTATTTTCGGGATCACCTGATAAAAACTCTAATGCGCCACCAATCACCGTTTCTGATGCTCCACCTTGACGCTGGTGGATGAAACTGGTATGAAACATGGTATTTTGACCTACAGGAAAATATCCCCCTCCTTGTAATGTTAATCTCGACGGTAACGTGAAATTACCTCCCTTAAAAGTTTCAGTTGATCTATTCACATGATATAACGATGCTCCCAAATAAAAACTGTTTACCCCATTGGTTGAACCATTATATAAAAAACCCACATTGAGGTCAACATAATTGAGTTGCACTTTGGGATTGGAAAAAACTTCTTGTGTAACGCCAGTAAAACCCAATGATGTGAGTTCATCTTGAAAATCGGCAAGGGAAACATCTAGCTTTTTGGAGGCAAATATTCCTTGAAATCCAATGGTAAGCTGGTGATACCCATTTTCGTCGAGGCCTTTGCTGTATGCAGTGGAAAAGCCGGCATAATTATTTTTCAAAATTTTGTTACCGCTTTGTTCTGTTAGGCCCATAAATCCAACGCCCCATGTATCAAAAGCGGGTAAACTATTGTTGAGAATAGAAAAATCTACCGCAGCCGTAGATGTTGTAAAAGCATTGTTGATGGAAGGCCATTGGTTGCGATGGTTTGCTGAAATCCGCATGGCCCCATTGAACTTTCCCGTAAATGCAGGGTTAAGCGTCATAGGAGAGGCAAAAAATTGCGAAAAGTGTGGATCTTGTGCAACGGCCGTCATCAACACTATAGAAAACAATGCTGCCAGTATGATTTTTTTCATAAGAATCGATTCAACCAAAAAATACAATTAATTTATGTATAATTATATGTTTAGGCCTGTATTTTATTTCCATAAGCCAAATCGCCAGCATCGCCTAAGCCCGGAACGATATATCCTTTTGCAGTAAGTTCATCATCAATGGCACCACACCAGATGGTAACACTCGGGTCTTCCCTTTTTACAAACTCAATCCCCACCGTACAAGCAATGGCACAAACGATATGAATTGCCGCTGGAGCACTTTCGTTTTTCAAAAAATGAATGGTTTTTACTAACGATGCACCCGTTGCCAACATCGGATCTGCTATAATCAACACCCTGTCGGTAAGATCCGGACAAGACACATACTCTAAGCTAATTTGGAAGGATCCATCCCGATTATGTTTCCGGTATGCAGAAATAAAGGCATTATCTGCTTTGTCGAAATAATTGAGTAATCCTTGGTGCAAAGGCAAGCCTGCTCTAAGAATGGTGCCTAAAACAGGTTGATTTTTTAATGCAAAACCATTTGCAATACCCAATGCAGTAGGGGTTTCTATTGGTTCAAATGCTAATTTTTTACTAATTTCGTAGGCAGCAATCTCGCCAATCCTTTCTAGGTTTCTTCTGAAACGCATACGATCGGCTTGGATATTGATGTCACGGATTTCATTCATCCAACATGCAACAAGAGAATTATGTTCACTTAAATTGATCACCATAAAATGCTATAATTTTGAACCACTTAGTTCGGTGTAAAATTAGCAGCAATTTATGATACTGTTTCAATAAAAACGTATAAAATGTTATATCGAGTTATTGGGGTTATGAGCGGGAGCTCTTTGGATGGGTTAGATATCGTGTTTGCAGAAATTCAAGAGCAACAAGGAAA
>Ga0164294_10005878_pt1 | contig 10496 bp, 13 predicted proteins | sample GEODES005metaG_FD_111479 | JGI IMG/M metagenome (GOLD analysis project Ga0164294, IMG submission 111479) | Oligotrophic lake water microbial communities from Sparkling Lake, Wisconsin, USA - GEODES005 metaG | ecosystem: Environmental > Aquatic > Freshwater > Lake | place: USA: Sparkling Lake...
AGCAAGCTCTTCAAACCGTATAATGATCTGTCCGGAGAGGTGGATGAGCGGTTTAAGTCACACGCCTGGAAAGCGTGCGTAGGGTTAAACCTACCGCGGGTTCGAATCCCGCCCTCTCCGCCAGTACCATAATAATCAATAAAAACAATAAGTTATAAGATATAATTTTATTGATTCAACCCATGTTTTCAACCCATGTGATATTTGTTGTTCTTATAAGAACACAGTTGTAATTTTTTCCACTTCCTTTACCCTCCTCCACATCAAATAACAAGGAGGAAAAATGAAACGCATCGCACTTTACGCACGAGTTTCGACTGATAAACAGACTTGTGAGAATCAACTTCAAGAATTACGTGCTATCGCAGAACGCATGAACCATACAATCGTTGCTGAGTTTGTGGATAACGGTATTTCAGGGATGAAAACACGACAAAATCGTCCTGCACTCGATCAACTCATGAAATCAGCAACACAACGAAAGTTCGATATGGTGATGTGTTGGTCAATCGATAGATTAGGGAGGTCACTACAGAATCTCGTAGAAATACTCAATGAACTACAAGCACTAAAGATTGACTTGTTCTTTCTGCAACAGGGTATGGATACATCTACACCGAGCGGGCGCATGATTTTTTCGGTCTTTGGAGCAATCGGAGAGTTTGAGAGAAACCTGATTCGGGAGAGAGTGATTGCGGGGCAAAAACGAGCAGTAGCGAATGGGGTCAAAATTGGGCGCCCATCCAAGATGAATGACGGACTTCGGTCAGCAATTCAGTTGTTACGGGAAAAAGGGATGGGAATTAAGCAAATAGCGAGGGAGTTGAAAGTAGGTATTGGGACGGTGTACGCAGCTATTTAAAAATGAGGAAATAAGATTAGGAGTAAAGCTCAATTAATGAGCTTTAGCTATGGTTAAATACATCAATACAAATTAAATTAAGATAAAAAAAATGAAAAAAAATAGACCACTTACCTACATTAGCTTATTCAGTAGTGCTGGAATAGGGTGTTATGGATTTAAAGAAAGTGGATTTGCCTGTCTTGCAACAGTGGAGCTTCTCGAAAAGAGATTAAAGATACAAAAAATTAATGATATTTGTAACACCGATGATGGTTATATTAATGGAGACATTGCAGAGCAAAAAATAAAGGATCAAATAATACAAACCACACTAATTGGATTAAAGAAATTAAAGCAAAATAAACTTGATGTATTGATAGCAACGCCACCATGTCAAGGTATGTCAGTTGCTAATCACAAAAAAGGAAATGAGTTACCAAGAAATTCACTGGTAATTGAAAGCATTAGCTTAGTAAAAAAATTGGAACCAAAGTATTTTGTTTTTGAAAATGTCCCATCTTTCTTAAAAACAAGTTGCCTTGATCTTGACAAAAACCATAAAACAATAGAGGAGGCAATAAAAACAAACCTACAAGAAAAATACAAAATTGAATCAAGAAAAATAAACTTTTCTGAATATGGATCAAATTCAAGCAGAACACGGTGCTTAGTAATAGGTGTGAATAGAAATCATAGCAAAACAAACCCATTCGATCTTTTTCCCGAGAAAGAAGAATCAAAAACGCTTAGAGAAGTTATCGGTGATCTACCGAATCTTGATTGGGGACAAATTGATAAAAAGGACATATTTCATTCATTTAGAACATATAAATTAGAAATGCGTGAATGGATAAGCTCAATAAAAGAAGGCGAATCTGCTTTTGACAATACAGACAAGTTAAAGAGACCTCATGCAATTAAGGATGGAAAATTTATTGAGCACAAACGTGGAAATGGCGACAAATACAAAAGACAAGTATGGGACAAGGTGGCACCATGCGTTCATACTAGAAACGATATTCTAGCGAGCCAAAATACAGTGCACCCCAAAGAGGATCGAGTATTTTCAATCAGAGAATTAATGAAGATGATGACAATTCCTGATTCATTCAAATTCTCAGAATGCACAAGAAGAAGACTTAATGAGCTACTTGTTGAGGAAAAAATTAAATTTTTAAAGACAGAAGAATTAAATATTCGTCACTGCATTGGGGAGGCGGTCCCAACAAAAATATTCTTTAAAATTGCTGAAAAAATAAAACATAAAATAATGTGCTCAGATATCACAATAGAGAGCAAATTTATAAATTTTCAGAAACAAACAAAAATTACAGATCAAATTGAACTAGCAAAATTTATACAAAAAAATGGATTTAAAAACTATTCTTTAAGTGATTTTCAATCGTTTGCCGAAATTTTAAACACATCAAAAGAAGAGCATGCAGCATACTATACTGATCCGGATATTGTTCATGAAATCGTAGAAAATTTACCTGAATTTTCTGACAAAAAAACAATATCAATTCTCGAGCCATCTGTCGGTAGCGGTTCATTTATTCCTGAATTAATTCATAAATATAGAAATAAAAAAATAATTATTGATGTGATTGATATAAACAAAGATACATTAAAAGTTTTAGAAGCTATTCTCACTAAACTTGATGTTAAAAATGCAAAGATCAATTATCTAAACGAAAATTTTTTATTTAGTAAATTTACGAAGAAATATGACTTGGTTATTGGAAATCCCCCATTTTTAAAAATTAACCGCAGTTATCCAAATTATGACTTGTATAAAGCAAATGCAAGAAATAATAAAACTTCAAATTTATTTATTTTTTTTCTTGAGCGAGCAGTAGAGATTGGGAACTATGTGTGTTTGATAATACCAAAATCGTTTCTTGGCTCGCCTGAATTTAATTCTACACGTAGCGAAATTTCGAATTTTTCATTTCATCAAATTCACGATTTTGGAGAAAGTGGATTCAAAGGGGTTTTAATTGAAACGATTGCCCTAGGTTTTTATACAAAAAATAGATATAAAAATAAAGTTAAGATAATTAGTAGACCACTCGGTAAACATTTCTATCAAAATCAAAATTATATTTTTTCAAAAAATTTTCCAACTTGGTTAATATATAGGAATGATGATTTTGATAAGGTTGCTGATACCATGAGATTTGGTGCTTTTGATGTTTTTAGAGATCGACAAATCACCTCAAAGATTCTTCTTAAAAAGGGGGCTTATAGGGTTCTGAAATCTGCAAACATTGGTAATTGTAAAATTATCAATACCGAACGTGATCTGTATGTTGATGAAATTAATAATTTGGTAGTATCCAAATTTCTTAACGTACCAAATTTGGTACTTGTGCCAAATCTTTCATATTTACCAAGGGCATGTATTAAGCCTAAAGGAACTTTGGTCGATGGATCATCAGCTATTCTGATAAGAAAAGATGGAAAAAAAACTTCGATAAATGAGTTGAAATTTTTTTCAAGTGATAAATTTCGGAACTTTTATAAAATTTGTAGAAACTTTAGTAGTAGATCAATGAATATTGATTCTAATCATGTATTTTATTTTGGTCTGAAAGATGGCTATTGAAATTGCAACAATCGATGATGTAAATTTACATTTTGATCAATTAAAGCTAGATATTAGAATTTCAGGAAATGCTAGATGGATTGATCAAAAAGTAACTCCAGATATTTTATCTGCGCTTGCAGAGGCAATTCTTAATCACAGGGAATATTCTCCAGACGAAGAATTTACGATGCGTTCTCTATGGGACGATTCTCGCCTTGATGAGATTATGAGGGAAGTTTTTTCAAAGCCATCATTAGAAAATCCATCTGCATCAAATGAATATGATAAGGTAATAAGTCAACCTTTGCGTGCACTTGCCTATGCAAGAATAATTACTTTAGACCATAGATCAAGAAGAAATTACTATAAATTAAACTCAAACATTTCAATTTTGAAGTTCATTGCTCACAGAGAAGTAAATGCTTATAAATTTCTTTGTATCTACATTAAAAAAGTTCTTAAAGACAGCGGCCAATGGGTTTATTTTGATAAATTTTTATCTAATGGATTAAATGAAAATTTAACTACATATGATTACAGAGAGCTTAAGGAAAAATTTAAGGAATTTACAATTAATTACACACCGATAAACACTGGTGTAGAGGTGAGTAGGATATTCACTAAAATTCTCAATCCCCTGGCCTGTGAATTAAATATTAGGGGAACATATCATGGAAATTTATCTCGCCATAAGATCAAGTATTCCGAACTTCTTTATAACAGAGAAAATTTTAGAGATTTAGATAAAGATAAAAGTCTTACACGCGAAGAATATAAGCTTAGACTTGAGGTCAATCCTGGATTTAAGTACACAATTAATAAATCTGTCAAACAGGTGAGAGATAGATTTAAGGTTACAGAGTTGAATGATGGAGGCGAAATAACTAAAGAAACAGTAATTCATCATATTTTTATGAAGCATGAAAAGCCATATCTGGCTGGCCATTTAGAAAATTTGATTAATTTAACTCCAAACCAACATCTAACCAAAGCTCATCCCTCAATGAACTTTACAGTGACCGATCCACACTATCAAAAAATATTTCTTGAAAAAAAGATAAAAGATACACAATTTTCAGAAAAAAACTCTGATGGTTTTTATAGTAAGGAAAATCTAATTGAAGTTTTAAACATTGGTTTTGGTGTTAATGAATTTGAAATGAGTGATGATTATGATCATTTGCTTTATAAATTGAATAAAATTTATGTAGATAGATACTCAGAGCCTTAAATTTTTGATTACTAATAAATTATCGTTGGAATAAACTATTTTTTTCTTGCTGTTGATTTACTGGCTCACTTATTGAGCTTGTAATGTATTACTCTCTCAAGGCGACTATAGGGAGAGTAAATATGCGTGACTTTACATATATTGAAGGCTACAGATTCTCAATTTTTAATATTTACCGCAGCAAACGCTTTGATGTGGATCGTCTAGACATTAACTATGCGGACAAAGACAAACCTAAGTTTGTCAGAGGTTTTCGTATTCAAGACCATATGACCGATGTCAGTTGCACTGTGGATGGTGAAGATGGTGATAACTTGGCATATAGCCTTTGCTATATCCACAATAGTAACAAAGAAGATCGTCCTGATCAGTTTGATGAGTATCTGATTAAGGCGATGCTTGAAAACGAGTTCTTGGTTCATAAACTTTTTGACGAAGATCGGCCAAGCGATGCTTCTGTTCACTAATTAAATCCTTTCCGAACCCTCTGTTTTAGTCGTTTTTCATCTCTCAAACCCTTATTCCATCAATACCACTTCCTGACACTTTCTGAACTATTTCAAAAGTGCTAATCTGAGGTTATTCTTTGAAATAAAAGGTTAAATATGACCAAAACACCTTCATCGTACAGTTTAATTTTTGCTTTTTCAGCAATTATGTTTTTGTTATGTTTTATTGGTCTTTACTACAAAGAACAAAATGCATTTGGTGTTGTATTGTGGGGATACATACTTTGGTTAATGCATAAAAAAAAGATTGAGGACTTAACAAAAGTATTTAAGTATATTTTTATATTTACATTTTTATTAGGAATAGTTGGTCTTTTTATTATTGAAAATTTTGAAATAAGTATTTTTGAATACTTATTAATTATTTCTATAGGACTTACCTTGCAATATATTTTATGGAAATACTTTGAAAAGTTTGATAAAAAAATTGAGGTAATTATAAGAAATGAAACAAACTTAGATAAGAAATCTGAGATTATTAGTGATGTTTGGAAAATTGCATATGATGAATTTGAATCTAATAGTAGAAATACTTCTATTTGGGCAAAGTGCTTTGCTGATGCTAACGGAGATGAAAATGTTGCTAAAGCAAAATATCTGAAAATTAGAGTTGAGCAGTTAGGTCATCAAAAGGTGTCAAATGAAGATAAATATCATAACTATTTAAATTCTCAAAGTGACTCAGAATGTAAGACTAATTTGAATGATGAAAAATCAAAGACCTTATCTCATCAACAATCAAAGAATCAAATCAAAAATATTGAAGATATCTTTTTTATTGAAACTTTTGCAAAAAATAAACAAATTGACTATAACGCCTACTCAACAATTCAATTAATTTTGTTAGGATTTTTCGAGATATCAAAATATAAAAATAGAAATATTATTTTATTGCATAACGATTACTGTGCTTGTGTTGTTGGATCTCTTCTAAAAGTATTTGATAATGAAAAAAATTTAAAAAAAATGCTTGATAGTGGTAAGTCAAGTCAACCTCTTCATTCTGGATTAATTGTTTCATTTGATAAAAATGTTTTTACAGAACCAGAAGATGAAAATGAATTAAAAAAGCTTGGCATTACTTTTGATGGCAAACACTATATTTTTGACGGAAAGAGATATGAAATAAAAGAAGAAGCAATAAGATATGCAAAAACTAACTTAGACTTTAAGTCTAAATTAAAGTCACCCTTTCCACTGGGGTCACGTCCTTAGCCTTACTGAGTGTTTTCACATAGCCTGTCCTAAATATATCCTAATAAATGTTTTTCGATGATTGATTGAATACATTAATCCGCTCTGTAGTTCAATAAGATGGATTGATCTGAACATATCCTTATCCATAGTTTTAAGTCTTGGAAGCCCGATAATTCGTGCTGAATCGATCGTTGCTTGAACCATAGATGCTTTTGGATATTCCCACTCTGTCAACGAATAGGGGTGAATTTGCATTGGCAATAGTAAGGTAGTGAAAATTGTGCCGAGCAACATAAAAAATCCTTTGAAATTGTGTTTTCATGATTTTTTATGACCACTCGCTCACATAGTGAGCCTTTACCTTTTTAGACTAAAACTACTAACTAGGAGATTCTATGCGTAAACGTCTTGTAGGATTGAGTTTAGGTCTGTTAATTGTGGGAGGTCTCTTGTATGGTCAGGCTGCTTTGGCATGTACCACGCAGACTTTAATTGTCGGGGGCAAACTTACAGTATGCACAGTTTGCGGCACCGTTGTATCGTGTATGTAAGGTCAAATATGAGATATTTCTTATTACTTATCGGACTGATAACATCATCCGCATACGCACAAGTTACATTCTTTAATGATTCATTGGGTATGCCCCTAGGTACTGCTAATCAAGTCGGCAATACAACGTTTTACAGTGATGCGATGGGATTACCGTTGGGTAGTTCGCAAACGATCGGAAACACTACCTTTTACAGTAATAGTCTAGGTTTGCCACTAGGGACTGCTAATACCCCGCAACCCTTACCATCATATACACCACGTTACATTTCACCACCTGCACCGACCTTTCCAACATCACCGCTATTTCCTACAAGTCCAAGGGGCATGTAATGAACTATTACTCGATTAGATTGAAATCTATGAGGTTCAAAATATAGAAATGAATAAGAAAAGATATAAAGTTGTTACACACGAGGCGAACTATACCCCTCCTGACTTCGGATCGTTATTGCCCGTTGGCGAGTTTGATACAGCCGATGAGGCGATTCAATGCCTTAAACAAACAATTGATAAGCAGTTGATTGCTTCTTTAAATGATGGAAAAACACCAAAACAAGCATACGGTGAATTCTCAACTTATGGTGAGATACCAATAATTCAAGGGGAGCCAAGAGTATATGTTCAGCCATATGAATATGCTAAAAAAAGAGTTGGTGAATTAGCATACTTAAATGTAATAAAAAAGATTGATAATAATTTTTATCAAAAGGATCAAGGCAAATGATTTCTATAGTAAAGATTCAAAAGATACTTGGTCAATTTTCATGAACTACTCAGAGTGTGATGGAGAGGTAATCTATGCTCGCTAAATTAACAATCCGAAATTGTAAATTTGCATATCGCTGTTCTGCAAAATGGGATGATCTTGAAGAAACAGATGATGATGAGATTCGTTTCTGTAATGATTGTCAAAAAGAAGTATTCTTTTGTGACAGTGATGAAACATTAATCACATTCGTCAAGTTAAATCGATGTGTGGCGATTCTTAAACCTAACTCAAATGAACGCATATTAGGTGATGTGCAATACTCATAACTAAAAAATGACTGAAAATACCGTAATCCGAAATTGTACCTTTGCATTTAAATGCGAGGCAAAGTGGGAACAGCTAGAAATATTGGGTTACGACAATATTCGTTTTTGTAATGGTTGTCAAAAAGAAGTATATTTTTGCTATGATGACCATGAGTTGATCAGCAACATTCATTTGAACCGCTGTGTTGCAATCGATCGAATGTCAGTTATTGAGATGGGATACTTTGCACCTGAAAAAGTTAAATAGTGTTCAAGAAAATTCTAACTTAAATGAGCAATATTGAAATCCTTGGTAGACCCCAATATCGTTCTCGTAAGCAACAGGACGAAGAGCAGAACTTGTCTACTCAAAAAGAATCTAAGAAACGACTTTCTGACCAAGACCTTCAATATGAACGAGATGAGAGGGACTGGTGGTGGTGTGAAGATGTATGACTGAGAGATTGCAGAAGAAAATTAAACCCCCTAAAAAGACATTATCTGAACTATTGAGTGATAAATCAATTCTGACAGGTCGTGAGGTGATTCAACGCATCAAAGAAAAAGAGAAACGTCAGAAAGAGTTTGAAGAAGCAGTGGAATTTGAGGTAAAAAATAGAAAAGTATGATTTTTTTAGATCGGGGAGATTTTTATGAGCAAAAATTTGATTTATAAACTGTCAATATCAGATGGCAAGAAAGAGCTTTATTCTTCCAATCTTTCTTTTGGTGAAGTTGCTGATCTGATTAGTTCAGCAGACGATTCCTTAATAAATGAGAAATTATTCCAATGTGCCGCTTCTCATCCTTCGGAGACAGTTCGTGAAAACGTTGCTTATAAAGACAATATTAACGAAGAAACTTGGGAAATTTTATCTGAGGACAATTCAATAAATGTTTTAAGAAGATTGGTTAACTCTGATGCATGTAAAAGAAATGCTAGTCAGAAACAACTTGAAAATTGGATAAAAATGGACATTGAAATTGCAAGAAATATTGCTAATAATCTTGATCGTTACGAGAATGCAGATATTGATGCACTAGCAAAGATCTTATCTGAACATTCTGATCCATCAGTTATTGCTGAGGTTGCAAGCAATTCTTCAATACCAAAAAAATATCTTAAAAATTTAACCAAGAATAACGATCCACAAATTGCAAATAATGCAAAGAGATCGCTTGAATAAGTTATTTTCTCGCCACCATCACCACATAGTCTTCTGACTTTTTCATGAATTTATCAATCTCAATTTTGTAATTTTTGTAACTATTTTTATCTAGGGCATTCACGGATAGAACAAGTAAATCATTGGGTTTGGTGGAGGAGAGGAGGGAGATGAGTTTTGGTTTATCTGTCATAACCCACCTCATCATTTGCTTTCACCTTCACAATCACGTTCTTTTCACGCGATTCCAAAATGATGATTTTCTGGAGTTCATCAAAATAGGGTTTTAGTTCAGATTCGGATAAGTCGGCAGGGATGTTCATGGAGTAAAGCGAGTAAACATCCTCTTTGAAATGGGATCGAAAGGGTTTCATGAGGATTGGATCTCGTTTAGAACCTGAGTAATGCCTTTTTCATCGATTTCATTCAGTAATTTGGTAATACCGATGCGACCTAATGTTGACTTGGGGATTCTGGTGGAGGAGGAGATTTGGGTAAAGCGTTGGTATAGGTCATGGTGCAGACGAAGAGGGAACTGGATCTGTGGGGTGGAATGGATTGGAAAAGACATGGATTCTCCTTGGTAGATAGAAACTAAGACTAGGGTAGGAACATGGGTAGCGACTGGTAAAGCGATTAGGTGAGTAACTACTTGGTTCTCAGGAGTATTTAGATGAAATTGGAATGATTAGAGATAAAGTGGTCACTAGGAATTGTTCTTGTATGAACAAAATAGGAATAGGGCTCAATGTCTGGATCTGGAGGGGTTTTGGTTCATGTCTTCACTGCGTTCAGACATCTGTTACTGCGTAACAGGGTTTCTATTGGGGGTAATTACTAGGATCAGGTATTGGTTTTATTCATTTCAAAGGCGGACATACTTACTTATCCAATTTTTAGCTGATTTCAATTTCACCTGATGACAAATACCACTTTTTCAGAATTGTGCTTATCCGCTCCCGAAAAAAATTTGAAATGATGAAAATCCCCATCTTCAAACTTAGTTATTGAAATGCAAGTTTGGATGGGGAGAAAGGTTTTTAAACTCTCACTTCATGAGTATCTGAATCAGCAAGCGATTGAAAATACTTCATATCATCATCAATTTCATCTTCAGTCTCTGATGGGGTATTTGAATCAGATCCATATTGAGTAACAGTTGGAATTTCAAATTTAATCCAGCCTTTGTTTTTATAGTCTGTTAACGTATCGACAATTTCATCAAAATCTTTTCTGTGTAAATCACGAACAATAGTAATTTCAAAGAGGTTAATCTTTTTCAAATACTTTGCCACTTGAGTTCTTGGAGTTTTCAAGAATGGCGGATTGTAGAGATTATTTTTTTTAGTTTGATACGACTTATTAATTATTTTCTTAAACTGCTCCAAAGTA
>Ga0164294_10005880_pt1 | contig 10494 bp, 9 predicted proteins | sample GEODES005metaG_FD_111479 | JGI IMG/M metagenome (GOLD analysis project Ga0164294, IMG submission 111479) | Oligotrophic lake water microbial communities from Sparkling Lake, Wisconsin, USA - GEODES005 metaG | ecosystem: Environmental > Aquatic > Freshwater > Lake | place: USA: Sparkling Lake...
CTGCCGCCGCTTGGGAATCCATCCGAAAGAATACCTCACCGACGTTCTCACCCGTCTGCCCGGCATGCTGGCCAAAGACGCCATCACGCTGACCCCAGCCAACTGGCTCAAAGCCCGCAGTGGGAAAAGCGTTCGTAAGGTAGCCTGACTTCATAAGTGTCATCGATCTGCAAACGATGACACCTATGATACCGCCGTAGCAAAGTTCTATCAAAGGCGCTTGGGACTACGCTTACATTGAAAAGGACACCGGAGCCGCCCCTCGAGCGTCGGCTTCGGTATCCTCCAGTGATGAGGTAACACGCCTGCGTTCGTCAGGATGGCCGATGTAGAACCTAGAAGGCGACCAAAGAAAAGTGTGTGGGATTTCATGGGTGCGCGGCCTTGAATTTTGGACCAACTTGAAGGCTAGACCTTTTGTCAAGTTAGTCCACGCGGCACCGAGGTACAATGAACCGAAAGCGGCACCCTTCTGATTCGGTGCCATGGTGCTCCCCTACCCTTTGACCAAGGTCATCACCGACTCGAGATGGCGGGTGTGCGGAAAAAGATCGAAGGGTTGGACATCGGCCAACTGATAGCCACCTTCGCTGAGTTGCTTGAGATCGCGGACTTGGGTGGCAGGATCACATGAAACATACACCACGCGGGCTGGCCCAAACTTGACCAACTGCTCGATGAACTCTGGCGTGCACCCTTTGCGGGGCGGGTCGATGACCACCGCCGTTTCTGCTGCTGGAAAACTGATTTCGTCAAAGATCGCCTCGGCAGATGCCGTTAGAAATCTCACATTCGAAATCTGGTTGGCCGCAGCATTCTTACGCGCCCATTCGCAGGAGGTTTCCGAAACCTCGACCCCAGCCACCTGATCGAAGTGTTTCGCCAAGGTCAGTGAAAACAACCCAGAACCACAGTAGGCATCCACCAAAAACTTCGCCCCACCCGCAGCCGCTTGTTTGGCCACATAGCCGGTGAAGGCGGGAAGAATGAATGGGTTGTTTTGGAAAAAATCACCTGCGAGAAATTGAAAGGTAAGGTCGCCCACCCGCTCCGTGGCAACCGCTCTGAAGTCCGTCTCGACCCGATCCTCAGTGGCCCGCAGTAAGACGGTCGCACCACGCTTGAACGAATTTGCCCGCGCACGAAGTCCCTCACGGATGGCGGGCAAGTCGCGGTTGATCGTCTCCATCGCAATCGGACACTGTGGCACATCCAATAGCTGCGAGCGCCGACCAAACGCAAGAAAGCCGATGGGCCCCAAGTCTCCACCCACCGCCTTCTCGAAGTGTGGTGTGATCTTGGAGCGGTAGTTCCATGTTTGGGCGGATGAAAGGCAGTCATTCACGGGAAAGGTGATGCCGGCCATGTGCTTCATCAACTCGCCGACCTGACGGGTTTTCCAGGAGAGCTGCTTGTCATAGGAAAGGTGCTGATATTGACAGCCGCCGCATTCACCAAAGAGCGTGCACCGTGGAGCCACCCGGTCGGGCGAAGTCACCAGCACCTCGACGAGATCGGCATGCGAACAATTCTTGTCATTGCGAAACACGCGCGCTCGGACGGTCTCGCCGGGCAGAGAAAACGGCACGAAGACCACCCAGCCATCCATCCGCCCGACCCCCGCGCCAAGGTTGGTGAGGGCATCGATGGTGATCTCGATTTCCTGATGATACGCGAACGGCGTGGGAACAAACTTTTTCGGCGGGCGTGGAATCATGACGTGGCGGTAGATTGGCGTGACGGGCGATGACGGGCAATGGATTTTCGAGGAGATGAAAAAACGGCCGGGATCGCTCCCGGCCGTTTCGTAGGATAATGGTGCGGAATCACATCCGCAGCCGATCGATCAACCGATGACCTCAGGCCAGTCGGTGTGGAACATTTCACCGCGCGGTTTGTCGGTGCGCTCGTAGGTGTGGGCGCCGAAGAAGTCGCGTTGGGCCTGCAGCAAATTAGCAGGGAGCACGGCACTACGGTAACTATCGTAGTAACCAAGCGATGCACTAAAGGCTGGGACAGGGATGCCCGCGAGCGTGGCCAGCGAGATCACCTCGCGCCAGTTTTCTTGGAATCCATTGAGGATTTCAGTGAAGAACGGAGCGAGCATCAGATTGCTGAGTTTTGCGTCGGTGCGGTACGCCTCGGTGATGTCATTGAGGAAGCGTGCGCGGATGATGCAGCCGCCGCGCCAAATGGCGGCGATCTTCGCGAGGTCGAGATCCCAACCTTTTTCTGCGCCCATGGCGGAGATCAGGTCGAGACCTTGAGCGTAGGAAATGATCTTGGAGGCAAAAAGCGCGTCGTGGACTTTCTTGACGAGCTTCTTCTTTTTGATGTCGATCTCTGGCTTCGGTCCTTTGAGAACCTTGCTGGCGGCGACGCGCTTGTCCTTCATCGAGGAAAGAATGCGAGCCTCAACGGCCGCGTTGATGGTGGAGATCACGACCGCGTTTTCCACGGCATTGATCAGCGTCCATTTGCCGGTGCCTTTTTGACCTGCGGTGTCGAGGATGAGATCGACCAAGGCCTTGCCCGTTTGAGGATCTTGCTGTTTGAAGATCTCGGCGGTGATCTGGATCAAGTAGCTCTCGAGGTCGCCGTTGTTCCAATTGGTGAAGACTTCTGCCAGATCGGCGGCTTCGAAGCCAGCGGCTTTGAAGATATTGTAGGCTTCGCAAATCAACTGCATGTCACCATACTCGATGCCATTGTGAATCATTTTCACATAGTGACCGGCACCACCTGGGCCGATGTGAGTCACGCAGGGTTCACCGTCCACCTTCGCGGCGATGGATTCGAAAATCGGCTTCATCACATCCCATGTCGAGGCAGGGCCACCGGGCATGATCGATGGGCCTTTGCGGGCACCTTCTTCACCACCCGACACGCCAGCACCGATGAAGCGGAAGCCGAGATCGCCGAGCCACTGGTCGCGGCGTTCGGTGTCGGTGTAGAGCGAGTTTCCGCCATCAATGATGATGTCGCCCTTGTCGAGCAGTGGAATCAACGACTCGATGACCGCATCCACCGGCCCGCCAGCTTTCACCATGATCATGACCTTACGAGGCGATGCGAGCGATTCCACGAACTCTTCCAGCGACTGGGCGCCGACCAGTTTTTTGTCTGGGTGCGCCGCTACAAATGCGTCGGTGACGTTGGTGGTGCGGTTATAGACCGAGACTTGAAAGCCGCGGGATTCCACATTGAGTACGAGATTCTGGCCCATGACGGCCAGACCGATAAGTCCGAAATCGCTTTTGCTCATAATAAATCGCCAGTTGATAGGCGACCGACGATTTAGGACGGATCGTCGATTCGTGCAACCCCTTGTTGCCAATTGCCTGCGCATTTCTCATATTTCGGGGGTGAACCTGCCGAATTCAATCACATTTTCGCGTCTAATCATGACCGCTGCCTTTGTGTTTGCGATGTCGCAGAACTCTCTAGGTGGTGACATCGCTGGGCTTTTTCTCTTCGTTCTCGCCGCCGCAAGCGATTGGCTCGACGGGTGGTTGGCCCGTAAAATGAACCTCGTGACCCCTTTGGGAAAGTTGATGGATCCCCTTGCCGACAAAGTTTTAGTTAGTGCCGCGTTCGTTTTCTTCACCCAACAAGGGCTTTGCCCAGTGTGGATCACCGCATTGATCATCGGTCGTGAGTTTCTCGTCACAGGCCTTCGCCAAATCGCGGTGGAAGCCGGCCAAGTCTTGGCAGCAGACGCTCTAGGAAAATGGAAGACGCTTTTCCAGCTCGCTTATTTAACGACCGGCCTCGTCTGGCTCACGGCTCAACATCCCGAAATCGAGCACGCCATCGGCCAATGGCTGGGCCACCTCGCTCGCCCTGCCAAGGAAGGCGGCTTGCTCCAGCCCGGACTCCTCTGGCTTGCCGCCGCGCTCACCGTCATTTCCGGCTGGAACTACCTCTGGAACAGCCGAGGCTTGCTGAAATCAAAGGCCTAACCGATTTGCGCCTCGTATGCGGCGGCGTCCATCAAGGTGTCGACGTCCGCAGCACTTTTCACCTGAAGCTTGAAGATCCAGCCCTTGCCGTAGGGGTCGGTGTTGACGAGCGAAGGGTCCGCTTCGACCTCAGGATTGACCTCCACCACTTCCCCACCGATCGGCGCATAAATGTCACTGGCAGCTTTAACGGATTCCACCACCGCCGTCGGATCGCCCGCGTCAACGCTGCGGCCCATCGCCGGAAGCTCGACGAAAACCACGTCGGTCAACTCCGCTTGAGCGTGATCAGAAATTCCAACGGTAGCGATGTCGCCATCGAGGCGGACCCATTCGTGAGAGGCGGCGAAGCGGAGGTTGCTTGGTGTGTTCATGGGGTAGTACTGAAATCTTGAATGCTGAAAAAAAGGCTAAATCGAGTGGGCAGGTTTGTAAAATGGCTTTTTGACGACCACGGCTGGGAAAAATTTTCCACGAACCTCGATCTGGAGATGAGTGCCGATCGCTGCGAATTCCGCGGGCAAATAAGCCATGCCGATTCCCGCCATGAGCGAGGGCGAGAGCGCACCGCTGGACAACTCACCGATCACCACCCCATCGGCGGAGGCCACCGGATAGTGAGCGCGCGGGGGTGGTCCCTTGTCGAGATAACGAATCGCGGTGAGCCTGAGCGCAGGGCCATTGGCATTCTGCTGCGCGAGCGTCTCGCGGCCCATGAAATCACCCTTGTCCAGGTCGCAGAAAAACCCGAGTCCAGCCTCGATGGGCGAGCGGTCGGGTGACAGGTCATTTCCATTCAGCGGGTAGCCCATTTCTAACCGAAGTGTATCACGAGAACCGAGCGCACAGGGCTTGGCCCCAGCAGCGACGAAGCGATCCCAGTACGCGATGCCTTCGCTCGCAGGACTGAAAAACTCAAATCCATCCTCGCCCGTGTAGCCCGTCCGACAAACGATGCAACCATCCGCCATAGCGGTAATCCCATTGCGCGGCGGAAGAATCTCATCTGGAAACACCTTGGAAAACACCTCCACGGCCTTCGGTCCTTGCACGGCCATCCCCGCCCAGTGGTCACTCTCATTCGTGAGAGTGACTCCATCGTCCAAATGCCCCTCCAGCCATGCGAAGTCCTCGTCGATCATCGACGCATTCACCACGAGAAAAAACGCTGCCTCACCCGAACGGTAGGCGATCAAGTCGTCGATCACCCCACCACGTTCATTGAGCAGCAAGGTGTACTGCCCCTGCCCGACCCCGAGGTCGGCGACGTCATTGGTCAGCATCCGGTTCAACCATGAAGCCGCGTTGGCTCCAGTCACGATGAGCTGGCCCATGTGCGAGATGTCAAAAATGCCACACGCCGTGCGGACCGCCGTGTGCTCCTCGATGATCGCGGTGTACTGCACCGGCATGTTCCACCCCGCGAATGGAACCAATCGAGCCCCCAACTGCAAATGGGCCGCTTCTAATGGAGAATGTTTCAGTTCAGAGCTCACAGTGTGAAGAGTGCAAGCATCGCCGAGCCTTGTCAACTGACGTGAAGCCCGAATCCCCCGCGCCAGCTTTTTGACCGCCAAGCACGAACCCTGCTTGCCAATCAGCGCAAAGCCACGATGCTTTCGCCCGCATGAATGGGTTCGAACGATTGGAGCGACGCTATGGCGGATTATCATTTCCGGGGCTTCTGCGGTATTACGCGATGCTCCACGTCCTGGTGTTTGCCCTGCAACTGATTCGTCCCGACCTCGGACCCCTCTTTGAGTTCGATCGGGCCAAAATTTTCTCCGGCGAAGTCTGGCGGGTGGTGACCCTGTTTTTCTCAACTTCGGAGTTCGGCAATCCACGCAGCCCAGTGACCTTGCTCTTCCTCGTTTTCGCGGTGAACTTCACCTTCATGGTGAGCGATGGCCTCGAAAGCGCTTGGGGCAGTTTCAAAACCACCCTGTTCTTGTACGCGGGTATCGGGCTGATCCTGGTGATGAATTTCATTTATCCGGTTAGCATTCCATCGAGTGGGACCGCCTTGTACGCCTCCGCCTTTCTCGCCTATGCCACCCTTTTCCCGAAGTTCGAGATCTTGTTATTCTTCGTCCTGCCCGTGCAAATCCGCTTTCTTGGGATGCTGGCGGCTGGGGCGGTCGTGTTAGAAGCCATCCGATTCCCAGTGCTCATTCCATTTTTTCTAGCAGCCTACGCCAACTATGCCATCTGGGCCGGCATCCCTGCCTTGCGCGGCAACACTCAAATCCTCGCGGCGGTGCAACGCAAGAAACGCTTCAACTCGGCCAATCTCGACGACGGCGAAGCATTTCACACCTGCGCGGTCTGCCACCGAAATGACCGCAAGGACCCCGATCTGGAATTCCGAATCGGCAAGGACGGCCAAGAATATTGCACCCTCCACTTGCCCGAGTAAGGGCCACGGCGGTGATCCGACCGCACGTGCAACTCAGCGAATTCTATCGGGATGCACCCGATGCGCAAAACCCACTTGCTAGACTACTAGAGAATTTCCTGAACGAAGCGTTCTTTCTCAAACACCGCAAATGCATCCGGTTCCTCGCCCGTGCCAATGAACCTCGGGGCGATGCCGAGTTGTTCGTGGATGGTCACCGCGATGCCGCCCTTGCCGGAGCCATCCAGCTTGGTAACGATCAAGCCGTCCAACGGGCTCGCTTTGTGAAATTCCTTGGCCTGCTGCAGCGCGTTCGAGCCGGTGGTGGCATCGACCACCAACAAGGTTAGGTGCGGCGCGGATTCATCTTGTTTAGCGATGGTCCGACGAATTTTTCCGAGCTCTTCCATCAAGTTATGCCGGGTGTGAATCCGACCCGCAGTGTCGCAAATGAGGAAATCTGCATGGGCGGCGATCGCCTTCTGATGCGCGCTGAAGCACACCGAAGAGGGGTCCGCATTTGGGCTGCCGGCCACTACGGGAAGATCAAGGCGCTGACCCCAGCGCTGGAGTTGCTCGACCGCAGCAGCCCGAAAGGTGTCTGCGGCCGTCAGGATCACCGAGTGCCCGGACTTTTTCAGCAAATGCCCGAGCTTGGCGGACGACGTGGTTTTCCCCGTGCCGTTCACCCCGACGACCAAGATCACGAACGGCTTCCCGTCGCTTCGCGGCACCAGCGGGGCGACATCGGCAGGCAGACGCTGTGCCAGGTGACGCCGCGTTGTTTCCACCACATCGTCCGCTGTGACGCTGCGCCCGAGGTCGCGAAGCTCGTCGATGATCGCAGTGGTCATCCGGATCCCGAGATCAGAAGCGATGAGGTCGGCCTCGAGGTCGTCCCAGTCGATTTCAGCTCGATTGGTGATTTTATTGAAAAGAGATTTGAAAAAGCCAGCCATGGGTGCGGGGGAACCTAAGCTGCCAGAATTCGTGGGTCAATGGGATTGCGGATCGTGTGGAAGTGACTAGCGTCGATTCGCGATGCCGAAGATCCGAGTCCTGCCCGACATTCTCGCGAGCCAAGTGGCTGCGGGTGAGGTGGTCGAGCGCCCGGCATCGGTCGTCAAGGAGCTCGTCGAAAACAGCATCGATGCCGGAGCCAAAGAAATCCGCGTGGACATCGATCGCGGTGGATCGGCTCTCATCCGCGTCAGCGACGATGGCTGCGGCATGTCGCGCGAGGATGCGCTGCTTTCGCTGGAACGCCACGCAACCAGCAAGCTCCGCACGTCGGGGGATCTTGCCACGATCATGACGCTCGGGTTTCGTGGCGAGGCCGTACCCAGCATCGCGAGCGTTTCGCGCTTCCGCTTGGTCACTCGGGAAACCGCCTCGGTGGCTGGGACGGAGATCGTGGTGGATGGTGGAAAAATCTCCGATGTCCGCGACGCGGGATGCGCACCAGGCACGGTGATCGAGGCAAAAGCGCTTTTCTACAACATGCCCGCCCGCCGGAAATTTCTGCGAGCAGAAACCACCGAGGCCGCCCATGTCGAACACCAACTCCGCCTCCACGCGCTGGCCGCACCCCAAGTGCGCTTCCGGCTGCGCCGCGATGACCGCGAGGTGTTCGACCTACCGCCAGCCGCCCAAGCGGTGGATCGCGTGCGGCAGTTGTTAGGTAATGAGCTCTCGAGGGAATTGATCGCACTACCCCTGACCCACGGCAATGGAATTTCCGTGCAGGGCTACGTGTTGCCCGCCAGCCATGCCCGCAAGGGACGCCGACACCAATTTGTTTTTCTCAATGGCCGACCCGTCGAAGACTCGGTGATCTCCCGCGCCCTTGCCGAGGGGTTCCGCGGCGCATTAACCGACGGCCTGCACCCGGCCGCTTGGTTATGGATCGACCTTGAACCAACCTTGGTCGACGTCAACGTGCACCCCGCCAAACGCGAGGTCCGCTTTCACCGCCCACTCGATGTGCGAGACGTCATTCTCGAGTCGGTCTCCGCTGGACTGCGCCCTGTAGCCCCGAACATCCCTTCCATCGCACTGCGCACCTCAGGTGCACCCGATTCTTCCACCCCACCCTTCCGCGCCGAGCCCACGGAAATCCTAGCAGCCCCTGCCCCACCCCGTTTTCAAGCGCCACAATCCGTGCTGCCTGTCCACTCCGCGCAACCTTCGGACCCAACCGAACCCACGCAAGCCGAACCCATCGCCCTAGCAGGTTCAAGCGCGCCCGATTTCCGAATCATCGGCATGCTCCATCACCAATTCGCCATCATGGAAAGCCCCGATGGCTTGGTGCTCTTCGACCCCAAAGCGGCATGGGAACGCATCTTCTTCGAGAAAATCTCAAATCTCCGCGGCGGAACTCTTGAGACACAAAGCCTGCTGATCCCGGTTTTATTAGAATTGGACCCGCGCGACCTCGATCTCGTTCTGCGCGAGCGCATGGCACTGGCAGATGCGGGAATTGAGGTGGAAAGCTTCGGTGGCAACACCCTGCAAGTGCGTTGCTTGCCGGCCTGCATTTCCGTCGAGGACCCTCGTGCATTCCTCGGGGCATTGATGGATGAACTACTTCATGACCCCGCACCCGGTGCACGATTCGCCATCGACCGCATGGCGCGCGTCCTCGCGAGAAATGCTGCCGCGCGGATCGTTCCACGCCTATCAGAAATCCCTAGCTTGATCACGACACTCTTCGCTTGCGATTTGCCTTACTGCGCGGCAGATGGCCGCCCCACTCTCACCGAGTTCAGCATGCGCGAATTGAACCGCCGCTTCGGACTCACCAAGAGTTGAAGATTTACCCCTTAACCGAACGAGGCGCTTGATCAGGGATTTTGTTGGAACCTCAGTCGCATGAACATGCGGCGCTGATCCGCTGGACGCTCGATCCGTGCACGGACGGTTTGCGTGGTCGCAGTCTGAGCAATGACATCGGCGGGCACCGGCGCCCAAGTCTTCAGGTCACTGCTGGCTTCGACATGGCAAATGACATCAGGGCGGCCTACCGGGCGGTCAAAGGTCATGCTCAGAAACCCAGCATCAACCGCTGGCGGTGGCAAGCGAGTGAACCCATGAGGATTCGAACCCAGACTATATTCCACAAGATTCACCAGCCCGTCACCGTCAGGATCTGCCGCTACTGCTGCATCACCTGCTAGAATATGAACGGAGCTGAATTCTTGCTCCTGCCAGCTCAGATAATTCATCCCGATAATTGCCAACTCGCCTGAACCCGTGCCTACATAGTTCAAATCAACGATGACTGCATCAACCGCATAACTTCCAGCATTCACCGGTGCGGTCGAAGTTCCATTGTAAGTCAACGCCACCGCCAGCCCGCTCGGCGTGGTGCTCGCAGAAACCACCTTCGCCGTTCCATCATAAGTCGCCGTTAGATTTTCAAGGGCCACTGTGGCCGACGCTTTTCCCACCGTCACGCTGATGTCGCGATCAATCGATTCGTAATTGTTAGACGATGGCGTGAAGGCCACCGTCTGATCCGCCGTGCCCGCACTTGGAACCCGCGAAGGATCAGCAAACGCAAAGTTTCCAGCGACCGAGGCCTCCCCACCGCTCAGCAACGCACTGGACAGCGGCTGACCATACACGAGCTCCGAGGCGACCGGAACCGAAACCCAGGTGGGAGTTGCTTTGCCAATCAATAGTTCACCCGAGCCAGTGCCTTGATAGTTGGCATCGGTGATCGTTCCCACCACCGCATAAGTTCCAGCATTCACCGGTGCGATCGAAGTTCCATTGTACGTCAACGCCACCGCCAGCCCGCTCGGCGTGGTGCTCGCAGAAACCACCTTCGCCTTTCCATCATAAGTCGCCGTTAGATTTTCAAGGGACACCGTGGCCGACGCTTTTCCCACCGTCACGCTGATGTCGCGGCCAATCGATTCGTAGTTGTTAGACGATGGCGTGAAGACCATCGTCTGATCCGCCGTGCCCGCACTTGGAACCCGCGAAGGATCGGCAAACGCAAAGCTTCCAGCGACCGAGGCCTCCCCACCGCTCAGCAACGCACTGGACAGCGGCTGACCATACACGAGCTCCGAGGCGACCGGAACCGAAACCCAGGCGGGAGTTGCTTTGCCAATCAATAGTTCACCC
>Ga0164294_10005881_pt1 | contig 10494 bp, 8 predicted proteins | sample GEODES005metaG_FD_111479 | JGI IMG/M metagenome (GOLD analysis project Ga0164294, IMG submission 111479) | Oligotrophic lake water microbial communities from Sparkling Lake, Wisconsin, USA - GEODES005 metaG | ecosystem: Environmental > Aquatic > Freshwater > Lake | place: USA: Sparkling Lake...
ACCCATGCTCAGATAAGAAATCAAGTGCATAGTTGGTAAAACTAAGCTCAATTCCAGCATCTGCAACCAGCTTTTTGAGGTTGTTTAGTTGGATTTCAATAATTTTTCTTACTTCTTTTCGCTGCAATGGTTGGAACATGATGATCTCGTCTACCCTATTTAGAAACTCTGGCCTTACCGTTTGCTTTAGCAAATTCATCACCTCAATTTTTGCCCTTTCTGCTATCAAATCCAAACTGTCGTGCCTGGCTTGGTCAAAAGCGTCTTCAATAAGGTGACTTCCTATATTGCTTGTCATAATAATAATGGTATTCTTAAAATTGACCACCCTACCCTTGTTGTCCGTCAATCGCCCATCATCCAATACCTGCAACAAAACATTCCAAACATCTGGATGAGCTTTCTCAATTTCGTCAAGCAAAACAACACTATAAGGTTTACGTCTTACTGACTCAGTTAGCTGTCCACCTTCATCATACCCAACATAACCTGGAGGTGCACCCACCAGCCTTGAAACTGTATGCTTTTCTTGGTATTCACTCATGTCAATCCGTGTCATCAGCTTCTCATCATCAAACAAATAAGACGCCAGGGTTTTTGCTAGCTCTGTTTTTCCGACACCTGTTGTTCCTAAAAATATGAAGGACCCTATTGGCCTGTTTGGATCTTGCAATCCTGCTCGGCTTCTTCTTATCGCATCCGCCACTGCAGTGATGGCTTCTTCTTGTCCAACCACCCTTTCATGCAAATGCTCTTCTAAATTCAACAATTTCTCCATGTCACTCTGCAACATTTTGGATACTGGAATGCCTGTTGCCTTGGCTACATTTTGTGCAATGTCCTCCGCATCTACCTCTTCTTTGAGCAGTCTCTTCTCTCCTGTTGAACTGAGTTCTTCTGTAACTTTTATGATCAACTCCTCTTTCTCTTTTACTTTCCCGTAGCGTATTTCTGCTACGAGTCCGTAATCACCTTCTCTTTCTGCCTTTTCTGCTTGAATCTTCAGTTGTTCGATATCAGCCTTGGCTTGTTGAACTTTTTCCACCAACTCTTTTTCCTCTATCCATTTTGATTTGAGGGTGTCTCTTTGTACCGACAAATTTCCCAGCTCAGTGTTGAGTTCTTTCATTTTAAAGTCATCATTTTCACGTTTGATGGCTTCTCGCTCAATTTCCAATTGGCGTATTTGTCGCTCTAACTTATCCAATTCTTCTGGCATTGAATTCATTTCCAACCTCAGTTTGGCAGCACTTTCGTCAATCAGGTCTATTGCTTTATCTGGCAAAAACCTGTCTGAAATATACCTATTGGAAAGCTCTACAGCAGCAATGATGGCTTCGTCTTTAATACGTACATGGTGATGGGTCTCATACCTGTCTTTCAATCCACGTAATATTGAAATGGCATCTTCGATGCTCGGTTCATTGATCATCACTTTTTGAAACCTCCGTTCAAGTGCTTTGTCCTTTTCAAAATACTTTTGATATTCGCTCAACGTGGTTGCACCGATAGCCCTTAGCTCACCCCTTGCCAATGCTGGCTTCAAAATATTGGCAGCATCCATAGCACCGTCGCCTCCACCTGCTCCTACCAAGGTATGTATCTCATCAATAAATAAAATGATCTCACCATCACTTCCTGCCACTTCTTTTACAACTCCTTTCAGCCTTTCTTCAAACTCACCTTTGTATTTTGCGCCTGCTATCAACAATCCCATATCCAACGCATAAATCAACTTGCTTTTCAGGTTTTCTGGAACATCCCCATTCAATATCCTCATGGCCAAACCCTCTGCTATGGCGGTTTTACCTACACCTGGTTCGCCTACTAGTATTGGGTTGTTTTTTGACCTCCTCGTTAAGATGTGCAATGTTCGCCTGATTTCTTCATCCCTTCCGATAACTGGATCAAGTTTTCCTAAACGTGCCATTTCAATTAAGTTTTTGGCATATTTATGCAATGCATTAAACTGTGTTTCTTGGGTTTGACTTTTAACCTTTTCGCCCTTTCTTAAATCATTGATGGCTGTTGTTAATCCCTTTTCTGTCAACCCAGATTCTTTCAACAACTTAGCCGTTGAATCATTCCCCATTACCAAGGCCAACAACAAATGTTCGGGTGTTACGAACTCGTCACCAAACTTTGAAGCAAGTGACCCTGCCTTCAACAACAAATTATTTGCATCCCTGCCCAATGTTTGTGCAGCTTCTCCGCTAGATTTTGGTAACTTTTGTAATGCTTCCTTTAACTTCGTGTCCAATAGCTGAACCGAAACATCGTTCTTTTTAAGAAGATAGTCAACAGGTGACGTTTTCTGATCTAGCAGTGCTTGCAATATATGGTCGTTTTCAATGTTGGGATTTCCTGCATTGAAAGCCAATTGCTGGGCAGATTGAACAGTTTCCGAAGCTTGTATGGTGAAGTTATTTAAATTCATATTTTAACTTTTGTGAAATACATCAATCAAATGAATATCCATTTAAAAAAAGAGGTAATTATGTCATATTTTTTGTTCAGAACATGTCGCAAATGCAGTCTAGCATTGATTTTCATGCTATTATTGCAGTCCACCCAAGCCCAAAATGATTTCACCGGATTGAATGCAATTTTAACAAAGAATGCAAAGACTTTTGGCAAAGAGTACGTTGTTGTTGTGAATAAAGAAGGAAAAAATATATTCTTAAAGGAGTCTGAAGAATTTAAATTAAAAATACCGGCACCTATTGGCAACAGCAGCAAATGGTTGACGGTGGCTTTGGTGATGATTTTTGTTGATGAAGGAAAAATAAAGCTCGATGATCAAGTGAGCAAATACCTTCCTGTTTATGAAAAATACATGAAAGGATTTATCACCATCCGTAATTGTCTTTCAGAAACAACCGGTGTTGAAGGTGATGCCAATGGCATCCTAAAAGTTGCACAAAAAAATAAGTTCGAGTCGTTAGAGGAAGAGGTAAATAATTATGCAGCAAAAAGACTGATTGTGGACAACCCTAGCACATATTTTTCGTATAGTTCAGTTGGACTAAACATTGCAGGACGAATATTGGAAGTAATCACTAAAAAGACATTTGACAGAATTGCGCAGGAAAAATTATTCAGGCCATTGGGCATGAAAACAAGTACTTTTTACAATGAGAATGGAGCCGTAAATCCTTCTGGAGGTGCTACCTGCAGTGCATTTGATTATATCAATTTCATGCAAATGATCATGAACAAAGGCATGTTTAACAATAAAAAAGTGTTGAGCGAAAATGCGATTGCTGAAATGCTGAAAAATCAATTTCCTGATGCTAAAAAAAGGTCATCCCCTGAATTGCTTGCTGGATTTAACTATGGAATGGGCGCTTGGATTCAGGAAGAAAATACCAATGGATCCCCAAATATAGTTTCTGCTCCTGGATTTTCAGGAACATGGCCATGGATTGATTTTTCAAAGAAATATGCAGCCATCATTTTTGAAAAAAACACCCTAACGCCACAAAGAAAAGACCTCTACATGCAAATAAAAAACAGCATCGAAGAGGGAGTAAAATGATTATAAATTTTTGCTCAATATGAGCCAATACCTGCAAAACAATGCAATAAAAGTAAAGGAAATTGCACGAGCAATTGGCTTTGATCATTGCGGTATTGCGAAAGCAGCACGTTTGGATGATGACGCAAAAAGGCTAGAACAATGGTTGTATAAGGGTTTGCACGGGGAAATGAAATACATGGAAAATCATTTCGACATGCGTGTAGACCCAACAAAACTAGTGCCTGGTGCAAAGTCAATCATCACCTTGATGTTCAATTATTTTCCATCTGAAAGGCAGGTTTCCCCTGCTCCTAAGATTGCTAAATATGCCTACGGGAAAGACTACCATTTAGTCATTAGGGAAAAGTTACACGAATTTATTTTTAGAATACGCGAAGTGTTGGGAGATGTTGAAGGCAGGGGATTTGTTGATTCAGCCCCTGTGCTTGAAAGGGCTTGGGCAAAACGTAGTGGATTGGGGTGGATTGGGAAAAATGGCAACCTCATCAACAAAAAAATGGGTTCTTTTTTTTTCCTCGCAACACTCATTGTCGATGCAGAACTTGAGGTTGATACTCCTTATCACCAAGATTATTGCGGAACCTGCAACAAATGTGTTGAGGCTTGTCCAACCGAAGCCATTCTACCCAATAAAGCACTCGATGCCACAAAATGCATTTCATATTTCACCATCGAATTAAAATCAGCGATACTTCCAACTGCTTTAACAGACAAATCAAACAATTGGGTCTTTGGCTGTGACATTTGTCAAGACGTTTGTCCCTGGAACAGGTTCAGCAAAGAACATCAACACAATGAGCTGGAACCATTGAATGAAATACTGAACTTCTCCATCAAAGATTGGGAGCATTTGGAAAAAGAAACCTTCAACAGGATATTCAAGGAGTCTCCTATTAAAAGGACGAAATGGGAAGGAATGAAGCGAAACTTAAGACTATTTAAACCTGTTAACTAGCAATTTATTGTAGCTCCAACTGTTCTTTGAACATTTCCAGGCTATGTTGCAAAGCGGGACCTTTCATGTCTGAAGCCATCATCCCATAAATTTTTTCCCAAGGATACCAACGCAATTTTTCAACTATAAACCAAACTACTTGCACTGAATCATTGCGCTGGGTTAAACTAAAACCTGATTGAATAGGCAGATCCCCGGGTTTAGTTATGTCCAAAGAAATGCCATCTGGCTGAATGGAAGTAATCACAATGGCACTTTTATTGCCATTGGCAGAGGTCCATTTTATTTTATCATCAGTATGTAAGGTTGAATCTTTTTTTTCAATGGTGATGTCCGTATTCCCAACTAGCAAATCATTCCAATCTTGCCATTTATGAAGGTCGTACAAAGAGGTAGAGACATTCTTTTGTTGACCAGCTATCATGATCCATTTTGAAGTCATGACTTGAGAGGGGAACATTGCAGAAAAAAGAAGCATGATTCCTGACAACACTACAAAAACAACCAATAAACCTTTGTATTTACGTTTTATCATTCCCATTTAAAAACTTTTATTGCAACGGCATATAATATTATGCCCCAGATGAGCAGGTATTTCAATTGAGGAGTACAATCAGACAAATGGGCGCCTTCGAATGCAACATTGCGCATGGCCTCGTTGAGGTATGTTAAAGGAAGAATTTTACATACAGGCTGCAACCATGTTGGGAAATTATCAACCTGAAAAAATGTACCTGCCAATAAGAATTGTGGCAGCGTAACAAGGTTTGCAAATGGAGGAATGGCACTTTCATTGTTTGCCAAGCCGCTAACGATAAAACCGAATCCCATAAACACCAACAACCCAATTAAGCTCAACACCATGAGTTCAGCAAATGTTATCCATCCGTACACAAGGGTAAATTTAAACGCAAAATGTCCAATGCCCAGAATAACAACGGCCGTAATCATTTGAAAAATAATTCTACCAATCCCTTCACCAAAAACAATGTAAGTTTTGCGAATGGGTGTAGCAAAAAATCGCTTTAAAACGAGCTGCTGTCGCAAATTGAAGAAGATAAAAGCAACACCAAATACACCGGCACTCAGCAATGAGAAACCAAGTTGTCCGGGCAATATAAAATCAATGGTTCTGTACACCCTGCCTGGCAGTGTTTCTTTAACCATAAAAGCATAGGTAGGTCTTTTGGGGAAATTTTTCAGGTCGAGTTCTCCTATTGCTTTTTGTATGATGGATTGAAGTAATCCTATTCTATCTGCGGCAGCTGTTGAAGTGGTTATCTCAACGGTATATTTAGGAAATCCATTGGGATTAATTTCCTTGATATTGAGGATGGCTGTGATATGGCCTTTTTCTAGGTCTTGATTTGATTTTAAGGTAGATTGAGTTAACACCTTGAGGTTGTTGCCTTCAATCAAGCTTGTGTACAATTCATTATCGTTCGATGATTTGGGATCAAATGCCACGCGTATAACGGGTGCTGTTGAACTCAGAAATCCGAAAACAAGGATAAATATAATTGGAAAAAGGAAGCTGAAAATGACAGCAGAGGGACTTCTAAAAATAGAACGCAAACTGGCTTTGGCTATGGCTAGCATGCCAGTTAATTGACTGTATTTCTTTTGTTTTTCAGATTCCATCCTTCAAAAGTAATGCATTGAAAATTAAGTAAATGCTACTATTAGTGAATATTAAATTCAAATGGCATTCTTGTTTGGATATCTCCTTTTTCTGTTTTGATTTTTTGAATGCGTTTGTATATTGAATATTGTTCAGCGCCAATTTCTTTTTTGATGGAAGCTTCTGTGAAATCAGTCGGATATTGATCAAACAGTTGTTCGATGAGTGATTTAGGTTCAGGATAAGATTTAACCCTGTATTCTTTCAATCCAGCTAATTTTACGGTTGCAGCAATGGCATCTTCCAACCCTCCAATTTTATCAACCAATCCAAGCTCCAAAGCGCGATTGCCGGTCCAAACCCTTCCCTGTGCTATGCTGTCAACAAAATCCATCGATAAGTTTCTTCCTTTTGCAACCCTTTGTTTGAAGTCGATGTAAATGCGATCAACCTGAGTCTGGATCATGTTTTTTTCAAACTCATTCATCGGTCTTGTTACAGAAGGAGCATCGGCATACTTTGATGTAACCACCCTATCGAAGGTAATCCCCAACTTGTTTTTCATGAAAGAGGAGAAATCTGGAACAATCGAAAAAACACCAATAGAACCGGTTATTGTTTGGGGATCAGCATAAATTTTATTGGCATTGCAAGCAATGTAATAACCACCACTGGCAGCAACATCACCCATAGAAACCACAACGGGTTTGCCTTCTTTTTTTATCAACTCTATTTCTCTCCAAATGATTTCGCTGGCAAAGCTGCTTCCACCAGGTGAATTTACCCGCATCACAATTCCTTTGATGCTTTTATCTGTGCGGAGTTTTCTGAGCAAGCTAAGGTATTCATCAGAGCCCACTTGTGAGCTGCTACCCTTTCCATAAACGATTTCACCTTCAGCCACCACAACGGCAATTTTGTCTTTGGAGAAACCTGCTGAAAGGTTAACCGATTTTTGATATTTTGATAGGCTTACAAAATTGATTTTTTGGCTTTTTTCAATCTTAATCTTTTTGCGCAACTCATCTTTTAATTCATCATCATACTTGAGACCATCAATTAAATTTGAAGAAACCGCCTTTTCTGGAATGTCTAGCGTATAGTTATTGGCAAACATTTTGAGAGAATCTGCCGAAATCTTCCTGGTTGAAGCAGTTCCATTAATCAATCCATCATATAAATCGTTCAACCACACTGTAGTTTGGGCTCTGTTGGCATCAGACATTTGAGCTTCTCTGAAAGGTTCAGTGGCACTTTTAAATTTGCCCGCATAAAAAATCTGAGGCTTGATTTCAAGTTTATCAATCAAGTTTTTAAAGTACATGTATTCAACAGACATCCCCTGCCATTCAAGCATCCCTTTGGGGTGACTATAAATCTTATCAGCAACATTGGCAACAGCATAAGCTTTTTGAGTGATGTAATCTCCATAAGCTATGATAAACTTGTTTGATTTTTTGAATGAAATCAAGGCATTCCTAAGTTCATTGCTGGTAGCAAAACCATTTGGGTTATTGGCTGATATGAGGTAAATACCTTTGATAGAGGAATCTGACTTAGCCTTGTCGAGCAATTTAATGGTAGTCTGTAAATCTGGAACAACATCTTCTGTTTTTCCAGTCAATTCAGCAAAAGGATCTTCTTTTTGACGGTCGTTGTAAGACTTGGACAAATCAACCACCAAAACAGCGTTGTTGCCAATTTCTGTCTTTTCATCGCTCATTAAAGCACCTGCAATGCCAAAGAAAATAAGGAATGTTAATAAGAAGAAAGTTATGAGCGCAAGCAATGCTGCAAAAAAAGACTTGAAAAAACTTTTCAATGTTTGTAGTTTTAAAGTACAAAATTAAAGAACTTTACCGCGATTGAGGAAATCCTTTATGAATGATGTTTATTTGTTGATAGGTGGTAATATGGGTGACAGGATGTACTTTTTAAATGAATCAATTAAGAAGATTGAGGAATTGTGTGGGGAAGTTAAGGATAAAACGGACGTTTATGAAACAGAAGCATGGGGCAATACCAACCAAGCTTCGTTTCTTAACCAAGTAATTAAAATATCAACTTCATTAACCCCACATGAGTTGTTGAGGCAAGTTTTAGCCATAGAAGTTTCTTTTGGAAGGGTTAGATATGAGAAAAACGGTGCTCGTACCATAGACATTGACATATTATATTTTAATGATATAATATTGAGTGATGAAAACCTGATCATTCCACATCCTAGAATTGCAGTCAGAAAATTCGTATTGATTCCTTTGGCTGAAATTGCAAACAACCACATAGACCCTATCCATAAAATTAGTGTAAAAGAGCTTTTAGAGAATTGTCAGGATACACTCTTGGCAATAAAATATACGAACCATGCGTAGAACCCTACAAAGGGAAGCATTATATAAATTACTAAATTAATGAGTTACAAGTTTATTGCCATTGAAGGAAATATTGGTGTGGGAAAAACTACATTGGCCAATATGTTGGCACAATCTTTAGGCGCAAGGCTGGTGTTGGAAGAATTTGCAGAAAATCCATTCTTGGCCAAATTTTATGAGAATCCAGCCCAATATGCCTTTTCTGTAGAATTGTTTTTTATGGCTGAGAGGTTCAAACAGTTAAAAGATTTGCTAGCGCAACAAGATTTATTTCATGCAACCACTGTATCAGATTATCTGTTTACCAAATGTTTGTTGTTTGCAAAAGTGAATTTACCAGAAGATGAATTTCAGTTGTATCAGCGATTATTTGAAATGATGCAACCACAGATTTTACAGCCCGATTTATTGATTTATTTGCATGCTCCAGTTTCGAAGTTGCAAGACAACATCAAAAAGAGGAATCGATTGTATGAATTAAATATTCAAAACGACTATTTATTCAATATTCAACAAACATATACACAATACATAAAACATCAACCTATAAAAACGTTGTATATAGATGCCAGCAATGCAGATTTTATTGACAATCCGAAGCATCTCAAAGTGATATTAAATGCCATAGAAAACGAGAATGTTGAAAGCCAGCATTATATTTCGTTGCCTTAGTTAGATCAAAAAATTACCAAAAGTCATTAAATCAATGAGCAATATTTTAAATAAACCAACATTTTCAGCCTTAAAGTACAAAGAATTCAGAACCTATATCATAGCCAGGTTTTTTTTTATCTTGGTATTAACGATGCAGGCAACGCTTATCAGTTGGAAGGTTTTTGAAATCACCAAAGATCCATTTAGCATAGGACTAATTGGATTATTTGAATTTTTTCCAGCTTTTTTAATGACCTTTTATTCAGGATACATCATCGATAAAAGTGACAAAAGAAAATTGTTGTTTTTCAGTTTTGCAGCAAATTTATTGCTGACTATTTTCTTTGCATATATCACCAGTGCCAATGCAAAAGGCCATATGAGCAATGCAGTTATACTTGGATCAATTTATGGAATTGCATTTGTATCAGGCATTGCAAGGGCGTTTAGTGGACCAACATCATTTGCTTTGCTAGGGAATTTGGTTCCAAAAGAAGAGTTGACAAATGCTATCACATGGCACAGTGGATCTTGGCAGGTTGCAGGTGTTGGCGGACCAGCATTAGCGGGTATATTATATGGAGTTATTGGCATAAGCTTTACGTTTTCGCTCATGATAGTCATGATGATTTTTGCAGTTGTTGGCTCTTTTCTCATAAAACCCAAGCCACCTGTTAAATCAATTTTGGTAGAATCAATGTTTCAAAATATTCGGGAAGGTTTCAAGTTTGTATGGAGAACAAAAGAAATATTAGGCGTGCTAACGCTAGATTTATTTGCTGTATTTTTTGGTGGAGCAACAGCGATGCTCCCCTATTTTTCTGATGTTATTTTACATACTGGTCCAGCCGGACTAGGCATGCTACGATCAGCACCAGCATTGGGCGCTGTAGCCATGATGGTGCTGATAAACTTCATCCCAATGCAAAAAAATCAAGGTAAAGTCATGATGTATTGTGTAGCAGGGTTTGGAATTTGTATAATCGTATTTGGGTTGTCTAATATGTTTTGGATATCTGCAATTGCGTTGTTCTTATCAGGACTTTTAGATGGCATTAGCATTTTGGTACGTTCAACTGTGTTGCAATTAAAAACACCTGAAAACATGAAAGGCAGGGTATCTTCTTTAAATAGCATTTTCATCATGTCATCAAATGAATTAGGCGCCTTTGAAAGTGGATTTATGGCTAAGTTTCTTGGCGTGATTCCTTCTATGATTTTTGGCGGGATGATGACTGTGGGAGTGGTTGTTTTTACATGGATTAAAATCCCGTCGATAAAAAAGATAACGTATTGATTAACTTTTATTGTCTTCTATCAATCTTTCTAATACAACATATACAATAGGGCA
>Ga0164294_10005883_pt1 | contig 10493 bp, 9 predicted proteins | sample GEODES005metaG_FD_111479 | JGI IMG/M metagenome (GOLD analysis project Ga0164294, IMG submission 111479) | Oligotrophic lake water microbial communities from Sparkling Lake, Wisconsin, USA - GEODES005 metaG | ecosystem: Environmental > Aquatic > Freshwater > Lake | place: USA: Sparkling Lake...
AAGGTAAATCTCATAAGGTTTTGAAAATAATTTATTAATATAGTCATCTTCACGAATATCTTTATGAATTTCATTCACCTTGTCTTCATAAGCCCACAGTAAGAAGGCCCAGCGACGGTCTTCTTCAGAGCGCTGATTAAATCCATTTTTAAATATAGAATATCCCAGCTCAATGTACCTTGGGAAATTTTCAATGTAAGGCGAATTCGCCTCTTTTTTTAAATCCCTTAGTATTTTATTGATTCTCATAAGGATTACTTTTTATGAGCTTGAAAGCAGATTTACTTTTTGCCTAGATGTGAATTCGTGTATTTCGTCTCTAACACTCAATGAATTGTTATTAGCACTTATTTCAGAAAGTAATAGCCTCAGCGGAGATAAGACTTTGTCCCATGTAAATTTTTTTGCGAAATCTCTCATAATCTCACGCGGAATCTGATGCTCTATTGCCATCTCTATTGCCAAATCAAGACTTGGCAAACCTCTCCAGCCAACAGAAGAATAAAAAGTTACAAAATCACCAAACTCCTCTTCTATTCCTTTATTCAGATAAGAAATTGGCGGCAACCCAAGATAAATATACTCAACAAGCTTTAAAGGCATCACGTAGTCAACAATAGGGTGTAAGTCATTAAATGGAACCATTGCCGACCTACATCTTCGCAACCAATGAGCCCCAACATTTCTTGGTACACGCGGTATCCAGGTTACGTTTTTTTCTCCTGATGCTCTGTATACCTCATATTCTTTTTGCTCTCTAGCCTCCATAGGCCCAATAACCAGTAATTTTTTTTTGGAATTTAATACTGAATTCATGTCAAACCAATCGGCAATTGTAGACAAGCAGCCACAATCAAAATTTATACGATGGGGGTCTGCCACATCTAATTGCGTTATATCAATGCCATTTGAAACATACAGCCCATTATTTCGTCTTGCCAAATTTGGTTGGATGTACATGACAGCTAAGGCATTCTTGTCGCAATAATTTTGAGCATGAAACCATTTTTCCTTAATCACATGACCCATTTGATGGGTATCATCTACATGATCATAAATATAAGGAATACCAATTTCATCAAGAATGGCGCCCCAAAATGGATCAACTACAATAACGAAATCAAGTTTTTGTGATTTTATATATTCAATATTTTTTTTCTTATAAATTTTATTGAAATGCATTATTCCATCTAAGAGATTATGCTCAGGCAGGGATAATAAGGTCACTGCATTTAATCTCGGCTGGACATATTTTGACCTCCAGCATAAGTTTTCATATTCATTCCAAGGGTGAGGTTCGCTTGAATGCCAATGCTTTAATCTAAAGAATGGTTCAAAATATACGACATCATGCCCCCAGTTGGCCATACTTTTTGCCATAACTTGTGGACGCTGGTCTAAAAATGACCATTCAATTACGCTGAATATTCCAATCTTCATAAATTATTTTTTAGGTTTTTTTATTATCTGCATGATCATCTATCACCCTTTTATATACATCAATCAAATCTCCAGTAACTTCTTTCCAACTTTTCACGCTTTCTAATGATTTTCTCTGCTTAAATTTATTGTTATTAGCCGTATAGATTGCATATGAAATTGACTCTACTGAATTAGGATCCAAATATGCTGCGCCTTCCCCAAAATATTCTTTCGCACACCCTTCCCACGTAATTGCAATATTGTTTATATTGCTACAGCTAGCCTCTAGCGCAGCTAAGCCCGGAGTCTCCAATATGCTAGGCAGACAAAATACATCGCAACCTGCATATGCCGAACGGAGCGGCAGACTTCCGTGATCTAAATACTCAACATATTTAACTTGCTCACCACCAATCCTAAAAACCTCTTCAGCATATCCATCGTCGCGGATATGGCCAATTAAGACTAATTTGGTCATAGGAAAACTCTTCATTGCCTTTACTAGATTCAATTGATTCTTTCTGGGCTCAATATTGCCAACATTTAATACAAAACTATCCCGTATGTTAAAGATACTCCTAAAGATTTCTGGATTGGCACTCTCAAAGAAAATTGGATCCACTCCGTTATATACCACGCTAAATTTATCGAATGATAAATTTAGCGTCTTCGAAAGAGTGATATTCTCTTCATTTGAGTTGGTGATAATGCGGTCTGCAATTGATAATTGCATCCGAATTTCATCCACGGGATATATGTGTTTTGTTTTATCCGTCACCCATAAACTCGATGAAACAACTAGCGGGATACCAATCTTTTTCACAAAGTTGCAAAAGTGAGATGATCCTGCTATGCAAGAAAAATAGTGGACTATATCATAATCTAAAAAATTTGGACTCCACGTACTAAACAAATCAACCTCGATACCAAGATCATTTAGCGCCTTGAAATAAGCCATTAACTGGACCTCCCCTCCGCCCGGAGTATGAAAAGCCATTGGATAGGTGTTGAAAAGAATTTTCACTTTTCGGGTATCGCTTCGATCATGTTATTCAGCCGCACTTTCCAAGTATTTTTCCCTACGGCAAGCCTTGCCTCTTCATAACTAATTCTTCCAAAATCTAGCTGCTTTCTTATGCAGCCTGCAAAGGCTTCCGCATCAACCCCTACTTCAACCATACCCGCCTCCTCACTTAAAAAACTTAATGGCGTTGAAACAATTGGAATACCAGCTGCAATGTATTCAAAATATTTCATAGGAAACATTGAATTAGTGTAGCTATTAATACAAGTAGGGAGTAAAGCAACATCAAAAAATCTAAGGTATGAGGGTAAGCTTTGATATGCTCTATATCCAAGTAAATGTACATTTTTTAACAGCTTTAATTTTTTTAGTATTTTATTGGCTTGCCCCTCCCGCTCATCGCCTATTATTACAAACTGCCAATACTCATTACTAAGCGCCAGCTCATAAAGTAAATCAAAGTTAATCTTTAAGTCAGTTAGAGCACCAATATAACCTATGATTGGTGAATTGATATGAATAATATCTTCGGGCTTATCATTTATAAAATGTGCTTGAGAAAAATGTAGGAAGTCCACCACATTTGAATAATAATAAGTGTTAGTGTTATAGCCTAATTGTTTGTTATATAGCTCTTTGCTTGTAGTAAAAATTACATTCACTTTTTTTGCAAAACTCTTCTCTATTTTTCTAAAATTTTTTGCATCGATACCCTCAACTGAAGTTAAATCATCAACACAGTGGTACACAATAGGATAGTTATATTTAGATGAAATGAAATCTAGTGCGTACGGATGATAAGCCCAGATAACTAGCTTATCTTTAGAAGAAAAATTAATATTTATAAAACGACTTATAAACATCTTAGTTACTAGTCCATTAAACCATTTAACTGGACCCCACCAATGAAAAAATGGCACTACCAATGGTGAAAAAATATGAATATTTTTTTTGGCTAGAGCTACCCCCAGAAATCCCCTTCTGAGCCTTCTTAAAATTCGCATTACATCCAGCACACTCGTAAAGTTAGGTTGACGCAAGCCAATACTTTCTACATACAGAACTTTAATATTATTTTCAGCCATTAGCTTGGCAGTATGTTGCTTATTTGTCCAATAAGGAGCATCCCAATCTGCGGTTGAAAATAATATACAACCCTTTATTTCTGAAATATTCATTTTTTAGACATCTAATCTAAGCATGTTTACCCCATAGCAACCTTGAGATAACTTATAAATATGCCCCCCATATTCAATACCTACTTCTTGCCCTGAATGATTTTTTACAGTTGGAAGCAATTTAACTTCAGACCCATTTTGCTTGAATTCTATGGCCGACTTAAACCTTATAAAGTCAAGCCCTTCACATTCGCTTAAGAATATGAACGACTTATTTTTTTTAATATAGTTAATAAATTTTTCGTGCACTTGTATCCGATATATTTCACTCTCCCATCCATACTGATATCTTGAGGAAAATGGATGATCTAAGTAGCCGAATAATGTTTTAGTCATTAAAGCCAAATCAAATGCCTGCTTATATATTTTTAATGGATCTTCACCATCTAGAATACAGTCTCCGTGCAACATACACTGCTGAGTATGGCCTATGAAATCTGAATTTGAATAAGGTGGCCTCCCCCCCCTTGCCATACTAAAGTCAGGATCACTTGATATTATTCCGCCTACGCACCCATAATAGCCAGCTGTTGCCAACGCATCTCGGGCATATCTTGGAGTTTGATGAAATGGTGAGACGGCATAAACCGGTCTATACCCTATTGCACACTCAATGATATCGGCTGATTTGAGACCTTCTTCAAATGCGGCATTCTTTGATCCGCCCCAACTCGGTGCATGAGTAAGCGTATGGGATAAGACTGAACCACCATTTTGAATAACTTCACGAGGTAACTGATGGTGCCTAGATTCGGCAAGGATACTCGCATGCAGCGCTAGGGAGAATGGGATTTTTAGTGCTTTATAGGCCTGATAAAGCGGTCTTGCAGATTCAACATCTTCGTCACAATCTAGGCGCATCGTGACAGCACACTCGAATCCATAAGGAACCTCTAGAATCACAGGTAATGCAGGCAATACATTAAATCGATACTGTGAAATATATACTTCGATTAAGCGCCACTCATATGAGTCTACTGGCCCAACCTCCCGATTAAACCAAAGTAAACTTGCCTGAGGATAGTCCCACAAAGCGCAATATGCTGACAATACTTCTTCTTGAATCATTAGATATGCCAATATATTTTTAGGCATTACATCAATGCAGCTACTCAAAGACCAAATTGTGCCATCAGTTGTGATGGCACCAAAACCTAAATTATTCCATTCGCTCGCATAATCATAGTGACGTAGCGCTCGCAAAGGCAAGACTTTATCACTTTCACGTAATCCTTTTATATACCTTATATAACCTGCACTTTCAGAAAATTTATGTGCTGGAGCAGGCTCACAAAATGAAGAGGCAATAACTCTCTCTGAAATAGGATGCGCTTGCATATTTAAAAAATGACCAAGCGATGGAGGCACTTCCCCAAAAATGATAACCTTCGCAGTCGTCGTCTTCAAAATGGACATGAGAGATGAGGAGCACTCCTCTGGCGGGCTTACTAAAACCAAAATAGAATATTTTGTGTACTGTTGTAAGTTAAGTGCTGCAATCTCGATCAACTCAGGATAACTTACGCTCCTAGCACTACCGACGCCGCAACTGCGCTCAAAAGCTGCGATCACAATATTTTTCAAATCTTGGCGATCAATAGGGCAAGAAATTTGAATCATCAGTTGACCACATGTCGAAATTTAGCGTATCGTCCAACACGAATTAAATCACCGTGACCAATAAATTCAATCTCAAAAGCACCGTTCCAAAACTTATTAACTTTCTGTGATATTGCTTCATTTAATTCTGAGGACTCAGGAACAATTCTAAGCTTAGGTGGTAGTGTACGTAAATCTATCTGAAACTCTTTAATACCTCCGACCCGGTGATCAAGAACATCTTGAATATGATGAGTAGGATAATTAACGCCGTTAATGTGAACTTGATCATGGATTCGTCCAACGATACTTTCTAAATAAACACCGCTATCGCTACGCTCAATTAAACCAAGATCACCTGTACGATATCGAATTAAAGGCATAAGAGTGTTTCGAAAATTAGTCAAGACCAACTCATGTTCACCTGATGCCTCTCCGCCATCAGGGAGCAATGATTCAGCCCAGCATTCAGATTCCAGGATCTGTAACCGACCATTAGCTCCATCGAGTTGATACGCCACAACCCCTAGCTCTGCCAATCCATAGCGATCAATGACTCTGCAGTTTAATACGCGCGCAATCAATGTTCGCTGATAATCTTTCAATAGCTCACCGCTCGATTCAAAAATTTCAAACAATTTTAAGTTAATACCTTGGGATTCTAAATAGCAAGCCAAGGTATAAATCGTTGAAGGGTGGGCTTGAACTAAATAGGGTTTGTATAATTTCAAACTATGAATAATTTCCAGCAAACCAACCTCATCTAAGCGATCAAAAAAGATGTTGCCCCGGTTCATTGCAATGCATTTGAAATCCTCTCGAGAAAGCCACTTTGTCGATACTTCACTATCAGGGAAGCGACATGCAAAGTGAATCTCAGAACGTGATTTTAATTTTCCCACCCTCTCTCTTGCATATAGAGTAATTGCTGCCGAGTAGTCTGCAGCCATTTGGTCATAATAGATCAAGCTTGACGGGCCTGTAGAGCCCCCCGTCTTACATACATAGTGACGAATCTCTTCCAAAGGCTTAGAAAGCATGCGCACTCCCTGCTCTCTCATGATTTCTTTCGTCAAATATGGCAAGTTATTTAAATAAGCAGGATCTTTTCTTATCTTATGAGAGTCAATATGAAATCGCTTGAAAATGTCACGATAGTAAGGCACGAAATGTCCGGAAAATTCGATGATATTCGCTAAACGTTCTTTAGAGATCATATCCCGATCGATAGCCTTTAAGCTATAAAAATGTCGCAGCTCTTTTACCTTTTTTCGAACAACGCGATTTTCAATTTTCTCTGCAATAGGATATGCAATATAGGCACTTGCGAGACCAAGCAAGCTAGAAATAGGCCGGACAGATTGGCAGGCCTGAATAAGCTTGAATTTAGTTTTATATATCATCACCAAATTAGACTGACTTAACAGACCCTTTTGGAATTGACTGATCAGAAATGATCCGACCCTGCTCAAGAACTATTTGCCTATTACAGATACGTTCAATAAGACTTTGGTCGTGTGATGCAACAATTAAGATGGATGATTTGCCAATAAGCTCCTCTAGGCGCAAGGAAGCTTTAGCACTAAAGCTCTGATCACCCACGCTAAGCCACTCATCCATAATGAGAATGTCAGCCTCTACGCTCGTAGAGATAGCAAATGCTAATCGAAGCATCATGCCACTAGAGTATGTCCTCACAGGCAAATTCAGATATTCCCCAAGATCAGTAAACTCTGCAATTTCGTCAATCTTGCTACGTATTCGGGCGGGACGTAATCCATCTAAAATTCCACGAAGATAGATATTCTCAAAACCCGTAGCATCGGGATCAAGGCCCATAGATACATCAAGCAAGGAGGCAATGCGCCCATTGATATTTAGCCGCCCCTTTACGGGTGCATAGACGCCTGAAAGCACCCTTAGCAGAGTAGTTTTCCCTGAGCCATTGTGCCCAAACAGGCCAATACGCGATCCTTCTTCAAACTTAAAATTAAGATCATCCAAAGCCGTTACAAATGGATAACCCGCAGATTGGCCAATTTTTCCACCGGTGGACACATTAAAAATTGCTTTCTTAAGAGACCGGTGAGAGTTTTCAAAAATTGGGAACTGAATTGTTAAATTTTCTGCAGAGATTAATGTTTTCATTTTTACAACCAATAAGCAATACGATTTCTATATCGCCCCATTAAGTACTGACTAAAAACAAATCCAATGAAAACCAAACTAATTGACCAATACCAAGATTCTATTAAAATAGTTTTTCCTAAAATTGGTGCTCGCACAATTTCAATTAAATGGTACAAGGGGTTATAAGTAGCAATCCATGATCTACCCTTTAATATATCCGGAGACCACATGACAGGGGTAAAGAAAAAAGCAATCTGAATAAAATTAGAGACTATTGGCAGCACATCTCTATAGCGTGCACACAAGATTCCTAAAGCGACGGTAAGCCAGACTGCGTTCAGTGCAAGTAAAATTAATCCAAATGGCAATAAAAATATTTCTTCATTTGGCATTTCCCCAAAAATCAGCAACGATAGAATTACGATAGGGAGACTATGAAGCAAAATAATAAAATTTCTCCAGACTGCCCTACAAGCATATACAGTCAGAGGCAAATCTATTTGCTTGATAAGAGAACTGGAGGCAATAAAAATATTACAGCCCTCTAATACAGATGTTGACATAAACTGCCAAACTACCAACCCTGCCGCCAAAAAAGGTAAGTAATCAGCAATTTCTTGATTCAGTATATTTGAATACAAGACACCTAAAACTACCGCCATTATAGCTGTGCTCAAAGTAAACCAAAATGGCCCCAAAATTGAACGTCGATAGCGTTGCTTAATATCATGCCAACCAAGTGTTCCCCATATTCTAAAGGAGCAGATACCCAGGGCAAGATCATTTTTTGACTTTTTGTTATTCATTATTTAATATAGAATTATTTGATTATTGATTCAATTAATAATCAACTTTCTCCTACGATTATAATGAAATATGTTCGTAGAAACCATTTCAGCAAATATGCAGAGTTTATTTCAACTTCGTAAGTTAGTTGGTAGGCTTCCCTGGGCACTGGTTACCTACAAATATTACTGGAAAGTACGAATAGCTCTAGAGTACAGATTTATTTTTTCTAATAAACAAGGCATTATTGATTTTGGAGAATATCCTGAGCCGAATTTAGAAAATCCAACTAGCCAGCTTTGCACATCTAAACAGATTGTCTCCAAAACCTATAAATATTGGTGCGATATCCTTCATAGCCCCGCTCGTTTTTCTCGAAAACAATGGGAATTTGTTTTTATTCTTCAGACCCTTTTCAGCGCTGGAAAGCTACGAATGGGAATGCATGGTCTTGGTTTTGGGTGTGGCAGAGAACCTCTTCCTGGTGTATTTGCTAAATTTGGCTGCAATGTCACCGCTAGTGATCTAGAGCCCAATACTGCTCACATGTTAGGCTGGGTTGAATCAATGCAACATGCCGCTTCATTGGATCAATTATACAGTTCATCTCATCGCATTATTCCAAAATCCATTTTCTTTGAGCGAGTTCAATTTCGGCCAGTCAACATGAATGAAATTCCTGAAGCGCTTTTTGAGCAATATGATTTTATCTGGTCAGCATGTGCGTTAGAACACCTTGGTTCGCTAGAACATGGAATAAAGTTTATTAAAAACTCTCTAAAATGCCTCAAATCTGGCGGGGTGGCCGTTCACACCACTGAATTCAACCTCTCCTCTCGTGAATCAACCCTTGAAACTTTAGGGTGCTCAATCTATCGAGAAAGAGATATTCTCCAGTTAATAAACGAACTAGAGTTTGATGGATATAACGTAAAACCCCTCAATCTTAACTCAGGCGACTCATCGGTTGACAGTCATATCGATACTCCGCCTTATGGCCTTTCCCCCCACCTCAAATTAGAACTTTCAAACTATATTGTCACTTCTATTGGATTAATCATTACTAAAAAGTAATTTACAAATGCGCATTCTACATATCTATCGAACCTATTACCCTGATTCTCAGGGAGGCATCCAGCAGGCTATTCGGCATATTTGCTTAGCCACCCAGGCATATGGTGCAGAATCTCGCATTTTCACCCTCTCTCCAAATCCAAACCCCAAGAAAATTTCTTCGACAGAAGGCTTAGTTATTCGATCTAGATCTTGGATGGCACCCGCTTCATGTGACTTGAGTGGACTAAGTAGCCTTCTGGAGTACCAAGAATTAATAGCTTGGGCTGACGTTATTCACTATCACTTCCCATGGCCTTTTTTGGATGTGTTGGAGCTTTTTAATTTTTCAAAAAAACCACGTGTTTTAACCTACCACTCTGATATTGTTAAGCAAAAATTTCTGAAAAAAATTTACAGCTTGCTAATGCATCGTACCATGCGTGCAATGTCAGCAATTATTACAACCTCACCAAACTACTTAAATTCAAGCCCCGTATTGCGAAGATACTTCCTGCGGAATCAAGTCACTTTAATTCCACTTGGTATGGCTAGATTTCAATCTAAAGAAAAGAATTCGGATGAATTTACCTCGGATTATTTGCAACAGGTCGGCGTTAAAAGTGGGGAATATCTACTTTTCATAGGTGTTTTAAGGTACTACAAGGGAGTTCATAGTTTAGTTGCAGCCGCTAAATCGATTAAGGGTTCAATTGTGATTGCCGGAGATGGGCCTCAGGCGAAAATAGTTCGGGAACTATCTAAGATGAATCAGATAACAAATATCATATTTCTAGGGAAGGTAAGTGAAAAACAAAAGCATGCGCTTCTTAAAAATTGTCTTGCTTTAGTGCTACCCTCCCATCTTCGATCTGAAGCTTTTGGAATGGTACTCATTGAGGCCTCAATGTATGCCAAACCCATGATTTCTTGCGAGATAGAATCTGGCACCTCTTATGTAAATATTCATGGAATCACTGGTTTGGTTGTACCGCCAAACGATCCTGCAGCTCTTTCTGAGGCTTGCAATAGCCTTATCAAGGATAGAGTTTTAACAAATCAAATGGGGAAAGCAGCATTAGAGCGTTATGAGTTGCTTTTCTCAGCTACTTCTCTTGGGAAAGCCCACATAGATCTTTACTCAAAATTGTTAGAAGTGCGCCCTAGTAGGGTATGACCGCTAATACCGTATATCAGCAGCTCATAAAGCAGACTAAAATATTTAGCATGCACTAGGATTAAACAGCAAGGCATTAGCTACTACAAACATCTTTTTCTCTGTAACAATGTAATCAGTATAG
>Ga0164294_10005884_pt1 | contig 10492 bp, 7 predicted proteins | sample GEODES005metaG_FD_111479 | JGI IMG/M metagenome (GOLD analysis project Ga0164294, IMG submission 111479) | Oligotrophic lake water microbial communities from Sparkling Lake, Wisconsin, USA - GEODES005 metaG | ecosystem: Environmental > Aquatic > Freshwater > Lake | place: USA: Sparkling Lake...
CTTCACGAGTCGAGTGGCCACCTGATACCTGACCAGAGCCTGGCTGCCCCCGCCGACAGTGTCTGGCTTGCTCCAGAAGTCGCCGTCCGGGCAGCGCCGCATGATGTCCCCACTCACAGACCGCACGGCATGCAGCACCTGGGAGACAGAGCACCCAGCCACGACTCGTATGATGCCCTCGATGCAGTTGTGGTCCAAAGGCATAGGTGCATCCTGAGGAAGCACCATCGATGATATGATGAAGGAACACAACAATGTCACTAGTGAGGCTCCTTCGGTACCCACCTGCTTAGACTGTGCACTGTCATAGGACAGTCGCACCGCTGCGGCAAGTGCAAGCACCAGAGCTGGGTCGGCTGCTGATGACTGGTCATCGGACGATAGCTCTGAAGCAGTGGCATCTCTAAATGGTCTTCTCTGCAGAGGAGCATGTATCCGCAGCACCCTGCCATCTATCAACACACATGATAGATGGGTACCATCACATGATAGCAATCCATCGATACTATCATACCTGTCACTAGCAGCTATGTTTATACACATACAGTACCTCGTAGGACAGCGCATACCCCATCCATGCCCCTTACGGACTTGATGTCGAGCACGTCCCTAGACGGTATCCGGGTGTCTAGTCCGCCTCCACCCATGGCAGCAGCAGAGAGTGGGGTCGGATCCAGCTGCATTACATGGACACTGGAGACAGGAGCAGCCTCTGCGACGCTATCTGCGGACCAGGTGATGAACACTCTGTGGACTGCTGAGCAGCTGTGGATGCTGGGCTTGACGGGGGAAGACCAGAGCCAAGAGACATCAGTGGAGGCATCGCCATCCTCGACAACACTAGCAGTACTAACCGAGGAGTCGGTCAGACACGAAGGGGCTCGCAAGACCTTGTCCGTAATCATGAGCCGGCGGGTCACCTCTACCGGGCTACGGTTGTTCTGCGGGGATACCCACAATTCGAAGGTATGCAGCCACAGCTGGAGCTGGGAGGGTGTTGTCGATGTCGATGATGATGACAATGAGGCGCCTGTGGGTGCACAGACGGACAAGATGAGCAGTGAGGCCTTCTCGGAGCCGGGTTCCATCGCCAGCAGCGACGCGTCGACCACGAACACGCTCCTCGCTGCTATGAGTCGACCAACAGACGAGCCGAGATCTGTCCGGATGGCCTCCCGGAGGTCCACTTGCCACACGATCCGCTCCGCCCCCGGACTGCTCCAGTCCGACCACAGCTGCAGGGTCTGAGCAGCCACGGTCAGCAGGTGGAATGACAGCGGTATGGGCAGCAGCTTGACCACGCGCGAGTCCGGCAGGTGGTAGTAGTGCGTCAGTCCCATGTACTTCGCGCCGGTCAGCAGCAGATGGGACAGAACTCCACCTCGGTTGCGCTGCAGTCGGTCCGCATGCAGGGATCGGCCGTAGCGCCGCACTAGGTACAGCTCTTCGTAAGATGAGCCGACGATGATCAGGTTACCTGCGATGTGATGTGAATGTGATAAGTAATGTAGCAGCAGATAGCTATTACTCCATCACACGTACACACATGGAATGAGGAAGGGACAGACAGCTCCTCTATAAGTAAGCTTACCTGCGTGGCACACACAAGTTACGCGCTCGTCTTCGTAGGCGAGAGGAAGCTTAGTCATGATGACACTTGCCACTTGTCGACCATTGGGGGCTGTAGCTGTCTGGTCGAGCGCATCGTGGATGACTGTGACCAAGGAGATCATCGCTCCTCCTGCTGCTGTCACGGAACACATGGCGACCTCCAGCGAGTCGTTGGCAGCGGTGCCAGAGTCGACTATCTGGACCAGCAAGTCAGACGGATCATAGCCAATATCGATTGCGACTTCAGAATATGACTGATCGGTGATGGCCGGAATGAGCAATACGACTGTCTGTGACACGAGCACACAGTAGCCCTCTTTCAGAATGGCACTGCGCCATTGACCCACATCGCACTCCCCAGTGGAGGAAAGCACATCAGTTGGAGCAGCACTGCCTCTCAACGACATGTGCTGGACGAGATGGACACCTCGAAAGACGCTGCTGTCCTCTGACTGATGCAGCTGCTGCGCGATGAACTTTCTCTTTCGGTTCGAAGAGTTGTTGACCGAGATAGAAGACCGGTCGACATTAGGTAGCAGTCTGTGTCGGCTGAAGGGTGGGGACTTCGTAGATGCTGTCGTGAAAGTATCATCCACGTGCAACATCATAAGTTGAGTAGATTATCATGATGAGTAAAGTTACGATGATAAGTACGTACTGCAAGTGTTAGGCATCTACGGGCAAGCAGAACTGCTTCTTGTACACACTCTTGTTGATGGCTTCCACTAGTCGGTCGACGAGCTGACCCTCACCGGGCAGCGGACCATCGGCCAACCGCAGCACAGTGAGGTGCGGGCTCCTGCCATCCTTTCCGGTCACGATATTGATCTCCATGCACCCCGCAGACCGCACGGTCAAGTCTGGCTGAAGATCTTCCCACGTGACGCGGATGCTTTCCGGGCTGATTTGCGAAGCTCGAACAGGCCTTGAACCCGTCAGTATAGTGGCAGCATCAGCTTCTATCAGGGCCTGAGGGAACCAGCTGTCACACACCCAGTTGGCGAGCTGCTGTGGCTTTAAGATGCTCTTGAAGTCGACCCGCAGCAGCTCCACGTCCCCAGAGGACTGCATCCGGTCGAATAGCTTATCCCAGTCCCGATCCCGAAGCGGCGGACCGGCAATGCTGACGACAAGGCTGTCGATGCCTTTCTCGTTGGATGGCGTCTTGCGATCCTCCCTCAAGAGCAGCTGTGAGATCACTTCAGACAGAGCTTCTCTCGTGCAGACTTCTGACGATGCATATTGGTTCTTCTCCACAGTAGAGCAGATGATGGACTGTAGCACGTATGATGGATGCAACTCAGGTTCCAGCAACGGTAGCCCCATAAAGGGAGTGGGTTCCAAGCCAGGCAGTCCCCCGATGAGCCTGCCGTACCGAAACACAGACAGAGTCTTGCTGTTCTGAGTTCCCCAAGACTTGTATAGATCTATCCCCTTGACTCCGAACAACCGCGCGCCCAACCCAGCCTTCCTGCTGCCCCCGCCCCCGTCTGCGTCCACTCCAGCTGAGTATACGACGGATCGGACGCTGGTTGGAACCAAAGGCGCAAACTTTGTTGCAAACATTTCACCCGTAGATTCATCCCCATTTAAACTTATCTTCGTGCGGATGGCTTCATCTCCGTCGTCCTCAACAACTACCACAGTGCTGCCGAGAGGGATCTTGGCCTCCACCAATTGCTGGTTGAAGTTCTTGTCGCAGTAGACGAGAGCTTTGTTGGACTCCATGTTACTGAGCAACTTTGGTGAGTAGGGCTTCCTATCTAGAAATGTACATACAGCGAATCCACTATCGACTAGCTTACAAGACAGCGACTCCGCGACTCCCCCAGCCAGTCCCACGACCACCACCGGACACCCATCGCCCCTGCCAGACGCCCTCACCGGGCCACATAGCGAAGTCCGGGTCACACTACTTGATGAATAGAAAGCCTCTGTTCCTCCCCGGAGCAGCAGTGCGATGTGGATCACACATGCACACACGAGGGACAGCAATCTCATACCTGCTAAAGTTAACTTACGCAAAAATGTACAGGTACAGACAGCTAAAGTACGTACAAACCGACAGTTAAGTTACGAGAGAAATCTCTATCTCTGTACTATTTTTGACCACCTCAACAAGTCTCTCTCTCCTGAGCACCAACCTACGCTGCACTTCCCTGCGAAGGAGACCTGCCTGCAGTGGTTGTAGCTTCGTGGAATAGTACTGTGTCGCATCTAGCGAGGCTCTCCAGCTAGTCAGTTCCTTCTTCCTGAAACTTTTGTAAGTTGAGTTACTGCAGACACGCACGCACATGTCGAAGCAGAGCAACGTGCGACTTGCAGCCTACAGCGCGAACTCAGCTACAAATAGCCCTCTGAACCACCAGTACAACAGCTTCAAGTTGCAAAGTGCAGGAGCAAACGAGATATCCGGCTACTTGTACAAGAAGTCTTCCTCGGGAGTGTACCAGCGCAGGTACTTCGAGGTGAATGGCAACTATTTGACGTACTATAAGACGGAGGAGATGAAGAAGCTCCTGGCAGCCCTGTCGATTCCTCAGGTGGGCTCCATCCGATTTCTGGGCGAGGTTGAGGATGGCGGAGCCGAGTTCTCCATCGACCTGAAGGACCGTCAGTACGTGTTGAAAGCAGACAGCGTGTCCGAGGCGGAGCGGTGGGTGGAGCACCTGCTCGATGTGCGGGATGTTAGTCGGCAGACCAGCAAGTCGGCAGTTCCACACAGCGCGTCGACTGTCACCAGGAGTGGTCCCTCCGCTGACAGCGACCGCACCCCCCTCAGCAGCGCAGCAGATGCAGCCGTAGCCACCGGTACCATGCAGAAGTCGTCTAGGAACTGCTGCTCCTCGTGCTGGAGGAGGACGGCCAGGCCTTGATGATGATGATGACTTGATCGATTGTATGTACTGTGCGTATATTCTTTACTCCCCGCGGTGATGAACCTATCTATCTATCCTTCACGCTGAGGGAATCATCTATTCACTTAATGAATCTGCTACCCTATGTGACACAAACAAACAAACTAGCAAGCAAGCTAGCTATCTGCTGGTGAATGTGGCCCGAGAGCAGAGGATGTCCCTCCTAAACCTACTGCGTACTGTGCGTACTTCAGTTCTGAGTCGAGGAGGCTGCCACTGAAGCTGTGACCTTGCTTGAGGCCTCCTGCTACTCAATCGAGGCAACAATCAACAGACACAACGGAAATCATCGGATGAGATGACGATCAGTTGATCAACTGCAGGGTGGGGGTGTTCGCTTACATTGAGCAACAGCGGGTTTTCCCTCTCACTGGCGGGAATCACCACCCAGAAGCGCTTGAGGGCGTCCTCGAAGTGATCCAACACGAAGCTGGCGCGCACACTACCAGTGCGCTGCAGGTGCGCAGTGAGGGCTGAGTGGATGAAGTCCTTCGTCGCTCTTTACCAGCAAGTGATGAAGACAGCATGTTTATCATTCATGATATAACTCCTCCCATGCATGTCACTGTATGGATAGAAGTGTCTCACCTGCTGCCGGACCACCTCTCCACGGTAACGGTCCCGCTATTGACATACTGCAGGAAGTCATACTCATTCTGCTGGCCTCCTCCCTCAACCCCAGCACCACCACCAGCTGCTGATGTCATCCAGTCATCGTCCGGGAGGATGAATGCGAGTCCGCCCGTCATCCCCGCTCCGAAGTTGCGTCCAGTGCGACCCAGACTCACAATGGTGCCCGCAGTCATGTATTCGCAGCCGTGGTCGCCCATCCCCTCGAGCACCCCCAGAGCACCGGAGTTGCGGACGGCGAACCTCTCTCCTGCTCTGCCGCGGACGAACAGACTACCTCCGGTGGCGCCGTACAGACAGGTGTTGCCCACCATGCTGCATAGCATACATAGATGGGATGAAGAGGAGGGATGGAGACAGGTGGGTAGGGCGACAGCTGCTCACTGCATTCGTACCTGAAATGTGAGCCCTTATAGAGGTCCCCGGACGCCACGTCTTGTTCAGGGGGACGTATCGCGAGGAGACCTCCGGCCATGCCTTTGCCGACGTAATCGTTCGCATAGCCAGACAACTGCACCTCTATACCCTGGCCTATGAAGGCACAGAAGGACTGTCCGGCTGCACCTGAGAGGCGGAACCGCAGCTTGCCTCTGAAGCCATCGTCGCCGTACTTGGACGCAATTAATCCCGACAATCGAGCGAAACTAGAGCGGTCCACGTTGCGAATGACGTACTCCCGATCCAGTTGGGAGTGCGAGGAGATGGCTTCCTGCACTGCGGTGTCCTCCAGCACGACGTCGTCGAAGGTTCGGCCGTTGGAAGTCGGCGGGCCGTGGGTAAGCCACGACCGATCGTCGACCCCGTCCTTGCTCCTCTTGCAGAACATGCCCTCGCACACCAGGGAGTCGACGATGAAAGACGTGTCCACATGCTGGGCCTTCTTCAGTCGGACGTCGGATCGCGGCTCCAGCACCCCTGGCCGCCCCACCACCTCCTCCAGCGAAGTGTATCCCAGCCGGGCGAGGATGTGTCGCACCTCTTCAGCCACGTAACCGAAGAATGTGACGACGTCGTCCGGAGTCCCGGGGAACTTCTTCCTCAGCTCTTCGTTCTGGCTGGTCACCCCTACGGGACATTTGTTCGTGTGGCAGATCCTCGCCATGATGCATCCCTCCGCGATCAGTGCGATCGTCCCGAAGCCGTACTCCTCCGCACCCATCGCGGCAGCCATGACCACGTCCCAGCCGCTCTTCAGACCACCATCGACCCTCAATAGCACTCTCTCGCGGAGGTCGTTGCGCCGCAGAGAAGAATGGGACTCCACCAGCCCCAGCTCCCACGGAGACCCCGCGTGCTTGATGGAGGTCATGGGGGAGGCGCCGGTCCCTCCGTCGTGGCCGGAGATCTGGATGATGTCGGCGCCAGCCTTTGCTACTCCCGAAGCCACTGTGCCGATGCCCACTTCGCTGACCAGCTTCACAGATACCCTCGCCGCCGGGTTAATCTGGTGCAAGTCGTGGATCAGCTGCGCCAGGTCCTCGATGGAGTAGATGTCGTGGTGCGGCGGAGGGGAGATAAGCGTCACCCCCGGCTTGCTCTTCCTCAGCATGGCGATGTAGTTGTCGATCTTCTTGCCGGGCAGCTGCCCCCCCTCACCGGGCTTGGCGCCTTGAGCAATCTTGATCTCCAGCTGGCTCGCAGACATGAGGTACTGAGGAGTGACGCCGAAGCGACCAGACGCCACTTGCTTGATCCCAGACGAGGCGCTGTCTCCAATCTGCAGGCCCTTCAGATGCGGGAAAGTCGCGGACTTGCCTGTCTCCGCATCGACGTCGGGAATGGGCTTCATCCGCAGCGGATCCTCGCCTCCCTCTCCGGAGTTAGACTTCCCTCCCATGCGGTTCATCGCGATTGCCAATGTCTCATGAGCCTCTCTCGACAGGGCACCAAGCGACATACCTCCTGTCACGAACCTGCGCATGATGCTCTCCGCGCTCTCCACGGTCTCCAGTGGCACCGAGCTGCGTCCCTGCTTCTCGGGTGCGACGAACTGCAGCATGTCTCTCAGAGCAGTCGGCGGCCGAGACGTGACGCTCTGCTCGTACAGGTTGTACAGATCCACGTCCTTCGAGCTGATGGCCTTGTGAAGGGTCTTCACGAGGGGGATGTTGTTGTGGTGGTAGTCACCGCTCTTGAAGTAGTTGAGGAACCCGTAGTTGAACAGCTTTCTGCGCTTGACGTCATCGCTCTCCTTGCTGCTGCCCTCCACGCGCTCCACCATGCGGTCGAAGATAGCATCGCCGAATGTGACTCGAGAGAACTCCACGCACTCCGCCGCGATCTCGTCGAAGGTCATGCCGCCCACCCGAGAGGGTGTCCCCGTGAAAGCCTTCATCAGCACGTCGTCGGCCAGCCCCACTGCCTCGAAGATCTGTGCGCCTTGGTACGAGGTGAGTAGGGAGATGCCCATCTTGGACAGGATCTTGTTCAAGCCCTTCTCCAGTGCTTTGCGGTAGTTGCGAAGCGCATCTTGAGCGGTGATCGTGGGGAACTCACCCCTTAGCATCGCGTTCTGGCTTCGCTTCTGACTGTGCCAATTGATGACAGCATCGTACGCAGCGTATGGTACCACGGCAGAGGCTCCATAGCCCACGAGACACGCCAGATGGTGCGTCGCCCAGGCCTGCCCCGTGGTCACCACCAGCGAGACCTTAGTGCGCAGCCCTGCTCGGATCAAGCTGTGGTGGACCGCCCCGATCGCTAGCAGCGGAGGGATGAAGGTGAGGCTGGTCAGAGCTATGCTGGCGGACTCGGAGCTGCTGCTGTCGCTCAGTTTGTCCGATAGATTGATGACGTTGGCTCCCTCTCGGACAGCTCGCTCCACGTCATCGCACAGCTGCTTCAGCCGGGACTCCAGTCCTCCCTGAGTGAGTCCCTCGGTCAGCGGATACAGGGTGGACACAGTCTCTAGGTGGATGGACCCCACACCGCCCAGCTCTGTCAGCTCCAGGTCGTTCAGCACAGGTGATGCTATCTTCACGCGAGTGCCGTCTTGGATCGCCTGGGACAAGGGATTGCCCTTTGGTCCCACGAACATGCCCAGAGACATGACTGCGCCTTCTCTCAAAGGGTCGATGGGTGGATTGGTGACCTGCGCGAACCTCTGCTTGAAGTAATCGTACAGGGTGTGTGGCATCGCGGACAGCACAGCCAGCGGGGCGTCGTCCCCCATGCAGTAGGTAGCCTCCTCGCCGTCTCGAGCCATCGCAGATATCTGGAACTCGACGTCCTCGGAGCCCCATCCGAAGAATGCTTGAGTCGTGATGAGATTCTCGTTGTCGACATCTTCGGCGAATGGAGACGAGTCGTCCCCTTGCACAGCAGCTCTGGCAGCAGCTCTTGCGCGGGCCTCTGGGTCGGGGATGAAGCTCTGCGCGAAAGAAACGAGTTCTTCGCTGAATGACTGCCCCGCCAGAGGTTTGATAGAGGACCGCACCCACTGCCGATACGGCTTCCTAGCGGCCACCTGCTGCTTCAGCTCCTCGTTCAGATACAGCTTTTTCTCCCGCAAGTTGACCGACAGCATCTCCCCCGGACCGAGCCGGCCTGCATCCACCAGCCTGACCCCCCCTCCGGACAGTACGCCCCCGCGGCCAGCGAACTGATCCAGGGCAGAGGTGACACCCACCTCAGACATCACGTGCACTGTCAACGCGTCGTGTCCATTAGCCGTGACCATGTATCTCGCAGGCCGCAAGCCATTGCGATCGAGTGTCGCCCCTACTACGTCGCCGTCGGAGAAGACCAGCAGTGCGGGCCCATCCCAAGCCTCCTGCAGCGACTCGTGGTATTCGTAGAAGGCTCTCAGGTCAGGGTTATGCGACAGCGCGGGGTGGCTGGCATAGGCCTCGGGCACCAGGATCATGAGGGCCTCCTCGGTGGAGTAGCCCGCCTTCACGTAGCTCTCGAGGATGCTGTCCAGATTAGCGCTGTCGGATCGACCCACGTCGACCAACGGCCCCAGGGTCTTCTCTTGCTCCTCGGTCACGTTGCGTCGCATTGCGAACTGCCTGCTCTTCACCCAATTGATGTTACCTAGCAGCGTATTGATCTCTCCGTTGTGGGCCAGCAGTCTCATCGGCTGTGCGAGGAACCACTTCGGGACGGTGTTGGTGCTGAAGCGGCGATGATATAGCGCGAAGGGAGACGAGTACCGGGGATCCTGCAGATCGCGATAGAAGACGCCCAGGTCGCAGGAGCGCAGCATACCCTTGTACACAATGGTCTTGCTCGATAGAGAGCACACGTACGAGTACTCACAGTGCTTGCGGCGAAACCCGCCTTGTATCTCTCGTCGTATGTTGTAGAGCAGCTTGTCGAAGTCCTTGGCGGTGTCGCTGGGCGCGCTGTCTCTCTTGGACTGGACCACCACCTGGCGGATCGACGGAACGAACTGCTCGCTCAGCGTCCCCAGCACCGACGAGTCGAGGGGGACGGGTCGCCATGCCTGCACCAGGAAGTTGTGGCTTTCAAAAATGCTCTCTATGTCTCTCATGGCGGCATCCATCAGCTCAGCATCTCGTGGTAAGAACAGCATACCCACAGCAGTCGCGGAGGAGCCGTCCCTGTTAAGCACGTCGCCCCTGTTGGTGTACTCGTCGAACAGGGTCCAAGGGATGGCGGTCATGATGCCGGCTCCATCCCCCGACACGTTGTCTGCAGAAGACCCTCCGCGATGCTCCTGTCAGTCAGGTAGACAACAGATTAAGACCACCCTTGCAGAAATCTTTTATATCGGAAGTCATCTCACCATGCATGTGCAAGCGACCAATGCTTGCTGTATGATGTCGTGGCGAGGTTCGTTGTCCAGGGAAGCTATGAAGCCCACACCACAGGCATCTCTCTCCTCCACTAGAGCTGCAGGTATTCCCTGTGCTGGTGAGTATACGACCATATTCAGCGAACTGATTCTACGTAGGGGGTTCGAGTAATGCAGATGATGATGATGCTGCATCCTTGTTCGAGGAGTGGCAATCGTTCCGTGTAAGCCTTCCACCGACTGTAGGCACAGCAGCGACCACAAAAGCAGCGGTACGCCTAATGACATGGTAAGGGTCATCATCATCCTACAGTCGATCAACTGCTGAGTGAGGATTAATCAGACAGCAATCACTGTAATCTTAACTTATGTCTTACAACACGAAGGAAGGATAGGATGCAAGTGCAACTGTCTGTAAATTTAGCCCGGTGAGGTCGTAACTTAACGGTACGTATACTAAAGTTAACTGTATCAAGATCAGCTGGCAGAGGATATCGATCGAGATGCCGAAATCCGAATGGACGAAATCGAATTTATCCGATGTTCTGTTACTCTACACATCAAAGAAGACCGA
>Ga0164294_10005885_pt1 | contig 10491 bp, 7 predicted proteins | sample GEODES005metaG_FD_111479 | JGI IMG/M metagenome (GOLD analysis project Ga0164294, IMG submission 111479) | Oligotrophic lake water microbial communities from Sparkling Lake, Wisconsin, USA - GEODES005 metaG | ecosystem: Environmental > Aquatic > Freshwater > Lake | place: USA: Sparkling Lake...
CTTCATGCCCCTCTCCCCGACCCTCTCCCCTGAAGGGGAGAGGGAGTTAGGCGCCGGGCAAATCCAGGATCCGCTTGGCGATGATGTTGAGCTGGATCTCGCTGGTGCCGCCCTCGATCGAGTTCGCCTTGGTACGCAGCCAGGCGCGGGGGGCGGCGCCCTCGTGGCTGGCTTCGCTTTCCCATTCGAGCGCGTCGCTGCCGCCGGCGGCCATCTGGAGCTCGTGGCGGGTCTTGTTCAGCTCGGTGCCGTAATATTTCATCATCGAGGGCTGGGCGGGGTGCGCACGGCCGGCCTTCAATTCGTCGATGAACTTCTCGGACATCGCGGCGAAGGCCTTGGCGCGGACCTGGAACAGCGCGATCTGGGCGCGCAGGATCGGGTCCATGCCGGCGCGGGCGGCTTCGACCAGCGGGTCCTTGCCGGCACCGCCCAGGCCGAAGCCCGAGATCATCTCGCGCTCATGGCCGAGCAGGTACTTGGCGACGTCCCAGCCCTTGTTGAGGGTGCCGAGCAGGTTCGCTTTGGGCACTTCGACATTGTCGAAGAAGGTCTCACAGAAGGGCGAGTTGCCGCTGATCAGCAGGATCGGCTTGGTGCTGACCCCCGGCGAAGCCATGTCGAACAGCAGGAAGCTGATGCCGGCCTGCTTGACGGTCTTGTCGGTGCGGACGAGGCAGAAGATCCAGTCGGCCTTGTCGGCATAGCTGGTCCACACCTTCTGGCCGTTGACCAGGAAATGGTCGCCCTTGTCCTCGGCGCTGGTCTGGAGACCGGCGAGGTCCGAGCCGGCGTTGGGCTCCGAATAGCCCTGGCACCAGCGGATCTCACCGCGGGCGATCTTGGGCAGATGCTCGAGCTTCTGCTCCTCGGTGCCGTATTTGAGCAGCGCCGGGCCGAGCATCGAGATGCCGAAGCTGTTGAGCGGGTTGCGCGCCTTGATGCGCTTGAGCTCTTCGCGGAGGATCTTGGTCTCGGCCGCGCTCAGGCCGCCGCCGCCATAGGCCTTGGGCCAGTCGGGCACCGTCCATCCGCGCGCGCCCATCCGGTCCATCCAGAGCTTCTGGTCGGGATGCGCATATTCCGGGTTGCGGCCGCCCCAGGTGGCTTCCTTCTCGGACTTGGGCGGGGTGCGCATTTCCGGCGGGCAGTTTTCCTCCAGCCAGGCGCGGGTTTCGGCGCGAAATTGGTCGAGTGCTTCGGTCATCCTCGGATCCTTCTCCCTCTCTCCGCTTGCGGGGAGAGGGCTGGGGAGAGGGGATGGCGCGGTCGTGCTTTGCGACTGCCCCTCTCCCCGACCCTCTCCCCCGAGGGGGAGAGGGAGATTTGGCTTACTTGTTGAACTTCTCGCCCTTTTCCGCCTTTTCGCGGAGCAGCGGGGCGACTTCGAAGCCGTACTTTTCCAGGCCCTCGACGATCTTCTTGAGACCCTCGGTATCGGCCCAGAACATCGGGCCGCCGCGGTACGGGGGCCAGCCATAGCCGTACACCCAGACCACATCGATGTCCGACGCGCGCTGGGCCATCTTCTCGGCGAGGATCAGCGCGCCTTCGTTGACCATGGTGTAGAGCGGGCGGACGACGATCTCCTCCTCGGTGATCTCGTGTGCCGGCACGTTCAGCTTCTCGCGCCACTCGGCGATCAGCTCGGCGACGCGCGGCGAGTTCGAGGGGGTGCGCTTCTCGTCATAGTCGTAGAAGCCGGCGCTCTTCTTCTGGCCCCAGCGACCTTCGGCGGCGAGCGCGTCGCGGATGTTCTCGATCCGGTTCGGATCGCGGTGCCAGCCGATGTCGACACCGGCGAGATCGGCCATCTGGAACGGGCCCATCGGCATGCCGAAGGCGACATGGACCTTGTCGATCTGCTCGGGCGTGGCGCCTTCGAGCAGCATCTTGTTGGCCTCGACCTGGCGCGGCATCAGCATGCGATTGCCGATGAAGCCGTAGCAGACGCCGGCGATGACGGCGACCTTCCTGATCTTCTTCGACACGGCCATCGCGGTGGCGAGCACGTCGTCGGCGGTCTTGGCGCCGCGGACGATCTCGAGCAGCTTCATCACGTTCGCTGGCGAGAAGAAGTGCAGGCCGAGCACGTCCTGCGGACGCGAGGTGGCTGCGGCGATCTCGTCGATGTTCAGATAGCTGGTGTTCGAAGCGAGGATGGCGCCCGGCTTGGCGATCTTGTCGAGCTTGCCGAAGATGTCCTTCTTGACGTCCATATTCTCATAGACGGCCTCGATGATCAGGTCGCACTCGCCGAGCGCGTCGAAATCGAGCGTCGGGGTGAGCAGGCCCATCGCGCCTTCGACCTGCTCGGCGGTCATGCGGCCCTTGGCCGCGGTCGCCTCGTAATTCTTGCGGATGACGCCGGTGCCGCGATCGAGCGCTTCCTGCGCCATCTCGACGATGGTCACGGGGACTCCAGCAGTGAGGAAGTTCATCGAGATGCCGCCGCCCATCGTGCCGGCGCCGATCACGCCGACGCGCTTGATGTCGCGCAGTGCAATGTCCTCGGCGATGCCGTCGATCTTGGCGGCCTTGCGCTCGGCGAAGAAGATGTGGCGCAGCGCTGCGGACTGGGTGCCCATGATCAGCTTCATGAAGCCCATGCGCTCGGCCTGGACGCCTTCGGCATAGGGCTTGCCGGCTGTCTGCTCGATCAGGTCGACGATCGTGTTGGGGGCGTCCATGCCGCGGAAGCGCTTGGCATTGGCGGCGCGGAACTTCTCGAACACGGTGGCATCGACGGTGACCGGGCGCTCACTGGAGCGCGAGACCGGCTTGCCGATCACTTCCTGCCCGAAGGCGACGGCATCGGCGACGAGGTTGCCTTCGGTCGCGAGGCGATCGACCAGGCCGGCGGCCTGGGCCTGGCTGGCCGAGATCGGATCGCCCTTGGTCGCCATTTCGAGCGCGACTTCGACGCCCGCGACGCGCGGCATGCGCTGGGTGCCGCCGGCGCCGGGCAGGATGCCGAGCTTGACTTCGGGCAGGCCGAACTTCGCCGAAGGGACGGCGATGCGATAATGCGAGGCGAGGGCGACTTCGCAGCCACCGCCGAGCGCGGTGCCATGGACGGCGGCGATCACCGGCTTGTCGAGCGCTTCGATCTCATCGACCAGCACGGGGAGCGAGGGCTCCTGCATCGGCTTGCCGAACTCGGTGATGTCGGCGCCGGCGAAGAAGGTCTTGCCCGCGCAGGTGATGACGACCGCCTTGATGCTGTCGTCGCCCGCGGCTTCCTGGATGCCGGCCTGGATGCCCTGGCGGACCGCCGCGCCGAGCGCGTTCACCGGCGGATTGTCCGAGGTGATGATCAGGACGTCGCCCTGGCGAGTGGTGGTGATGGGGGAGGTCATTTGCGTCTCCATTTGAATAGCGGCCGTCATCCCCGCGAAAGCGGGGACCCATCTCGTGCGATAGCCACGCAATACGACAGCTGTCGTACCTGCGGCGCGTGCCGGAGATGGGCCCCCGCTTTCGCGGGGGTGACGGAAAAGGGTTGGGCAGCGCTGGCCATCAATCCGCCAGTGCCGAATAGATCAGCGTCTTCAGCTCGCGCCGGATCGGGTAGAGCATGGACGGCGAGAATTGCGTCATGAAGACCATCGAGATCTGCTCGACGGGATCGATGAAGAAGGAGGTCGAGAACATCCCGCCCCAATAATATTCGCCGGCCGAGCCGGGGATCAGGGCCTTGGCCGGATCCATGGTGATCGCGAAGCCCAGGCCGAAGCCGGTGCCGGCATTGGTGGTCTCGCTGAACAGCGACTTGGACATGGCGTGCAGGTCCGAACCGCCGGGCAGGTGGTTGGCCGTCATCAGCGCGATCGTCTTGCGGCTGACCAGCCGGGTGCCGTCGAGCTCGCCCTGGTTCAGGAAGAAGGTGCAGAAGCGGTGATAGTCGAGCGACGTCGAGACGAGGCCGCCGCCGCCCGAGACCAGGCGCGGTTCCCTCGACCAGGCGCTCTCGGCGCCGCGATCATACATCACCCGGCCCTTGCCCTGAACCAGCGTCCAGCAATCGGCGAGGCGATCGGTCTTGTCGGCGGGGACGGTGAAGCCGGTGTCGTGCATGCCGAGCGGCGCGAAGATGCGCTGCTGGAAGAAGTCCCCGAGCTTGAGCCCCGAGACACGCTCGACCACCGCGCCTAGCACGTCGGTCGACACCGAGTAGTTCCATTCGACGCCCGGGGAGAATTCGAGCGGGATCTGGCCGAGCGCTTCGATGAAGCCGTCGAGCGTCAAATTGCCGTGCCACGCCTCGATATTGGTCTCGCGATAGGCAGCGTCGACATTGGTACGGTTCTGGAAGCTGTAGGTGAAGCCCGAGGTGTGGCGGAGCAGGTCGATCATCCGCATCGGCTCGGCGGTGGGGACCGTCTGGAACGGCACCTTGCCGCCGCCGGCCTTGAACACGCCGAGGCCCTTGAGCTCGGGCAGGACGTGGTGGACCGGCGTGTCGAGGCCGACCAGGCCTTCCTCGAGCAGCATCATGAAGGCGAGGCTGGTGACCGGCTTGGTCATCGAGGCGATGCGGAAGATCGTGGTCTCGTCGATCGGCGCACCGCCCTCGCGGGCTTCGCCCTGGCTCGAGAAGTGCACGATCTCGCCGTTCCGCGCGACCAGCAGCTGGGCGTGCGGCAGCTTGCCCGAGTCGAGGTAGCGGGTCTTCAGGTACGGATCGATCCGGGCCAGCCGGGCCGCATCGAAACCCTGACTTTCGGGCTTGGCAATCTTCATGCGGCTGGCATACCTCTCATTCGAAACCGATGACTCGCATCTTCTGTGGGACGCGCTTCCCCTATTGCCTTGAGCGCGCAATGAATCAACACTAACGTTGTTTACGGTACGGCATCCGATGCCAAACCCAACATTCTAGAAACATAACGCACATAACCCGGAGAGAATCGCCTTGGCCCCCGAACCGATCGTGCCGCTCGACCCCAAATGGCCCGCGATGTCGCTGGAGCAAGCCAAGGCCGCGCTGACCGCGCCGGGCGGGCGCTTCGAGATGGACGAGATCGACATTCGCGGCGTGCCGACCCGGGTGTGGAAGAACGCGCCGCCGACGCTCGGCATCCTCCAGCAGCTTTCGCGCATCTATGGCGACCGCGTCTTCACGATCTACGAGGACGAGCGCGTCACCTACGAGGCCAACTACCGGGCGGTGTGCCACCTGGCGCAGCGGCTGAGCGAGATGGGCGTGGTCAAGGGCGACCGGGTCGCGCTGGCGATGCGCAACCTGCCCGAATGGCCGACGATCTTCTTCGCCGCAGTGAGCTTGGGCGCGATCATCGTGCCGCTCAATGCCTGGTGGACCGGCCATGAGCTCGAATATGGCATGAAGGATTCCGGCGCGAAGGTCCTGTTCGTCGATGCCGAGCGGCATGCCCGGCTCAAGGACTGCTACGACCAGCTGCCGGACCTGGAGCGCGTCGTGGTCAGCCGCTGCGACGAGGAGCTGGGCGGCAATGTCAGCCGGCTCGAGGTGCTGATCGGCACCCGCAACGACTGGGCGAGCCTGCCCGACATCCCGTTCCCGCAGGTGGCGGTGACGCCCGAGGACGATGCGACGATCTTCTACACCAGCGGTACGACGGGGAATCCCAAGGGCGCGCTGGGCACGCACCGCAACATCTGCACCAACATCCTTTCGAGCGGCTACAGCGCGGCGCGGGCGATGCTGCGGCGGGGCGAGATGCCGCCGGCGGTGATCCCGCACAAGATCGGCCTGCTGGTGATCCCGCTGTTCCACGTCACCGCGTGCAGCGCGGCGCTGATGGGCGGCATCGCGACCGGGCAGACCGTGGTGTTCATGCGCCGCTGGGACGCCGACAAGGCGATGAAGGTGATCCAGGACGAGAAGGTGACCTTCACCGGCGGCGTGCCGACGATCGCCTGGCAGCTGCTCGAGCATCCCGACCGCGACAAGTACGATCTCTCCAGCCTTGAGGCGATCTCCTATGGCGGCGCGCCCTCGGCCCCCGAGCTGGTCAAGCGCATCTATGAGGAGTTCGGCGCGCTGCCCGGCAATGGCTGGGGCATGACCGAGACGATGGCGACGGTGACCCAGCATAGCGGCGAGGACTATCTGAGCCGCCCGACCAGCGCCGGCCAGCCGGTGGCGACCGCGGACCTCAAGATCATGACCGTCGAGGGCGACCGCGAGCTGCCGATCGGCGAGGTGGGCGAGCTGTGGGCGCGCGGGCCGATGATCGTGAAGGGCTATTGGAACAAGCCGGAGGCGACGGCCGAGACCTTTGTCGACGGCTGGGTGCGCACCGGCGACCTGGCCAAGCTCGACGAGGAGGGCTTCCTCTATATCGTCGACCGCGCCAAGGACATCATCATCCGCGGTGGCGAGAACATCTATTCGAGCGAAGTCGAGGACGTGCTCTACGCCTTCCCCGGCGTGACCGACGCCGCGCTGATCGGCGTCCCGCACAAGATCCTGGGCGAGGAGCCGGTGGCGGTGGTCCATATGGCGCCGGGCACCAGCGCGACGCAGGAAGCGCTGCAGGACTTCGTCCGCGAGCGCCTCGCGGCGTTCAAGGTACCGGTGCAGGTGCGCTTCGTCAGCGACACGCTGCCGCGCAACGCCAATGGCAAGATCCTGAAGAAGGACCTGCGCGAGCTGTTCGTGGGGGAGGCGGCGGCTTAGCCTCTATTTGGGGGCGAGCGCGAATTCGACGCTGACCGTAGCGCTGCTCTCGTTCGTGCCCACCAGCACGGGCGGAGCGGCTGCTGCCTGGGGTGCCATGGCATCCTCGGCCATCGCGATCATCGGCTGGGGCGCGGCGGGCATCCCGCCGTCGCGAATGACGAGCACGCGAATGACCTTGAGCCCTGCCGCGTCGGCATAGGCATCGGCCCGGGAGCGGGCGGCCTTGTAAGCGGCTGCGTAGGCGCCCCGGCTCGCCGTCTCGGGGTCGGCGACGCGCAGGTCCGGGCCGGAGACCAGGTTGGCGCCGGCCTGCGAGGCGGCAGCGATCGCCGGGCTCGCCTGCTCGACCTTGCGCAGCCGAACCGTGACCGTGTTGGTGACTTCGTACTTGCCCTTGTTCGGGCCCCAATCCTGGCGCGCTGAACTTATCTGGCCCGTCTGGATATCGGCTTCCGCCGCCCCGGCGCCTTTCAACGCGGCTACAACGGCTGTCATCTTGGCGGCATTGGCACGCATCGCGCCCGCCGCGTCGGGGCCGACACTTGTGACGCCAATGGTGAAGCGCGCCTCGTCGGGCCTGGTCTCGGAGCGGCCCGAAGCGCTGACCTGCAGCAGGGTCTCCCCGGGCGCGACGCCGCGCGGGTCTGGGTGCCGCGCGCCGCACGCGCTCAATGCCAGCGCCAGTCCGGCGACGCCGGCGATCCTCGAACCGTTCATGCAAACCTCCATCATATCGCGGGTGATCATGGTTCTAAAGTCATGAAGCGACCACGCCGGTGACGGCGCGTCGCCATCCGGAGAGGCGCGCCTTGCGCTCTTCCCCCGCCAGCTTCGGCTCGAACGTAAGCCCCGCGCCGCGCATCTTCGCGGCTTCCTCCAGCCCGCCGAACATCCCGCAGCCCACGCCTGCCAGCATCGCCGCACCGAGCGCCGTCGTCTCGGCGAAGTCGGGGCGGTCGACGGGGATGGCGAGGATGTCCGCCAGGTCCTGGGCGATCCAGTCGTTGGTGACCATGCCGCCGTCCACCCGAAGCCGCGACCAGTCGGCGCCGTCGGCGGCGAAGGCGGTCTTCAGGTCGTGGCTCTGGTGCGCCATCGCCTCCAGCGCGGCGCGGACGATATGGGCGCGGGTCGCCGAGAAGCTGAGGCCGGAGATCGACGCCCGCGCCTCGGGCTCCCACCAGGGCGCGCCGAGGCCGGACAGGGCAGGGACCAGATAGACGCCGCCATTGTCCTTCACCGACCGGGCCAGCGCTTCGGTCTCCTGCGCCGTCTCGATCAGCTTCACCGAGTCGCGCAGCCACTGGACCAGGCTGCCGGCGACGAACACCGAGCCTTCGATCGCATAGGTGCGCCGTCCGCCCAGCTGCCAGAGCACGGTGGCAAGCAGGCGGTTCTTCGACGAGGGCGGGGCGCTGCCGGCATTGGTGAGGACGAAGGCGCCGGTGCCGAAGGTTGCCTTGGTGTCGCCGCGCTCGAGGCAGGCCTGGCCGATGGTCGCGGCCTGCTGGTCGCCCGCCAGGCCGCAGATCGGGATCTCGCCGCCGAACAGCTTGGTGGTGCCGAAGCGCCCGGCGCAATCGACGATCTCGGGCAGCGCTTCGCGGGGGGCGGAGAACATCTCAAGCAGCCCGTCGCTCCAGCCACCCGAGCCCAGGCCCATCAGCAGGGTGCGCGAGGCGTTGGTGGCGTCGGTGATGTGGAGGCCGCCGGTGAGCTTCCAGACCAGCCAGCTCTCGATCGTGCCGATGGCGAGCCGGTCGCCGACGCCCTTGAGCTGCGGCCAGTGCTGCATCGCCCAGGCGATCTTCGTGCCCGAGAAATAGGGATCGAGCAGCAGGCCGGTGCGGGCCTGGACCCCGGGTTCCTCGCCGGCGTCGCGCCAGGCGCGGCAGAGCGCGGCGCTGCGCCGGTCCTGCCAGACGATGGCGGGGGCGAGGGGCTCGCCGGTCGTCTTGTCCCAGAAGACGATCGTCTCGCGCTGGTTGGTGATGCCGATCGCTGCGACGTGCTCGGCACCGCCGGCCTCGCGGACCATGGCGTGGGCGCATTCGAGCGTGCGCCGCCAGATCTCGTTCGCGTCATGCTCGACCAGGCCGGGGCCGGGATAATGCTGGGTCAGCTCGGCGCTGTGGCTCGCCAGGCATTTGCCCGAAGGCGCGAACAGCATCGCGCGGGTGGAAGTGGTGCCCTCATCAAGGACCAGGATGTTCTCGCCCATAATCCCCAAGCTAGCTGGGATTACATCCGTTGCAATCCGCGCTAGGGTCCGTGCGAGAACAGGGAAGGGCAGAAGTGAGCGAACGACCCGGCAGCATCGGTGGGGATATGGAAGGCGAAGGCACGGCGACGGGCCCGGCGCGGGCGCCGCTGCTCGGCCCGTCAACCCAGGAGAGCATGGGCGACGGTCAGAAGCGCGACCGGCTTATGGCCGCGCTGGCGCTGATCGCCGGCCTGGGCCTGTTGCTGGCGCTGCCCTTCGCGCTGCAGGCCGGCGCGGTGTTCTTCCTGCCGCTGACCACCGCGCTGGTGATCGCCATCGCCCTGGTGCCGCTGCTCGAATGGCTGGAGCGGCATCGGCTGCCCGCGCCGGTCGCGGCGTTCATCTGCGTGCTGCTGTTCCTGATCGCGGCGAACATCGCGCTGGCATCGATCGTGGTGCCGGCCTGGCAGTGGATCCGCGACCTGCCGGCGAAGATCCCGCAGATCCAGGAGAATCTGAAGCCGCTGATCGAGTTCTACGCGAACCTCGACAGCTTCGTGAACAAGACGGTGATGAACTTCGCCTCGGCGCCGATGAAGCAGCCCGAGGTGATGGCCGCGACGCCGCCGCGCTCGCTGATCGACCTGTTCGCCACCTCGGCCCCGTCGGCGCTGGTCGAGATGTTCTTCGCCATCCTCGTCATCTACTTCTTCCTGTCGGGCTGGACCCGGCTGCGCCGCAACGCGATCACCAGCCGTTCGAGCTTCGGCGGCGCGATGGCGACCGCGCGGGTGATCCAGGACGTGGTCGACGATACCTCGGCCTATCTGGGCACGATCACGCTGATCAACCTCACGCTGGGGCTGATCGTGGCGGGCGTGCTGTGGGCGATCGGCATGCCGACGCCGCTGATGTGGGGCGGCATCGTGACGCTGCTCAACTACATCCCCTATTTCGGGCCGGTGTTCGCGGCGCTGCTGCTGGCGATGGGCGGGCTGATGACCTTTTCGGACCTTGGCTGGGCGTTCGTGCCGCCGATCGTGCTGATCGCCTGCCACCTGGTGGAAGCGAATGTCGTCACGCCGCTGATCGTGGGCCACCGGTTGACGATCAGCCCGATCATGATCCTGATCTCGCTGAGCTTCTGGGGCTGGGTGTGGGGCACCACCGGCGCGCTGCTCGCGGTGCCGCTGCTGATCATCATCCAGACCGTGCTCAACGCCGCGGGCAAGCCGGACATCGCAGGTTTCCTGTTCGAACACGGGACCTTGGTGAACGATCCTGTGGATAATCGACCGCTCCGGCGAAAAAGTCGCGACCAATCCGGTTGACACCCCGGAAAGCCGCGTCTAGTGCCCGCCTCCTCGCTTCGAGAGAGCGGGTGTAGCTCAGTTGGTTAGAGCGCCGGCCTGTCACGCCGGAGGTCGCGGGTTCGAGCCCCGTCACTCGCGCCATTCCCCATAAGTCGGTCTGGGAAGGCGCCCACAGGGTGCCGAGCCGAGCGATTTTCCAGCGGAAATGGTCAGGTCTCGAAACGCGTAATGCGGGTGTAGCTCAGTTGGTTAGAGCGCCGGCCTGTCACGCCGGAGGTCGCGGGTTCGAGCCCCGTCACTCGCGCCAC
>Ga0164294_10005886_pt1 | contig 10490 bp, 7 predicted proteins | sample GEODES005metaG_FD_111479 | JGI IMG/M metagenome (GOLD analysis project Ga0164294, IMG submission 111479) | Oligotrophic lake water microbial communities from Sparkling Lake, Wisconsin, USA - GEODES005 metaG | ecosystem: Environmental > Aquatic > Freshwater > Lake | place: USA: Sparkling Lake...
ATCTACAACCGCTACGGCAACATGGTGTCGGCTGCCTTGCCGGCGGCGCTGGCGATCGGCGCGGAGGAGAAGAAGATTCAGCCCGGAGAGAAGGTGCTGCTCACCGCGTTCGGCAGCGGGCTCAACACGCGGTTCCTTGGTTTCGAGTGGTAGTCGCCGGTCGGGGCCCATGATCTCACCATGACCGCAGCCCAGCCCAACGACCGCGGCCCGTCGCTCCCGTTCGGGCCCCTCTATCCCTTTCGGTCGCGGTACGTCACGGTGGGACGCGGCACGGCCACCGGCGGGCAACACGGCTACCGCATGCACTACGTCGACGAGGGCAGCGGCCCCGTGGTCGTCTGCCTGCACGGCAACCCGACCTGGGGCTTTCTGTTCCGCAACCTGATCGCCGCGCTGCGGGACGAGTACCGGGTGATCGTGCCCGATCACGTGGGGTGCGGCCTTTCCGACCAGCCGGCGGACGTCTTCTTCCGGGCCGATGATCGCATCGGGCACCTCGAAGACCTGCTCGCGGAGCTCGGCGTTGGCCGTTTTTCCCTGGTGATGCACGACTGGGGCGGCCCGCTCGGCACGGGGCTGGCGGTGCGTCGGCCCGCCGACGTGGAACGGCTTGTCTACTTCAACACGACGCTTGCGGAGACGGCCCTGCTCCCCGGCATGATCCGCCGCGCGGCAGCCCCGATCATCGGCCGGCTGCTCACGCAGGACACCATGCGGTTCGTGAAACTGCTGACGTCGTTCGGCGTGGTGAACACCCTTCCCGACGAGATCAAGCGGGGATACCTCCACCCCTACCGCACCCGCGCGGGCCGCCGGGCCATCTGGGGTTTCGTCCGCGACATTCCGTTCTCCCGATCCCATGCAACCTCCCCGCTGATGGACGACACGGTGGCCCGGCTGCCGGCGCTGGCCGACACGCCCGTGAAGATCATCTGGGGCATGAAGGATCCCTGCTTCCATCCGGGAATCCTCCGCCAGGTCGCTGCCCGCTTCCCGTCGGCCGAGGTGGTGCGAATCCCTCACGCCTCCCACCTCGTGCTGGAAGATGCGTCCGGCCGCTCGATCGCGGAGGTCCGCACGTTTCTCCGCCGCTCCACCGCCGCCGAAAATCCCGGCATCGAGCCGACCGCACACGAGCCGCGTGCCTCGCCGGCGGCCGCATGCCGCCTCGCAGCCGGTGGACTCTACGAGGCGCTGCGGTCGGCGGCGACGGCGATGCCGTGGGTATCGGCAGTGACGAAGGTCTCGTTCCCGCGGTGGCGGGACAACCCACGGTACGACACGCTCGATTTTGGGGCGCTCGCCGCCCGCATTGATGCGTACGAAAACGGCCTGATGTCGGCTGGCCTGAAGGCGGCCGAACGCGTGATCATGCTCGTCACCCCGGGGGCGGATTTTCTGGCCCTCAGCTACGCCGTGATGGGCCGCGGTGCCGTGCCGGTGTTCATCGACCCCGGCATGGGCGTCGACGCGGTGGTGGCCTGCATGCGTGAGGCCGAGCCCAGCGGATTCATCGGCGTGCCCAGGGCCCACCTGCTCCGCCTCAAGGCCGGGGAACTCTTCCGCTCGCTGCGGTTCTGCGTCGTCGCCGGCCGGTTCCCCCTGTGCGGCGCGATGCGGCTCCGCGACCTGCGGCGGCCCGCGGCCTCGCCCCTGGCTCCGGTGCCCCGCGATGCCGCCGATGCAGCGCTCGTCGCCTTCACGTCGGGCGCCACGGGGAGGCCCAAGGGGGTGATCTTCACCAACCGGATGCTCACCGAGCAGCTGGCCGTGTTTCGCGGGCAGTTCGGGTTCCGCGGCGGCGATCAAGACCTGCCGCTCCTGCCGGTCTTCAGCCTGTTCACGGCGGCCTTGGGGGTGGGGAGTATTTTCCCGCCGCTCGATCCGAGCCGGCCGCTGTCGCTCGTGCCATCGCAGATCATTCGCGCGATGCGCGACCTCGGTAACCAGACGTCGTTCGGGTCGCCAGCGCTCTGGTCCAAGCTCGGGGAATACTGCCGGCAGACCGGCACGTCGCTGCCGCAGCTCCGGCGGGTGTTCATGGCCGGCGCGCCGGTCTCGCAGGCCATTATCGACCTGGTGAAGATCGCCTGTCCGCAGGCGGAGAGTTTCACGCCCTACGGGGCCACCGAGGCCCTGCCGGTGACGTTCGCCTCCGCTAACGAGCTTCAGCAAGACTCGCCGGTTCTAGCCGTGACGGGCGAACAGGGCACTCCTGTCGGCCGCGCCATCGAGGGGGTGTCGCTTCGCGTCGTTCATCCGCTGGTGGAACCGCCGGCTGCACCGCTCGTCGACTGCCCGGAGCGGGTGATCGGGGAGATCGTGGTCAGCGGTGACACCGTAAGCCGCGAGTATCTCCGGCGACCCGAGGCGACCGCGACGAGCAAGGTGCACGATGGCGACCGCGTGTGGCACCGGATGGGCGACATGGGCTATCTCGATGCCACCGGCCACCTCTACTTCTGTGGACGAAGGGCTCACGTGGTATCCACGCCCGAGCGGATGTTCCACAGCGTGCCTGTGGAGACCATCTTCAACCGTCATCCGCGGGTCCGCCGCACGGCCCTGGTGGAGGTCGCGGGCGGGGCGGGGCTCGTGGTGGAGCCCGACTCCTGGCCGCTCTCGCCCGGCGCCCGGCACGTGCTCGCATCGGAACTGCGGGCCCTCGGCGCGGGCGATCCGGTCACCGCGGCCATTCAGCGATTCTTTTTTCACCAGTCGTTTCCCGTCGATGCCCGGCACAACGCCAAGATTTTTCGTGATCGGCTGGCCGTCTGGGCCGCAGGCCAAACACCCATCGACGTAGCGGGACCGGGAGCCAACACCGCGGTGACGTCATGAGGGTGGTCGTCACCGGCGGAGGTGGGTTTGTCGGCGGCGCAATCTGCAGGCGACTCAGCCAACTCGGCCACGACGTGACGGCGCTTGGCCGCAGGCCCCATGCCGACCTGACCGCGGAGGGCATCCGCACCGCGATCCAAGACCTCGCCGCAGCCGATGCCGAAACCGGGCTCACCGCGATCTTCGCGGGGGCTGATTGCGTGTTTCACACGGCGGCCCACGTGAAGATGTGGGGCCCTCGCGAGACCTTCGTCCGCGGGAACATCACCGCAACGCACAACGTGATCGCCGCCTGCCGCGCAGCCGGCGTCGCGAAACTCGTGTTCACCAGTTCGCCGAGCGTGGTGGCAGCCGATCGCGACCTGCGGGGCGTCGATGAGTCGCAGCCCTATCCCTCCCGCTACCGGGCCCTCTATCCGGAGACGAAGGCGGCCGCCGAACGAGCCGTGCTCGCGGCCCACGGGACCGGGCTCCAGACGATCGCGCTGCGGCCGCATCTGATCTTCGGCCCTGGCGACACCAACCTCGTGCCGACGATTCTCCGGCGGGCCCGCGCCGGCCGGCTGGTGCAGGTGGGCGACGGTCTGAATCTGGTCGACCTGACGTTCATCGACGACTGCGTCACGGCGCATCTGCTGGCCGCGGCGGCCCTCGGCGAACGGAAGGCGGCGGGTGGACGGGCCTTCTTCATCAGCCAGGGCACGCCTGTGCGGCTCTGGGAGTGGATTGGCCGCGTGCTCGCCCTGCACGGCTTGCCCCCGGTGCGGCGGCGGATGTCGGCGTCCACCGCCCTGCGTGTGGCGACGGTGGCCGAGGGGCTGTGGCGAACGCTGGGTTTGACCTCGGATCCCCCGCTGACTCGCTTCCTCGCGGAGGAGATGGCAACCGACCACTACTTCGACATCGCCGCGGCCCGGCGGGAACTCGGCTTCGTGCCGAGCTGCGACGTCTGGCAGGCGACGGAGCAGTCGTTCGGCCAGCCCTGAGCATGGCGAGAGCCCATCCAGTGTATGTGGAGCGTCGTCTACGTAGGCGAGGTGGGGTAGGCGAAGAGGGTCGGCGAACGCTCGCGGAGCCTTGGGCGTATCCTCGCCCGGCGACGCGACTTTTGCCGCCCCCGAGCCGGCGATACCCGTCAGTCGAATGCGCTCCAGCCCCGAGCACAGCCAGCTCGAGCCTCGGGCGACCGAGCCGCCCACAGGCACGTCTCAGGGCGCCGCGTAGCCGTAGCGGTCGAGGAACGGCCGCCAGCGTCGCGAGATCTCCGCGACGATGCGCGGATCGTGCCGGTAGGTGCTGGCGCGATAAGTCTTCATCGTCTCGGCCTTTTTCTCGAGCGGCCCGCGAACGCCCTCGAAGCCACCAAGTTCGAGCCGCTCGTAGGCCTGCCCAATCTGGCCGACCGGATCGGCCACGAGCTCCTCGTAGCGAACGTCGTGCAACCGCCCCGGCGCGAGCGTGGCCCGATCCCGCTCGAAGGCGGCGTACATCTGCTCGAAGGCTTCGAACACGTATTCCTCGAGCCCCTCGCCCCGGTCCACCTGCAGCCCCTGTCCGCCATCCAGCGAACGCCACAGCCGGAGCGTCGACCCGAACACGGCGAAGGGATCGCGGACGATGTGCAGGAACTTCGCTTCGGGAAACATCTCCGCCAGCACACCCACGCGGGCGGTGTGCGGTGGGCTCTTGAGCACCGGCCTCCGCGGATCGGCTACCGCCAGCATGCCCAGAAACCGACGCAGCGTCCGCCGCCAGCGGTCGAGTTCGGCCGGTGGCAGCGTGGCCAGGTCGAGCGCCTCGGGGTGCCGGCTGCTCGTGACCGGGAACGCCATCCGCCGATAGGGCGACGGGGCCCCCAGATTCAGGAGCGCAAACTCGTCCTCCTGCGGCTTGTCGAGGCTGACCGTCATATCGTCCATCGGCCGCTTCGTCGGCATGATCCACGACACCGCCGGCGTCAGGACGCGTTCGGTGAGCAGGAAGTGGCTGGGTGCGAAACACTGGTAATAGTTCGGGCAACAGAACCGCTCATCGTGCATCAGCAGTTCATGAAGCAGCGTCGTGCCCGACCGCCAGTGACCGATGATGAACAGCGGCGGCGGCGTCTTGGGCGGCGAACGAAGTCCGCGGCGGTAGACGGCATCGCTGAACTGAGCGGCCAGCGAGTTGAAGGCCGAGGCGGCCGTGATCGTGGCCACGAGGCCCCACCGGCTCGGGCTCGCCCGCCACCGATGCTCGCCGGCCAACGAGAGCCACACGCCCAGCGGCATGCCGTGCCAAAACCGCGGCGCCCACCAGGGCCAGGGGCGGATCGTCCCCTCGCGGTGCAATCCCGCACCCGCGGGCGACGTGGCCGCCGGCGTCGGAGGCGGGGAGACCGGTGACACGGACGGCGGCGAATCGCTCACGTGGAACTGGCTCCGGAAGGCGGCGCAGGACGGCGGCATCGTACGGGAAACTGGCCGTTCGGTGGTCCGAAATCTCACGGTCACCAAGGGCCGGCCGCGAAACCGGCTATCCTGTTTCACCACGGCAGGCCACCACCGGCGAATCCGGGGTCCCAGCCGCCGGCACGCGGAGTGCTGGATGGTCAACATCGCCGCACAGTTCGCCGTCTCGGGCTCACTCTTCATGAACCGCCGCTGCGAGACGGTGACGCCGGGTGAGCTGGGCCAGATGAACGTCGCCGGATTCTGCGCCGACATCGAGCGGCTGAAGGCCGACACCTACAAGCAGATCGGTCAGGCCGACTTCGCCCACCTCCGGCGAATCGAGCGGTACGGCAGGCTTGCCACGCTCGGGGGCTACGCCACGGCCTGGATGATCCCCAATCCAGCCACGGCGTTTCTGCTGAGTCTCGGTCAGTTCACCCGGTGGCTCCTCGCCCACCACATCATTCATCGCGGCTACGACCGGGTGCCGGGGATTCCCGCGCGATACACCAGCCGGGTCTTCGCCCGCGGCTGGCGGCGGTTCATCGACTGGTTCGACTGGCTCGATCCCGAGGCCTGGGATTACGAGCACAATATCCTCCACCACTATCACACTGGCGAGGACGCCGACCCGGACGTGGCCGAACGCCACCTCGAATTTCTCCGGCGGATGCGGCTGCCACTCTGGCTGAAATACGCCCTGATCGCGGTCGTCGCCTGCACGTGGAAGATCATCTACTACGCCCCGAACTCGCTGAGCGTGCTCGATCCGGAGAGCCGCAAGCGACTCCGCCACGAACAGATCGTCTCGCTGTCGGTCGGCAGCGTCCTCGACGTTCGCCGCCCGGCGGTTCGCCGGCTCTGGCTGAACTGTTACCTGCCGTATGCCACCTGGCACTTCGGCGCCGTTCCGCTCCTCTTTCTGCCGCTGGGCACGACGGCGGCGTGGTGCGTGCTCTTCAATAAACTGCTGGCCGAGGCCATCACCAACGCGCATGCCTTCCTGGTAATCGGACCCAATCACACCGCCGACGATCTCTACCGATTCTCCTTCCACTACCACCGCAAGGACGAGTTCTACGTCACCCAGGTCATGGGCTCGGCGAACTACCGATGCGGCGGGGAGTTGACCGACTACATGAGCATCTGGCTCAACTATCAGATCGAGCACCATCTCTTCCCCGACCTGCCGATGCGGCAGTACAGCCGCATCCAGCCCCAGGTGAAGGCGATCTGCGAGCGGCACGGCATCCCCTACCGACAGGAGAGCGTATTCCGGCGGTTTGGCCGGATGCTCGACGTGGCCGTCGGTCGGACGAGCATGCGGGAACTGGAGGCATTTCCGCGGCCCGCGGCCATGCCGGCGGGCGAGGTCGGGGCGCCGCGGCGCCCGGAATGGGTAGGATAAGGGGTCTTCGCGTCCGTCCGGGTTCCTGATCCTCGCTACGCACCATGAAACTATTCCGCTACCGGGAAGACATGCTGCCGGTGCTCTGCATCGTGTCGCTCAGCTTGCTCGACCTGCTCGTGTTCCTCTCCACCTCCAATGCCTGGATGCTGGCGGCCTGGCTGCTGCTGGTGACCGGACCCAAGGCCTGCATCTGCTCTTGGAATCATCACCACCAGCACCTGTTCACGTTCCACCAACCGCTGCTCAACCGGCTTCTCGAACTCTGCTACGCGTTCCACACGGGCATCACCACCAACGCCTGGGTACTCCACCACGTGCTCGGGCACCACGTGAACTATCTCGACCAGGCGAAAGACGAATCGGCCTGGAAGCGGCGGGACGGCGCGACGATGGGCGAACTGGAATACACCATCTTCACCGCGCTGAACGGCTACCTGCAGGCATTTCAGGTGGCCCGGCGATACCCGCGGCATCAGGCAGGCTTCTTCGGCATGGGCCTCGTCGTGCTGCTCCTCCTCGGGGCGGCCTTCGCGTGGAATCCGCTCGCGGCCCTGTTCGTGTTCGCGATTCCGATGCTGGCGGGATACGTCATCACGTGCTGGCACACCTACTGCCATCACGCCGGCCTCGACACGCAGAACCCCTACGAAGCCTCCCACAACATCATGCATCGCTCGTACAACATCCTCACGGGAAATCTGGGGTATCACACGGCGCACCACGTGAAGCCGAAACTCCACTGGTCGAAACTGCCGCAGTTCCACGCCACGATCGCGGACAAAATCCCCGACCACCTCTACATCCAGCCGTTCTTCCCGATGAATCTCCTCCCGGCGGGCGACTGCCGGATTCCGGGCAGGGAACAGCCGGCGTGAATGACTCGCCCGACTCGACCTGCCGGGAGACTTTTCTGCATCGAACTCAACCCTCAGGACGATTGTGCCGATTATGGTGATAGTGCGGCTCGCAGGGAGCCAATCGCAGGAACGACTTTTAAAGGAGTGAAACCATGGGCAAGGGCAACAACGCGCAGAAGAGCGACAAGAAGACCATGAAGCCGGCGCAGAGCAAGGTGAAGACCGCCACCAAGAAGTGACTTGGCCGGCTGCAGGGGCGTCTTTGGCCGCCCTCGTAGCGACCGTCGCTCTACCGAATCCAGGCCCGGGTGCTTTGTCTTGACTCCGCGCGCGGAGGCTGCCGTTCACTCGGCTGGCCTTAGGCACCGGACTCGACAAGCCGCCCGGGCCTGCTCGTTGCCCTCCGGCCATGGCGAGCGACACCATCATCTTCCGTGAGATGCCGCCCACGTCTGCTGGGGGTGGTATCGCCCGAGAGCGTCACGGATGGGAGGGTGCCAGGGGCGTTGGCGACCCTGGACGCCCTCACGCGACTGATGTGTTGGTGATCCAGCCACCGGTGAGCAGCACCCACGGCAGCACTGAGAACCGAAAGCGGTCGGCAACCTGCCAGTCTACCCTCGCTCCAAGGTGGCCACCGCAGAGCGTCGCTCGCCGCCGCTGCCGAGTTCCGGGCTGCTCCGAATGTTCAACCGCCGAAACCGCTCGAAGAAGTCCCGCAGGTTCTCGACGGCTGAATCGCGGAAGACCTCGGGCTGGCCGGCGTGCAGGCAAGTCAGGCGTTCAGCGAGGTGGGCCGTGAGTCGCTGGAGTTCCGTGGCGAAGGCTTACTCGGCCAACTCGACGGCCGTGGCCGTCACGGCTGCATCGTCGATCGCCGGGGTTTCCGCGTCGGCTGCGGAGGCGCGGCGGCCGCGGGCTCGCTTGGCAGAGAGAGACCCTCCGGAATCCGGGTCAGGCGGCGATGCCCGCGGCAATGAGGTTGCGGATGCGGTCGATCACGAAGGGCAGGCGGTCCTGGCTGTCGGAGTCGGGCATGAGCTGCGCGGCGACGAGCACCTCCGCATCACCTCGGGCAAGAAAATGAGTCAACCGATCGGCCACATAAGCCCGGAGGTCACGCGGTGCGGCGGCAAGATCGGCGACGATCTCTCGCCGCCCGTCGATGACGGAGATGAGATCTTCCAGATCGTGGCTGGACGTCGGGTCGCGGCGGCCGCGGTCGCCGAAGGCAGCGAGTTTGGTGGCCAGAAAGCAGGCAGGCGTCACCAGCCGGATCGTCGAGCCGTTCGGCAGCATGGTCGGTTGGGCGGTGTCGAAAGCCACCTGATACCACTCACAAGAGAAGTCGAGTATTTCACCGCGGGTGGGCATGATGTCGACGATCAGATCGTCGAGGCACCAGCGACAGATGGGCGCACCGGGGCTTGTGTCTTCGACCAGGCCGCAAGCGAGGAATCGCTCGCGCAGGGTTTCCGAATACTCCCCCAGATTGAGCACGTTGACGACGACATCCACGTCTTTCGTCTGCCGAGGGCTGCCGGCAGCCGTGGAGGTGATCAAGAGCTCTGTGACCACGCCGCCCAAGAACACGAACCGATCGAGCAGCGGAGCAAGCCTATCGACGACTTGCATGAGCAAGGCTAGGTTGCCGGACACCGGATCAGCCATTGATGAGCCTCGTCAGATGCTCCTTGGCCAGATTCCGTTCGCGGGCTCGACCGCCGCGCAAGGCGTCGATCAGGCTCAGGCACTCGTAGAGTTTCGGGTCTGCGCGGGCAGCAGCTGGGGCACATCGATAGAGCGGCTTGAAGAGCTCGCCCCGAGCCTCGCCTTCCGCGTCGGGCCAGACGGGGATCGGGTCGCCTCCGGGCTGGATGAGTTCCGAGAGGGGTGGAGCGGCGTAGGCCGTAGGCATGCCCCGGGTCATGCGCCCGCGGACGGCCGGGAAGGCATAGCGGGCCCCGTGCAGCACGAACTCGAGCAGGGCGTAGCGATTCGGCTGGCGGTTTGCCAGAAGAAGGCCGGCGGCCTTGGCACGCGTCACTGAGCGATGAACGGCCGAGACGCTCAGGGCGAGGGAGTCGGCGAGTTTCTGAAACGTGAGCCCGGGGCGGAGAGCTAACTTCAGGGCCACGACGAGGTCTTGGGGATTGAGTTGCATGGAACAAGCATACTTTCCACATTCCAGAATGTGGAATACCATTACCGATAGCCCTTGATTTCTGTGAGTTCGCGTCTTTGCGGCCACATCCCAAAATGGCTCCGATGGGATAGGGCGGAGAGCTTCGCTCGGGCAGTCGGCAGCGAGGTTCATCTCGATCTCGCTCCGGGTGGGCGACGCCGGCGGCTGGTGGTGATGCCTGTGACGACGAGTCGGAGTAGGTCAAAAACTCGTCATCATCGAGGTTCGACTTCGCTTGGTTCGCGAACCAAATGACCACCCGGCTGTTGGTTGCCGTGTAACCATGTCGGCTGGCGATGCGGTCGAGTGAAGGCATGAAGGGCGACCCAATCTCAAAAGTGAACGGCAATCCTGTCAGCTTGCACTTTCCTCGGCCCAATTCTTTCTTGAGCCAAGAGGCGTCGATCTCGAATGGGATGCTGCGGCGTCGGGCTCGACTTCTTGCATTCCGGAAGATCAGTGCCGCGGCAGTGCGAATAGGATCGCTTTCCATCAGTCGACGCAGCCGCACATTTCCATAGGCGGGATTCTTTCGCCTCCAATCCTTCATGTACTCACTTCGCGTCATGCCCTTGATCAAGCCAGTTTGTGACATGTTGCACACATCTCCCTCGCGAGGTGACCGGGGCCACTTGACCTGCCCCCATGAATGGAACAAGTGTCTATCACCAGGGTAGACCTGCCAAGGGATCGCCCCTGTCCGCTTGGTGAGGCGTAGCCGAACCGAGCGGACAGGGGCGGCGCGACTCCGGGGCCGGGGG
>Ga0164294_10005888_pt1 | contig 10490 bp, 9 predicted proteins | sample GEODES005metaG_FD_111479 | JGI IMG/M metagenome (GOLD analysis project Ga0164294, IMG submission 111479) | Oligotrophic lake water microbial communities from Sparkling Lake, Wisconsin, USA - GEODES005 metaG | ecosystem: Environmental > Aquatic > Freshwater > Lake | place: USA: Sparkling Lake...
CGATCCACGACATGAATACCCAACAGTTGCGGATTAATGGCGTTTTCCATGCTATCCCTAATTTCGAAATGGAGGTGCGGACCAGCAGAGCCACCCGTGTTACCACTCTTTGCAATCGATTCGCCCTTCTTAAAAACAATCAAGTCTTTGGGCAAATATTCGTCTATTTCGAAACTTTCCTTTTTGTATTGCAACATTTTTACATAGTCGGCAATAGCTGGCGTTAACGATTGTAGGTGGCCATATACAGAGGTATACCCATTGTCGTGGGTGATGTAAATACAGTTGCCGTAACCATAAGCAGAAATTTTAACCCTAGACACATATCCATTCCCAATAGCATAAACAGGCAAACCCTCGATCTGGTTGGTTTTTATATCCATCCCGGCATGAAAATGGGTGGCCCTACATTCTCCAAAAACACCAGATAAGAATAGCGGAATATCTAATGGAGATATAAAGTTGGTAGGTGAGTTTACCTGTGCATGCAGCGGGTTTTGAAACAAGACAAAAGAAGGGAGGGCTGTAAATAACAGACACCAAAACAAGAAATTCTTCTTTCGAATATTAATTTTGGAGAACTTGTTTTTAATAACCAAATCAAAGCAAAAAATCATCAATGTTAAAATGTGGGTTTTAGTGAGGAGCTCGAATAGTGTGTGTTAAAAATATCGACAATCTCATCAATGTTATCCGTGATTTTTATAAGCGCTAAATCATCAGGATGAATATTGCCTTCTTTTTCGCACATCGTTGTTTTAATCCAGTCCATTAATCCGGTCCAGAAATCAATACCATAAAGAACAATGGGCACTCTTGCTATTTTTCCCGTTTGAATTAAAGTTAATGTTTCAAACATTTCGTCCAAGGTACCAAACCCTCCAGGCATTAATACTACACCTTGTGAGAATTTTAGAAACATCACCTTTCGCACAAAGAAATAATTGAAGTTAAAGTTTTTGTCGTTGTCGATATATGGGTTCGCATATTGTTCGTGTGGTAAGGCAATATTTAAGCCTACAGAAACACCTCCTGCCTGTTTAGCCCCCTTATTGCTAGCTTCCATTACACCAGGGCCACCACCAGTGATAATGCCAAACCCCTCTTTAGCAAGAGCCGCAGCGATCTCAACAGATTTTTCATAATAGAGGGTACCCGGTTTTGTTCTGGCAGAACCAAAAATGGAAACACAGGGACCAATCTGTTCAAGACGGTCAAATCCATCCACAAATTCGCTCATAATTTTAAACATTAACCAGGAAGAACTGGCCTTATACTCGTTTTCTGCCCATTGGCGAGGAACTGTTTTCATGTTATTATTTTGTTTTGATTTAATTTGTTGAACGGGTATGCTCAAAGGGGGCTTGAGAATCTTTATTAATAATGAATGAACTGAGCCACAAGGTAAAGAAAGTAATGCCTCCATTTAAAGGTAGTAGTTCATAGCCAAAAGAATAGCCACCGAATAAGGTTTTGGAGTTTTTATCTAATAAAAAACAAACCAAAGGAGCGACTACACAAATCAGCGGAATCAATTTAGAATAAGGCCTGCGTTTTGTTAATATACCAAACGAAAACAGACCCAATAGCGGTCCATAGGTATAGCCAGCAATCGTCAAGAGGGTGTCTAAAATTTTTCCCGAGTCATATTTTTTCCATAAAATAATGCAAATTAGAAACAAAAAAGTCATGGAGAGATGGGTGGCGATTCGAATCTTTTCTTTTTTCTTTTCGTCCCAATTCTCCTTTTTTGTAAAATTTAAAATATCTATACAAAAGGAAGAAGTAAGTGCCGTTATTGCACCATCTGCACTGGGGAACAAGGCAGAAATTAAGCCGATGATAAACACAATGCCAACAAAAGGCGACAAGTATTTCAGTGCGATAAACGGAAATAAATCATCGGCCTTTACAGGTAAAACGATATGATTGGCCTCAGCATATGCAAACAAAACACCACCTAAAACCAAAAACAACAAATTAACAACCATCAAAATAAGACTAAAAAAAACCATGTTCTTTTGCGCATCTTTGAGCGTACGACAACTGATGTTTTTTTGCATCATTTCTTGATCAAGTCCTGTCATGGCAATGGTAATAAAAGCACCGCCAAGTATTTGTTTAAGAAAAAAATTCTTGGCCTTAAAATCAACATGAAACACTTGTGTAAACCCTTTCGCCGCAAGTAGATGCGACACTTCACCAAATGTATAATGAAAAGAATTTTTGATGACCAATATGGTAACAACCAAAGCGAGCAACATAAATGTGGTTTGCAGCGTGTCGGTGAGCACGATTGTTTTTACACCTCCTTTGAAGGTGTACAGTAAAATCATTAAAAGAATGATGGCCACACCTACCTCGAAAGGAATATTCAAATCGTCTAACACAAAAAACTGTAAGGTTTTTAATACTAAATAGATTCTTATGGTGGCCCCCAAAGTACGAGAGACAATAAAAAACAAAGCACCTGTTTTATAAGCGGTGATGCCAAATCTCTCCAACAAATAAGCGTAAATCGAAGTTAAATTCAACCGATAATAAAGGGGCAGCAGAACAAACGCAACCACCATATAGCCGATAAGGTAGCCAATAACCACCTGAAGGTAACCAAAATGGCCGGCCTTAACGCCTCCTGGTACCGACATAAATGTCACTCCACTTAACGACGTACCAATCATTCCATAAGCTACCAAAAGCCAAGAGGAGTTTTTTTTGCCGATAAAAAAGGATTCGTTGTTTGCCCCTCTAGAACTATAGAAAGCAATAACCAATAATACCAAAAAGTAGGCAATAACAATAAAAAGTAACAGTGTCGTATTCAAGATGAGGCGATTTTTTACAAAGAAAAAAAGAAAAGAGATTTATTGGTAGAGGAGTTATACACAACAAATAAAAGAATTGTCACCACCTTTTTATTAAACTCGTTAAATTGAAAGGAGATAGCATATTTTTGTTCTCACTAAATAAAGAAGCATTGATTTTTATTAGCGGCGTTACAGGGTTTTTAGGGTCCACAATTGCCAAAATCCTTATAGACAAAGGCGAAAAGGTAGTCGGATTGAAACGCGGCACCAGTAAGTTAACTTTTTTAAAAAACTATTCCGAGAAAATTACTTGGAAAGAGGGAGATATCAACGACATACCATCACTTGAAGAGGCGATGAAAGGTTGTGATTTTGCTATCCATTGTGCTGCGATTATCTCCCTTCGTAGTCGCGATGCTTCAAAAATGCACAAAGTGAATGTTGAAGGAACAGAGAACATGATTAATGTTGCTTTATACCATCAAATTAAGAAATTTATTCATATTAGTTCAGTGGCAGCTTTACCAGCCATAGAAGACCACCTAATTAACGAGGATGCAACCTGGTATTCCAAACCCTATCCCTCCACCTATGGTTTAAGTAAGTTTTTGTCAGAAAGAGAGGTGCAAAGAGGAATGGCAGAAGGCTTGAATTGTGTTATTTTAAATCCATCAAGCATTATTGGTAGTTGTGATTGGAATACGGGCCCTGGGTTGTTTTTTACAAATATGAGTAGCGGACTTCCGTTTTATACTGAAGGAATAGGTGGTTTTGTGGATGTGTTTGATGTGGCAAACATTGCCATTAAATGTTTATACGAAGACAAAACAAACAATAGCCGATTCATTGTTTCTGCAGAAAATATTAGCTATAAGTTGTTTTTTGAAATGATAGCCAAGGAAATGAATAAAAAACCACCCACTATAAAACTGAATCCATTGATAAGTCAGTTGGCCATCATTTTAGATGCCATCAAACATTGGATTACAAATGCCGAAAGGATGGTGACTTCCGAATCCCTAAAAATGGCCAAGATTAAGCCGCAATACGACAACAGCAAAGTAAGAAAAGTGTTAAATATTGAATTTATCCCGATGAAGGAAACCGTTAAAAACGCTTGTCATTCTTTTTTTGCGCAAAACACAAGCCCAAATTAGAAAACCCTTGTTACTTTAATTAAGAAGGTTAATTTCTATCCACCAAATAGGAAAAAAGCAGCATCGTGTGAGGCAATTGTTAAGCGTTTCCTAATAAATAACAGCAATAAACAAAAAAAAGTGAAAATAAAATTTGCATTTTCAACATATTGTACATATTTTTATCAAATCAAAATTTTTTCACCCAAAATAATAATCCCATGAAAAAACTAATTGCTCTAGTACTTCTTAGTACAACAATGATGTTTGCGCAAGCACAAAACTACTTTTCCAACGACATCTCGTTTACGGGACAAGGAATTGTTTTAACTACATTAGCCGTGAATACGGACGGAAGTTTTTATGCCTCAGGGTACTCTAAAGACCCTGTGTCACTTTATCATACGCCATTAATCATTAAGTTCGATATCAACGGCGAAATGATTTGGCAAAAATCTTTCGGCGTATTGTCTGGAGGCAACATTCAAGATATCAAGGTAAATCACGATGGAGCTTGTGTTGCAGTATATAAAGAGGCATATGGATTTGGAACAATTAAAATTTCACCTGCAGGTGAAATAGTTTGGTCTAAATCATACACAGATGCCAGCTCATTTTCGGGAGATCCATATACCAAGTACTCGATAAGTGTTGCCAGCAACAACCAATTATTTGTAAACACAAACATGGGATTTTTAGGCAAAGTGGCTCTTTTTAGAATCTCAGACGACGACGGAAATGGTGATGGTGACGGCGACGGAAATGACGACGAAGATGGCGATGGCGACAATAATGACAATGGTGGTGATATTGATACCGTTGTAGTTATTGAAGATTCTGGCAGTCTTGGAAAAATGCCTTCTATGGCCATGACAATCTGTGACGACGATACCTCAGTAATTGTTATTGGAAAAGATAATGATGATGTATATGCATTCAGAATGGGGCTAAGCGGAGCAATATTATGGAGTAAAGTGTATGAAGATCATTTCGCTAATTATACCAGAATGAAATCAATTACTAATATTAAAGATGGTAATTATATGATGGCGGGATTGTTCTCCGCTGTGTATGGGTCTACGTATGATAAAGGAATCCTAACAAAAATGGACAAAGGTGGTACCATCTTATGGTCAAAAACATATACCGTTACCGATCCAGATATGACATTAGATTTTGAGAAAGTTTTACAAACAGAAAATGGAAATTTTTATATTGTTGGATCTATTGTGAAAGCAAGTACCTATACCCACTTGCCAGTAATTTTACAGGTTGATGCAACAGGAGAAGTAATTAATTCTATGTTTATTTCCGACAGAGACATCAACAGCGTAAGATTCCCAACAGCATGCATAGATGGAGCAAGTCATCATAATAATTTGATTTTTGTTTCTAATTATTTGGCTGCTGGCGCTACAGACGCTTCTACTTATGTAAACAAAACAGACGATATTAATAATTTGTCTTGTAACAAAGTATCAATGCCAGTTACTACTACAATCTATCCTATGGAGGCTTTGCCAACGCGTCCAGTATCAGGAATTAATGTGAGCACAATTACAATGGATGTTGTTGCAGGAATCTCAACGGCAACTAATTTGGATGTTAGTTCAACGTCTAATTGTAAAAAAGGAACTTTTACAGAAGCAGCAGAACCTAATTCAATTCAAACAATTAATACAATTGAGGTGAATGTGTATCCAAACCCAACCACATCTACATTAACATTTGAATTGAACAATGCAAAAAATGCAACGGTAAAAATTTACGATTTAAAAGGCAACATGGTTTGTTCAAAAGACCTAAGTTCAATGAATACCGTTCAAGTATCTAATCTTTCTTCAGGACTTTATAACTATATTGTTACATCGAACGAAGGAAGCACAAGTGGCAAATTTGTAAAAGAATAGTCTATTACACTATAAATATAAAAAAGGTGTCGATTTCGACACCTTTTTTATTTGTAGGATGTTTGTTAATGGGCACTGAATCGGTTAAGATCAACGTCACTATGCAAAGGCTTGTTGTGCCACAAATGAGCATATAATTCTTGCCCAAAATAAGGCGCCAATGAGGTTCCTTTAGCACCAAAACCATTTAAAATAGAAAGATTGTTATGAACAGGGTGAATACCCAAAAAAGGTCTCCTATCAGGAGAGGTAGGTCTTATTCCTGATTTGTGTTTATAAATTTGATAAGGAGTTCGAATAAGAGAATCAATATTAGATGTTAAAAACAAGAGCCCCTCATCAGTTGGTTCCTCGTCCTCAAACTTCCATTCGTAAGTGGCACCAGCATATAGCTTTTTATCGCCCATAGGACTGATAATCCCAGCCCCTGTGATGGTTGAAAGAATAGCGTTTTCCATTTGATCAAGCAATAAATATTGCCCTTTATTTGGTATAACAGGTAAGTATTTAAAAAAAGGGTTTTCAATATTTTTATATCCTTCACAAAAGACAATTTTTTTAAATGTAATGTCTCCATAACGCGAGGCGCCAAGATCCAATTGGTCATAATTAAAAACCTCTTCTTTCAATAGGCTTTTTGATGTTAGGAGTGCCCGATAGGTTGATAGCAACAATTGTATGTCTACCCTGAAGGAACGCTCAATATTGCAATAGCCGTAAGGATTATGAAAAACATCGTGTGGTAAAAATTGTAGATTCACAGAAGGAATATATTCTAATAATTCAGAGGTGCCTGCTAAGGCCGAAATATCATTTATTTCCTTCACTGAGTGAATAATCTTTTTTACGTTTTGTGTACTTACCAACGAAACACTCAATAGTTTTTCTAGGTCTTTATAGGTTGCCTCCGCAAAAGGAAGCAATTGGTCAATCAACCATGATTTTACGAATCTTCTTCCTGTGATAGGATTAACAACCCCTGAGGAGTGAGCACTTGCAGACATCCTGTCGTGCACATCAAAAACAATAAAAGATTTGTGGTGTTGAAGATGAAAATAACTGAGCAGTGTGCCAGCTAAACCTTGTCCGACAATGAGGGTATCTACATTCATTGAAATCAATTACCGGAAATAAGACAAGTCTTTTTCTGGCTTAGTTAACGGCTTATCATTATCGTCAGAATCATCTAACCGATTATTGCTAATACTGTTTAACGATTTTTTTAATAAGATGTAAATAAGGAAAATCAGTAGACAACTAGCCACTGCAAAAATTAATAATGGCAATAAATCTTGAAAAGAAATAATTTGTTTCGCCTCTAATTTTTTATACAAATCGGCTTTTTCAAAGTAAGATGAAAAACAAAACATCAAGAAAAACTCAAAACCTAAGCACAAACTGATATAGCGAAACACCCAACCAAAAGTTGACTCGCCTTTTTCTTTAGCTAATTTAGAGAGGCGAACACTAAAAAAAATCATTAATAATAAATCCATTGGGCTTAACTGTTGCTACTGTAAAGATAGCGATAAAAGGGCATAAAAAATTAAATAATAAACTTACTTATTTAAGGGTTTTGCAGTTCCAACTGAACTCTTTTGGGTAGCGTTTTTATAACCTCTTGGTAGGAATGATTAATAAGCTCCATTAATTGTTTGTTCGACAGTTCTCCTCCCTCAAAATTAACGGTGTTCCACGTGTTTTTATTCATGTGCCAACCAGGGATGATAGAAGAAAATTCTTGGCGAAGCTCAATAGCTTTTTCTGGATTACACTTTAAGTTTACTGTGAAAACAGCACGATCTAGGCCCGTTAAGGCAAACATTTTATTCATCACCTTAAATACAAGCGTTGTTTTATCAAAAGGGAAGCACTCTGTTACCCCTTTTTTTTGAATACAAAAATCTCTAAACTCTTCGATGTTCATTATAAGTGTAAATTTTAGTAGAGGGCTTTATATAATTTCAAATGAACGATGTTCTATCCATCCTTTCGTTTTTCCATCTTCCAATTTAATTTTGTGCCAATTTCCAATACGGTCTTCCAGCTTTAGCTTCGTGCCCTCATAAATTACTTTCACGGTGTTGCTGTTCGCGTCAGGTGAGTTTTTTACGTCAATAGCAGTAGTTGTCACGATGGCCTGCGAAACGTTTTTAAAAGCTTGATATCTCATCAGAGAGACAAAACCGGTGAAGCCAGCAACAAGGAGAAATACAAAGCTACAAGAGACGAAAAATCGTCTATAGGCTGCTTGTTTACTATATAAAAAGATGATACCACATAAGAACGAAAGCCAGATTGACAAAAACAGTAGCTGCGTCCATAGATTTGGAGACAATAACCCAATAAATTTGTTCCAAATTTTTACGAGTATGATTTCAGGCGCCTTTTCAGTTTTATCTTTCAGCTTTTTTTGAGTGAGCAACAAATTGATTTTAGCGTTTCTGTTGTTAGGATTAAGTTTTAATGTTTTTTCATAGTATAACACCGCATAACCGTATTGCTCGTTTTTATAGTAACTATTTCCTAAATTATTATACACCTCTTCTGTAACAAATCCGTCATTAAGCAGCCGCTGATATCCTGCAATTGCTTGCTGATAAGCTTTTTGATTGTAGTATAGATTCGCCACATCAAAGTCTTTCTTTTGAGAGACGCCAACGTTGCTTATCACGAATAAAAACAAACAAATAGCAATAAAATTTTTCATTTCGTTATTTCATTTTTTCTTCAAAAGAAGTAATTAAATCAAAGGCTTCGTTATATTTTGTTTCTATACCTGTTGCCGAAGATTCAGGCGAGAACAATGACATCTCACAATCATCAATAAGTTTTATGCAACGCATAATTATTGCAGCGTTAATATCCCTTTCTTTCAGTTTTAATGCGATGGTTTCTCGATCTAAATTCGCCGCAGGAATGATTAGTTTATGGCTCAAATAATCTAATAAACTCTTGTTAATCTCATTGTAAAATAGGGTTGTGTCTTTTTTTGTCATCGTAGATTTTGCGATAGAAAGTCTAGACATTGCGACCTTAGATGCCTTACGTTGTTTATTTCCAAGAACATCCAATGCTAAGGAATCTTTTCTTCTTTTAAAGTAAACCAACCCTACAAAAGCCAAAAATGGAAATGCTACAGACAGTAGAAACAAATTGGAATCTAATAGCATCTTATTAGGATGGCGGTTAAAGTTTGACTTATTCGCAATCCCCGTAATATCTATTTCATGCGCAATACGAGAGCTTATCGCCGAGGATGGTTTAGATGCTATTCCCTTCACCCTTAAAATATATTCGTTGGTTTTTAGTGTGTAATATTTTTTTGTTTCGGGATTAAAACAAACCATCTCTGACGATGGAATTGTAAAGGTTCCTGGCTGTCTAGGCACGACCAAGTAATCGAATTGTTTTGTTCCGCTAACAGAAATTCCTGTTACAGAGGTGTTTTCTTTTGTCTCAGGCGCATAAAATTCTATGTCATCAGAAAGACTCAAAACAGGGGGTTCTATCGATTGAAAATTACCCTTTCCAACCATCTTTATGGTGAGCGATATTGGTTCATCTACATTTAATTCTTGTTTATCGATAGACGACTCAAGAGTAAAGTTGCCGACCACTCCTGCAAACCCTACAGGTGAATTCGAAGGAAAATCGGTAACCTTAATGAGCAAAGGTTTGCTTTTAAGTTTAATCGGCACTTCACTCACAGAAACGTTCATTCCAAATAACTCTTCATAAAGACTTCGGGCTTTACGCTTTGATTGTTGTTGGATCACCGCCTCCATTTCGATAGATGTTATTTCTGCTTTCCCTGCTTTTTGAGGAAACAAAATCACTTTTTGTACATCGATATAGGCATATCGTTTTCCATTCACTATCTCATAATTCCAAGGTTGGTTCTGGTCGATACTGATATCGTTTTTCCAAAAACCATTAAAGGCTGCGGCTTTTGGAAACTGAACATTAAAAAGAGCTCTGTCTGTATAGAGTCTAAATGTTGCGGCAATGGGTTCACCTATAAATGCTTCGTTTTTATTGGTGATCAGTTTAATAAATACGCTATTACTAATATCTTCGGTGGAAATATTTTCGTTTTGATTTTTGTTTGGCGTAGTGGGATTTGGTGCAGCAGCACCTTTGGTGGCAACTATCTTGAGTATGGCAGAATTATAAATGCTATTGTCTGTTTTAGCGGAGGCAGCCTCAATAATGCAGGTTCCTTCGTGTTTCGGGGTGATATAATAACTAATGCTAAATGAACTTGAACGAACCCCATTTACAAAAGAGGTGCTACTTGATTGATTAGGGCCTCCTACCACTTGAAAGTCTTTAAATGCAGGAGGTGTAAATCCTCTAAGATTAGCGTTTTCTAATGTAAAGGCGACTTCAATAGCCTGCCCCATTGGCACGGAACTATTACCAATTTGCGCATAAAACTTTTGTGCCATAACATGAATGGCAGTAAAAGAAAGCCAGCAATAAATAAAGAAGATTCGCACACCATATCTCATAATTACCAGTCCTTTTCGTTAGTTGTTACGATTGCTTTTTTGTCGCTCTTTTGTATCTTATCATTCACCTTTGCCTCCTGCGCTTGAATGGCCTTCTGTAGTTGTTGCGCTTGCTCTTTCGTC
>Ga0164294_10005889_pt1 | contig 10488 bp, 10 predicted proteins | sample GEODES005metaG_FD_111479 | JGI IMG/M metagenome (GOLD analysis project Ga0164294, IMG submission 111479) | Oligotrophic lake water microbial communities from Sparkling Lake, Wisconsin, USA - GEODES005 metaG | ecosystem: Environmental > Aquatic > Freshwater > Lake | place: USA: Sparkling Lake...
GCCGGCGCTCGGCGGGGGCGTTGCCGCGCTCGGCATCCTGGCCCGCGACGCCGAGCACGACTGCGCAGTCGACATTGCGCTTCGAGCTCAGGCCGTCGGCCTGGGCAGACGCGCAGCTCGCCGCGAGCAGGGGCAGCAGGGCCAGAGTCGGAACTTTTATAGGAATAGCCATGACCCCTGCCTAGGCCGAGGCGATTAATGCATGGTTGCGCCCGGCCGCGCCTGATAGGGCGGCGGGCAGGCTTGCAGGAGATTCCAGGTGCAGATCGCGGTGCTGACGTTCGACGGGTTCAATGAGCTCGACAGCTTCGTCGCGGCGGCGATCCTCAATCGGATGAAGGCCAAGGGCTGGATGGCGCACATCACCTGCCCGAGCGAACAGGTCACCTCGATGAACGGCGTGACGGTGACGGCGCAAAAGCCGCTGGAATTCGCGGCCGAGGCAGATGCGGTGCTGATCGGCAGTGGCTTCCGGACCCGCGAGATCGCGGCGGACGCAGAGATGCTGGCGCGGATCCGGCTCGATCCTTCGCGGCAGCTTATCGGGGCGCAATGCTCGGGCACGCTGCTGCTGGCGAAGCTCGGGCTGATCGGCGCGTTGCCGGCCTGCACCGACCTGACGACCAAGCCCTGGGTGATCGAGGCAGGCGTCGAGGTGATCGACGCGCCGTTCGTCGCGCACGGCAATGTCGCGACCGCGGGCGGCTGCCTGGCCTCGCAATATCTGGCGAGCTGGATGATCGCGCGGGGTGCGTCGCTGGCGGAGGCCGAGGCGGCGATCCATTATGTCGCGCCGGTGGGCGAGAAGGACGTCTATGTCGCGCGGGCGATGGGGGTGATCGGGCCGTTTGTTGGAGCTGGCGAGAGGGTTGCGGCCTAGCTCCCCCGTCACCCCGGCCTTGAGCCGGGGTCCCGCTACCTCACCCGCCCACGAAGAAGCGGGACCCCGGCTCAAGGCCGGGGTGACGATGGGAGTGGGAGCTCGGCCAGTCGCTACTCGATCTCGTGGCCGCCCTTGAACACGCGGTGGACCTTGCCCTGGACCGGCAGCGTATCGAACGGCGTGTTGCCAGCGCGGGCCTTCATCTTCGTCGAGTCGATCGCCCAGGGCGTGTCGGGCGCGAACAGGATGAAGTCGGCGGGCTTGCCGACCTCCAGTGTGCCGGCTTCGAGGCCGAGGATGCGCGCGGGGTTGGCGGCGAGCAGCTCGAACAGCCGCTCCATCGTCACCAACTCCTCGCGGACCAGGCCGAGCGACAGCGCAAGCAGGGTCTCGGCGCCCGACATGCCTTCATCGGCATCGATGAAGGGCAGGCGCTTGCCCTCGGGGCCGCGCGGATCGTGGCCCGAGGCGATGACGTCGATCGTGCCGTCGGCGAGCGCGGCGCGGACCGCCTGGCGATCGCTGTCGCTGCGCAGCGGCGGCGAGAGCCGGGCATAGGTGCGATAATCGCTGACATCGATGTCCGAGAGCAGCCAGTGCGCCGGGGTGACGCCGCAGGTGACCTTCACGCCGCGGCGCTTGGCCTGGCGGACGAGGTCGAGCCCGGCGGCGGTGGTGACCTGGCGGAAATGGATCGCCGCGCCGGTATCCTCGGCGAGCATCGTGTCGCGCGCGATCGCCAGCGCCTCGGCGATGGCGGGGGCTGCGGCGAGGCCGAGCAGGGTGGCGGTGAGGCCTTCGGTGGCGACGGCGTCACGCGCGAGGTTGCCGTCCTCGGCATGGGCGATGACGGTGAGGCTGCAATCCTTGGCGTAGGCGAGGACCTTGCGCATCACCCCGGCGTCCGCGATCCAGCGGCGGCCGGTGGCGACGGCTTTCGCTCCGGCGCTGGCGTTGATCGCCATCTCGGCGAGGTCGGTGCCTTCGAGCCCGCGGGTAGCGGCGGCGAGGGGGTGGACCCAGAGGTCGGGCTTGCCCATCAGCGCGGCGCGGCGGATGATGCCGGGATCGTCGAGGATCGGCGACTGGTCGGGCATCAGGCCGACGCGGGTGATGCCGCCGGCGCGGCAGGCGGCGCGATCGACCGCGAACACGCCGAGATCGACGATGCCGGGGGCGAGGGTGAGGCCCTTGCCGTCGATGGCCTCGGTGCTTGCGGTATCGGTGGTGATGGTTTCGCCGGAGAAGGCGAAGCTGGAGGCGCCGCCGAGCACGCGGACATTGGTGAAGACCGTGCTCACGCGACTACTCCTTCGGCATCTACTTTTCCGTCATCCCCGCGAAGGCGGGGATCCAGGGTAACCGAGCGACGACCTTCGTGACTCTGGATCCCCGCCTTCGCGGGGATGACGGAGTAGGGGGAGGAGCCGATGCGCTTCACGCCCAGCCCTCCACGCCGCGTTCGGCTCTTGTGAGGACATCGAGGCAGGCCATGCGGACGGCCACGCCCATCTCGACCTGTTCGGTGATCGCGCTGCGATCGGGATCGTCGGCGACCGAGGAGTCGATCTCGACGCCGCGGTTCATCGGGCCGGGGTGCATGACGAGGGCATCGGGCTTGGCGCGGGCGAGGCGCTCAGGCGTGAGACCGTAGCGGGCGTGGAACTCGCGGGTGGACGGGATGAAGCCGCCCGCCATGCGCTCGTTCTGGACGCGGAGCATCATCACGACGTCGGCACCTTCGAGCGCGGCGTCGAAATCGGTGAAGGGGGTGACGTAGAGCCCCTCGATCGCCGGGGGCATCAGCGTGGAGGGAGCGACGACGCGAACCTCGGCGCCGAGCGCGGTCAGCGCCAGCATGTTCGAGCGGGCGACGCGGCTGTGGAGCAGGTCGCCGCAGATCACCACGCGCTGGCCGGCCACCGAGCCGCGGCGGCGGCGGATGGTGAGCGCATCGAGCAGCGCCTGGGTGGGGTGCTCGTGCCAGCCGTCGCCGGCGTTGAGCACCGGGCAGTCGACCTTGTCGGCGATCAGCTGCACCGCGCCCGACGACATGTGGCGGATGACGATGACGTCGGCGCGCATCGCGTTGAGGGTGACCGCAGTGTCGATCAGCGTCTCGCCCTTCTTCACCGAGCTTTGCGCGGCGTGCATGTTGACGACGTCGGCGCCCAGCCGCTTGCCCGCGATCTCGAAGGAGAGGAGCGTGCGGGTGCTGTTCTCGAAGAAGGCGTTGATCTGGGTGATGCCTTCGAGCCGGCGATCGCTGCGCGCGCGGGTGCGGTTCGCCTCGATCCACTGCTCGGCCTCGTCGAGCAGGAACATGATCTCATGGGGCTGAAGGCCCGCAATGCCGGTGAGGTGCCGGTGCGGGAAGACGGCGCGGCCCGGTATCTGGGCTGCGGGGCGATGATCTGAGGCTTGCATTAAAGCCGTCGCCTAGACCCCCGGGCGCGGCGGCGCAAGGAGTCTCGCGCCTGCCGCAAAACGCAGATACGAGATGCACCGCGTCGCGTTTCGGGGGGAGCGGACATGCAGGGCTGGTGGGCATCTTTTCTCGGCTGGATGACGCGCGATCCCGCGTGGTGGGCGGCGTTCCAGGCGGGGGCGTTCTTCTTCGCGCTGGGGCTGGTGCTGGTCCTCGCGCTGCTGCCCTGGTGGCTGGCGCGGGTGGAGCGCGCGCGCTGGCGGCCGATGCGGCGGATGCTGGCGCTGGCGGCGCTGCAGGCGCACCGCGACTGCGGGGAGAATGTGCTGGCGCTGTCGCGCGAGTTCTTCCGCGAGCATGAGGGCGCGCCGCTCGACCGGCTGATCCGCGCGCGGCGGGCGATCGAGCGCCAGGCCGCGGACGGCGCGCGCTTTGGGCGGGTGGTCTCGGTCTACGCGCCGGCGGTCGACGCGAAACATGCCGCGCTGCTCGCCGAGACCGCGGGGCTGGCGGGGCAGGCCGAGCACACGCTGGCGGGGCTCACCCGGCTCTACCTGGGGCAGGCGATCGTGCGGGTTGGCGCCAGCGCGGTGCATGGCGACGACGCGCTGGGCTATGCGCCGGCGCAGCTGGTGTCGCTGGCCTATGTCGCCGAGATGGAGGCGCTGGCCGACGGCTTCGCCGATGCCGCGGCGGTGCATCGCGGGCGGGTGGAGGCGGTGCTCGGCCGGCGGGCGCGCAAGGCGGCGCGGGACGATCTCGCGCGGATCGGCGAGGATGTCGCGATGCTGGGCGCCGACGTCCGACGCTTCTGCGCGAAGCTCCAGCCGGCGGATGCGGGGGATGTCACCTACAAGACGCGGGCGCAGGGCGAGCGGGGCAGCCGTAGCCTCGACGCGCTGATCGCGCGGTTCGACCGGCGCTAGACGTTCACCAGCGCGTCGATCGCCGCCTGGAGGATGTGGGCGGCGGCCATGTTGTCGATCATCTCGGCGCGACGGGCGCGGCTGAAGTCCTGCTCGATCAGCGTGCGTTCGACCGCGACGGTGGACCAGCGCTCGTCCCACAGCAGGATCGGCATGCCGAGATCGTCCATGTTGCGGGCAAAAGCGCGGGTCGACTGGGTGCGCGGGCTGTCGGTGCCGTCCAGGTTGAGGGGGAGGCCGATAACCAGCCCCCTGACCTGCTGCGCGGTCATCAGCGCCTGGAGCTGGGCCTTGTCCTTGGAGAATTTGGTGCGGCGGACCAGCTCGGCCGGGCTCGCAAAGGTCCAGCCGGCGTCGCACAGCGCGGTGCCAATCGTCTTGGTGCCGACGTCGAGGCCGATCAGGCGGCCGCCGGCAGGAAGCGCGGCGCGGAAGTCTGCGGAGGCGGTGGTGATCATCGGGATGTTCTAACCAAAATCGTCATCCCCGCGAAGGCGGGGATCCAGGGTTACTTCGCGCGCCGCTTTTGGCTCTGGATCCCCGCCTGCGCGGGGAGGACGGGGAAGGAATGGGCTGACGGAACTGGGGTGGCGGGGACGGCTACTTCGCGAACGCCGCCAGCCGGCGCTCGGCGTCGGCGCGGATATTGGCCCAGAACAGGCTGTAGTCGAACACGTGATAGTTGTTGCCGGGCAGCACATAGGGGCCGAGGTCCGGCGGGGTGTTGCCGATCATCAGGATACCGCGGCCCTCGCAGCGGGCGGGGACGAGGTTCTTCTGAAGGACCGCGCTGGTCAGGTCCTGACTGGGGAGCAGGCCGCCGAGATTGGCGGTGGCGGGCGCGGTGTCGTTCGGCTTGCCGGTGATCGGGTTGGTGCAGAGCATCGGCGTGCCCTTGCGCGGCTCGCCGGTGAAGCCGTGGGTCTGGTCGAACGTGTCGAGGATCAGCGAGGGATCGGCGGGCTCCGAGAAGCTCTGCCACGACAGGATGCAGCCGGCCTGTTCCGGGCCGGTGCAGGCGGGCAGGCCGAGCCTAGGCAGGTCGGCGGTCATCGAGACCGGCCAGCCGACGACATAGGCCGCGATGATCCGCTTCGCGAGCGGCTTGCCGGCGACCCGGTCGGCGAGCAGCCGGGTGAGATGGAGCGCGCCCTGGCTGTGGCCGGCGAGGATGATCGGGCGGTCGCCGGCTTCCGTGAGAAACTGGTCGAACGCCGCGACGACGTCCCGATAGGCGAAGTCGAGCGCCTGCTGCGCCTGGGCCTTGCTGGTAAGGAAGGCGCCGAAGGTGGCCTGGCGATAGCGCGGCGCCCAGACCAGACCGGCACCGTTGAACGCGCTCGCCTGGCCGCGCAGGAACAGCTCGGCCCGGGCATTGGCCGCCGCATCGTTCAGCGGCGCATTCCACTGCGAGCGATCGAGGAACGAGGTCGGGTGGACGAAGAACACCGCCGCAGGGGGCGCCTCGGCCGGCTGGAAGCCCGCGGGCGTCCACAGCGCCGGGTTGCCGGGCTTGTCGGGGCGGGCCAGCCAGAGGTCGGCTTTCGAATAGTCACCGGGCGCCGAGAGACGGGCGACGTCGGTAGTCGGCACCATGGCCTGGCGAAGCAGTTCGATGCCCCAGAGGCGGAAGGCAAAGGTGGCGACCGTTGCGAGCACGATGAGTCCTACGACGATATAGAGGAACTTACGAGCCAAGCCCCACTCTCCATTGTGCAATGCAGCATAGTGCCACTTTGTTGCAATCGCATTCCCGTGGGGCACGATTTCGCCGGATGCAACCTTGCATGCGCGATGCCCCCAATCTGCACCGGAAATACACTTTACCCGCCGCGACCGATCGGAGAGCATTCCCGCGCAAAGGGGAGAGGCAGATGGACGAGATCGAGACCGGGGCGGAAGAAGCGCCCGAGCGCTGGGCGGAGCGGCCCTTCCTGCTGGCGGGGCTGGGGCTGGCAACCGGGATCGCCGTGCACCTGCTGCTGGGCAATATGCCGAGCTACCGGATGGAATGGACCGCGCTGCAGCTGGCGCTGCTGATGGGCGTCACGCTGTTCGCGGCGGTGATCGGCTTTACGATAGAGCGGCGGCTGTGGTGGGCCTCGATCCTGTTCGCCGCGGTGGTGGGCGTGGTTGCTGGCCTGGTCACGTGGTGGAACGGCGGACCGACCGACTGGAGCTCGAGCGGGATCTGGCGGACGCTGAGCCTGCTGCTTGCCGTCGCGATCGCTGCGCCGCTGTTCCAGGCGGCGCGCGACGAAGGCGCGCCGCGCACGCCCTATGCCTCGGTTCACGACTATGCCTGGACCAATGTGGTGCTGTGGTGCGCCTGCTGGCTGTTCGTGCTGATCAGCTTCCTGATGCTGTGGCTGCTCGCCAGCCTGTTCCAGCTGATCAAGATCGGCCTGCTCCACGACCTGCTGATGGAGAACTGGTTCTGGCGCGCGCTGATCGGCCTGGCCTTTGGCGGAGCGCTGGGCCTGCTGCGCGAGCATGACGCCGTCGTGCGGCTGCTCCAGCGCGTCGTCGCCACGGTGCTGGCGGTGCTGGCGCCGGTGCTCGCGGTCGGGCTGGCGCTGTTCCTGGTCGCCTTGCCCTTCACCGGGCTGCAGGCGCTGTGGGACGCGACCTCGCAGACCACGCCGCTGCTGCTGAGCTGCGCGATGGGCGCGCTGATCCTGACCAATGCGGTGATCGGCAACCGGAGCGAGGAGGAGCGGCGCAGCCCACCGCTGCGCTTCGGCGCGGTGACGCTGGCGCTGGTCCTGCTGCCGCTGGCGATCCTGGCGGCGGTGGCGACCGGGCTGCGCGTCGGCCAATATGGCTACACGCCCGACCGACTCTGGGCGATCGTGTTCGTCGGTATCGCGATCCTCTACGGCGCGGCCTATCTGGGCTCGCTGATCCTTGGGCGGCTGGAATGGACCGCGAAGGTGCGCCCGGCGAACCTGATGCTGGCCTTTGCGATCTGCGGTCTGGGGCTGGTGCTCGCCACGCCGCTGATCAGCTTCAACCACATCTCGACCGAGGACCAGCTGGCCCGGCTCAAGGACGGGCGGACCAAGCTCGATCGGTTCGACTGGAAGGCGCTCGCCTTCGACTTCGGCCAGCCTGGCAAGAATGCGCTGGCGCGGCTCAGCCAGTCGCCCGATCCTAAGGTGAAGGTGCCGGCGCAACAGGCGATGGCCGCGAAGAATCGCTGGGATTTCCCTGAGAAACGCCCGGTCCGCGCCGATCGCAAGCAGGAGGTGCTCGCCAATGCCCGCATCCTGCCGGCCGGCGCTTCCCTGCCGCCGGGGCTCGCGGAGGAGATGAACGAATATACCTGTACCCGCGGGCGGCCGTGCACGCTGTTCGTGGCGGCGCCGGGAGAGGTCTTCCAGCTCGCCGACGATTGTTTCAAGGACGGCAACCGGCAGCGTGCGGATTCGACGGGCGTTACGGGCAGCTATTGTGCCGGCGGAATCCGATACACGCTGGTGAATGGCAAATGGCAGACGGTGAACGGCGCGGGCCTGCTGAGCACCGCCCAATGGGCACAGGTCGCGGCCGGCTATCCCACCGGCAAGGCCGAGGTCCGCAAGGTCGAGCGGCGGCAATTGTTCATCGGCGGCGTGCCCGTCGGCGACGTCTTCGAATAAGCGGGTGCTTGAAGGCGGGAGGCGCCCCTGTTAGGCGCCTCCCATGTCCGTCGATACCGCAACCGTGAAGAAGGTGGCGAGCCTCGCTCGCATCGCGATCAGCGATGCCGATGCCGAGCGCCTCGCGCCCGAGCTCAACAACATCCTGGGCTGGATCGAGCAGCTCGGCGAGGTCGATACCTCGTCGGTCGAGCCGATGACTGCCGTGATCCCCAACAAGCTGCGCCTCCGCGAGGACGTGGTGACCGAGGGTAACCAGCGCGACGCCGTTCTGCAGAACGCGCCGCAGGGCGAGCACGGGTTCTTCACCGTGCCGAAGGTGGTCGAATAATGACCGAGATTACCGATCTGGGCGTAGCCGCGCTTCGCGACGGCGTGCGTACGAGCAAGTTCTCGGCCCGCGAAGTGGCCGATGCGTTCATCGTCAAGGTGAGCAAGGGCAAGGCGCTCAACGCCTTCATCGTCGAGACCCCCGAGCATGCGCTCGCCGCTGCCAAGGCTGCGGACGACGCGGTCGCCAAGGGCGAGACGCTGAAGCCGCTCGCCGGCGTGCCGCTGGGCATGAAGGACCTGTTCGCCACCAAGGGCGTGCAGACCACCGCCGCCAGCCACATGCTGGAAGGCTTCAAGCCGGTCTATGAATCGACCGTCTCGCAGAAGCTGTGGGATGCCGGCGCCGGCATGCTCGGCAAGCTCAACCTCGACCAGTTCGCGATGGGCTCGTCGAACGAGACGTCGTACTTCGGCAACGTGATCTCGCCCTGGCGGCGGGGCGGTGGCGATAATGCCCCGCTGGCGCCGGGCGGCTCGTCGGGCGGAAGCTCGGCGGCGATCTCGGCACGGCTGGTGCCGGGTGCCACCGGCACCGACACCGGCGGCTCGATCCGCCAGCCCGCGGCGTTCACCGGCATCAGCGGCATCAAGCCGACCTATGGCCGCTGCTCGCGCTGGGGCGTGGTCGCCTTCGCCTCGAGCCTCGACCAGGCCGGGCCGATGGCGCGCGACGTGCGCGACTGCGCGATCCTGCTCGAGAACATGGTCGGCTTCGATCCGAAGGACTCGACGTCGCTCAACCTGCCGGTTCCGAAGTGGGAAGAGCTGCTGTCGGGCGATCTGCGCGGCAAGAAGATCGGCATTCCCAAGGAGTATCGCCTCGACGGCACGCCGGCCGAGATCATCGCGCTGTGGGACCAGGGCATCGCCTGGGTGAAGGATGCGGGCGCGGAGATCGTCGAGGTCTCGCTGCCGCACACCAAGTACGCGCTGCCGGCCTATTACATCATCGCGCCGGCCGAGGCTTCGTCGAACCTCGCCCGGTACGATGGCGTGCGCTACGGCCTGCGCGACCTGGCCGATGGCCAGAACCTGCAGGAAATGTATGCGGCGACGCGTGCGGCCGGGTTCGGCGACGAAGTGAAGCGGCGCATCCTGATCGGCACCTATGTGCTGTCGGCGGGCTTCTACGACGCCTATTTCACCCAGGCATCGAAGGTCCGCACGCTGATCGCGCGCGACTTCGAGAACGCGTTCACGCTGTGCGACCTGCTGCTCACCCCGACGGCGCCGAGCGCGGCGTTTGCGCTGGGCGAGAAGTCGGCCGATCCGCTGGCGATGTACCTCAACGACGTGTTCACCGTGCCTTCGAGCCTTGCCGGCCTGCCGGCGATGAGCGTGCCGGGCGGGCTCGACGCGGGCGGCCTGCCGCTCGGCCTGCAGATCATCGGCAAGCCGCTCGACGAGCAGGGCGTGCTGAATGCGGGCCTGGCGATCGAGCAGCGCGCGGGCTTCGTCGCGCGGCCGGAACAATGGTGGTAGGCTGAAAACAAAGGGGGGAACGTAGATGTGGGGCAAGAAGACGGAGGCCGAAGAGCCTTTTGACGACGCAAGCTACGTTCCCGAGCCCACCGATCATTTCGAGGCCTCGAACAAAAATCTCCAGAAGGCCGCAGTGGGCGGCGCGATCGTGGCGGGCGGCTATTATCTAGCGAAGTTGCTGATCGCCGGCGGACTATTCAACTAGGCGCCAGAGCGCCGGAAAACGAGTTTCAGATGACCGAAGCAGCTTATCGCATCCAGGGTGAAACCGGCGAATGGGAGGTCGTGATCGGCCTCGAAGTCCACGCCCAGGTCACCTCCAACGCCAAGCTCTTCTCGGGCGCGGCGACGGCGTTCGGCGCGGAGCCGAACAGCCAGGTGAGCCTGATCGATGCGGCGATGCCGGGCATGCTGCCCACGCCGAACCAGGAGTGCATCCGCCAGGCGGTGCGCACCGGCATGGCGATCGGCGCGGTGATCAACAAATGGTCGCGCTTCGACCGCAAGAATTACTTCTACGCCGATCTGCCGCAGGGCTATCAGATCAGCCAGCTCTTCCACCCGCTGGTGGGTGAGGGGCAGATCGACATCAGCCTCGACGACAAGGATCCCGAGGCCAGCGTCAAGACGATCGGCATCGAGCGCATCCATGTCGAGCAGGACGCCGGCAAGCTGATGCACGACCAGCATCCGACGCGCTCCTACGTCGACCTCAACCGCTCCGGCGTGGCGCTGATGGAGATCGTGTCGAAGCCCGACATGCGCTCGCCGGCGGAGGCGGGCGCCTATCTGACC
>Ga0164294_10005891_pt1 | contig 10486 bp, 8 predicted proteins | sample GEODES005metaG_FD_111479 | JGI IMG/M metagenome (GOLD analysis project Ga0164294, IMG submission 111479) | Oligotrophic lake water microbial communities from Sparkling Lake, Wisconsin, USA - GEODES005 metaG | ecosystem: Environmental > Aquatic > Freshwater > Lake | place: USA: Sparkling Lake...
GATTCGCCAAGGGGCTTCATGCCCCGCACTGCTGCTTTCTCAACGGCGATTGTTTCGTCGCCGCCGGCCATGGGGAGATCGAGTTGTACGCTGTCGACGGGGGACGCGTGTTGCTCGTCGCTGCATTCAAGGATCGAAGCCTAGCACCCGTCGCAATCACTCCGTGTGGCGGCCGGGTCCCCGGCTTCGCCATCCTCGCTGCCGACGGGAAGGTGTCGTGGTTTGGAATTCAGGCTGGTCTGAAAAAGAAGTCGTCATGAATCGGTGTCGTCGGATCGGGCCTTGAAAGATTTCCCGCCGAAAGAAGGCGGCCGGGGCCGTTTCCGTGTATGATACCCAACATCTGGAATGCAGTTCCCCTTTTGGGGGCCGCGTCGCACCGATTCGCTTGCCTGAATCGCCTTAAAAAGCTCTCTGGCCCGCGACTCAATCGGTCGGCCCGGTGCCTTGAGTTCTCGTCATCCCGGCTTGGTGGGCCACCACGTTGGCCATTGGCTTATCGCGGCCCGAAACTTTCTTCGGGCTGCTGGGACGATCCTCGAGAACGAAACGCGACATGGCAAAGAAACTGTACGTTGGCAATCTGAACTACAAGGTCACCAACTCCTCCCTGGAAGGTTTGTTCACCGAATTCGGCACCGTCCGTTCGGCCCAGGTGGTGATGGATCGTGAGACCGGCGGGAGCAAGGGCTTCGGCTTCGTCGAAATGGCTGATGATCAGGCCGCTCAGGCCGCGATCCAGGCACTCCACGACCGCGATGTCGACGGGCGTCGTCTCGTCGTCAACGAAGCGCGTCCGCGCGAAGAGCGTCCGGGTGGGTTCGGCGGCGGTGGCCGTCGCTAATCCAGGCTCTGATCAACGGTGAGCGTCGGTGGGGGACGGTCTGTGGACCGTTCCCCCCGACGCTCCCATGGTCGTTTCTCTGCACCCGTCCATCCCGCACCATTTCAAGAGGGCTCGCATGTCTCACAAGAAGCCCATCCCTCCCACCGCTCCCGGTGCAGCGCCCCGTCCTCGGTGTCCGGTCTGCGGCATGGCGACCTACTCGCGCAGTGGCACGCATCCGCAGTGCATGCAGACCAGCCACGATCGCCTTCTCCGCCAGGCGAACAAGCCGCCGGTCGTGCCCCCGGCCGCCGGAGTCTGACGACCGGCTTGCCGCGTCTGGCCGGCGATCCCGTTCCGGCCATCGATCGATCGTCCTCGGAAGCGGGCCCCCGAATGACGCGCGGATCGACCGCCATTTTCATCGCGCTGGAGATCCTCTTTCTCGCGGCCACTCAGGGCTGGGGGGGATGGCCCTGGACCGCGATCGGAGCCGCGGCGATCGGCCTGTTGGCCGTCGTCGATCTTCGTCCAGCGTCCCTGGCGATGGTGGTCCCGAGCCTCGTCTGGCTGGCCCTCTTTCGGGCCACCGGCAACCGCGAACTCTTCTTCCCCTTCACGATCCACCTGGCGAGCCTCGTGGCACTGCGCTTGGGTCGGGAAAACCTCTGGCGGGGAATGGCTGGCGGAGGGCTGATCGGAGGCTTGTTCCTCGTCATTCGGGCTCTCCAGCAGGCGAGCGTCAAGGTGCTGGGGGTGGAGTCGGTCGTGACCGCGCTGATCCTCGGGCTCGTTGTGGCGACGCTGCCGGTGCTCCGGGGAAGAGACGTTGTGGGGGGAGGCGTTGTCGCTCTCGCTTCGCTCCTGGCCTACGCCAGCCTGGCCCTGTGAAGTGGACGGCGGTGGGCGGGAATGGCCCCGGCGTTACGGGGCGCCGTTGGCGTCGTGCCGCGGCGCTGTATGCTCTTGCCTCGCCTCACCAGAGTCTGTCCTCCACCGAAAGGAATCCCCTTCGATGCCCCACTTCCACATCCAGGGCGAGTCCGACGTCTTCGACGATGCCGAGCATGTCGAAGTGCAGGGGGAGATGACCGCGTACGGCTTCGTCACCGCGGAACGGGTCGACGAAAAGACGGTGCTCCTCAGCGAGGTGGCGCTTGCCAACCTGCAGAGCTTCGAAGGGATCCTCTTCCAGGTCGAATACGAGGAGGAGGGAGAGGACGGCGAGGAGTCGATCGTCCTCCGTCAGGTGCAGATGTTCTTCTGGCCGTGGGATGACGACGAGGAGTTTGCCGACGACGAGGAAGCCGACGGGGACGAACCCGAAGTCGGCGGGGACGGCGAGAGCAACGGCTCGATGGCCTAGCCATCACCTCATCGTCGCAGGAGGCACTCCGGATTTTCCGGGAGCTCCAGGAGCCTGCGCGTCTCCTCGAGGAGGAAGTCGGGGAGCATGAACGGCTCATAGCCGACATGCTGCCAGCGCATCCGACCGTCGGCGGCGATGAAGCAGGTGGAGTGGAGCGGCTTTCCCTCGAAATCATCCCAGGCATCGAGAGCGCGGAAGGCCGCGCCATCGGCGCTGGAATGGACCGGGTAGGGGAGCGTTTCGCCGGAATCGCGAATGGCGGTCGGGGTGTCGGTGCTCACGATCACGATCGGCAGCCCAGCCTTCTCGAAGGCCGCGGCCTTGTCGACGAATGCCTTCACCTGCTGGTTGCAGTGGGTGCAGGCCTGGCCAAGGGTGAGGATCACCACGTGAGGCCGGCCGCGGAGTGATGCGGCCAGTACCGGCTCCCCCGCGACGCTCACGGCGCTCCACTCCCCCGCCTGCCAGGCCTGCCACTGCGGCGGCCCGAGCGTGGCGAGATCGGGCCGCACCCCGGTATCAGTCGCGGCGGGGGTAGGCGTTCGCCAGTCGCCCGTGACGCCGGCTGCTTCGGCGAGGGGTGCGAGGCGACGGAGGGACGGGAGATCGGTGTCGGCGTGGCCGGCGAGCCGCCGCACCTCCTGGAAGGTGGCGATCGCCTCGTCACGCCGGCCGGCGCTCCACTGCATCCAGGCGAGCTGGGCCAAGGGGGCGAGTTGGTTCTTCTCGCTGTCGGCGACCCCCTTGGCGATCTCGCATGCCTTGGCGGGATCGCCGAGCGCGAGGTGGATCGACGCGAGACGAGGCTTGTCGTACTCACCGACTTCTGTGAGGAGTTGCTTCGCATCATCGGTGCGGCCATGGGCGAGATGGTCGCGGAGGCGGAGCTCGGCGAGCGGGCGACGGAGCGCCTCGATCTTCTCGGAGAACGGCTGCATTGCGTCGGCCATCGCCTTGGAGATTTCAGCGGCCGATTGGTTGTTTCCGCGCGCGGCGGTCTCGGCCTTCGCGGCAGCGTCGGTACGCTCGGCCCGCAGCCGGGCCTCGATCGCGGCGAGCCGCTCGAGCGCCGCCTGCCCGGCGTCGCGGTCACCGCGGCCGTAGCCAGCCAGGGCGAGGAGCTGCTCGCGTCGCCACTGGTCGTCGAAGTCGCGCCCCGGCTCGAGGTAGGGGGTGCCGGAGAGGCAGGCCGCCACGTCCCACAGCTCCCAGCGGAGGATTGTCTCGAAGAGCCGGTCGCGGCCGTACTGCCAGGCGCTGCCGTTCTCATCAAAGGTCTGGGAGGGATCGGGCTTCACTTCTTTCGATCGCGCGATCCGCGGCATCGCCACGAGATTCGCGGCGATCGCCAGCGACTCGCGCACCCGGCCGAGATGGTTGAGCGTGCGGACGAGCCACTCGCTGTTGTGGGCGAAGTTGTGGATCTGATCGGGGAAAAGGTGGGCGCGGAGCATCTGGGCATGATCGACGCGGGCTGCCGCCTCCTGCTGCCACGCCGCATCCTGCCAGCGTTGGAGCTCGGAATAGGTGTGGCCCGGCATGTGCCACATGTGGGCGATTCCGGGAGCCGACTGGCCGCACGAGGCCGCCGAGCGGAGCGCCTCGGCGGGGCGCGAGCCGTCCCAGAGATGGATGAGGTAGTGGTGGATCGAATGGAGCGGCGCCTTGGCGAGCACTTGGAGGGCGAGCGCATCGATGGCCAGGGGGCTGGTCACGGGGAGGCTGAGCCGGCTCTTGTTCCACCAGCTGAAGCCGACGAGGAACGCCCGGGCCTCGAGGTCGTCGGGATGATCGAGGGCGATCTTCTCCAATGCAGCGAGAAACTCCGTCGCGTGCGCCTTCCGCTCGGCATCGTCCTTCTTCTCGGCGAAGAGTTTTTTCGCCGCCTCAATCCAGGCCTTCTCGCGCGGCGTGGCGGCGTCGAAGGCCGGCCCGGTGGCGCGGGCGATGATCTGCCGGGCCCGGGCCTCGTTCTGGATGTTCGCCATCGCCATCCCCCAGTGGGCCATGACGCAGGCCGGGTCGATCTGGAGGACGGTCCGGAACGACCGCTCCGCCTCCCAGTACCAGAAGCCGTGGAGCTGACCGACTCCCTGTTCGAAATAGCTCTGAGCTTCGGGCGAAGCCGTCGTGACAGAGAAGTGAACGACGCCACAGCCCGGCGTGAGCGGAAGCCGACGCCGCGGCCCCTCGGAGAAACTCTCGCCGTGAAGGGAGTGGCCGGGAGCCGGCGAGGCTGGCGTCGCCGGGGCATCGTCGGCTGCGGCGGGCCAGGCGGCGGTGGCCAGCGCACTCCCTAGCAAGGCCGCAAGGAGCAGGGGGGTGACCGCTGGAGCAAGGGGGCCGTGAACGCGACGGAGAAGAAATGTGTTCATGCCAAAAAGCATAGCTTCGCGCACACGTCCCGCTGCAAACGTGTTCTCACCCCTTACTGTGGGTGGTGATTCGAATGACCGGCCTGGTTTATCCGCCTGGCTGCTGACGCTGCGCTCTGGACGGAAAGGCGGGTGGTCTTGCACAATCGGGCAACGCTGGGCCCTTTTGATTTCCCACCACGTCACCGCACCCCAGCCCATAGATCCGTAGCTAGATCCCCCGCAGGTAGATCCGCAGGAACTCGTCCGTTCGACGGAGCCCAGGAGTCGATTCTGCCCTCTTTCTCCGTGGTTTGATTCCCACCTGATTCCCACCCGAGGCCTTTTCGCCTCCTCACGACATCCCCCTGTTTTTGCCGATCCACGCCGGTCGGCGGCACATCCGGCTCCATTCCGCCCTGACAATCGGAGTGTCTGGTGTGCCGTCGGCCGTCGTTTTTTTGCGGCCTTGTTTCTTCCCGCGGCGCGAGAGACTGACGGGGAGGGAACTACGGCGCACAGCGCCGTGGGTGGCGTTGATCGGCTGGGATGTTCGGCGTCGAGGGAGCAGGCAGCATGGCACGGAGTGTGGTTCTCGCAGGCACTGGACGGTGCGACGGCTGCCGATTGCCGCCCCGGTGGTGCGTTTGCGGGGCGCTGCCGAAGATCGACACTGGCGTGGCCGTCGACGTCCTCATCCACCGGCGTGAGCAGTGGCGGCCGTCGAGCACCGGGGCGTTGTTGGCCCGCACGCTCAGTGGCGCCCGGCTCCACATCCACCGCCCCGATCCGTGCAGCCGGGAATCCCCCGGTCTCCCACCGGCGCTTCTCCGCCCGGGCCACGAATGCTGGGTGCTCCATCCGCAGGGAGAACCGGTCGGCGCCGAGGTGCCGCTCGCCTCGCGCCCCCGGCCGATGCAGGTGGTGCTCCTCGATGGCAACTGGCGCGAGGCAGGGGAGATGCTCCGCCTTGTCAACGCGGCGGCGGGGACGGCCGCTCGGGAAGGGACGGCGCCGATTCGTGTCGTTTGCCTGCCTGGGGGCGCGCCGGGGCGATTCTGGATTCGCGAGGCCCCGGCGCCAGAGCAACGTTCAACCGCCGAGGCCTGTGGGGCGATCCTTGGGGTGCTCGGGGAGACTGCCGCCGCCGAGCGACTCCGTCTCCACTTCGAGCTCCATGTCTGGGCGACGCTCCGGGCCCGCGGCAAGGTTGCCGAGGCAAGAGCCTACCTGGCTGAATCCCCTCTGACCGCGGCGATCCCCGCGATCCTTGCGGCGCTCGAGACCCGCCGGCCGGGATGACGGAGGCGTTGGCTTGGAAAGTGGGGTTGCTGTCGTGCCGGCGACTCCCCTAGTTCTCTCGTCGTCATCCCCGCACTCCCGCCAAGGACCACGCCGATGCAACGCCCGAATCTGTTCTCGATTGTGGCTTCGGTCGGCATCGCCGCCGGGATGCTTGCCGCCGGAGTGGTCTCGGCCGGGCCGGCCGTGGCGGCTCCCCCGGCTCAGCAGGGGGCCGGCGATAGAATCGTCGGTGACTGGCGGCCGACCGACCAGGACGTGACGGTGCGGATCTTCGCCAACAACGGCCAGTATCTCGGTGCGATCGTCCAGGCGCCCGATCAGCAGATGATCAACCGCGAGTTGATCCGCGGCCTCGTTTTCGATCCGGCGATGGGCACCTGGCACGGCGAGGTCTTCGCCCTCAAGCAGGGGAAGTTCATGCCGATGACGGTCCGCATGACCCCGGCCGGGCTCGACATGGTCGCCGGGAGTGGCGTCTTCTCGAAGACGATCAACTGGGTCCGCGTTCAGTAGCGGATCGGCCCCGGCATCAAAACTGGTATTCAAATCCCAGATTCAGCCCCTGCCCCCAGAAGTCGGTCGTGCGGAGGGTGTAGGCGGGAGCCGCCGCGCCAGAGAGCGTGCCGGGGGGGAACTGCGTCGGGTTGACCGACGGATCGACCTGCGCGGCGGCGCGGGCCACCTGTGACCACCACAGGAACGTGTACCCGACCGACAGACGGCACTGCGACCAGATCGCCCAATCGACCGTGGCACCGAGCTCGCCGACGGCCGCAAACGACGACGAGCCGTAGTTGCCGATGTTTGTCGGCTGGGAGAGGACGCTGCCGGCAGTCGACGTGGCCGTCGGAATGCCGCCGGCCGATGGGGTGACTGTCGTCGTCGTCATTCCGCCGATGTCGGTGTCGTAGAAGCTCCCACCGAGGGCCATCTTGCCGAGGAGCTGGAAGCCCCAGCGGTCGTACCACCACTTCTCGATCAGCCCCAACTCGCCGCCGTGGAACTGCGTCCGGGCACTGAACAGATCGGTGGCCAGGATCGAGGTCGATGGGAAGCCGCCGGGGCTCCCGGTCGAGACGGTCGACTGGTCGATGACCGAGAGGTTGTCGTTGAGCTGGAGGAAGCGGTATCCGCCGACGAGCCAGCGGCGGTGGAGGAGATCGCAGCTCAGCGAGCGCCGGTAGAGGAGATCGAACCCCTGCCATGAGGTGTCCTGCGTCGCCGTGATCGAACGGGCGAGGAGGGCAGGATCGGTCGGGAGCGTGTTCGGCGGCGGGATAAGCACCGAGGCCTGCTGGCCAGTCGTAGCATCGACGTAGGGGCGCGCGAGGAGCACCGCTCCGCCTTGATTGGTGAAGGTGCCGGTCGACGTGGCGTCGGCGAGTTGGAAATATTGCGCGTCGATTCCGTCATGCTGCGTCGGATCGAGCCAGTAGCCGACGGTGATCCGTCCGCCCGGTCGGAACGTGCCGGGGGCCCAGTCGTTGCCCGAGAGGATCGTCGTGCCGGGCTGGCCGACGACGCCCGCCTGGGCGGCCGGGGTGCCGGCGGGGCTCGACGTGACGAGCGTTGGCAGCGAGTTTCCGGAGGTTGACCAAAAGAGCAACTCCGGCGTTAGCCACAGCCTTCCCATGTAGTTCATGCGGAACATGCGCGTGTGGTCGCGCGAGCACCAACAGCGACGGCCTGACTTGTGGTAGGCGTATTCGCCGGGGCCCATCCAGGCGGGATCGAGGAGATTGCGGTCGCAGGGGGAGGCGGGGAACGGCTCCTGGAACCAGGCGAGGAGGCCGTCGGGATCCTCGGCATGCTCTGGAGCCCGGTTCGGGTCGAGGCCGCCAGGCACCTGCTGAAGGTCGTCGACGCGGCGGGGGAAGGCCGGGAGGACCGACGGACCGTCTCCGATCGACTCGGGATAGCCGAGCGGATTACGAGCCTCAGGCTGACGCTCCGGTGCGGCCCCCTGTTCGGTGAGCCGTTCGCGGGCCGGGGGCGCCGGGGCTGATGATGCCGCCGGGGCCGACGACGCCGGCGTCGGTGTGGCGGCGGGCTGGGCCGCCGAGGTTGGAAACGCGAGGAATCCCAGGGCCGTGGAGGCGAGCAGACGCCGGAGCGACCGGGTGTTTCGAGGGCGGCTGGCTTGGCTCATATCGCCTCGGATTCCACCGACGATCCACGCGATCCACCCGATCCACCCGATCCACCCGATCCACCGGGCAGCACGTTGGACGACGTGCCGGACTTGACCCAGGTGCGCCCAGGTGGGCCCAGGTTGCACGCTTGGGCCAGGGGGTTCACAAAGCTCCCTGGGAAACGGTATCGGTCGGGTTGTCCCTGCCGCCTGAGTGAACTTTTCAGCCCGGTCCGCAACGTCGACCCAGATTCACTAGTCGGCAGAACCGTTCAAGTCGGATGAGCGGCCGGGTCGATAATTCCCCCGATGCCCCGGGGAGGCGGTTCGTCTGCCCCCCGGATGTCGTTGACGGCCGCGAACCAGGGGGGCCTGGATCTACCGGTCATGGCCAACCGCCAAGCAAACCACTTTGTTCCCCGCCTCTGTCTCGCTGTGGCGATCCTCGCCGGCGGGGCCGCAGGTTGCACGCGCGGCCGCTATTACACGCAGGCTGACCGGGAAGTGAGCACGCTTCTCGCGGAGAAGTCGTGTGATCCGCGCTGGGCGGTGCCGGTCAACTACAACGTCCGGCAGGACGAGCGGAGCCGGTTCTACGACGTCTACAACCAGATCTTCCCGCCAATGCCCCCTGACGATCCGACGTCGCACCGCTACATGCACTGTGTCGACGGGAAGAAGGGCTGGCAGCAGTGGCATAACAACGGTGACCGAACGACGCTCGACAACCCCGAGTGGCGAGCGCGGATCGCCGAGGTGGTGGAGATCACCGACGGCGGGGCTATCAAGCTGACGCTCGAGTCGGCGATCCGCCTAGCCTATCTCAACTCGCTCGATTGGCAGGATCAACTCGAGACGCTCTACCTCTCGGCCCTCGACGTGAGCACGGAGCGGTTCCGGTTCGATGTCCAACTGTTCGGCGGCAACGACACCGCCTATGCCAACCGCGGGCCGCTCAATGCCGCCGGCGCCTCGACGACGTGGGCAACGGCCACGAACCTCCGAGCGCGTCGATACTTCGCCAGCGCCGGCACGATGGTCGTCGGCGTCGTCAATTCGATCATGTGGCAGTTTGCCGGGCCGGACAAATACACCAACGTGTCGCTGGTGAACTTCAACTTCGTCCAGCCTGTCCTCCAACGCGCCGGTAGGTCGATCGCGCTGGAGCCTTTGACGATCGTCGAGCGGGCGCTCCTGGCGAACCTCCGCACGCTCCAGTTCTACCGTCAGGGCTTCTTCCTCCAGGTGGCCTTCGGGGCCGGCACTCCGCAGCAACTCCAGCGCCGCGGTGGCTTCTTCGGCGGCACCGGATTCACCGGATTCACCGGCACGGGCGTCGGTGGCTTCGGCAACATCGGCGGCGTGTTCTTCGGTGGCAACGGCGTCGGCCTCCAGGTCGGCGGTGGTGGCACCGGCGGTGCAGGCTTCGCCGGCGGTGGTGCCGGCAACGTCGGTGGATTCTTCGGCCTCCTCCAGACCCGTCAGCAGATCCGCAACGCCGAGCAGAATCTCTTCGCTCAGGAACGGGCCCTCGCCCTCCTCGATGCCAACCTCGAGGCGGGCCTCGTCGGCCTCGATCAGGTCGATCAGCTCCGTCAGAGCGTCGAGACCGGCCGGGCGGGGCTCCTTCAGGCGAAGACGTCGCTCACCAACCAGATCGAGAGCTACAAGGTCAACGTCCTCTGTCTTCCCTCCGACACGGCAGTGGCCCTCGACGAGTCGTTCATCAAGCCGTTCCAGTTCATCAGTCCCGAGCTCCAGAAGCTCCAGAACGACTTCGGCCAGTTCCTCGCCACCTGGTCGTTCGGCGACGAGGAGAATCTCAAAGAGATCGACGACCCGCGCGTCGACGAGGCGCTCCGCGACGCCGAGGAGATCAAGGCCCCGGTGGCCAAGGGGGCCGCAACCGACGACGGCGATCCCGGTGATCGGGCCGCCGCCACGGACGGCGAACCGGCGAAGGCATCTGTTGCGGACGACGATGCCCAGCAGGACGACGACGGAGCCGGGAAACGGGGCTCGGAAACGGCCGACGCCGACGCCGAGACCGATGCCGAGACTGAGGCGGAGGAGAACGAGTTCGACGAGAAACTCGTCGCCGAGAGCGTGGCCCGGCTCGCCGAACTCCGGACGCGGGTCGAGGAGCAGTCGAAGGCGGTTGGCGCCGACTTGGCGCTGGCGCGGACGAACGCCGCCGGGAGGCTCGCGGGGATGCGGCCCAACGAGCGCGACACGTTCGTCCGGGAAATGAAGCTTCTCGACGACGACCTCGGCAATCTCGTCGAACGAGCCCGGCGGGCGGAGGCGGAGATGGAACGGCTCCGCGACCAGATCACGCCGGAGAACCTCCGCGAGACCTCCGACAAGTTCGTCAAGCTCGTCAGCGACGTTTCCGGGGCGGTCGACGAGATGTCGCTCATTCAGGCGCGGGCCCGCATCGAGGCGGTGACGATGGACGTCGAGCCGCTCGACCCCGACGTCGCCTTCGAGATCGCCCGCGC
>Ga0164294_10005893_pt1 | contig 10484 bp, 6 predicted proteins | sample GEODES005metaG_FD_111479 | JGI IMG/M metagenome (GOLD analysis project Ga0164294, IMG submission 111479) | Oligotrophic lake water microbial communities from Sparkling Lake, Wisconsin, USA - GEODES005 metaG | ecosystem: Environmental > Aquatic > Freshwater > Lake | place: USA: Sparkling Lake...
CATTCACACCATCGCCTGCGCGCTCGGTCATCTGGCCACGCATCCCGAGGCGCTGGAGTTTCTGCGCGAAGATCCGAAGCGCATCACCCTGGCGAGCGAGGAGTTCTTCCGCGTCTTCATGCCACTCACGCATATCGGCCGCGTGTGTCCGGCGGACACGGAGGTGAACGGCGTGACAGTGAAAGCGGGCGAGCGAATTTCGCTGTGCTGGTCATCGGCCAATTTTGATGAGGCCGCGTTTCCTGAGCCGACGGCAGTGCGGCTGGACCGCAAGCCAAACCCGCATCTCTCGTTTGGCTTCGGCACGCATCTCTGCCTCGGCGCGCCGCACGCGCGGCTGATCCTGCGCACGCTGCTGAAGCTCTGCTGCGAACGGGTGAAGAGCCTCACGATCGTGGAGGCCACAGAACGGGTGGAGCATGAGGCGAAGTTTGACCGCACGCTGGGCTACGAGTCACTGGTCGTGAAATGGAATGCCCGGTGACCCCCTTGCGCACCCTGCCTCATGATGGACGATCCCCCAGGCTCCAGCTCCACCCCGCATCGCAGGCTGGCCGGCTTGCAGGCCGAGGTCTTGCTGTCGCAGGGCCTGATCAGCTCCAGTGACCGGGAGTCGGCGTTGCTTTTTCCTGGCTTTGAGATCATCACGCTGCTCGGGCGTGGCGGCATGGGCGCGGTGTATCTGGCCCGGCAGGCCAGCCTGGATCGGGACGTGGCGCTGAAGGTGCTGAATCATGAGCTGGCCAGCGATCCCCTGTTTCTCGAACGGCTGGAGCGCGAGGCGCGCGTGATGGCACGGCTGCGGCATCCGAACATCGTGGCCGTGCATGACTTTCAACGCAGCGACGACAGCGCGGCCATTGTCATGGAGTTCATCGAAGGCGGCAGTTTGCGCGACTGGATGCGCCAACATCCGTATGGCGCGCCCGTCGATGAGGTGCTCGACGTGATGCGGCAAATCGCCGCTGGTTTGGCGACCGCTCATGCCGCTGGCGTGGTGCATCGTGACATGAAGCCGGAGAACATTCTGCGGGATCACCAAGGCATCGCCCGGGTGACGGACTTCGGCCTGGCCATGCCCATGAGTGGAGAGCCGGCACGGCTCACCCTCACCGGCACGACCGTGGGCACGGTGGACTACATGGCCCCGGAGCAGCTGCGCGGGAGCGAGGTGGATGCGCGGGCGGACATCTACGCGCTCGGCGTGCTGCTGTATGAGATGCTCACCGGGCACACGCCGCGCGGCAGTTTTGATCCGCCCGCCGCGCTGCGGCCAGAGCTGCCCGCCCCCTTAAGCGAGGCGGTCATGAAGGCGCTGCGCCCCCAGCCTGCAGAGCGTTTTGCCTCGGTGGAGCTGTTCATGCAAGCCCTGCTCCAACCCGCCGCGCGGAGCGGGCTAAAGAGGCTGTGGCCCTGGCTGTTGCTGGGCACCGGGGCAGCGGCTGTCATCGCTCTAGCGCCGCTCGCCCCAGCCTGGCTGCCGAGGCCGACCGCTCCACCCGAGGCTGCCGTTTCGTCAGTGAACCAGCCCGCGTCTGAACCGGTGCCTGAGTATGAGTTCGGCCCCTGGCGCGATGCTTTGATCAACGTGGACGTGGTTAGCGATGCCATCAGTGGTGAATGGACTCGCGAGGGCGGCAGCGTCATCTCCACGAAGGGCATCTGCCTGCTCGAGCTTCAGCGTCACGACATGCCGGTGTCATACGATCTGCGCGCCACCTTCACGCGGCTGGCCGGGGCGGACTCGGTGGCGGTGTTCGCCTGGATCAATGCCTCGATCGGCTCCTGCGAGTTCGACGCCTGGCAGCTCGGGCTGGCAGGACTCCAGCTCATTCAGGGCGTGAGCCTGCAAGAGGGCAACAGCTTTCGCTTCCCGCTGGAGAACGGGCGTCGCTACGAGCTGCTGCTGGAGATTCGCCCCGCGTTCGTGCGCTTCATCGTCGATGGCCAGGAACTCAAGACTTACCGCCTCGGCAACAACGAACACTGCTGGCCCCCCTTCCCCTGGGGCTGGCCCACCAACCGCCCCGAAACGCGGCTGGCTCTGGGCTCCTACCAGAGCCCGACAAGATTTGACAAGGTCGAGTGGCGCGCGGCGCGGCGGGCAGCGCCGTAAGGCAGGCCAAAGACTGGCAAGAACCGGCTTCGCGAAGGCGTAGGTTTGAGGCTATCCCGTTTATGAAAAGCCTTCGTGCCCGCAGCTTCATGGCCGCTTTCAGCGTCGCCCTCGCGAGCGTTGCGGTCGGCCTGCGCGGCGAAGAGCCGATGGCCTTCTTTGAAAAAGAGGTCCGTCCGCTGCTGATCAACCGCTGCTACGAATGCCACAGCACGGAGAAGAAGATCAAAGGTGGGCTAGCCCTGGACACTCGCAATGCGGTCTTGAAGGGCGGTGATTCCGGTCCCGGCTTGGTCGCGGGCGAGCCGGACCACAGCAAGATCATCGAAGCCGTCCGCTACCAGAACCATGACCTGCAGATGCCGCCGAAGAGCAAGCTGCCCGAGGCGGAGATCAAGGTGCTGGAAAAATGGGTGGCCCTGGGCGCGCCTGATCCACGGACTGGTGCCGTCGTCAGCACCGACACCAAGGCGAAGCTGGAGGAAGGCCGCAAGCACTGGGCGTTTCAACCGCTGGCCAGCGTCGAACCGCCCGCAGGCCTAGCCCGTCATCCCGTGGATGCCTTTCTGATCCAGGCCCAGCAAGCCAAAGGCCTGTCCCCCGCTCCACCTGCGGACAAGCGCACCCTGATCCGGCGCGCGACGTTTGATCTGACCGGCCTGCCTCCCACCCCTGAAGAGGTGCGGGCTTTCCTCGATGACTCATCGCCGGCGGCCTTCAACCGGGTGCTGGAGCGGCTGCTGGCCTCGCCGCACTATGGCGAGCGCTGGGGCCGGCACTGGCTGGATGTGGCGCGCTATGCGGACTCTAACGGCATGGATGAGAACATCGCCTTTGGTCATGCGTGGCGTTACCGCGACTATGTGGTGAGGGCGTTTAACAATGACAAGCCCTACAACGACTTTCTCGTCGAGCAGATCGCAGGAGACTTGCTGCCGCGCAGTGAGGATGCGTTGACAGCCACGGGATTCCTGTCGCTGGGAGCCCGGGTGCTGGCAGAGCCCGACATTCAAAAGCTGGAGATGGACATCATCGACGAGCAAATCGACACGCTGGGCAAGGCTTTCCTGGGCATGACGCTGGGCTGCGTGCGCTGCCACGATCACAAATTCGATCCAGTGCTGCAGGACGACTACTACGCGCTAGCGGCGATCTTCCGCAGCACCCGCAGCCTGAGCGAGGAGAAGATGGGCGCGATCAAGTTCTGGCATGAGCACTCGCTCGCGACGCCCGGGCAACTGGCGGCGAAGAAGGCACACGAAGAAAAAGCCAAAGCCAGACGCGCAGAACTCACTGCCTTCACCACCCAGGCGCGCAACACGATCAAGGCCGAGCTGCAAGCCGAAGCCGCCGAGTATCTGGCCGCCGCCGCCTTGCTGCGCATGGACGCGGACTACGGTGCGGTGGAAGCCCTGGCCAGAGAGCACGGCCTGCGTCCGCGCTACTTACTGACCTGCCGCCAGTATCTCGCCCGCCAAGCCGAGCATCCTTTCTTTGCCGTTTGGCGCCGCTTCCAAGACAACGCCGCCGCTGTGCGCGAGCACTACGCGCCGCTGTTTGCCGAGGCGTTGAAGGCGAAAAAAAGCGAGGCCTATGAAGCGCTAACCGACAGCGCAGGTTTCCTCGCGATCCCTGACAAAGAAGCCGATGCCCTCGACGCGGCAGCGCTGGCCAAGATCGAGGCCATGAACCAGGAACTGAAAGCTCTGGACTCAGAAACGCCTGATCCACCCGCCATCATGGGCGTGGCCGATGGCACCATTACCCGCACACTGCCAATCCACATCCGTGGCAGTTACCTGACCCTTGGCAAACCCGTAGAGCGCGGCTTCCCGGCGGTCATGCGCACCAGCTTGGCGAAGCCGGTGATGCCTGCCAAGCAAAGCGGTCGGCTAGAACTGGCCCGCTGGATGGCCAGCACCGAGCATCCGCTGACGGCGCGCGTGATGGTGAACCGTCTTTGGCGCTGGCATTTCGGCCAGGGCATCGTCAGCACAACCGACAACTTCGGCCTGCTAGGCGACAAGCCCAGCCACCCTGCGCTGCTCGACTGGCTGGCCAGGACCTTCATGGAGAATGGCTGGTCCATCAAAGACATGCACCGCCTGCTGATGACCTCGGCCACTTATCAACAAAGCAGCAGCGTGTCCCATTCCATGGCCGACAAGGCAGATCCACGTTTGATTGACCCCGAGAACCGACTGCTCTGGCGGGCCAACATTCAGCGCCTGGAGGCCGAGCAGATTCGCGATGCCATGCTGGCGGTGAGCGGCTGGCTGAACCCCGCCATTGGCGGCAAGACCATCCCGCTCCGCAACCGCGAGTTCGTCTTCAATCACACCAGCAAAGACGCGACGACCTACGAAAGCCCGCGTCGCGCGCTTTATCTTCCCATCATCCGTAACAACCTTTACGACATGCTGGAGCAGTTCGACTACCCGGACCCCACCATGCCCACCGGCAGCCGCAACAGCACTGTGGTCGCCCCGCAGGCCCTTATCATGCTGAACTCGCCCGTGGTCTGGCAGAGCGCTGAAAAACTGGCCGCGCGGTTGCAGCCCGCCGCGTCTGACGAGCAGCGCGTGCGGCAGCTCTTTGAGCTGTTGTTTGCCCGGCCTCCCACAGACCAGGAACAGCAGCGCGTCCTCACCCTGCTGCATGACCCGGCCCTGTCTTATCAGGGCAAATCAGCATCGGGCTGGGCCGTCGTCTGCCAGGCGCTGCTGTCGGCCAACGAGTTCGCCTACTTGAGGTAGTCGCGACGGTCACGAAGCTTGGCGATCACGCACGCCTAAGCAGCTTTTCTAAGTTTAGGAAAGATCCATTAACCTTCAGGATAACTGAGCATAGATTTGTCATAAACACGTTGAGCCAGCCCATTAAATTATGATATTTATAAATAAACTGATTTATGAGCGGCAAAACGGTCATCAGCCTCCTTCTCCTCGCTGGCCTCGGCACAGCGTGGCTGATGCACGCGCACCCCAATGTCTTCCCCATCGCAAAGACGTGGATTGAAACCCGCATCGGTGGCGGCGACAGCAATTATCAGGTCGATCAGTTCATCACGGACCTGGTAGATCGCGTCAACTACGCGCGCAAAACCGTCAAGCTGCCACCGATCAAGCTCGACAAAGAGCTGGAAGCCTGGCTGGAAAAAACCGCGCCCGCGATTAACAGCAATGACCTCGCCGGGTTCGTCGAACTGCTACAGGTCGAGCAGCCCCGCTACTTCCAAGTGAACGCCTCTCACTCGCGCCATGCGTTGCTGCGCGATCTGGCCGAGCAGTTCACCGACTTCACCTCGGTCATCGACCCCAAAAATGGTCACATGGCCGTGCTGGTGCGGGAAATCCTGCCCACCCGTATGGGGTATGAAGCGATCCTTGTCGTCGGCCAGCGCCTGGAGGATCTGAGCCCGGCGGTGCTGAACGAACGACGTGGCGACACCTTCTTTGCCACTTGTCCACATTGCAAATTTCAACACGCCTGCCGTGTCGCCCCGGTGCAGCGAGGCATCACCCTGGATTGCCCCCAGTGCGGCCGTCTCTACGATGCCTTCGCGCCCGATGACCAGGGCCGCTTCCGCCGCGTGAACGAGTATCTCCAGGGCTACGAACCGCCTGCCCAATACGCAGCCGAGTCCAACCGCCTGCATGAGCTCTACACCATCTGGGGCGCGGTGGTCGGCAACTGCCACTACACCAAGGACACCAGCGAACGTTACCCGACGCGGGACGCCTGGCAGCTGCCCTTGCAAACGATCTCGCGTGGCAAAGGTGACTGCGAGGACTCCGCCCTGCTTCTGGCCGATTGGTTGCTGTCGCGGGGCTTTGAAGTCCGTGTGGCACTCGGGCGCTACGGTGACATGGGCCAGCACGCCTGGTGCGTGGCCAAGGTGGATGGCATCGACTACCTGCTGGAATCCACCGAAGGCTCCCCCAACCCCGACAAGCCGGCCTATGCGGCGGATGTTGGCTCGCGCTACGTTCCAGACCTTCTGTTCGACCGCACCCACATCTACGTGCGCGCCAAGCCACGGGAGCGCTTCGACGGCAGCTACTGGGGCACACGCAGCTGGGTCACCTTGACCCCGAAGGACGACGCCACCCAGATCCTGGCGGAGGCTAGCAAGTCAGCCACAGCGGCCACTTCCCGCCCCATCAGCACGGGTATCCGCCCCCGGAACACCGTCTTAAGCTCCCTCCACCCGCTGTCCTTTGAGCAGCTGCGTCTGGTGCCCAGGAACTCCGAAACCTGGCAGGTGCCACTGGTCATTCCGCCGCTCAAGACCCAGCCTTGAGCCGGGCGTAGAGACATCGTGAAATCAGCCAAGCGCAGGCTTGCGCGACGGCACGGCTTTTGATTGGATGCGCTGCATTGCCTCATTCATGAAACGTCTCCTCGCCTCCACCCTCCTTGCTCTTGTCTCGACCAGCGTCTTCGCTGGCAGCTTCGACGCCCCCGCTGGCTTGCAGCTCTACAGCCTGCGCTCCCAGTTGAAGCTCCGTGGCGTGGACTGGACCTTGGACAAGGTCAAGGAGATGGGCATCGTCGAGGTCGAGCTGGCCTCAGGCATTCCCGATCTGGCACCCGACGCCATGCGTGCGGCGCTGGACAAGCGCGGCATGAAAGCCATCAGCAGCCACTTCAGCTACGGCCGCTGGAAGACGGATTTGGACAACGTGGTCAGGGAAGCCAAAACGCTAGGCATCCAGTATGCCGGGTGCGCCTGGATCGACCACAAGGCTGAATTCGATGCCGACGAGTGCGCGGACGCGATTGCCGTCTTCAACAAAGCCGGCGCGGCCCTGGCCAAGGAAGGCATCAAGTTCTTCTACCACCTGCACGGCTTTGAATTCCAACCCGGCGAGAACGGCACGCTGGCCGACCGCTTGATCAAGGAGACCACGCCCGGCGACGTCAGCTACCAGATGGACGTGCTGTGGATCGTCTTCCCCGGCCAGAGCCCGGTCAAGCTGATGGACACCTACCCCGACCGCTGGGTGCTCATGCACCTGAAGGACCTGAAGAAAGGCGTGGCCACCGGCTCGCTGACTGGCCACACCGACGTGAACAACAACGTGGTGCTCGGCCAGGGGCAGGTGAACTGGCCGGAAGTCTTCGCCACCGCACAGAAGATCGGCATCAAACACTATTTCATCGAGGACGAGAGCGACACCGTGCTCGACCAGCTGCCCAAGCACCTGGAATATCTGAAGACGGTGAAGTGGTAAGGCTCACTGCCGCTCCCATGGTAGGGCGCTGTGTCCCACAGCCCCGCGCATGGCAGGCCGGTGGGCTGCGTTTGGTGAAACAGTCAGCAGAGTTCCCCGGCTCAAAGTCGGCGCGCTGGGGGCAGTCCGCCCCACCGCCGATTACGCTGCCGAGCTGTTGCTAGAGCCGGAGTTTTCCGAAGCCTTGGCCGCAGCTTCGGCAGGCAGGGCGACGACCGTGCCTTGCCCACCGATGCCCATCAATTTGCGGAAGATTTTTTGCGGAAAGGAAGAGCCATTCTCCTCACCTTGAATCTGCTCCATGGCCTTCGACTTGGCCATTTCCCAGGCCGGGGCAAAGCCTGGCGCATTGATCAGCATGTGCTTCTCGGCACGCGCGAGGATTTCGAGTTCGCGCTGCAGCTTGTTGTCACTGCGCTCATTGAGGCGGGCCACTTGCAAGCGCATGTGCTCATTCTCCTGGGAAAGTCTGGCGCGCTCCTTGTTCGCATCGCCAAGTTGCTTGGCATCCAGCTCAAGCTTGTCACTCAGATGCAGCTTGTAGCGCTTGAACTCGCGCTTGGTCTTCCAATGGCTGTAGAGGGCGAGCACCAAAAACACAGCGCCGAGCAGGAAGCCGTAGATGAAAGTGTTCAGCGGAGAGAAGAGGTTTTCCATGGGTCTAAGTTACGGCTCGGGAAGCCAATGTCACACGGGTTTTCGTGTGAGTCCTGATCGGAATGCGAAGCCTTTGGACGCTGCGCGTGAGGGAACGATGACGGCTACGCCTTCACCACCTTGGCCTTGAAGATCTCCACCGCCGCCTTGATCAACGGATCGTCATAGAAGTCTTCCTTCGATTCCTCCAACGCCGAAGCTTCGGGCGCAGGTTCGGCCTTGGCTGTGGCTACAGGTGCTTTCACGGGCTCGGGTTCTGGCTCGGAAAGCCCCAGGAAAAACGACTGCACCTCGGGCACCTTCAAGCTGGCATCGACCACCATCTCCAGCTTCACCGGCGTACCCGCAACTTCCTCCAGCAACTGCTCCAGGAACTTGCGCGTGGTATCACGCAGAAGGCTGTCGCGCGAATGGACCTCCGCTGTGGGGAAGCCGACCTTGAGCTTGCCATTCGCATAGGCCATCTGCGTGCCCATCTGCACCCAGGTGCCAATGAGCGGGCGCTTCGCCTGCACCAGCGGCTGAATCGCAGCCCAGAGATCATCGGGCACCACAACCGGCTCCTTGGCAGCTTCGACCACAGGCTGTGGCATCAGCAAGGGCTCAGGCTCGGGCTCTGCCACAGGGGCGGGCGTGGGCTCCACCTTGGCAACCGGGTGAACGATCTCTGGCTCGGGCTGCACCACCGGCCTTGCGATGGGAGCAGGCGGCTCTTCCGCGACGACCTCACGCGGCTTTGGAGGGGGCACCGCCTTGGGCACTGAGACGGGCGGCGCGATGGGCACCACGGCGCGGCGCGCTTGCAGCACTTGGCCAGCCTCGGCGGCACCGCCACCGGCCTTGTCGATGGCTTCGATCACTTCACTGAGCGACACCTCGGACATGCTCTCGACGGCCTGAATCACGCCCAGTTCAAAATGCAGACGCTTGTTGCTGGCCCAGCGCATCCGCGCGTCCAGTTCGGCCAAGCCATCGACGATGCGCAGCAGTTGCTCTGTGGTGGCTGCATTGGCTTGCGCGGCGACTTGCTCCGCCATCTCCGGCGATAGATTTTCGACCGCAGCATCGGCGTCGGATTGATACACGAGCAGGGTGCGGAACTGCTGAATCATGTCCGCCAACAGACGGCCCAAATCTTTGCCTGCATCCGACTGCTGATGCACGAAGCGAAGCGCTCCCACCGTGTCGCGTGCCAAGATGTGCTGGGCCAGGCCGCTCACCGCTTCCTGCGGAGTGAAGCCGAACATGTCGAGCACGTCCGTCTCCTCAATGTCCGTGCCGCAGAAGGCCACGAGCTGGTCGAGCATCGACTGCGCATCGCGCATTCCGCCATCGGCCCCTTTGGCAATCGCATACGCCGCTTTCTCGCTGAGATTCACCTTTTCCAGCTCAGCGATGTGCAGCAGGTGCTTGGCGATCACCGGGTCCGAGATGCGGCGCAGATCGAAGCGCTGGCAGCGGCTGATGATCGTGGGCAGGATCTTGTTCGCCTCTGTGGTAGCGAAGATGAACTTCACATGCGGCGGCGGTTCTTCGAGCGTCTTCAGCAGCGCGTTGAACGCCGCCGTCGAGAGCATGTGCACCTCGTCGATGTAGTAGATTTTGTAGCGGCCCTTGGCGGGCGCATACTTCACGGTTTCACGAAGGTCACGCACCTGATCGACGCCATTGTTGCTGGCACCATCGATCTCCAACACGTCCAGGCTGTTGCCCTCGGCAATCTCTTTGCAGACCGGATCGTTCGGATCAAACTCAATGCTCGGCCCACCGGGACAATTCAGCGCCTTGGCGAAGATACGGGCGGTGGAAGTCTTGCCCGTGCCGCGTGGCCCCACGAACAGATAAGCATGAGCCAGGCGGTTCTGCGCGATGGCATTGCGGAGCGTGCGCACCACATGATCCTGGCCAAGCACATCGGCGAAGGTCTGAGGGCGGTATTTACGGGCGAAAACTTGGTAGCTCACGGGCGCTTTGATAGCGAGCCCTGCGAAGGGCGCAAGGGGCAGAGGGTGGTCCGCACAGTCCCCTGTGCGGCTTCTGTGTCTAAGGAACTGCGCAGAAGTGCTCGGTGCTTAGTTTTTTAGTGCGAAGCTGATGATGTCGGACTTCCAAACCAAGCACTAAAAACTTAGCACTCCCTTCATTAACTTTCCCCGCTTGGCAGCCGTATGTGTGCTTGATACAAAACCAACCATCATGAAACGCCTCCTGCTTCCCCTCCTCGTCGCCTCTGCCGTTCAAGCTGCTGACTGGCCCATGTGGCGAGGCACCGCACGCGATGGCATTTCGACCGAGACCGTGCCCGAAAGCTTCAGCGGAGGAGCCCCCAAGGAACTCTGGAAGGCGAACGTGGGCATTGGCTTCTCCAGCTTCGCTGTCGCGAATGGCAGGGTTTACACCCTCGGCCACGCCGATGAGAAAGACACGGTCTTCTGCCTGGATACGAAGACCGGCAAAGAAGTATGGAAGCACAC
>Ga0164294_10005895_pt1 | contig 10483 bp, 10 predicted proteins | sample GEODES005metaG_FD_111479 | JGI IMG/M metagenome (GOLD analysis project Ga0164294, IMG submission 111479) | Oligotrophic lake water microbial communities from Sparkling Lake, Wisconsin, USA - GEODES005 metaG | ecosystem: Environmental > Aquatic > Freshwater > Lake | place: USA: Sparkling Lake...
AGAAGAGCTAAATGGTTTTTTCTTTGGTGATCTCATGTGATACTGTCATCAAATTTATTCGATCAGTACCATATCAATTTTTAAATATTTTAGCCAGCTCAGCGATTCATGCAACAAAGCCATGTTTAATCGCATCGTGATCTTTACTCTCTGCATTAGAACTATTAACAACTGGTGGGTGCTTGAATTTTTCTAATACTTTATTTAGTTTGAACATAAAAATCTAAGACTAGTAAATTTTAAGAATCTTTAAATAAATTATATACATAAACAAACAAATTAAACCCAAATAAGTTTCACAAGCTTATTTGATCTATAAATTCATCAAAAATCCACATATAGAAGATTATTATGTACCAGCTACAAAAATAAACTAAACAAAAAGATTCAAAGAAGCTATTTTATTAAATTTTTTTTATTAGCAGTTGCTTTTAGATTATAGTTTTTCTTCTAAAGAGAACAATTTTTAATTTAAGATCACTAAATTAAAGGATTTTGCTAATAAAAACTTCTGTTTTGCAATTTAGAAACGGTTCAATAAATATAATTTTCAACTCCAAAAGTCAAAAAAATTGAAATAATGACGTAATTGAAGATTAATTTGACATAGTTTTTAATTGACCGTCTTTAGATATTCTAGTTAACATGTAGTTTTGTATTTTTTCAAATGCCCTACTTTCTATTTGCCTTACACGTTCTTTTGAAATATCGTATTTCATGCTTAAACTATCTAATGTTTCAGGTGAATAACTCAGCTTCCTAGCCTTTAATATTTTTACTTCTCTGTCGTTCAGAACTCTCATAGCTTCAGTCAGTACTAATTTTTTATTCTGCATATCCTGCTTCTTCAACAACGATAATTCTTGATTAGGTTTTTGCTCTGGTAAAAATTCAATTGCTTCAGCTCCTTCATCATCACCATAGTTTGCAGAACGATTTAAAGAAATATCAGGTCCAGAGATGCGCTGATCCATTTCTACCACTTCCCTAACCGAAACCCCAAGCTTATCTGCCATTTTTTCGTAATCTTGTTCATTAATAGAGCGAGCGCAACTATTTACTATTCTATGTTTAATTTTACCAAGACTAAAAAATAACTTTTTTTGTGCTGATGTTGTGCCAATTTTTACAAGTGACCAAGACTTAAGAACATACTCTTGGATAGAAGCTTTAATCCACCACATAGCATAAGTTGACAATCTAAAACCAAGATCTGGATCATATTTCTTAACTGCTTGCATTAGACCAATATTTCCCTCTGACACAAGCTCCGGAACTGGTAAGCCATAATTTTTATATTTCATTGCTATTTTAACAACTAGTTTTAAATGACTTGAGACAAGTTTATGCGCAGCCTCGAGATCACTATTTTCAAGGTAATTTTTAGCAAGAAGGAACTCCTCCTCTTTTGAAAGAGAAGGTATGTTATTTATTTCTTGTAGGTATTTATTAAACCCTGAGCCAGAAGAAGTGATAGGTAAATTTTGACAAGACATTATTTATACCCCTAATAACTTAATAATACTAATTGTAACATAATTCATTTAAAAAATTAAACATAAAATAAACTAATCTAAATCAATATCTTGGTATGATATTTCTAATATCTCAAACACCTTTTTTCCATTAGGAGTTATTACTTCTACTACATCTCCAACTGCTTTGCCAATAAGACCTTTTGCAATAGGCGATTGTATAGAAACTCGTTTTTTAGCAATATCAGCTTCATACTCTCCAACTATTACATATGTTGCTTCTTCTTCTGTATCATCATCAATTAGTTTTACAGTAGCGCCAAATTTAACACTATCTTTTGAAAGTTTAGAAGTGTCTATAATCTCAGCTCTTGAAACCTTATCTTCGAGATCTAAAATCCTTCCCTCAACGAAACTTTGCTTTTCTCGTGCTGCATGATATTCAGCATTTTCAGATAAATCACCAAATTCCCTTGCAGTTGAAATAGCTTCAATGATTGAAGGTCTTTCAACGTGTTTTAAATGTTTAATTTCTTTTTCTAAAAGCTCAAAGCCTTTTTTTGTAATAGGAAATTTGACCATAATTATGTCTTGTTTAAGTTAAGATTTGAAGTATATTTAGACTAATCATATTTGTCAAACTAGCTGAAAAAATTTATGCATAATGAAGCTCTTATTTTTGAAGTAAAAAGAAAAACCTTTCATTTATACGGTCTAATATTTCCTCTAGCTTATTCATTTACTTCTAAAATGACCGCCAGCATATTATTGCTAATAATTGCTGGTTTCACCCTCTATCTTGACATATCTAGGTATTATAACCCCAAAATTAAAGAGGTTGTTGATAAATTTTTTTACAAATATCTTAGACAGAAAGAAAAAAATAGTTCCTTATCGCTTAGCGGAGCAAGCTACATGGCTCTTGGGCTTTTAACAAGTTGTTTGTTTTTTTCCAAAGGTTTAGCCATTACCTCCTGGTTTATTCTGATTATATCAGACTGTATCGCAGCTTTAATTGGCGTAAAATATGGAACGCCTCTACAGAATGGGAAATCTTTATATGGTTCTGGTGCTTTTTTTGTTTCCAGCGTTTTCATTAGTGTGGTTAGTTATTTTTTTATTAATTACCATACAAGATTTGTTATTATAATTTTGAGTTCTGCTGTAGTAACATTGGTAGAATTTTACGCCGATCAGATAAAAATAAATGATAATTTATCTATCCCCCTTTCTTATTGTATGACAACATTTATTTTAAGTTTAATTTTGTAGTACAATGATAATTCCTCTAGAATTTTATAATCACTTAAGGCAACAAGTAAAAATTTCTGAGATAGTAAGGCAAAAAACTTTTTTGACAAAAAAAGGTAATGAATATTTAGGTATATGCCCATTTCACAGCGAAAAAACACCATCTTTTACCGTAAATGATATAAAAAAATTCTATCATTGCTTCGGTTGTGGAACACATGGGGATGTTATAAAATTTGTAGCTGAAATTAATGGTTTTAGTTATAAAGATGCTGCTATAAAAATTGCAACAGATCATTCTATTGAACTACCAAAAATGACTTCCGCTCAAAAAAGAGAATATGAGGAGACAGATCAAATATATAAAGTTCTTGAAATAGCTTTAGAATATTTTAAAAGTCAGGTTACAAACGAAGTTAAAGAATATTTGTTATCGCGTGGTATCGACAATAATATAAAGGAACAATTTTCTATAGGTTATGCACCGGGAAAAGGTGGATTAATTAGTTATTTTGAAAAAAAAAGCATTTCTTTAAACTTTTTATTAGATTCGGGCTTAGTGGGGAAAAAAGAAAATGGTAGAATGTACGAAATATTTACTAACAGAATAATGTTTCCTATTAGGAATATTTATAATAAAATTTTAGGGTTTGGGGGGAGGGTAATTGGAGACTCTTTACCAAAATATATAAACTCACCGGAAACTTTGGTTTTTAAGAAGAGTGAAACAATGTATGGGGAAAATATCGCTACCAGCGCTGCCTATAAAAAAAATTATTCTATAGTGGTGGAAGGTTACATGGATGTAATAGCTTTAAACGCAGTGGGTATCAACGAAGCAGTAGCAAGCCTTGGCACATCTGTTACTGATAAACACTTACAAAAACTATGGCGCTCAGGAGATGAGATTATAATTTGTCTTGATGGTGACAAAGCTGGGAAAAGAGCTAGCAATAGATTAATAGATATATCTTTGCCAATGATTACAGCTGACAAAAAAATATCCTTTGTTAATTTACCACATTCTAAAGATCCAGATGATATAATTAAATCTGGCGGAGCGAACCTATTTAACAAATTACTTTTAGAAAAAATCGATTTATCAAAAGCTATTTGGCTAAACGAATTCAAGGACAAGGATTTTTCTTCAGCTGAATCAAGATCTGCGCTTGAAAAAAAATTAGACACAATCTGTATGCAAATAAAAGACAAAATACTTGCAGGCAATTTTCGTCGTTACTTTAAAGATCAAATATGGCAAAATATTTATAATCGTAGTAAATCTCACAATTTATTAAAAAAACCTAGCACAACATATATTTCAAATATTGATGAAAAAAAATACACAGAATTAGAAGTCTTGGAATTGTCATTATGTGGTTTTATTATAAATTTTCCTCATATTTTGAAAAAACCAATGGTAAGGGATTTTGTGTCTGATCTAGTATTAACATGTAGTGATTTTAACGAATTCAAAGATTGGTTTATTGGTCAGATAGCTGAGAATGAGGATATTGAGAAAGATAAGATTAAGAAAATTGTAAAAAACACTAGATTTTATAATAGTTTTTTAGTATTATCCGATCCCAAGAAAAATTTTCTGGATTCAATTTTTATTGAAAGAAATCAAGATCATTATGAACTTATATTCGACTTGTTAAGCAAAAAATACTATTTGTTATTATTGAAACAAGAATATATTAACATGATGAATAGTACCAAAGAAGAACTACGCCTTAAAGCAGCTTCTTATTTGAAAGAAATTCAAGAAACCTCCGAAGAATTAAACAAATTAAATGAATTTTTTATAAATTAGATAATCTTTAATCATTATTGCAATAGAATATGACTAACAAGAAAAACCCCACATTAAATGAAGAAATCACTCTTAAAACAGTTGATACCCTAGTAACAGCAAGCAAAAAGAAAGGTTTTGTAACATACGAACAAATAAACAAATCGATTGCTGCAAACAAAAAACTTTCTGTTGATGATCTTGAAAACGCTATATCAAAATTTTCAGAAGCTGGTATTGATATTATAGATGATGATAATGATGATGATATAAAACTCGATATTAACGTTAGTGAAGAACTTAATATCACAAGTTCTTCAGTTGACACTGAAGAAGATGATGAGGAAAGTAGCTCTAATAATCTTGGTTCCACTGACGATACCGTTAGACTCTATTTACGTGACATGGGTGGAGTAGAATTGCTTTCACGTGAAGATGAAATAGAAATAGCAAAACGCATTGATGAAGGAAAGAAAATAATGTTATTTTCTCTTTGCGAAAGCCCAATGGCAATGAGAAAATTTATCAAATGGTATGAAGATTTAGTTAGCGAAAAAATTATTCTGCGTGATTTAATTGATCTAGAAGCAAATATTGGTAGTGATGGTACAATTATAAATACCAGTGATAGTAAAGATGATGATACTGATGAAGATGGAGAGGCTGACAGCGACTTAGAAGAAACAACAAGTCTTTCTATTTCTGCTATGGAAGCTGAGTTACTACCTAGTATATCAGATAAAATGGAGAGTATAGCAAAAATTTGCGACAGGTTACTTGATGAAACAAAAAATCATTACTTGATCAAAAAAAATACATCTTCTCTCTCTTCAAACAAAAAATATCAGAAAGATCTTACAAATCTAACTGAAGAAGTTTCTGCAATTCATTTTAGCAATAAACGTGTCGAAGAGATTTTAGTAGAGATTTATGGCATTAATAAAAATCTTGTTGCAAAAGAAACGGAATTGCTGAGGTTAGCTGAAAAGCACGGAGTGAAGCGTCAAAGTTTTCTTAAGGAGTATGTAGGTGTAGTTATCGACCAAAATTGGAAAGCTAAAATTCAGAAGAAAAAAGAAATTGCTTGGAAAAATTTTATTCAGAACGAACTTCAAGTAATTGATAATATAATTCTTGATTTTGAACAGGAAGAATTAAATATTGGTCTTCCTGTTTCTGAGTTTAAAAGGGTAGTTAGTTTAATTCAAAAAGGTGAAAGACAGTCAAGCCGAGCTAAAAAAGAAATGATAGAAGCAAATTTGCGCTTAGTTATTTCAATTGCTAAAAAATATGCTAATCGAGGTTTGCAGTTCTTGGATCTGATCCAAGAAGGGAATATTGGCTTAATGAAAGCAGTAGATAAGTTTGAATATAGCAGAGGTTTTAAGTTTTCTACCTATGCCACTTGGTGGATCAGGCAAGCTATAACAAGATCTATTGCTGATCAAGCACGTACTATTCGAATTCCTGTGCATATGATTGAAACAATTAACAAAATTATTCGCACTTCAAGACAAATGTTAAGTGAATTAGGTTATGAACCTACTCCAGTTGAGATTGCAGCACGCCTCTCTATGCCTGTTGACAAGGTAAAAAAGGTAATGAAAATAGCAAAAGAACCTGTAAGCTTAGAAAACCCTGTCGGAGATGAGGATGGTAGCTATCTTGGTGATTTTATTGAAGACAAAAATGCTATTTTACCTATTGATTCAGCAATTCAAACGAATTTACGAGAAACTACTACAAGAATTTTATCAAGTCTTACGCCTCGTGAAGAAAGAGTGCTCAGAATGAGATTCGGTATTGGTATGAATACCGACCATACTTTGGAAGAAGTTGGTCAACAATTCCATGTTACTAGAGAAAGAATTAGACAGATAGAAGCAAAAGCATTGCGTAAATTGAAACATCCGACTAGATCTAAAAAAATGCGTAGTTTTTTAAATGGTTCTAGTAAATCACAAAGCAACATTAGCGAATAGAATATTACCATAGCATTTGTCTTTTATAAGGGAATAAAATGAACATTATTTTACTGTATAATTTAGTTAATATTATTCTATTTCCTTTTTATATTATATTGCTTTTAGTACGCCTTTTGAAGGGTAAAGAAAATTTTGTATCTTTCAAAAGTCGTTTTGGTATTTATAAAACAAAACCAAAATCAAGCCAATTAATCTGGATTCATGCAGCAAGTGTTGGAGAAAGTATGATTGCGATGAATCTTGTAAATGAATTAAAAAAAATATATCAGGAAGTTGAGTTTCTAGTTACAACAGGTACATTATCATCTGCTAATATTGTAAATAAATGGTTACCAGCTGATGTATACCATGAATTTACACCTATTGATAATTTCTTTATTGTTAGAAGATTTTATAAATATTGGCAACCAAAGCTTGGAATATTTATAGAGTCTGATATTTGGCCAACTTTAGTTAGCTCCTCAGCAAAGAAATGTAAATTACTACTTTTGAATGCTAGATTATCTGATAAATCATTTAATAAATGGCAAAAATTTCCAAAAATATTTCAACTACTAACTAATTTCTTTTCTTATATTACGGTTCAAAGTAAAATTGATTTAAAAAAATATCACTCTCTCGGTTGTAATAATGTTGAAAATTTAGGAAATATAAAATTTGCTAATAAAAAATTACAGGTAAATGAAGAAGAATTAGCACCTTTTAAAAAGATATTTAGCGGTAAAAAAGTTTTTGTTGCATCTAGTACTCACAAAATGGACGAGTCAATTTTATTGGATATAATTTCTCAATTTAAAGAAGAAAAGATAAATAAGATTTATCCGATAATTATTTTAAGACATCCAGAAAGAGTAAATGAAATTACCTTGTTTTGTAAAAAAATTGGCCTTAAATACAGTTTAAGATCCTCTAAAATAAAACATAATATTTTAGAGGATGATCTTTATATTGTTGATAGTTTTGGAGAATTAGGATTATTTTATAGTATATCAGACATTACTTTTATTGGTGGTTCTTTTGAAATAGGGAATCGTTTAGGTGGGCATAACTTATTGGAGCCAGCTTATTTTGATAATGTTATTATTGTCGGACCTAATATGACTAATTTTCAGAATATTACTAATGAAATGATTATTGATAAAGCTTGTGTACAAGTTAGTAATACTGAAGAATTAAAAAATCAGATTCTATTTTTTCTTGATGAAAAAAACATAAATATCAGCAAAGAATATATTAATAATGCGAGGAAATATGTTGAAAATAGAGAAAAAATCTTTATCAATTATTTGAAACAAATATGTAGATTTTTTAATGATTAAATTAACATATCCAAAATTTTGGAATAAACGACACTGGCTTTCATTTTTAATGATACCTTTTTCATATATATATCTATTTCTTGGCTTTGTACGAAACAAAATATCTAGCAAGATAATATTATCCCAAAAAGTAATCTGTATAGGGAATATAACATTAGGCGGAGCAGGTAAAACTCAAATTGTTGCATGGTTGGCGCAGGTACTTAAACAAAAAAAAATTTCATTTGTAATAATTACCAAAGCATATAAATCAAATCTTAAAAAAGTAAAATTAGTTGAAATGACTGATTCTGCAAAAGAAGTGGGAGATGAATCGATTATGCTTAGAAACTATGGTTGTGTAATAGCGGCAAAAAAAATTCAATATGCCTTACCATTAATTAATCAAATTAATCCTAAAATAGTTATTTTAGATGATGGTATGCAAAATCCATATATCAAAAAAGACTTGCAAATTTGCGCTATTGATACTCTGAATCTTTTGGGAAATAATATGATTTTTCCCTCTGGACCTTTGCGAGAAAATCTATCTAGTGGTCTAATTAAATCAGATATGATTTTTATGATTGGTAATAATAGATGCAAAGATTCTAATTTGATAAAGAATATTAAATTAAGTCAAAAACCATGTTTTAAAGCTACTATTAAATTAAGAGAAGAATTGGATAGAGATATTGAATATATTGCTTTTACTGGTATTGCAAATCCAGAAAAATTTTATTTTTTATTATCGCAGAATCATTTTAAACTCAAACAATGTATTTCATTTGGGGATCATCATGATTATTCAAATAATGATGTAAAAAAACTAGTTGATCTAGCAATTTCAAATGATTGCTATTTAATTACTACAGAGAAAGATTATGTAAAACTCGATAGTAATTATAAAAATTTAATAATATGTGCTAAGGTGAATCTTCATTTCGAAAATGAGCAAGAATGTATGGATTTAATATATGAAAAATTACTCTAAAAAAATAAAACATTTTATTGAATATGTTTTATTTGAATTATTTTTAAAAACTATGAAAGTAATTGGTTTTAAAAATTCAGTTATTTTTTGTAGTTTTATTGCAAGATCTGTTGGACCATATCTTAGAGTTAGTAAAACAGCAGAAAAAAATTTAAATAAAGTTTTTGAAAAAAAAATTAATACAAAAAAAATAATCCCACAAATATGGGATAATTTTGGTAAATATATCGGTGAATTTCCATTTATCAACGAATTATCTGATAAAGAAAGAAGTTTAATTTTTACAGTGGAAGGAATGGAGAATGTTAAATCTTATCAAGATAAAAAACAGCCATTTTTAGTTTTTTCAGCGCATCAAGCAAATTGGGATTTTGTGATCAAACATATAACTGATATTTATCCTAAATTTGCTATTATTTATCGCAAGGCAAATAATCCTTATGTTGATCAAAAAATTCTTCAAACTCGTAGTAAAGATTCAAACATATTAATGGTAGCAAAAGGCCCAACTGGTGCTAAAGGCTTAGTTCGAGCAATTAAAAATGGTTACTCGATAGCTATGCTTGTTGATCAAAAAATGAATGATGGAATTGAAGTACCATTTTTTGGCAGACCAGCAATGACTGCAAACGCAATTGCAAAACTGAGTTTACAATATAATTACCCAATAATACCATGCCAATTGGTTCGTACTAAAAACAAACATAAAGCTATTCTATACCCAGAAATAAGTTATAAAGCTACTAATAACAAGGAGAAAGATATTTATAATATAATGCTAATTATTAATCAAACATTAGAAAAATGGATTAAAGAAAATCCCTCTCAATGGTTTTGGTTTCATAATAGATGGAAAGATTAGATATAACCTATAGTTTTAAAGCATCCTTAGCCTAAATTGGATTTTTTATATTTAATTAAAAATCAAGGTCATATTTATTTATGATATGGATGTTTTGCTAATATAGTCTGAGCTCTGTATATCTGTTCTAACAAAATAATTTTTACCAATTGATGTGGCATAGTCATTTTTGATAGGCTTAAAGTAATATTGGCGTTTTTAATAATTGAATTATCAAGTCCATAAGCTCCTCCAATAATTATATCTATATCTTTTCCAACCATCATCATATTTTGAAAGATCAAACTAAATTTCTCGCTTTCTAATTGTTTTCCAGGAATATCTAAAACAATCTTATATGAATTATTACTTATATTTTTGCATATTAGTTGGGCTTCATAAGATTTTATTTGTGCTTCTGGTAATTTTTTAGAGTGTACAAGCTCTATTTCTCTTAACTTCCAACTAATCATTTTAGAATAGTGGAGTGCAACTTGTTTATATTCATTAGATAATTTCCCAACAGATATAATATTAATTTTCATGAAAATGAATTTTTATAAATTATTCAATATAGTTGAGCTACAGAACCATCTTTAGTAATATCAGAAACAAAGATTAATTGCTATTAAAGTCATCACTTTCCATTTATCTTGCGCTGTTATCCATAATTTTATCAGTTTTAATATTATGATAGATTGAGATATTATACTTTGCTTTCAATTGGGAAGGTAGAGAAATTTTTAGATAAAAAATTAGAAAGTTACTTTAGCTCGAATATATAAGAAATAAAAGGATTGTAGCAAAAGAATTATTGAATATTCAAAAAAGAATGGTATCATCT